>Ga0302114_10000177_pt1 | contig 46894 bp, 29 predicted proteins | sample AG5_Surface_MG_FD_203107 | JGI IMG/M metagenome (GOLD analysis project Ga0302114, IMG submission 203107) | Marine microbial communities from Western Arctic Ocean, Canada - AG5_Surface | ecosystem: Environmental > Aquatic > Marine > Oceanic | place: Canada: Western Arctic Ocean | collected... | reverse complement strand
CAAACTCCCTCGACAACTCCCCGACGCCCGCAGGTACGCCCTCGTTGACAAGGTGGAAAAGCAAAACAAAGCGCACGAGTACAGGTTCAGGAGGGACGGCAAGGGGTTCGTCACCGAGGAGTATAACCCCCTTAAGGAGCCCACCGAGCAGAAGCCCGGGTTCCTGAAGCCCCCCGAGTAAACTCGTCAATTTTGTAATAAGCACAACTAATGTAACATCGGCGTCTGCTCGCCTCTAAGCCTAAAGCTAGATTCCCGACTCCTGCTCGCGTCGGCCTTCTCTTTCGCCTCCTCAGCCTCAGCCGCCGCCTGCGCCACCTCGGCCTCCTGCGCGGCGATCTCCTTCTCGAGCTGCACCCGTCTCGCATCCGCCGCCGGTTCGAGGAACATCGTCTTGTACGCGACGAACCTGTTCTCCCACCTCTCCGGCTGCTCGCCGTCGCCCTTGCCGGCTGGGCCCAGCACCTTGGTCCTGGATAATGGGGACGAAGGCGTCGTCTGCTCGGTGAACACGGGCGCGGACTTGCGGGGCGAGTCGAAGTTGCTCGTCCTCCCGAGAGTCACGCCGGGAGACGACGGGGCCCCGGGGGACGACGCCCGCCGGGGCGAAGGCGACGCGGCGGACGGGCGCTCGCGTCGGAACGTGGGAGTCCCTCGCCGGCGCGGGGTGCTCGCCGACGGGTCCCATCCACCCACGGAATCACCCGACGTCGACATCGCCGACGTGTGGGTCTCCCCTCCGCGCATCGTCGAGTGGGCTACGACATTTAAGCACTGATAATATTTTGCACAAAGAACGAGCTACGATAAGGTCCGGGCACACCCGCGATGAAATGGTCGACGGCGCTCCCGACGTGGGTGTCCCGTCAGTTCCACCTGCCCGCGTTCTTCCCCACCTTCTTGGCGCCCGACCCACCGCCGAACGCCTTGGCCTTTTCCTTCTTGAGCTTCGCCTTCTCCGCTTTGCTCATCTTGGACTTGGCCTTGACCTGCGTCTTCTCAATCTCCTTGACCGCCTTCTGCAGCCTCTCGTCCCTCGTGCCAGCCTTCTCGTTCTTCTCGAGGAAGTACGAGTAGTCGCCCATGTAGTCGGACACCACGCCGCTGTCGAAGTTGAGCACCCTCGTGGCGATCCGCCTGAGGAAGTAGCGGTCGTGCGAGATGGCGATGACGGTGCCCTCAAACGACTGGAGCGCCTCCTCGAGCATCTCCTTGCTGGGGATGTCGAGGTGGTTGGTGGGCTCGTCCAGGAGGAGGACGTTGGCGGGGGTGACCATGAACTTGGCGAGCGCCAGCCTAGCCTTCTCACCGCCCGACAGGAACTTGACGGGTTTCTTGTGGAAGCTGGTGCTGAACTTCATTTGGCCGAGGAGCGCCTTGAGGTCGTTGAGGCCCTCGTCGGGAGCCGCCTCCACCAGCGTCTGCAGCACGCCCATCTCCGTGTCCAGACCCTCAGCCTGGTTCTGGTAGAAGTAGTTCACCTTGCACTTGTCGTTGTCGCCCATCATCGCGGTGCCCGCGAGCGGCTTCTCCTTCTGCTGCATCAGCCGCATCATCGTGGACTTGCCGCAGCCGTTGGGACCGATCATCGCCACGCGCTCGCCGCGGTCAATCTGGAGCGACGTGTTCTTGAACAAAGTCTTCTCGTCGTACCCGTGCGTCAAGTTCTCGACGCGCGCGACGATTTTGGTCGACCGGGGCGCGTCCGGGAACCTGAACCGCCTCTCCTTCTCCACCCACGGTTTCTCGACGGGATCTTCCAAGAGGCGGGAGAGCTCCTTGGCCGCCGCGTTGGCTCGGCCAGACTGGCCGCCGCCGGACAGCCTCCTGATCATCTCGCGATTGCGCGTCACCTCCTTCATGAACTTCTCGTACTGGACCATCTGCTGCGCGCTGCCGCTCACCTTCTGACGCTGGTAGTCGCTGTAGTTGCCCTTGAACGTGGTGGCGCGGCCGCGCTCAACCTCGACGGTTTTAGTGCACAGCTGGTCGAGAAACTCGCGATCGTGCGAGACGATGACCATGGGCACCTCGAGCGTATTTAGGTACTCCTCGAGCCATTGGATCGCGTCGAGGTCGAGGTGGTTCGTGGGTTCGTCCATCAGAAGCAGCCCGGGCTCCTGCAGCAGGATCTTACCCAGGGAGATGCGCATCTGCCAGCCGCCGGAGAAGGACGCGACGAGCCTGTCGTTGTCCTCGGGGACGAATCCGAGCTGGGGCATGATCTTGTCGATGGCGCGTTCCATGTTGAAGAGGTCGAGCCTGTCCGCCTGCTTCTGCAGCTCGTCCAGCTTCTCGAGGAGGATGGTCATGAGATCCATGTCGGGCTCGTTCTCCAGCGCCTTCTGGATGCGCTCGGTGTTCTTGATCACGACGCTCTCCTCGCCAAACGCGCTCATGAATTCTTCGCGGACGGTGTTGGATTCCTTAACCTCAAACTCCTGGGTGAGGTAGCCGATCTTGACCTTGTCCGCGAGCATGACCTCGCCCTCGTCAGCCTCCATCTCACCCATGACGATCCTCAGCTGGGTGGTCTTACCGGCGCCGTTCCAGCCCACGAGGCCGACCTTCTCGCCCTTCTTGCAGTCCCACGAGCATCCACTGAGCACCTCCATGCCCTTGAACGATTTCTTCAAGCCCTCCAACCTCACGCCGGTGGTCACCGTGCCGCTGGATCGTCGCTTGGAGGGTTTGGCATCCTTGGCGAAGATGTCGCGCAGGTGCATGGGGATGGGGTTACCGTCGTCCACCTCCTCGTCAGGGGCGGTCCAGTCGATCGCCGCGAGCTTCTCCTCCTCGAGGCGCCTCTCCTCCTCCTCGGCGGCTTTGATGGCCGCCTTGGTCGCCTTCTCGAGCGCGGCATCGTCGATCTCCTCGACCTCCTCCTCGAGATCGGGCTCGGGCTCGGTAGCGACGGCAGCGGCGACGGCGGCAGCAGCGGCGGCGTCCGCCTCAGCCTTGGCCTTGGCAGCCTCGGCCTCGGCCTTGGCCTGCGCGGCGGCGGCGGCGGCAGCTGCGGCGTCAGCCTGCGCGGCAGCCGCGGCGGCTGCAGCCTCGGCCGCCTTGGCCGCGGCCTGGGCGGCCACCGCAGCCTCGGCCGCGGCGTTCGGCTCCTCGACGACCGGCTCGGGCTCGGTGATGGGTTCGGCGACCGCGGCGACGGGCTCGGGGTCGGGCGCCTTGCCCTTGCCCTTCTTGCCCTTCTTGTCCTTCTTCTTGGATGCGGGCACGAACTCCTCGTTCTCCCAGTCGGGCACCTCCGCGACGACGGGGGGCGGCGCGGGCTCTTCTGCCGCGTCGTCGCCGCCCTTCTTGGGCTTCTTCTTGTTCTTCTTCGCCTTGCCCGCGGGCACGAAGTCGTCGTTCTCCCAATCCAGCGCCTCGGCTGCGGGCGCCGCCGGCTTTGATTTCTGCTTCTTCGCCTGCGCCGCGTTGCCGCCCTTGCTCTTCTTCTTCTTGTTAGCCTTGGACGCCGGGACGAAGTCGTCGTTCTCCCAGTCGAGCGCCTCGCCCGCGCGGACGGGCTGGGGCGACGCGCGAGGGTTTGGGCGACGCGCGGTGGGCGCAATCAGGCCCGCGCGAGAGCCGAGGGCGCCTCGGAAGCCGGTGCCGGCTCTGGCACCGGAGGGAGCGGTGCGGACCGCGGGGGCGGAGGCCATCGCCGCGCCGGCCAACATGTCGACGAGCTCTCACTCGGTGTTGTGAGCCAAGTGTCGGAGACGGAGCCACGCTTTTTGGGATGCGTGCGCTGCCGTGCGTCGGGCAGTGGCCGTGTTCCGGAAGATAAAGCGATGTTGTGACGTCGACCACAGATAAAGCGACCACGGATAAACTTCAAGATCTCTTCCATTTCCGTAATTCATCAAGTGATCGTCCAACTGTTTTCTCTGTTCCTATCTGTGAGTGAAATTTATTTAATCGGTTTCGCGAACTACGCGTATGTTTAAACAGTACGGCATGCGTCGTGGGTAAGGTTTTCCTCTTGTGCGAAACGATCTTCACGATCGTCCAGCGTGGACGACGATCTTCAGTCCAACGTGGCGCCACGACACGGCCATGTCTCTCGCCATGTCTCTCGGATCCCGCCAGGCGCTCGCGCCCACCCTTCGCGCGCCCAAGCGTGTCGCTACCAACCGCGCGCGCGCCGCGACACGAGTCGTCCCCCGCGCCTCCGCGCTGAGCGAGCGCATCGTCCAGGATGCCAACGCGGCGTTCTCCATCCCGGGCAGCGTCGTGTTCGAGGAGGGCAAGGGCGGCCTACCCGTGTGCAAGCTCACGCACAAGAACGGCGGCACCGCGGAAGTGTACATCTTCGGCGCGTGCGTCACGTCATGGTGAGTCATCAATCCTCCGTGAATGCCCTACGCTCCACCTCAGGATCGTCCGATCCGGTAAAATCTTCTTTGTTTTTCTGCTCATCTGCTCATCTGCTCACCACCTCCCGCGACTGTCCGTTCCCAGGTGCCAGCCGAGCGGCGACGAGGTCCTCTTCGTCCGCCCCGACGCCGTGTGGGACAAGTCCAAGCCCATCTCCGGCGGCATCCCCCTCTGCTTCCCCCAGTTCGGCCCCGGCGCGATGCAGCAGCACGGCTTTGCGAGAAACGTGGACTGGGTGGTGTGCTCCACCAGCGCCGATCCCAACCCCGATGACCCTGAACCTTCCGTGATGTTCAAGCTCAAGGACAACGACTACACGCGGGAGATGTGGGACGTCGGGTTCGAGGCGACGTACGAGGTGACGCTGCGACGGGACAAGCTCAAGGTTGAGTTCTGCGTGCGCAACCCGCCGGACGCGGAGGCGCCCATCGACTTCACCGCGGCTGTGCACACGTACGTCGAAGTGGTCGACGCGGCGTCGCCGGAGTGTTTGGTCAGCGGCCTGAAGGGCAAGAGGTACATCGACAAGGCCGTGGACGCGAATGACCTCGCGCCGGAGCCGTGCGCCGGGGACGTGACCTTCGGGACGGGTCTGGTGGACCGGGTGTTCCAGGAGACGGAGCCCGAGGCGTTGTTGCACGTGGGCACGGGCGCCGCGGTGTCCGTGGAGAACACGCACGGGTGGACGGACACGGTGGTGTGGAACCCTCACGAGACCCTGGACAAGGAAGGGACGTGGAAGAAGTTCGTGTGCGTGGAGAGCGCCGCGATCTCGAAGAAGGTGACACTCGAGCCGGAGAAGGTGTGGAGGGCGGAGACTAACCTGTGCGTAGTGGACCTGTAACTCTTAATAAAGTGGACCAGACTTTCGTTGACTGCATCGCCAAATATTTTGAATTCTCTTCGCCACTTCCATGCTCGCGTCGAGGGACGTGCGCGACCCGGCGCCCAAGTGGGCGCCGGGAACCGTCGAGCGGAGTCCGTTCGGCCCGCTCGACGTCGGAGATGAGCTGTCACCGGCGTCCACGAGTGGAGGGTGGGACTCGGAGGTGCGCCAGAAATGGCACGCCTACTCAGATGGAGGAGCGTTTGGCAGCGTCGAGCCGAACGTCAAGACCGCCGCGGGAGCCGAGGACACCGCGAGAGCGTACGGCGTCCTTCCCAGGCGCGTTATTGACGATTACGACGACGTGGACACGAGCGTGCGGCCGCGCATCATAGACGCCGAGACCATAATATCCTTCGCCGCGGCCGCCGCGTCACCGGCCAAGTTCGAATCGTCGGAAGTGCCGACCGCCAAACGAGTCGACCCGTCACCGCCACCTCGCCGCGCCTTGGACTTTGCGCACCACGATGCATCCACCCAACGCGCGCGGACCGGGTCGGAGGCATCGGCGGCCACGCCAAACGGCGCTGAGATGGCGAAGGAGCAGGCACGCGACGCGCTGCTGTCATTCCTCGAGCACAAGACTCGCCTGAGAATGAGCCGAGGCTCGCAGCGACGAGCCTTCTCGATGTGGAGAGCACTCGCAGAGGAAGCCGTCGCGGCACGGCTGCGACCCAGGCCTGAACCATCGCCGCCCGCACCTCACGTGCCGGCTGTGAGACCCGCGACGCCCCCGGATTCGCCACCTCGGACCTACGAGGAGACGCATCCGAGCTACGGGGTGATGGACGAAAAGCTGCGAAGATGGCTGGGCACGTACGCGCCGGCGTCGGAACCGGAGCTGCCCGGCGACGTTCCCAGGCGCGCGCACCGCGTGGCGGGTAGCGGCGCGAGCCTCGATACGCTCGAGACCCTGGTCGAGGCGCTTCATGCGGCTGAGGACCGGGTACGGGACGTGGAGGCTGAGAACGAGGCTCTCGGCAACGACCTCTACGCGGCGTCGGTGGTGATGGAGGAGATGCAGGCGGAATGCGCCGCGTTGAGGGAAGGTATGGAACAAGAGAGGGCGCGCGCGAACAAGTGGGAGGCACGCGCGAGGGATGCCGAGGACGCCGAGGAGAACCGCGCGGATGAGAACCTCAAACGCGAGGTGGAGCGGCTCGAGGAGTACGCCAAAAGTTTGCGAGTTCAATGGCCGGCGGCGGTTGAGCGGGCCGCGAGGAAGATGCGGCAGGAAGAACACGACGCGCGTGGGGACGAGCGACGCCGTGACGATCGTGTCGATGATCACGCTTGGAACTAAAACGTTAGACTAGGTATTTATTAGCGATTGACTTCGTTCACTCAACCGACGTTGCAGACGACGCACGTGATGTCGTCCTTCTTCCCGCCGGAGTACACCATGTCGAACCACTCCGTCGCCGCGAGCGAGTACGGCGTGGTCCTCCTCTTATCCATGCTCGCGGTGTACGCCGCGGAGACGAGAGCCCTGCTCGCCTTGTTCATGACGCCCTGGTTCTCCGCGCCGAGCCCCGCGCTCGCCGAGCTCCCCTGAAACACCGCCTCGATCACCTCGAGTATCTCGCTCTCCGACAGGTTATCCCAGAGCCCGTCCGAGCCCATGACGACGATGTCCCCGGGCTCGAGCGGGAACGCGGTGAGCATCGCATCCGTCGGCGAGTCGCTGTTGGCGTGATGGCCGAGCTGAAAAGGTCGACCGAACTCGTGTTCCTGGTGCGGCGACCGGTGACACACCAAACGGGCACCCGGGTCGCCGCGGCATATCATGAAGCCGCTGTCGCCGACGTTGGCGCTGCGAAGCAAGCCGTGCCTCTGGTCGATGGTGGCGATGCACGCGGTCGTGCTCCCCTGCACGCCCTCCTCCAGCACCCCGGCGTAAGCCGCCTTGAGCAGGTGCTCCGGCCTGTCCTTTTTGAACTGGTGCTCCTCGCTCTCGCTCAACACCTCCGTTTGACCCGAGAAGACCTCCGAGGCGAGGCCCATGAGACGCCGGCTGAACTCCCCGGCGTCGATGCCCTGCCAACGCCACATGTACACGCCGTCAGCCACGCCAAAGGCGACCACGTCCCTCTGGCTGTCGATTTTGGACGCCTTGAAAAAGTAGGCATCCTCGCCGCCGTGGCCCCACTCTCGCTGCATCACCGCCCGTATACCCTCCTTGGTCTTGTCCACGTGCGGCACGGTGGCGCCCGCCGCGGAGACGGACAGGTTCACCACCGGCAGGCTATCTCGCGTCTCGCCGTCGGGCCTGAGCCTGGGGCACACGTCCTCTCCCATGAGCTGCGAGAGCGGCCCGTCCTTGCCGCCGCAGTCGCTCTCGCCGAACCACTTGCGGCTGTTGAAGTGCGTCACCGAACCGGTCTCCTCGCACGTCACCCTCACGTGCTCCAGCAGCCACCCGTGGCCAACCTGGGACATCTCCGGTATGAGCCGCACCTGCACCTGGCTCAGCCGACCGGGGTCCATGTAGCTGGTCACCCGGAACGGCAGCGTGGTGCCCCGCTCGAACCCGGGCGAGTCGCCCTCGACGTACTCCAGCGGTATGGGCGGCGACACGCCCTGGTCGCCGATGAAGGTGACCTCGACGCTCCCCGAGGTTCCCGCGCCGCGAATCGCCGCGGTGGTCACCTCCACGCGGTAGTGCCTTACCGAGCCGAAATCGACCGACGCGAAGGTCGGGTCGCCGTTGTGATCTCTCGTCGCCGACGCCGGACCGGAGGCGACGGGCCTCGGGACCATGCTCAGGTCCACCTCGACGAAGCCCATGTCGTCGTTGGCGGTGTCCGCGAAACCCTTGTACGGCGACCACCCGTGAAGGTGCGGCTCCGAGGACGAGGATTGCGCCCTGCTCTCAGCAGACGCCGGGAAAATCCGACCCGTCGCCGCGGCGGCCCGGAGATTAGTCCACGTCGGGAGAGCATCGGCGGTGGGTTTCGACGTGCATGCAAGCGCGTGGGTCAGCGCCCGAGACGCTAGGCGCGACGACCTCAGCATCTCGGGTGGTACCTAAACCCGCGGACGGATCAAAGAATATCTCCGTTCCCTTCCCGCGGGTTTTGGCTAAAAAGGGGTCCCGAAACGTTGCCCCTTTAACAAGGGATGCGCGCGTGGTACGGCGCTGGTTTAGAGGGAGACGGTGGCTCGTCAGGGTCGTGTGAGCCCAAAAGAGCGAATCCGGCAACTTCTCGGCACTTTCTGGTGGCCGGTGCCGGGAGGTGTGATCTCGCGCTCGAATACAAAAGCAACCGATGGTCGCCCTGCTTTTTGTGGGAAACTCTCGGATTTGCCAAGTGGATACTTGTAACTCTTGGAAAGCCAAAATTTCCAACGAAAAGCGCCACTTGTGACAGCGCCATGGGTGGCTTGAACAGCAAGAGAGCTGCACGTGACGATCTACACGCTAACCTTTGCGACCTTCCCGTCGAGCTCAAGGCGCTCGTCCTTTCCCACATCGAGCACATCGAAGCACATCACATACTGGCGTTGACCTCGACGTTCCAAGAGGCCTTTTCCCTGCTCAGGGCTTTGCCTCCGACTTTCGACTTCGAGGTTGTGGAGGGCGACCTCGCCGACCACCTCGTTCGTCTCCTGGACGATGATCGTGTGCGGTCCCTGGATAAGGAGCGGGCGTTGGAGCTCATAGGGGACGAGAACAAGGACCGCCTCTGCGAGTACGCCTGCGGACGGAGCTTCGAGGTTCTCAAGTGGGCTCGCAACGAGCTCAACCTTCCGTGGGGGGCGTATCCTGCTGAGCCCGTGAGCGACGACGTCCTCGTGTTGCGCATGCTACGTGAGATATTGCCGACGCTCAAGCAATATTGGCGGGTGGACGTCGGGCCGGAGAGTTGGCTCGGGGTGACGATGGTTGACGGCCGAGTGGTGAAGCTCCAGTTGACGCGGATGGGCCTGACAGGAGCGGTGCCGGCGGAGATCGGGCAGCTCGCGTCGCTGAGGGTGTTGGACCTCAGCGACAATCTGCTGATGAGCGTGCCGGCGGTGGTCTGGCAGCTCACTTCGCTGACGAGTTTGTACCTCGACAGCAATCAGCTGACGAGCTTGCCAGCGGAGATCGGGCAGCTCGCGTCGCTGAGGGAGTTGGACCTCGTTGGCAATGAGCTGACGAGCGTGCCGGCGGAGATCGGGCAGCTCGCCTCGCTGCAGCGGTTGTACCTCGACAGCAATCGGCTGACGAGCGTGCCGGCGGAAATCGGGCAGCTCACGTCGCTGGAGGAGTTGTACCTCAGCGACAATGAGCTGACGAGCTTGCCGGCGGAGATCTGGCAGCTCACGTCGCTGGAGTATTTGATCCTCTACAGGAACAAGCTGACGAGCTTGCCGGCGGAGATCGGGCAGCTCACGTCGTTGACGAGTCTGGGCCTCGACGGCAATCAGCTGACGAGCGTGCCGGCGGAGATCGGGCAGCTCACGGCGCTGCAGCGGTTGTACCTCCACGGCAATCGGCTGACGAGCGTGCCGGCGGAGATCGGGCAGCTCACGTCGCTGAGGGAGTTGTTCCTCCACGGCAATCAGCTGACGAGCGTGCCGGCGGACATCGGGCAGCTCACGGCGCTGAGGAAGTTGACCCTCAACGACAATCAGCTGACGAGCGTGCCGGCGGAAATCGGGCAGCTCACGTCGCTGAGGGAGTTGTACCTCAGCGACAATCAGCTGACGAGCTTGCCGGCGGAGATCTGGCAGCTCACGTCGCTGGAGTATTTGGACCTCGAAGACAATGAGCTGACGATATTGCCAGCCGCGATACGCGAGCTCAGAGCGGCGGGCTGTGATGTGAACCTGGATGCCGGCGTGACGTTTTGACGAATAGAAACGGCTCTTGTATGCGCGATAGTACCTTGTAACGTGTGAACAACAATAACTCGTTTAACTCAGACGGGCATCGAGTGGCCGGCAGGTCCACGTGACTTCCAGTGCCCTTTTCGTGAGCCACTCGACACCACGAGGAACACCGCGGGGTGTCGGAGTCGTTTCAAAGTCACAAGTTGGCTAGATTCTACGCTGCGAACGACGACATGGCCGCCGCCAAAATCTCTTCCGCCGCGGCTCCCCTCGCGGCGCCCGCGTCCGTCTTCAGTACCACGTGTGCCGACCTCGCCGCCGGGTTCACCACAGCCTCCACCAGAAACAAACCCGAGCCATCCGCCGGCTGCGCGTAAAAGTAATACTTGATCGCGGGGGGCGCACCTCCGCTCGCCATCGTCGCGAACCCGCGCGTCGCGAGGTGCGAAATGAGCGGCGGCGGCGCCACGAGCACCGACGCCGCGTTCGCTCCCAGGGTGAGCACGCGGGGACCCGCTGCGCAACCCGGCGCGGGGGGCAGCGCCGACCACCGCGCCTGGAAAGAAGCCGCATCCAGCGACGGCGACGGATGCAACGCCAGCGGCTCCCGAGTTTGCGGGGTCGACGCGTTCGCCGGCGTCGCCGAGTCCATCGGCACGTCCAACAGGTCCAGAAGGTTGTGCGAGCTTCCCGGGCCGCTTCCCCCGCCGCCGCCGTGAGCGCCGCCGCCGCCGGGCGTTCCGAGCAAGTCGTCGAGAGGAGAGCTCTTTGAGGACGACGCCGCGACGACGGGTTCGTCGCTAAAGTCGATGAGACTGTCCCCCATCATGGCGCTCTCGCCGTTGCCGCCGCCCGCCGCGACCTCGATGACCTCCGGCGTCCGCGGCACCGCGACCGGTTTATCGTCCGTGAACAAGAACGCGGGTTTGCGGTAGAGCACGGAGAGCGAGTTGAACTCGTCAAAGATTTGCGTCGCGAATTTATCGGCGAAACCCGCGCCGTCTGTAAAGTTGGCGACGCCCTCTTTGTACCCAGCGATGACTCTCGACGCCGCCTCCGGGTCCCTGTGCAACATCCTGGCGTACATCAACGCCCTGTCGTGGACGTCCTGGTTGACGTCGTTAGTCCCCGCGGCGAGCGCCTTCCCGAGCATGTCGCGCATCTCGGGTGCCCGCTTGAAGAAGAGCTTCATCGCCGACGCCAGGAGCTCGAGCCGCACCTCCTCGCTCTCCTCCTCGTCAAACTCGTCGAGCAAGGGTTCGAGCATGTACGGCGCCTCGGGCATGAACGCGCCGAACTCGCCGTAGAGGTACACCAGCGCCGCCTTCGCCTCGGGCTCGACGATGGTCTCGACCTCGATGCCGCTCACCGCCACCACGCACTGGTCAATCCACTTCGGGTGTTTCCTCACCAGATCCTTCACCTGGACCAAGGTCTCGGCGGTGATGTGCTCCTGGTTGTACTCGACGAACTGAAGGAGTCGGTCGACGATACCCCCGACGTTCTGGTCGCCGTCCAACGCGATCCGCCCGACGGCTTTGACACCCTCCCGAGCGATGACCGTGTCGACGTCGGTGACGTACTCGCAGAGTTCGGAGACTATGTCGTACGTGTTGACATCGTCGGCGACCGCTGTGAGCATCTCGATCTTCAGCTTCTTCACCGCGGGCGCGTCGGAACCCCGGCAGAAGAACGATTTGTAGTCCATGGCGAACAAAGGGGGCGCGCGCATCACCAGCAGGTGCAGATGCGCCCACACCGCGTACGCAGTTTCCGCCGCGCCCGCGTTGGCGAGGGTAAACAGCGGCGCCTTGAGCCGCTCGAACACCTGCTGGTGCACGTCCGGCAGGCTGAGGGTGGCGTGTAGGAACACCTTCACGGTACCGAGCACCACCGCGCTGTTGGAGCTCTGCAGCCGGTCCTCCAGCGCGTTCATCACGTCGAAAGTCTCCGTCTTGTCCGCCGGCTTGTACAGCGCGACAGTCTCTAATATCGTCACCTGCGACCACTGGGAGAAGTCCTTGATCCTGTTGATCAGGCCGTAGACGTTCTGCTTGGTCGCCACCGCGCCTTCGCCGTCGATCTCGCGGAGGACGATGAGGCAGTTGGCCACCACCGACGCGTCCCGGTCGGATATCAGCATGCGACGAACCTCCTCGAGGATCTCAGTCTCCGCGAGTGCCTCGGGCGCGAGGTCGTGCACCTTGAGCACGCCCATCGCGGCCGTCTTACGGGGGTACGGGTCCGCATCCTTCAGGCCGAGGCGAATGGCGTCAATCTGCGGTGAAAGGATGGGCCGGGACGGTCAGTTTCCAGATTTAGGGTTGAGTGAATGTCAAATTCCGCGTCTCGGGTTGACGCGCGCGCTCGGGCTTCGACGCCGGGTTCGGGCTTCGACGCCGGGTTCAGCACGCACCAGGTACTCCACGAGATCTGGGACTCTCATGGACGCCATGGATCTCAGGGCCAGTCCTCGGATGACCGGATCCTCCTCGCGGCAGTCCTTCTGCAGCGTGTTCACCGTCAGCAGCGCCAGATCCGCGTTGGCCTGAGCGTAGTGCGTGATGTAGTGGTACAGCATCTTCTTCGTCGCCACGTCCGTGGTGTGGGCGTTCATGATGACGTCCGAGAACACCGGGCTCATGTCGATGCCGACGGTGAGGTACTGGATGACCTTCTGGAACAGCTGGCGACGCTGCGCCTGCTCCTCCTTCGTGGGCCGGCCCTTCGACGCGAACGTTCGGAGCGCGGCCGAGATGTCCGTCATCTCGGTGCGTTTCCCGCGACCCGCCGCCATCGCGCCTGCACTGACTGGGCTACACGCGGCGACGCCGCTCCTCTGCTATCCACGACCTGCGCTCGGTCGTCCGAACACGCGCGCGCTCTATGCCAGTGCCGACTGCGAGTTGACGTCCGAAAATTCGGCCTGGCCCGGCCACTGTTCAACAGTCAAGTAAAAAGCCACGACTGCAGCCACGACGCCCCACACTTCGCCCACGTATCGCCACCATGTCGACCCAAAGCGGCGAGCGCAAGCTCGATACGACCGAATCGACCTTTGATCCCAACTTGGATATCGCGACCGTGGTGTTCTCCCACGTGCAGTGCGTCAAGACCCGCCACAGCCTCGCCCTGGTGAGCAAGTTGTGGAGGGACGCCTCCAATACTGCCGCTGCGTACCCTCTCGAGTTCGACTTCGACGCGTTCCCGGACATGGCTTCTTGGGCGCAGAGTACTCGTGTCACAGGCCTGCTGGACAACGACGAAGCCCTATCTCTGCCCTACGAGAGAGTCGTTGGACTTCTTGGTGCAGCTGCGAAGAACGTATGTGACTACGCTGCTATGCGGGGGAGTGTAAGACTGCTGAAGTGGACGCGAGAGAACAACCGTGATTGGAGTGCGGTCATGTGCCTTTACGCAGCCCGTAATGGGCACTTGCCCGCTCTCCAGTACTTGCACGAGAACGGGTGCCCTTGGAACTCGCTCACGTGCTTTTGGGCCGCCGAACACAAACACTGGGACTGCCTGCAGTACGCGGTGGACAACAAGTGCCCGGAGTGGAGGAGGTACGCCCAGGAGCACGCGAAGCACCTCAGATGAAATGACAACGAATCACTCACCGAAATCACTGCCGCCGAATCAAATCTTCGCGCGTTCCCTCACCGAGCGTTCCCTCACCGATGACAATACTCGACACATTACACGATCCGCTATTTGGCTCACATGTATTCCGGCAGTTGGTTCAACACATCGTCGAGTTCCGACTTGAACTCCTCCTTGGCCCTGTTGCTCCTGCCCCCGACGTGCAGCACCCCGCCGCCGCCACCCTCCGACTGCACCGCCCACACCTGCGAGTGCGACAGCAGGCTCAGGAACGACGTCACCATCAGACCCGCGAACCCGGCGTACACCCACGGCACCCCCGGGTCCGTCTTCAGCTCCAGACCCGTGCTACCCTTCATATCCTCCACCACGAGCCTTAAACCGTCAACCTCGATGGGCCGGCCGCTCCCCGGTCGACGCACGCCGGCGAACGATCCGTCTGAAGCGTAAATCGCCACGGATTGAAAGTCCCTCGCGAGGAGCGTCACCCCTCGCTTGGCATCCACCGGGTCCTCCGCGTCGGGGTTGAGGGGTAAGAACGTGCCCCAGATGCGGCCCTGGAAGGCACCCTGGCCCTCGAGGTTGGCCATCGGGAGGCTGAGGCTGTCGCCGGTGCCCTCGGGGAGATCGACGGGTGCCGCGGCCGCGCCGTCCTCGGCGTCGTCGGGCGCGGGACCGGAGTCACCCTGGACGGCGGAATCCTCGGCTTTGAACCCAACCTCGGCCACCCTCACTTGCATGGAGGCAATTTCCCAATCCGTCTGGTACATGGTCACGCCGCCCTCGCGCAAGGGCACGTTGACGGATATCGTCTTTCTCTGAATCTCCCGCCCGTTCTTGGAGTCCAACACGGAGAGGTCCGAGAAGAACTGCGAAACCTGGCCGTTCGGCAGGTACTCGATCGTGAAGTCGTTCACGCGGACCAGGTCTTTCGCGGCGGCGGGCGTGGGCGCGAACGGCGCGCTCCTTCGAAGCCCCGCGCCGATCCGGAACTCCGTTCCCTCCGGGACCATCACGCTCCCGCCCAACCCGCCCAGGCCCGAGTACGCCGCCCCACCGAGGGTGAGCAAGAGCCCCGCGTGCACGCCTATGGGTGCCAGCCTGCCGATGAGCCCCTTGAACGCGTACATCTTCGTACCCTTGACGAACACCTGGTAGCCGCGCCCGGCCAGAAGGTCGGCCAGGTCCGAGCTCCGAGCCCGCGGCAGGGTCTCCGCCTCCTCCATCTTGAGCAAGGCGGCGGGCCGGTCCAGGAACTTCCAGTCCGCGCTGACCTTCCACACCGGGAGCTGGCGCGTGAACGTGCACGCGGTCAGGGACGCGGCGAGCGCGCCGAGGAGCGCGAGAAAGTACCACTCGGTGTATATGTGGTCCAGCCCAAAGTTGAGGATGAACGGGTAATCGATGAAGCCGAGGGCGGGCTCGTCCACGGGGTAGTTCTGGACGTACCACGCGGCTCCCTTGTTCTGCTCGATGACCGTGCCGAGGGCGGAGAAGCCCGCGATGACCAGGAACTCGCTGATGGCTAGGGGCAGCGAGGATAGGGAGCGCGCGATTGTCTTGCCGCTCTTCGATAGCTCCTTATCGAACAGCCAACGCCGGAACGCCTCGCCCTCGTCCTTCTCGGGGCCGCCGGGCGTGCCGGGGTCGGGCGCGCTGGTCTCGCCGTTACCACCGGGCCGCGGTGCGTTGGCGTGAACCAAGACGCGCGCGCGACGGGGCATCGTCGACGGAAACGTCGTCGTCGTCGTCGTCGTCGTCATGCCCATCCCCAGAGGGCACGTCATCTTACCCTTAACGACCCGACCGCCGGGTGCGGTGGCGCTGATGGAGCATCGGCCGGACGTTCCCGCCGAGTCGCCGCATCGCGCGCGCGCGACGGGAGGTGTAGAGCGAGTCAAACGCGGACTCGCGGCGAGCGGGGAGATCGCCAGCGCCATCGTGTCGCGTCCAATGGACCGTGACTTAACCCTGAAACGGAAGACGTGGACGAGGACGACCACAGCAGAAAGCTGACGAGGTTAATCAATCAATCGGGGAGGTCGTTGACGCCCCACTGGCGCAGCCGCCCGACCAAGGCTGGCGCGTCTTCAACCATATTTTGAGCGTTTATCGTCTATTCAGGTCACGATGACGGGCCCCATGTATGCGCACAGCGCGGGGAGGGGCGGCAGGGGCGGCGGCCGCGGACGCGGAGGAGGCCGGGGCGGTGGTTTTCCCGGTGGCCGGGGCGGCGGCCGAGGTTTTCAAGGAGGAGGTGGCCGGGGTGGAGGAGGCAGGGACGGCGGAAGGGGCGGAGGCAGAGGCGGGGGCGGACGGGGCGGCGGTGGAGGCGGGCACAAGAGATCCCGCGACCCCGCCGACGACGAGCTCGGTGAGGGCTACGACGGCTTCTCGCAAGACGCATTCGACAACGCCAAGCTGCAGAACGAAAAGTTCGACGAGTACTACCAGCGGCAAGGGGTGGTGCCGCCCGAGGAGTGGGAGGACATGATGCGCGCCTTCCGAACCCCGCTGCCTCTCACGTTCCGCATCAACATGAGCGGCAAGTACAGGGAGTCGGTCCGTCGCAAGCTCACGCACGTGCTCTTCCCGAAGATACTGGCGGATGTCAGCACGATGGCTCCGCCCAAGGCGCTGCGTTGGTACCCTCACGACCTCGCGTACCAGCTCGACATACCCAAAGACGCCCTGAAAAAGTCGGAGCACATGCAGGCGCTTCACAAGTTCATGGTGCAGGCCAACGAGGTGGGCGCCATCACCAGGCAAGAAGCGGTGTCCATGATCCCGCCGCTGCTCCTCGACGTCAAGCCGCAGCACAGAGTCCTGGACATGTGCGCAGCGCCGGGGAGCAAAACGTTTCAGCTCCTGGAGATGCTCCACGCGCGAGCCGAGGAACGCGACGAAGGGAGTCTGCCCACCGGCGTCGTGGTCGCCAACGACGCGTCCCTGCAGCGCGCCAACCTGCTGACGCACCAGACCAAGCGGAGCAACTCGCCCGCGCTCATCGTCACCAACCACCAGGCGCAAAAATTTCCGACGTTGTACCCCACCGAAAACGCGGCCGGGTCGTCGAAGCGCGAGCCGTACAGGTTCGATCGCATCCTCGCCGATGTTCCGTGCTCCGGCGACGGCACGTTGCGTAAGTCGCCGGACCTGTGGAAGAAGTGGACGCCCGCGTCCGGCGTGGACCTGCACACGCTGCAGCTGGAGATTGCGTCGCACGCCGCGCGTCTGCTCAAAGTCGGCGGGCGGCTGGTGTACAGCACCTGTTCACTGAACCCGTTGGAGGACGAGGCTGTCGTCGCGGCGCTGTTGAAGCGGGCTAAAGGCGCGCTAAAGCTCGTGGACGTCAGCGGCGAGCTCGAAGGGTTGAAGCGTAAGCCGGGGATGTACGCGTGGGAGGTTGGCGACGCGTTTGGCTGGCACGAGCGCCCCGACGGCGGAGGCCGGCGGCAACGAAACGTGGCGTCCTCGATGTGGCCGCCGGGATCGTCCAAGGCTCGCGAGATGAACCTCGAGCGATGCGTGCGCATCATGCCCCACCTCGATGACACCGGCGGGTTCTTCATCGTCGCCATCGACAAGGTGGGCGAGCTTCCCGGGGAGATGGAGTCAGCCGCGGAGCCGGAGGCTGCCGGGAGCAAGGATGGCAAAAAGTGGAATGAATCGAACCGCGTCGCGCCCGTCATCGCCGTGGAGAACGCGGCGCTCGTGGAATCCATGCGCGCGCAGTACGGCCTGGACGATACTAAGGCGGGGATCAGCGCGGGGCTGATGACCAGGCGCGCGGGCGAGCAGGACAAGGCTACGCCCAAGCGTCTGTATTTCGTGAGCGGCGGCGCGAGGAAGTTGCTCGACGCGGCTGCGGACGGCGGGTCCGGACTGCAGGTTGTCGCCGCGGGCGTCAAGGCGTTCGAGAGGCAGGCGGCGGAGGGCGCCGCGTGCGACTACCGCGTCACGCAGGAGGGCCTCGACGCGATGTTACCCCACCTGGAGAAGCAGGTTGTTCGCGCGGCGCCGCGGGAGATTGAGGCGATCCTGTGCCGGCAGCAGGGTCAGCCCCCGTCGAAGGAAGCCGCCGACGCGGACTTGCTCCGGCCCGAGGACGCGCCGGAGGGATGCTGGGAGAAGGACACGCTGAAGGCGATGAAGGCGGTCACGCCGGGGTGCGTGATTCTGGTCACCAAGGTGCACAGCCTGGCATTGTCGGGTGATGAGAACGGGGATGGCGAGGATGCCAAAAAATCCAAAAAGGGCAAAAAGGACAAGAAGGATGCCAAACGCGAGAAGAAGGACGGCGGGAGCTGGTCGGGCGTGGCCTGCTCGGAGGATCTCGCGGTGGCGTGCTGGTACGGTCACGGGGATAAGGGGAAGAGCCTGAGCGTATTGGCGTCCAAGGCGGAGGGATCGCACCTGCTCTATCAGCTCCGGGAGTCGATGAACAAGACGTAGTGCTAGTGGGGTGAATCTTCTTCAAGAGTAAAGCAAGAGTATGTTCGTCTAAGGCGCGGCGACCGGGTTTCCGGCGTTGTCGAGCATCTGGCCGCTTCCGCCCATCTCCGCGGGCATGTCCGCGAACTTGGGGAGGTCGTCGTTCACCTTCCATGTGGCCTCCGCGTAGTTAATGTGCATGGCGGGCTTGAACTCCGTCTCGAGGATGCCGGAGACGACATCCGTCACGCCCATGGTGTCGGGATGATCGTTCAGGACGTTGCCGTGGCACTTGGCGCACGTCTTGCGGTTGGAAAACTTGGGTTTGCCCTCGGGCGGAGGGTTCGTGTACTCGACGAGCTCACCCTCGACCTTGACCTGCTCGCACGGGTAGAGCGTGGCCAAGTTGATGCTACCCCACTGTGGTCGACGAGAGGGAAGGGGTGTGAGTTGGCGTAACATTTCGGTCGGATTTCGGGCGCACACGGACCTTGGCGCAGCTCCTGCAGTGGCACACGGCGCAGACCTTGGGTTCGCCGGTGCAGGTGACCTTCACGGCGCCGCAGTAGCAGGTTCCGGATACGCTCATGTTTCAATCGGACGGCGTTTGGATATCGCGGGCAAGCTTTGCAGTCTCGCTGTTCATAACGTCACTGTATAACGTCATATTTCGGGCGTTATCACGGCAGCGAAGTGGCAGAGTGGAGCGAGCTGCGAGCCAAACAAAGTTCACAGTTCAAAATAAGCTGTCGAAATTCGCCCCGCCGGGTCTCACAGCGACCCGCGCCAGTCTCGCGGACAGACCGCCGCCAGTGGTGAGTGCGGCGGGTCGAGGACGAGAGGCCGTTAACGAGTGACTCGCGGGCGAGCGGGCGTCGGATACTCGGCCCGATAACCCCCGCCGGGCGGAGACGGCCCGGGGGAGCTTTAGAAACAGAAAACGGCACGTCCCAGACGACGACCGAACACGATGGGGGCGCGACGGCACGCGAAGACCCTCCTCGGCGGATGCGAGGCGGTCGCGTTCGCCCTTGTGTTCATCGCGACGTTCGTCGTGTGCCATCTCGCTGGGGTCGTGAGCTCGGCGGAGCTCGGTTCGGACGGATACGCGGTCAGCGACGGCGAGGTTGAGGCGCCCCGGCCGTTCGCCGTCGGGCGCGCTTTAAAGCACCTGGAGCTGGACACCACGTGTGAGCCGGGCACGTCCGTGACGCACGAGCAAGGCGAGGGCGTGTGCGTGGACTGTCCCGTCGGACACTACACCAGCGGCCGCAAACCAGTCTGCAAGCTCCTGGACCTCACCGACTTCGACTGCTCATCCTACTTCAACCCGACCGCGTTCCAGGCCAAGTACGCATTCAGCGACGTGGTGGGGGTCGAGTGCGACTTTGGATCCGCGCCGACGTACACCTTGTTCGAGCAGTCCACCGCGACGTGCTCCTTCGCGGACGTGGCATTCAGCGAGTGCACGGGCAGCGCGGCGATCGACAGCCTGGACGCGGTGACGTTCAGGTTGAGCTGCGACATCGACGACGGCGACATCGTGTTCCAGACGTGCCGCGATACCCTGGTGGGAACCGGCTCGCGTGTGACGTGCACCTGGGAGGGTGGGCTGGAGAACTGCACCGCGTGCCCGCCGGGGACGTTTTGCGAAGGGATGAACACGATCGATCCGCCGCCGTGTCCCCATGGTCACGCGTGCGACGGCGCGAGTAAGTCGGCGTGCCTGGCGGGTTCGTACTCAACCGGCGGATTGGCCGCGTGTCTCAACTGCCCGAACGGGAGCACGTGCCCGTTGGATGGCTGGGGCGAGCCGTCGAAGTGCCCGGCCAAGTACTACTCCGGCACGGGTGCGACGGTGTGCGAGGAGTGCTGGGCGGGTCACGCGTGTCCCACGGAGGCGACGGAGTGGCCGATGCGTTGCCCGAATGGATATTTCGCGTTGCCGCTGTCGGACCAGTGTTCGTCGTGCGCGCCGGGTAATTCGTCGTACGCGGGGTCGTCGGAGTGCTACGTATGCCCGGACGGTACCTCGTGTCCCTCGGCGGCCACGCCCAACCCAAACGTGTGCGCCGCGGGGTATTATTCCCTGGCGGGCGCGACGACGTGCACGCCGTGCGGACTCGGTCAGTACCAGCCAACGGCGCAGTCCAGTTCGTGCCTCGAGTGTCCCGCGGGCGTGCGTTGCCCGCAGCAGGCGATCAGCAGCGTGCAAAATCTGGGGTGTCCCATGGGTACCTACAGCAGGTACGACCTGAAAACCACCGCGTTTGACCTCCCGTACGACGAAACAGACGCCGCGCGGTTCCCCTCGCTGGCCGCCACCGGCGACACGGTTTGCAGGCAGTGCCCGAACGGGTACACCTGCCCGGACCCGTCCACGGCGCCCGTGCCGTGCCCGGCGGGGACCACGCGCATCGGGACCAACTACTCGCACTGCATAAACTGCCCCGCCGGATACTCCTGCGCCACGCCCAACGTCCCACCGGCGGAGTGCGCCGACGGGTACTACTCCACCGGGTCGCAAGCGGAGTGCACCGCGTGTAGCCCAGGGTTCCAGTGCCCGATGAAGGACGTGGCGTTGCAGATGCGATGCAGCTCAGGGACGTTCTCCGCGGCGGGTGCGGCGAACTGCACGGCGTGCCCCGCGGGTAGGGCGTGCCCCGAGCAGGACGGCGCGGGGATTTACGACTGCGAGGCGGGCACCTTTGCGCTCGCGGGTCAGGTGCAGTGCACGCCCTGTCCCCCAGGCTTTGAATGCCCGGACGTCACGGACCCGGCGGCCATGGCCATGTGCGCCAAAGGGAAGTACTCGACGGGGTCCAAGGCGGCGTGCGACGCGTGCGCTAAGGGTTTCTACAACCCACTGAACGGGTCGACCACCGCGAACGCGTGTATCGCGTGCGGCAAAGGGTACTACAGTAACTTCACAGCCGCGGTGAGCGAGACCACGTGCCTACCCTGCCCGGCGGATACGTACTGTCCCCTCACGGCCAACGACCTACCCACGGAATGCCCCGTCGGCCTCAGCACGTTCGGCAGGCTGGCCAGGACATCCGCGGACGACTGCACGATGCCCCCGCCGCCGCCTCCGCCGCCGAACCCCCCGCCGCTGCCTTCGAGCCCGCCGCCGCCGCCGCTACCCCCCGCGCTCGCCGCCACGATTGACGTCCCGCCGCTCACCATCAAGGTGGATGGAACCGTCGCCGCGTTCAACTCCACCCTGTTCAAAACGGGAGTCGCGGCGGCGGTTGGGAACGGTGCGACCGCGGCGGACGTGGTCATCACCGACCTGAGATCCGGCAGCGTCGTCGTCGACTTTCACGTGGCTACGCAGGCGCTGTTCCCGGTGGCGCTGGGCGGCGGCTGGGACGTCGCCGAGGTGGAGAGGCAGATCGCCAGCATCGACGCCGCGATCGGTGGTGGGACCTTATCCGTCGGTGCGACGGTGCTGTCATCCGCGGTCGAGTCGGACTGCCCCGCGGGTACGTACGTGTCCAAGACGCTCGCGGGCGGGTCCAAGGTGTGCGCGCTGTGCCCCACGGGTCACTACAGCGGAGCGATAAATTCCGCCTCTTGCGACGAGTGCGCCGTGGGATACGCCGCGGGCTCTCGCGGCATGACCGCCTGCGACATCTGCGTCGCGGGTACGTACGCGTCCGCCAAGGCCACGCCCGTGTGCGCGAAGTGCCTCGCGGGGACGTACCAGCCAGCCGCGGGGACCGGTTCCTGTTTCCCGTGCGCGGACTTTTTCTTCTCGGGCGAAGATGGCGCCACGACGTGCGTCGCGTGCCCCGCCAATCACCTCTCCGGACCCACCGCGTGGGCGTTCGAGACCCCGCGCATGCGTTCCGACGGTCGGCTCTCCGACCTCGTCGGGGGCGCGGTGAACCGCAGCGCGTGCATCGAGAACGCGACCTCATGGTTGTTCATCCCGGACCCGCCGGTTGTTTTCCAGAGGACGCTCACCGCGCGAGACGCGTACATCGTCGCGGCGACTTTCATCGCGACGTTCGCTTTCCTGTACCGCGTGGGTGCCAAGCACTGGAAGAACCAGCAGCTGCTGTTGAAGTACGCGGGCGGTGACACGTTCTACGAGACGATGCTCCCCGAGGATGAGGACGCGGACAGGCGGGGAACGGATCCGCGGATGGAGAAGTACGACGTGCTGCAGATATCGGAGGCGATCAAGGCGAATAACTTGGAGGATGCGGAGATGGTCATCGAGCGAATACTGGAGAGGGATCCAAACCAGCCGGAGACGTTGCACGCGCAGGCTGTGGTGCACCTGATATACGGCGAGATGAGCAAGGCGAGGCTGCTGGTGGAGAGGGCGATTAAGCGCAACGGAAGGCCGCAGTTTGTGGTCACGCTGGGACTCATCAACGCGCGGTCGCCGTGGGATACCGAGGAGAAGCGAGTGGACAACTTGAAACGCGCGACGCAGGAGTTTGAGCTGGCGACGCGAAAGGACCCGACCCTGGCCGTCGCGCACATGAACCTCGGCGTCGTGCGCATGGCTCTCAACGACCTGGAAGGGGCCAAGGATGCCCTGAAAGTCGCGCTCGACAAGGAGCCAGAGTACCACAAGGCGCTCTATAACATCGCGCTGGTTTTCGCCAAGATGGGCAAACGATCCGACGCGAAGCGGTATCTGAAGGAGAGCATCAACGTGAAGCACCGCGCGCTGGACGCGCAGTTCAACCTCGGCATGCTGTTGCTGCGCGAGGGTGACGTGGACGAAGCGGAGCAGTGCTTCATGAAGTGCCTCGTGATCAACACCCGGCACTCCCCTTCGCTCTGCAAGATGGGCAACGTGCAGATGCTCCGCGGCAAGCCAAAACGCGCGACGGAGAAGTACTTGCTCGCGCTGGAGAGCGACCCCGACAACGTCGAGGCTGTCACCAACATCGGAGTCGTGGAGTGGGCCAAGAAACACGCCGTCGACGCCGAGCAGCACTTCCTCCTCGCGCTCAAGTTCAAACCCAACTACTACCCCGCGCTCTTCAACATCGGACTGCTCTGCATGGAGCAAGGCCGCGTTCAGGAGGCTGCGAATTGGTACCGCAAAGCCGTGGTACAAAAGCCGACGTCCGCGGAGGCTCTGTTCCAGTTTGGTACCGCGCTGCACAAGCTCGGGGAGCTGCGTGGGGAGACGCCCCGGCGCGAGGAAAAGTCCTCGGCGCAGGTGGCCATCGAGGTGGAGGAGGCGAAGCGTGTCGAGGATGAAATACAGGCGAAGAAGGATGCCAAGATCGCCGAGGAGCTCGGTAAAATGTCAAAGGCGGAGACGCGCGCGCGTGACCTCAACTTCGGGGGGGTCGAGCGCAACTGGTCCAGGCTGGTGCTCGTCTCAAGCAAGGTCAAGGGCACGGAAATCCTGGAGAGGGCGCCGCTGGACAAGATTGGCGTGCTGGTATATAACCACAAGCGATCCACGCTCGGCAGCATCCTCAAGGCTGTGCAGAAGAAGCTCCTGACCAGGGAAGGGACCCAGCGCGTGGACTCCATCGCGTTCGTCGTGCCGTGCAAGGCTGGCAAGGTGAGCATTTGTTCCGGGTGTTCATTCACGCACGATAACATGCTCGACGGCGACACGTGCGCGTTCCTGGACGGACTCACGCACCTCATCAACCACGACGTCAACGTGTACATTAACGGCTCGCGCATGGATTTCTTGCTCCTCGACGACACCATCCCCGAGAGCGCGGAGCTCGCGATGGAGATCAAGGCGCACTGTAATCTGCAGACGGTCACCGCGTCAAACGCGATGACCCGCGAAGTGTCCTACTACCTCACCGAGGAGGAGCTCAAGGTGGCCAAGTCCGCGGTGGGCGCCCGCGCCGTGGCGATGTACTTCGACCTCAAGAAACTCAGGGACTGGCCCAAGCTGCCCGACGAGCCTCTTCATCACCCCTTACCGCCGTGGGAGACGATTGACCACTTCGCCGAGGTGAAAACCGAAGAGGAACAGAAAAAGGACATGAAGGCGGTGGCGATTGCGGCGATGGCCGCCGAGAAGCTCAAAGGTGTCGGCAGGTCGTACGCCGCGTACTTCCGCAAGCGCGCGGCTCAGGGTGCGGATCTGGACGAGCAGCAGGGCGACGACACCGCGTCCGAGGCTTCACCCGGTCCCTCCTCCCGGGGTATGTCCCGCGCGGCGAGCATGGAGCGGGACCTGGCCAGGGCGATGGAGGACAAGGACGCGGCTCTATCCAGCAAGGCTGCGCAGGCTTTCGCCGGTATAGCCACCCCCGCCAGTCGCGTCATCGGCCCCGCGCTCGGTACGAAGCGGGCGAAGTCGCCGTCCCAGACCAGCTCCAAGGCTGGCATGACGCTCTTCCGGAAGAGCGCCATGCTGGTCCGCAGCGTCGCGCGCATGGACGTGAAGGTCCGCGAGGCTCGCGCGGTGACCCTCGAATTGCTCATAGAGATGTCCGGCGACGAGTTCAGGGGCGGAAACACGCAGGAGTACTTCATCAGCGAGATCGCCACCGAGCTCGACATCCACCAGGACCGCGTGCGCATAGCGGGTTACGACCATAAATCCTCCGCGGTGACAGTCACGGTGGACGACAAACCCGGAGACACGCCGCTCGACATGGTCGTCTCAACGCTGCAGATGAAGCTGGACTCCGACACCCTGCTCGTGGACCCGAGCTTCGGGAACATCATCCTGACCAAGGTGGACTGGCCCGAGGGATGGGGCGAGGGCAAGGACAAGAACAGCGGCGTCGCCGGCACGGACGCCAAGCCCCAGGGGTCGAGATCGGGATGGGAGACGCCTCGTTCTCGACGCGGATCCGTCGCGGAGTCCGAGGGCGGCAGCGAAGCCACCGAGGCTGGTGAGGCGTTCCGGGACTTATCCGCCGGCGCGCCGCGTCGGCTTGTGCTCATTTCCTCGCGCATGTACTTCGCGGACGTGTTGATGGAGTGCGTCGAGGCTGGGGTGGAGGCTGTGTACTTTGACTGGCGGTTCTCGTCGCTCGAGAAGATAGCCGCCGAGTGCAGGGATCGATGCGGCGGCGACCTCGCCACGCTCCGCTCGATCGGCATCATGACCCACCACAAACCCGGCGCGATCGGCTTGGTCAAGGGCTTGCGAACCACGCGAAGGAACCTGGTACGACCGGAGCTGCGACAGTTCTGGGCGTCGATGGCGCAGCTGCTCACCGCGGATGGCCGCGTCGACGTCTTGTCTTACGATTCCGCGAACTGCGCGCCCACGCAGCGGCTGCTCGAGGAGCTCGGCGACCTGATCCGCGTGCCGGTGAACACCGTAGACGCCGCCGCGGTGTCCCTGGGCGCGAGCCACGGCGTCGAGGCGGCGGTCCTCGAGGACGAGGACGCCTTTGAGGCGGGTTCGCTGTATTTTAGCCAGAGACGGTTCGCGGCGTGGGCGGCAACGGCGCCCGATAGGTTCACCGTCGGCGCCGCCAAGTACCGCGGCAGGGCGGCCGCGCGGCTCGGCGGCGGGTCCCGCGCGGACGGCTCGGTACCGACCGATGTCACGGTCAAGAACGCCGCGGGGCTGACCGTGGCGCAGGCTGTGGGCGACGAGACGGAGGCTGGCGTGAATAATACGTACCACGACTCGGACGACGACGAAGTGGACGCCGACCCGGCGAGTGTCGCGGCTCGACGCGCTCACCGGCTCGCGGAGCTGAGGCGTCGGGAGGAGACCAAGCGACAGCTCGCGCTCATCCAGAACCCCGCGAACATGCTCAAGGCGGTCACCGCGCCCGGAGCGGCGAGGACGGACGGCGGGATCGGGTCCTCGGCGCAAAAGGCACCCGGCAAACGCCCCGACGTCGTCCCGTTTATCCCGGTGGAAAAGTTGGTATTCGCGAGGGAGTCCGCTTCCGGGTACGACGCGCGGCTGGACAGGTACGCCGCGGACCGCGCGCGTCACCGGGAGGAGGCAGCGCGGATGGGACTTACGGAGCAGGAGACCGCGGCGAGGGACGCGAGGGAGGACGCGGCGCAGCGGCGGGAGGCTCTCCTCGACGACCTCTCGCTGGTCCCCCGCCTCGGGCTCGCCGCCGGGCGCATCGGCGGGGGCGAACACCGAACCCGCGCGTTAGCCAGCATCGACGATAACCAGGTCGACTGGAACCCGCCGCGGAACGCGCGAGACGCGGCGAGGCGCGCGGGCGGCGTCCACGCCACCGACGCGGGCCAGGGCGGGCCGGGCGGGTCTCAGCCGCCGACGTTGGACCGCGAGGGCGACGCGGCGCGGGAGGAGAAGGAGGCTGCGGCTCGGGCGGTGAGGTGGCGGGAGGACGGCGCGGAGAACGACGCGCCGGCGGGAGCGGACGCGGTGTCGCACCTGGCCCCGGGTGACCCGCGCGCGGTGCAGAGCAAGCCGATGTGGGCGCTCGACGAGAACATCAACAAGCTGCGCAAGTTCGAGTCCACAGGTCTCGGCAACTGGTAGAGAAGATGACGCCGGGACGGTCGGGATTTGTACACGCTTGCTAGCATTTAATACACGAAAGAATGCGTGGCTATGATCGCTATGGGCTCCCGACCCGCGCTGAGTCGAGCTCCACTGTTACGAGGTGCCGTCACCCCGCGCCGGCGCTGGAGTCCGCGGAGATGTACTGGAGTTTGTTGCGGACGCTGTTGAAGCGCCTGAGCATTACCTCCTCCGGCGGGCCCGACCCGCGGCACATCTCCGTCAAAAACCCCGTGAAATCCACCTGGCCGATGTTCGACACCTCGTCGATCAGCATCTTGCACTCCTTATCCGTCGCGTCGAACTGCAGCTCCCGCTTCGCGCCCTCCCGCAGCTCCCGCGCGGTGACCTTCCCATCACCGTCCACGTCGAGGCGGTTGAAAAGGTCCTGATAGCTCTTCAGCTGCGTCACGTCGAGCGCGCTAGGCCCGCGCCCGGCCGGGGCATTTGACGGCAGCTCCTTAGAGACCAGGCACCCCATCGCTGCTCCGCGTAACGTGTCCGTCACACCTGCGCGGCGCCGCGACCTTTGGCGCGAAGGCCATGCATTGGAACCTTCGAACGGTTTTTTCGGTTTTTGAGATGATGCCGATTATCTGAAAGGTCACTTTGACGGCTGACGGCAAGTCGAGCTGCGCGCTAATGGACAATTTCTGACTATTTGCTGATAGAGAAGGTTGGGAAAAAATACCGGAGTGGTAACTCTCAGCCAAATTTTTCGGGACCAAATCAGACGACACTTCCTTGATTCCAGCTCCAGCACTCCAATGTCCAGAGAGGTCCCAAGAGAGTCCAGACGGTTGTTCACAAAATGACAACTTACTGCTGGCTACCAGTGGCGCCCCAGGCCCAACCCCTCGCTGAGCGTCCCCCCGAAGATGGCGTCGTCATCGTCGCGCTTCTTTTTACCCGCCTTCGCCCTGCGTTTCTTCTCCTCCTGCTCGAACAGCTCATCCTCCTGAACCATCGCGTCGTTCTCAGCCTCTTCGCGCATACGTTTCGTCGCGTAGTTATCCTCCAAACCGAGCTCCCGCTCCACCTGCAGTATGATCTTCTTGACCTGGTCCGACGCAGCCTTGGCGGATTTGGGCGCACCCGTGCACTGGACCTTGCGCGGGGGTTCATCGTCGTTACCGTGGCTGTTGAAACCCACGTTCCCGGCGAACCGCTCGACGTCGCGTCGCCCGTGCACAAACACCTTGCACGCGGTTTCTCGTTGGATTCGCTTGATACACTCGCCGCCTTTGCCGATGACGGCGCCGACGCAGTGCGCGGGGCACATGACCGTGATGCACACCTCCTTGCTGTCCTCGCGTACCATCCCGTCGACGATCTCCAGCGCCTTCGCGACCGCGTCGGCGTCGCCCACGACCATCACCCGCCGCGGCGCGTCGTCGTCCTCGTGCCCGACGAGCTCCTGCTCGCACACGATCCTCGCGCCGGTTTTCATGGTCATCTGCTGTAAACCCCGCCCGTCCTTGCCCCGCAGCCTCTGGACGACGCTGCGGGGCACGTCCCTCGCCTTGCTGATGTCCAGGTTTATGTGTGCCGTCTTCCCGATGGCGCTCAGGTCGGACCGCATGCCCATGTTGCCCGAGTAGTACGAGTCATCTTTCCGCTCCGCGATCGCCCGCTGCTCGTCCGTGAGCTGCAGGCCGTGCGCACCCGCGGCTTTCGTCGCGCCCTCGGTGGTGAACGACGCGGCGAGGCCCTCTGTGGACTTCATGGCATCCGCGAAGGATGGAAGCGATGACTTCGTCACCGGCGGGTCGTGTTCGAAGCCCTCGCCGCCCTCGCGCGTGCCTTCTTTTTCCTTCGTCGCGGGCGCCTTCCCGTCAGCCCCCGTCTGCTGGACGGCTGCCGTCTCGTGCTCATCCTCGGCGTCGCTGTCGGACTCGCTACTGTCGCTGTAGTTGCCACCGCCGCCGAAGAAACCCAAACCGTCTGTCATGGCGCCCAACTCGCCACTCGCAATGCGATCTCACAGTTACCCTCCGATCACGTTTATACTTGTACCGGCTTGTGAGATGCCGAAAATTCAAACTTTCTGGGGCGTTTTGAGTCCCTCATCAGATCCTACGCGCCGACACAGCCGACGCGGAGCACTCAAGGCAGGGTCCCTGGCCACGCGTAGGACACATCGAGGCGATACATCTCGATCTAAGACCGTGAAGTCGCTCGAACGGACACGGCCGGTGCATCGAACCGTCCCACCCGTCACCCTCGGATCGATCAAAACAACCGAAAACTTGGGCACCGCAGACATGAGTGCAGGTCAGCGCAGCATCGCGTCCTTCTTCGGCGGCGGCGGCCCCAAGCCCGCCGTCCCGGTCAAGCCCGATGAGGCCGAGAACGTACCCCCGGCCGCCAAGAAGCCCCGGCTCAAGAAAAAGGCCGACATCGCCGCCGAGGAGACGGCCGCGGCACCCAAGGAGGAGAAGAAGCCCGTCGCGATGGAGACCACGCCCGTCGAGGAGGAGGAGGCCCCCGCGCCCGTCCCCGAGCCCGAACCCGTGGCCGAGGCCCCGACGCTCGAACCCGTGGCCAAGCCCGAGCCCATCGCGGATCAGAAGGACGACGACTACGTGGCGGAGGAGGAAGAGGACGACGACGAGGAGGAGGAGGACGAGGTCGAGTCCGAGGAGGACGAAGACGAGGAAGTCGACGAGGAGAAGGTGGACGGCGTCGCCAAGGTGATGGCCGCCGCGACCAAGAAGACCGCCGCCAAGAAGAAGAAGGGCAAGGCCAAGGAGACCGCCGGCAAGGAAGGGATCGGCGACAAGGCTGTCGAGGCCGCCGGCAGGCTCCTCAAGCACGACCCGGAGTCGGGCGTGGACGGGTGGAAAAAAGGAGAACCCGTCCCGTACCTCTTCCTCGCAAACGTCTTCGAGAACATCTCCGAGACGACCAAACGCCTGGAGATCGCCGAGATGCTCACCAACGCGTTTCGCACCGTCATCGTGACCAACCCAGACGATCTACTCGCCGCCGTGTACCTCGCGAGCAACACCATCGCGCCGCAGCACGAGGGAGTCGACTTGGGCATCGGCGACGCCACGCTGGTGAAGATCCTCGCCGAAGCCACCGGCCGCAAGGAGAGCGCCATACGGGCAGACTACAAGGAGCAAGGCGACCTGGGTATCGTGGCGAGCATGAGCAGGAGCACGCAGAAGACCATGTTCGCGCCCCCGAAGCTCACCATGTCCGGCGTGCTCAAGGAGTTCCGCGCCATCGCCACCACCGAGGGGAACAAATCCGTCGACGCAAAAAAGGCCAAGATCAAAAAGCTGCTCGTCGCCGCGCGCGAGTGCGAGGCTGGCTACATCGTGCGATCGCTGCAGGGCAAGCTCCGCATCGGCCTCGCGCAGCAGACCGTCAACCAGGCTCTGATCCACGCCGTGGTTCTCCAGTCCGACGCCGCGGCCGAGGCTGCGAAGGAGGGTGGCAACGGCGCCGTCGCCGACTTGCTCGGTCGGGGCGCCGACATCCTCAAGCAGGCCTTCTCCGAGTGCCCCTCCTACGATGAGGTGGTCCCCGCGCTGCTCATGGACGGCGGTGTGGATGAGCTCCACACGCGGTGCCACTTCAGGCCCGGCGTGCCCGTCAAGCCCATGCTCGCCAAGCCCACCTGCGGCGTGAGCGAGGTGCTCCAGCGGTTTTCGGACGTGGAGTTTACGTGCGAGTACAAGTACGACGGGGAGCGGGCGCAGATCCACCTCCTGGAGGACGGCACCGTCAAGATCTTCTCCAGGAACCAGGAGGATAACACCCCGAAGTTCCCCGACGTCATCCGACGGCTGCCTTCCTACCTGAAAGAAGGGGTGAAGAGCGTGGTGATCGACGGAGAGGCTGTGGCGTACGACAGGGAGAACCACAAGATTCTTCCGTTTCAGATTTTGTCCACGCGCGGTCGCAAGAACATCGACGAGGCTGACATCAAGGTCAACGTGTGCATCTACGCCTTCGACTGCATCTACCTCAACGGCGAGACGCTCCTGCAGAAGTCGCTGACGGAGCGAAGGGAGGCGATGTACGGGGCTTTCAACGAGGTTCCCGATGAGTTTTACTTTTGCACGGCGAAGATCTCGCGCGACGTCGAGGAGCTCCAGGTATTCCTCGAGGATTCCATCACCGACAACACCGAGGGTCTCATCGTCAAGACCATGGACGCCACGTACGAGCCGTCCAAGCGTTCGCTCAACTGGCTCAAGCTCAAGAAGGACTACCTGGAGGGATGCGGCGATTCTTTGGACCTCGTGCCCATCGGCGCCTTCCACGGCCGAGGCAAGCGCACCGGCGTCTACGGCGCCTACCTCCTCGCGTGCTACGACGAGGAGACGGAGGAGTTGCAGTCCATATGCAAGATCGGCACCGGGTTCTCGGACGAAATCCTGGTGGAGCTCACGGAAGGTTTGAAGCCCACGGTGATTGACCAGCCGAGGAGCTACTTCAAGTACGACTCAACCGCCATGAAGTGCGACGTGTGGTTCGACCCGAGCCAGGTTTGGGAGGTGAAGGCGGCGGACCTGTCCATCTCGCCGGTGCACCAGGCGGGCCACGGGCTGGTGGACCCGGTCAAGGGCATCGCGCTCCGGTTCCCTAGGTTCCTCCGCAAGAGGGAGGATAAAAACGTGGATCAGGCGACCAACTCGGAGCAGGTGGCGGACTTTTACAACGCGCAAGCCACCAAACAAGAGTTCAACAACGACGAGGACGAAATGTGAGTTAGTTGCAGTAGACTTTGAAACGAGAGAAGTGACGTGTGAACGCGAACGAACGCGTCAGTGCGGGGTGCGCTCGCCATGGGCGGGGATCCTGGTGACGTGCCCGCGGCGCGTGCCGCCGCGGAGGCTGCGCACCGGGCGGTTCGGTCCGGCGAGAGGGGCCCGGGACTGACCGCCGCGGAAAACGTAGCCATCGCCGCGAGACAGTCCGAGCCCCTCCTCGACATGAAGCAGCGGACCACCCACGAGGACCCGAACTTCATGGAGACCTTCTTCAGGGCGTCGCGATTGCATTACATCGGCACGTGGAAGCACAGGTACGAAGCCTTCCTCGAGGACCTACCCCCCGCGCCCAAGCTCCCGGCTCCGAGGGGCGGACCCGGGGGCGAGCGAGTCATCTTGCACGTCGACATGGACTGTTTCTTCGCGTCGGTGGCGGCGCTCGGTAGGCCGGAGCTCGCGGGTTTACCCGTCGCGGTGTCGTGGTCGTCCGCGGGCGGCGGCGAGCTCTCCAGCTGCAACTACCTCGCGCGGGATACCGGGTGCCGGGCGGGTATGCGAATCGCGCGGGCTAAAGAGATGTGCCCGAATCTCATCGTCATGCCGTACGAGTTCGAGAGGTACTCGGCGGTCGCCATCGACGTGTATCGGACGCTGCACGAGCTCAGCCCTCACGTCATGGGAGTATCCGTGGACGAGGCGTACGTCGACGTCACCGGACTGGACGGGGACCCGGTACAAATCGCCGAGGACATCCGCGAGAGGATAGTCACGAAAACGGGATGCGCGGCTTCAGTCGGCGTTGGACCCAACCGGCTCATCGCCCGGCTCGCCACGAAGAAGGCCAAGCCCGACGGCGCGTACCACGTCTCGGCGACGAGCGCCGCGTCGTTCCTCGCGTCCCTCCCGATCGCCGAGCTGCCCGGGGTGGGCAAAGGAACGCTCGAGAAGCTTCGAAGGGAGGGCGTCGCGGGCGGGGGAGTCGACTCGATGGAGCTCTCGTGCGCCGACGTCGCGACCGCGCCGCTCTCCGTGCTGCAACGCGCGCTGGGTCCCAAGGCGGGCGCGCAGCTCAGGGACGCGGCGAAGGGTGTCGATACGCGCGCGTGGGAGGCGCGGCCGCCGCGAAAGTCGGTCGGCGCGCAGGTCACGTGGGGGGTTCGGTTCGAGGAGGCTCCGGAAGCCGTCGCATTCGTCGAGAAGCTCTGCGGCGAGGTCGGCGAGCGCATGCGACGGCTCAAGGTCAAGGGCCGGACGCTCACGCTCAAGATCCTTCGCGCGGTGGCCAACGCGCCGGTGAACTACATGAAAGGGTCCATCGGCCACGGCGTCTGCGACAGCCTCACCCGATCGAGCACCGTGTCCGAGAGCGTCGACGACGGCGCCGCGCTCGCGATTGAAGCCGTGCGCTTACTCGCGGACCTGAACGTACCCGCGGACCAGATCCGCGGAGTCGGGGTGCAGGTCAGCAAGCTGGACTCCGACCCGGCGAGCCGCGGGGGTGCGTTCAGGGGGTTTAAATCGGCGCCGGCGGGACGACGTTCCGATTGGACGGAACGGGCCTCGAGGTACGCGGGATGGTACGACGTCGCGGCGCAGGTGGGGAAACCCGACGATGATTCGCCGGGGACGGGGGAGGTCGGTGCGAATACGTACGCGTCGGCGATCGGCGCGCGGGGCGGGACGCTGGAGCGTGCTCTGTTCAAAGCGGGCAAGGAGGCGTCGGGCCCGAGTCGCGGGAATCAGACGGAGGAGAAGAATGACACGGACGAGCCCGACGAGCCGCCCGAGGACACCGAGGAAGACGCCGGCGAGGGCGGTGGTGCAGACGGGGACGATGACGGGATGATGGAGCGCGGGGATGAGTCACTGGCCGCGGCGTACGAGTCCGCGGCTCGAACTTTCGCGTGGGAAAAGTCGCGGTCCAAGCGGAAAAGAACCGACGACGAGCCCGCGGATGCCGACGTCCGCGGGGAGCCTCCAGAGGAAGGCGGGGAGCCTCTTGAGGAGAGCGGGGAGACCCGCGCGGCGTCTCTGCTTCGAGGGGCGGAGTCGTTCCTGCTCGAGCTCGCCGCCGCTCGCTTTCGATCGGGCGGCGCCGGCGTCGCCGCGGCGACTGTGGATTCGGCTCGTCGGTTGGCTCGTTCGCAGGAGTGCGTCCCTGGTTGGGTCCATGCGCTGACTGGTGGGGGCGAGCGACATGAGGCGTTGGCGAGGTGCTGGCGCGGTGCGTGCGACCGCGTCGAGGACGAGATCATAGCCATCGTGCACTCGCAGTAGCGACAACATGTCGAGTACTTGTAGCGTAGGGGGAAAATTTGGATTGTTATAGACTGTGCAAAGTGTGACACATACAAAACGTGAGGCGGAATCTTATCCGAACCTCAGTAGCGGCAGGCGCGCATGGGAGGACTCATGGCGTCGACGAACGCGTTCGGAAGGGTTTCGGCGGCGGCTATGGAGCGGCCTTACCGCCGCACGGGGGCGAACCCCGCGGCTTCGAGGGTCGCCCACGCGCGATGGTCCGCGAAGGCTGCGTACGCTGACTCGGCCGATGCGCTCATCGGGTGCGGCGCCAGGCACGGACGCGCGCGACGCCGCGCTGTTCGATCGGGTCTTCACGTCGTCGCGTTGACCCAGGTTGGCGCGACGATCCCCGCCGCGCTCACGTTCGCATCCCTGGCCAAGTACTCGGCCGCGGGTGGACTCGGCGGCCTCGTGTCGCACACGCCGTCGGTGCCCCTGGACGTGATCAAGACCAAGCTGCAGACGTCGCCGGAGAAGTACAAGGGCATGGACATGTGGCAGATCGGCCGCGAGATCGTCCGGACGGAGGGAGTCGGCAGCATATTCACGGGCGCGGGCTCCACGGCGGTCGGGTTCACGCTCCACGGCGTGTTCAAGTACAGCGGCTTCGAGGCGCTCAAGTTCATGACGTTCAAGCACGGGGGCGGCGTCAAGGCGGGCGACGCGCTCGCGATGTTCTGCCAGGACCACAGGATCCAGACCTTGCTCTTCGCGGGTGCGATCGCCGAGTTGTTCTCCACGCTGATCCTGTGCCCGCTGGAGCAGACCAAGATCAAGATGATATCGGACCCGAACTACGCCGACGGTTGGGTGGACGGCGTTCAGCGGCTGATCCGGGAGGAAGGGTGGGAGGGCATCGCGAACACGCTGCCGGTGATTTGGACCAAGACGATCCCGTACACCATGTTCCAGCTGTGCACCTACGACATAGCGAGCGCGTCGCTTAGGTCCTGGGCCAACGGGCTGCCGTTTGAGCCCCCGTCGCTCGCGCTGCAGCTGCCGGCGGCGCTGCTAGCCGCCGTCATCGCGTCGCTGGCGAGCCAGCCCGGTGACACGCTGATGAGCACGTTCAACGGCGAGTGCCCGGAAGGCGCGGAGGAGTGCCCGGGGTTCGAGTTCATCGACGAGAACGGGGATTTTGACGAGGAAGGGATGGCTGAATGCAAAAAGCCGAAGCGGCGGGCGCTGTTGGAGACGGCGGTGGGCCTTGGGCCGGTCGGTTTGATGCTCGGTTGGAAGGAGCGGCTGGCGCACACGACCCTCATCGTGGTGATTCAGCTCACGGTGTACGACAACATCAAGAGGGCGTTGTTCTCGTCATGAAGCGGGGGTGAAGGACGTGCATGCCCCGCCATATTACGAGGTGCATGCCCGCCAAATATTATCAATCAACAAAAGTTGAGCTGTTATCCACATTCTCGACACTCTTACGGCACGCCATGGCCTCCGTCGTCGCGTCTATCGGCGGACGCATCGCGGTCAGGGCTCGCGCCTCGTCGTCTTCCGATGACCCGCAGCCCGTGCCGGTTCGTATCCCGCGCCCGTCTCGTCGCGCGATGCTCTCCGTGCCCGTCTCGATCGCCATCGCGACTCGCGCGCCCGACGCCGTGGACGCCTCCGCGCCCGGCGAGTGGGGCTACGCTGACTCATCGAACGGACCCGCGCGATGGAGCGATATCCTCGACGCCGATGGGAAGGCGTCGTATCCCGCGTGCGGGTGCGCCGCGTGCCAGCAGAGCCCCATCGACCTCGTCCGAACCGCGGCGAAGGGCAACGTCCGAGTAGGATCGCTCGCCGACCGCCTCGTCGCCCCCGCCAAGCCCGTCACCCTCGCGGTCTCCCAGAAGCACGGCACCCCAAACTACGTGGCCACCGACCAAAACAACGACGCCGCGGTCGTCGCACCCGACGGCGTCCGGTACACCTTCAACTCGCTGCACTTCCACACCCCCGCGGAGAACACCGTGGATGGGGTGGCGAACGCGATGGAGATGCACATGGTCCACCTATCCGAAGCCGGGGACATCGCCGTGCTCGGCGTGCTCTTCAGGCACGCCGATGCCGAGCTACCGGCGAACGCAGAGGTGACCAAGCTGCTGAGAAAGATCGACGCCGACGGCGGGAAGACGAAGGTGGCGGTGGACCTGGGCGGTTTATACGACGGAGGCGCGGGATTCTGGGAGTGGACCGGGTCCTTGACCACGCCCCCGTGCAGCGGGAACGTGCGGTGGCTGCTGCAGAAGGAGGTGCGGGGCGTGGACGCGAGGCAGGCCGAGGCGTTCAGGAAACACGTGGGCGGGTTCCCGGGGAACGCGCGGCCGACGCAGCCGCTGAACGGACGGGCGGTTCTCTCCTTCGATCCGACTGGCGTGTGATAATCTCAATCCCGTCGTAGTAAACAATCCATGGCTATCAATTCGTTCGTCACCGGCCAACCCTGGACCGCGTCCGCCTCGTGTTCCTCGCCCCCGGCGTGAGCGGCGTGAGTATGGATTCCGGCGCGTCGAACGTCCCGTCGCCCCCCGAGACGTACCCGTCCGAGCCGCTCGCGGGCGACCCGGCGCCGCGCTCCGAGTCCGAGTCGGCATCCGACAGGAGCGCCTCGCCCCGGTAGCAGCAACACGCGCGGAGCAAGGACGTCAACGCGCCGACCCGTCGCGTGCTTCCGTCCGAGTACCGTCCCCGCCGGGAGCCCCCTTCGCGCGCGTTGTCCCTTCGACCTCCGCTCTCGTCCGCGCTGTCTATGTCGCTCCTGCCCCCGCCGCTCCCGCCGCTCAAAGTCTCGAACCCCGCCGCGGTTCTGAACCTGTCCAAAAACTTGTCCAGCGGCGGCGTGTCGGGCGCGATTGGAAACGGCTGCGGCGACCTCGCATCTTCGAGGCTCGGAAGCCTCTTCGATCGATCCCGCGAGTCTCGCCTCGTGTTGTCCCGTGCCGCTTCGAACGGGTTGGAATGTGAACCGTCGACCGAGCCATCCGCGGAGGTCCCCGAGAGCGAGCCAATCTCTGAATTTGCGGATGCAAACGAAGACGTGGACCCGGCGTCGGACTCCGTCGGCGAGTGTGACTCGTCGTCCCCCTCGCTCCCCGCGGTGGGCGCGCGCACGTGCGGCGGCGCCTTCGGCTGCGGGTTCGCGAGCATCGCCTCCCTCACGGTCATCCACTCGGCGATGATCTCCGGCAGTCGCTGGTACGACCGCTTGAGGTTCTCCACAATTACGGATTCGATCTTTCCGCCCAAGCCGGTGATCTTGACGACGCACTCACCCTTGACGTGCAGCTCCGTCTGGCCGTCCGCGGCGTGGCTCACCGTGATCGTCCCCTCCACGACGGCCCGGTCGGTGATGTTGTTCACCGTGTGGAACGTCTGCGTGAACGGAAACTTGCCTCGTTCAGCCTCGACGTACGTCCGCGTGTCCCGGAACTCAACCTCTTTGCCCCGGAGCACCGGTCGCACCACCCTCGGGAGCTTGATCCCCGGCACCTGGCGCGTCACCACCTTGACCCTGCCGTCTGGAAGTAACTCGTTGGATAAAACCTCCGTCTCCTTGGTGCCGAGCTTCTCTTTCTGTTGGACGTTGGGTGGACGGATCTCGGGTCAGGAGGTTAACAAATTGGTTTTCTCGGAACCCGCGACCGCGTCGACGCCGGTCGGCGGGGTTGCGGTATCGGACGGGGCACGCACGTGGAACTGTTTGTATGACGGATGGTCCTTGTCATGAATGTACACCGCCGGCTCGCAGCACAGGATGGAGATGACATCGAACTTCACCATGTCCGTCTCCTATATCCCTCGACGCCCGAAATGTCCCGTCACGAATAACCTGTCGACACACGCCACCACACGCCCCCTAACCCTAGGTTCTCGGGGTTCGGGGCGATGAACCCGGGTTCAAGCCGCGTATCTAAGGCCGTGGGTACCTCTGGGAAGGGTCCAAAACCCGGACGCGCGCGCGTCGTGCGGTCTGAGGCGTTCGGGGATCCGATGGTCCCGCTGTTACCCCCGTTTGGCAAAGCGGTGCGTTTTCTGTTTGGCGGTGAAATTTGCAGCCGACCTGTCCGGCCATTTTTTTGAATCCAACGAGAGCAGCGCCGGCTTGACGCGCGGCGCACACAACCGGTGACGACCGAGACGAGTATTGAATCGTCCGTTCGGCATCTAGACCGAGTCAGTGCGACTTACATCGAGAGGAAGAGGACGTAGGACGCGATGGCCGGAGGAGGAGCCACGGTGGAGGAGCTCAAGGATGTGCTGAGGGAGACGCTGGAGAACCGCGGGGCGCTCGGTAACGTGCGCGCGCACCTCCGCGCGGAGGTGTCCAACGCGCTCGAGGACCGAACGGGGATCAAGCGACCAGACATCTCCAACGAGAACCTCATCATCAACGAGCTCATCCGCGAGTACCTCGTCTTCAACAGGTACAGGAGCACGCTCTCCGTGATGCTGCCCGAGAGCGGCCAGCCGGACACCCCGCCGTTTGACCGCGACTTTCTCGCCAGGGAACTGCGCGTGCGGGAGAACGAAAACTCACGGAAACTCCCGCTGCTCTACACCATGCTCTCCAACGCGCAGGCTAACAAGTAAGTAATGTTAGTGGCCGTTAGGGGCTCTGTATCTATTAAATAGCATCCAACATCAATCGTCGTCGTAGATTGACCGAAACACGAATGGCTCCGACGGGTTGATGACCACGGGGGGACCCGGCGATTTCGCCCGTATCGATCCTCCCTCCGACACCTCCAGCACGCTGTGCGGGCTATCCGACGCCTCCGTCGGCGTCGATATCTCCGTGCCGGGAGTGCTCCCCAAACCCAGGAACACCGCCCCTTCGTCGTCTGACTCTCCCGTCATCAGGTCCAACCCGTTCGGCTCCGAGTGATGCTCCGTCAGCGCCTGGAGTTTGAACCCTACGGATGACGTGAACTCCACCGCCGCGTTGGCGCACGACGACATCATGTGAATAGACCCCACCACGTCCGATATGGCCCCGGCCCGTCGTCGCAGCCGCCCCGAGAGCGCGTCCCACCACGATCCGACGGCCATGTCGGGTCCGAGATCGATCGAATCGTCCATCGAGACGACCCGCGACTTATTCCGCGCCGGTGATTTGAAGTTTGGGCTCTTCATCTCTGACCCATCGCTGACCCGTCTCTCGCTCGACCCGTCGTACTGCGACACGTTCGCCGACGACGGGAACCCGCTGACGATGCTGCCAGCCCGCGGCGTCGTCGCGCACGAGTCGACGTTCGAAAGCCGCTCCTCCTCAGCGTTCAACGCCTGCAGGTCCTTCCACTTGCGCACGACGTCCGGGAACCGCCCGTACGCGTTCCTCATGTTCTGCACGATGGCGTTCTCGCACTTGCCGCTGAGCCAGCCGAGCCGGACGGTGACCTCGCCCTCGAAGTGTACCTCGCAGGTTTCGTCGCCCGGCGCGCCGCGCGAGACCACCTCGCCGCTCGCGTTCAGTGTGACGTTATCGATGGACAACGTGGCGCAGTTCGTCACCCTGTCGGTGATGTTGTTGCTAGTGGAGAGGGTCTGCACGTGCGGGAGCGTGTCCTGGCGCTCGCGGTACCTCCGTTTGTCCGTGAAGATGATCTCTTTGCCCCTGAGCATTGGCTTGAGCATGGCGGGAAACTTGATGTCAGGCTTGTTTATGATGACCTGGGTCACCCACCCGTCCTCCACCGTTCGCGTGTTGGAGTGCTCCCTCGCGCCGACGATCTCCAGCTGAAAGTCCTTGTAGTCGGGCCTGTCCTTGAGCGATATGTACTCCTGAGCCGTGCACGGCAGATGCGTGAGTATCTGGTACTTCACCATCTTGCGCACGAAAAGTTGGCTATCCTTTGAAACCTATCCTGAAGCGGCAGCCCTTCCTCGACGAGCCTTCGAGCCGATGCCGAGCGAACGGGACGGGTCCTAGAGCTCCACCAGCGGCGTCTCGTGTGATGCTCGACTCCGATGCGGACCGGAACCGGAGCTCGACGGTCTTGGTGGCGCCCTCCTCCGAGGCCGCGCCCAATTTGCTTTTGTGTGAGGAGGAATCTTACTTTTGTCCGTCATCCCGATTTGGATGCTGGTAATTCCTATGGGTAATGTTCAATCAACGTTCCAAATAGAAAATAGAGTTTTTGCGACACAATGCTCATAGAACTGATATATAGAAAACCACCAAAATATCCTGAAAAACCACCCGTTCAAACACGCAGTTAGTCGAACTCGGGAACCCGACGGGCACAACTCGTGGCGCGCGATCGACCGGTTCGGTTCGGTGGTGCATCGACGCGTGGCGTGAGAGAGTCAGGAGACTCGGTTCAAGCCTCCAGTTCGGGACGAAGCGGGCGGACAGGGTCAGATCGGCTCTGTGTATCGTCAGATCTACTTCTTAGGTTTAACTTTTAGAGAGTCGTCGACCTTCGTCGGGTCGGGTGAACACGAGCGGGCGCCATGTTCATGACACGCAGCGAGTACGACCGCGGGGTGACCACGTTCTCCCCCGAGGGTCGTCTGTTTCAGGTGGAGTACGCCATCGAGGCGATCAAGCTGGGAAGCACCGCGATCGCGATCCTGACCCAGGAAGGCATCGTGCTGGCGGTGGAGAGGCGCACGCAGTCTCCGCTCATGATCCCGTCGAGCCTGGACAAGATCATGGAGATCGACGCCCACGTGGCGTGCGCGGTGAGCGGGCTGACCGCCGACGCGCAGAGCATGGTCGAGCACGGACGGGTGCAGGCGCAGAACCACTTCTTCACCTACAACGAGAGCATGCCGGTTCGGTCGCTGACGCAGTCCCTCTGCGCCCTCAGCGCCAACTTCGGGACGGACGACGAGGACAGCATGTCCCGACCCTTCGGCGTCGCGCTCCTCGTCGCGGGCCACGACGTCGACAACGGCTACCAGCTGTACCACACCGACCCGTCCGGCACCTGGACCGCGTACAAGGCGAAGGCGATTGGAAGCGGCAGCGAGGGGGCGCAGACCACGCTGCAGGAGGAGTACAAGGACGACATGACCTTGAAGGAGGCTGAGAACCTGGCGCTGTCCACGCTCAAGGCTGTCATGGAGGAGAAGGTGAACGCCGCCAACGTGGACATGGCGTCCGTCGCGCCCAAGTATGAGATTTACTCGAAGGATCGCATCAAGGAGATCATCGAGCGGCTTTAAAAAGGCGTTCAGTCAGGTTAACTTAGCGGCGCAGACAGGAGAACTTTTTCAATCTCATCCACAACTTGTGATACACACCCGGGCATGATCGTCGACATATTACCGTGACGTTCACCCCGGCACCGCGCTAAGAAACTACAGTGGCGTCGACCTCCTCGGTCGAAGCCCGGCAACACTTGCCAACCGACGGGGGTAAAATTACTACTTTTTCTTACCCCGGCGGCCGCCGCCCTCGACCTTCACCTCGGGCTCCGTCGCCTCCCCCTTGACTTTCCCCTTTACTTTCCCCTTGGGTGACCCGTGTGCGCTCGGTCCGCCCACCAGCTCACCCACCAGCGCGTCGTCCCCGCCGTTTAAACCGTGGCCGTTGATCGGCTCCGACTTTGCTTTTTCAGCCTCCAGGTTCAGGTTCGCCATCGAGTTCTCCGTGAGGTTCATCTGCGCCAGCACGAAGTTCCCGTCGTGGATCTGGAACGGCGTCGAGTTGAAGTCGAAGTGAACCACCTGCTGGTCCTCGGAGATCTCAACCTCCACCGTCGCGTTGGGTTTCGTCTGCACGAGGATGAACGGCAGCTGGATCCCAGACGGGACCACGCCCACGGCGGCCCTCGCCGCGTTGCGTTGGAGCAACGCCTGGTACGACTTGTACTGCTCCACCAGCTCGAGGAGGTACGCGTTCTTCTTCTCGATGCTCGCCTGCGCCCGAGCCTTCTCCGCGCGTAAGGACTCCAGGTCGTCCTGCTTCGCCGTCGCCGGTAAACCCTTCCAAGTGATCTCCTTCTTCTCCTTTGAGATTATGTCCATCGCCATGAGGACGTTGAGGGCGTCGTACACGCGGCGGCGGATGTTCTTCTCGTCGTACGCCTGGTCCGCGCAGAACTTCGGGTCGTCGGGCTTGGAGAACTCGGCGACGAGCTCGTCGGCTACCTCGTTGTACGTGGTGGTCCCCTTGCTCTCCACCTTCTCGCAAACCTTCATGGAGAAGTGCCTCAGGCCCTTGCCCCCCTTCTCCTTCTCCGCCGTGTTCATCCCGCCCGTGCTGGGACCCGGCGTGCTGCCGGCGCCCTGGGAGATGCGTCGACGCTTCGCCGCGGAGTTGGGCTCGGGGGTCGGCGTCACCGCCGCGCCCGCGGAGGCACGGCCAGTCGCGGGCGGCGGCGACGTCGGGTCCCCTCCATTTTCCTCTCCGCTCTCGGATACCACCTACGTGAAGGAATTCGTGGGGTGGTGTGAGAAGTCAGAACAGACGTCAGAACGTACACGGGAGGTCAGGACGAGGTCGTCGAGCCGGGTGTGGGGACGGGTGCGAGGTGGATGAGGGGCCCCGGCGTGAAAGTTCAGTTCCTGGGGTGAAATCCAAAAATATCTTCTCGGGGGTCACGAGAGTAAGATGATGATGGGCGCACCATGTCGATCCGCTGCCGCGCGTGAACCACCGCCTCGGCCGCGGCGGAGACTGCGTTTTTACCGACCATCGTGCTGTCTAAACCCGCCACCATGGGTTCGCCCGTCGCCTTCATGGCGGACGAGGGCAGGTCCCCGAGCACGTGAACCCCCTCGCCGTTGAACCCGAGCTCCGCGTCCAGACCCGACGGCCCTGTTGGTTTTTGGGGGGATGGGGACGATCGGGGGTCAGCGGTGTGGACGGTGTCGGGTCGGCGGGTGGATCGTGGGGGGTCATCATCGTCCTGGGGTCGAGTGCGGCGCGTGGGGAGTGCGAAAGGCGCGCGTGATCGCGCGCCGGCACCCCGAACGGCGGCCCTATCCCCGAGGACGGTGCGGGAGATATCATCGTCGTTGTTGCTCTCACCTGGCCCTTCGTCCGGGGTACCGATGTGCTCCTGCAGTTGATCAAACTCGGATGCGAAGTTGTACATGCCCTGTTCGCGGATGGGACGATGCGTACGGGTCAGTGAGGTGTCAGGAATCGCGTCGTTTCGGGCGTCGGCATCGCGTCGGCGACGGGAACGCGGCGTTACCGGTCGCGGGATGGGTGGGTCGACGAGTTATTATTCGGCCCGGCCCGAAAAAGCGGAGCACTCACCGTGTCCCGAAGGCTCTCCAGGAGCTCCTCGCCGAGCTCATCGTCGGCGCCTATGGCGGCCTCCACCGCCGATTTAGTCGGCATGGCACACCCGCCGACTAACCTGACGCTTCAATAAGCTGCGACCCGATTCGCGCGGCCGCACTGTGCGCGTACTACGGAGAAGGCTGGTGTCGATCGGGGAAATCGAAGCTCTGCCGAGTCGGACTCTCGTCGTCTTTCCACGCTGCGAAAAGTCGCAGACCTGATACTAAATACTCATACGAGTTGAGCTTGTTGTTACCGAAAAGGGAGATCTGCTCTCGGATTCCACGCGACCAGGTTGGCACTGGCAGTTTTTTCGATTTTTTCTTGGACGAGCCGAGGTCAACAACATCACGGCCCGTTCATCGCGTCCCTTCGGCACAGAGGACGCGGGCCTGAAGACGCGAGAGGAGGCGGGTGGCCCTCACGACGTCGCGTCAGTCATGGGTGACGACTACGAGGAGGTGAGAACCTCGACGTTCGCCCTCTGACCCGTGAACCGCCTCCTCGCGTCGCACACTTTTTCAAACTACGGCACCTGAACTCTGAACTCTTGAACTCCCATGACCGATACCCCGACCCCGATCCGCACCCTTCGCAGTACGACGACGACTTCGAGGACGACGAGGAAGAGACTGAAGAGGAGGAACAGTACGACGATGACTTCGAGGAGGAGGAGGCGCCCACCCCCGAAGCGGGTCGGGCGGTCGAGGGCCAGGGACACCGAGCACCAGAGACTGACATCATGCGGGCCATCCGCGAGGAGAACGAGCGAGCGCTCCTGGCTGCCGCCCCGCACCCACACGGCGACGGATACGGATACGGGGACGAGAACGATCGACCGGTCGGCGGGTTCGACGACAGGGCCTTCGACTTCAACTCGCACGCCGACACGCGGGTTCCCGAGCGCAAGGTCAAGTCCTTACCGGGCAAGGGCGCCATGAAGACGCTGACGGATGCGCAGGTCAAAGCCGCGCGAGAACGCGTGGCGCGATGGGAAATGGTCATCCGCGCGCGCCACGTCCGCATGACATCATCCGACGCATCGTGCGGCACCGACGCCATCATCGACAGGGAACCGAGGACCGTAAACGAGCTCTTCCACGGCGGCGTCGGCCCGTACTCCCGAGTTCAATTCGCGACGTGTCAGACTCGAGGCGCGGACTCGAGCCGCGACGTGGACGCGCAGACGGAGGACACGGAGGGCCGGGCGGTGCAGACGCAGTGCCCGGAGGATCTCGTCGCCAGCCGCGACGTCCTGGAGGCGGGGTCATCCGGCAAAGGGGGTGGCTCGAGACGGAAGATGGCGGCGAGCCGGGCGGCGCGGTGGGCTCGCGCGTCGGGGGACTTGCAGCACTCGAAGAATAAGCGCCTCGGCGGGTTCATCCAACGGGCGGGCGCGGTCGTGGACGCGTTGCTCCGCGAACGGCCGCCGCCGAGGGGGCACGTCCCGGACGTGATGCGAATCGGCGGCGCGGGCGGCGACCTGAAGCGTCACGCGAGGGCGAGCCAAGCCGGGTCCCTCACCGAGTCGTACGCCGCGTTTCACCACCCGACGCTCACTGACGGTCGAGCCGTCGCCGACGCAGCCTTCGCGCCAGGGTCCCGTGGCGCGCGGACCCTCGCGATCGCGTACACGCCCTCGGATTCCAAATCGCACGGCCCCGGCGGTCGTGGTTTGGTGTTGGTATGGGACGTGGGCGGTGTGGAGCCCGTGGTGGGTAGGGCGTTGACGTGCGAGGGGGTTCCGGCGCGGGTCGCCTGGGGCCCCGGCGATTCGCACGACCTTCTCGTCGTCGGAACTGAGGAGGGCGGGTTGTGCCTTTGGGACCTTCGCGAGCCCGCGGATGTACACGCGGAGAGTGCCGGTGGGGATGGCATACCGCCCGGGGTGTTGGCGGACGGGGAGTGTTTACGCCGGCCCTCTTATTGCACCGACGGGTTCGGGTCCGAGTCGGGGGCGCCGGACGACGAGGGAGACGACCTCGGGCTCGATACCCCGGGCTCGATCGTCGCCCTCGGGGTGGCGCTCGACGACGTCTCCACGGGTGTATCCGCCGTCGCGCCGGTCACGCCCGGTCGCGAGATTGACACGTCAGGCTCGACTCAGGAGTCAGGCTCGATTCGTCCTCAAGCCTCGACTCCGGGCGCTCTTCCGGAGTGGAAGGGTGGCGATTTCCACGTCGTGGCGTTGGACTGCTGGGGCCGGGTATCTTCGTTCAGGGTGACGGAGCTGTCCAGGCGCGAGGCCGTGGACGCGTCCATCGCGGACATGGGCTTGAGGTTCGGCAGTCGCGTGCGTTTGATGCGAAACGCGAGGTCGCTGGCGTACGGGGGCGGGGGTAAACGGTGCGGGCGGGCTCGGGCGATGGCGGTGACTCACCGCGTGGGCGTCGCGGCTGAATTTTACGTAGCCGGGGAGGACGGCCGGGTGCTCCGCGGCGCGAGGTACGGCGCGCCCGTGCCGCCCAAGTCGTTCGTACCGTGTGACCCGTTCGATGCGGGGCACGCCGCGGCGAGTGCGCCGAACGAGGCGGTCGTGTCGCTCGATTTTAACCCGCACTTTCCCGGGGTGTTCATCGCGGCGTACGAGGGAGGGTCGGTGGCGATGTACTCGACCGCGAGTTCGCTCGCGTCGCGGCGGTGGGACGGGGTGACCTCCGCCAAGGTGATCGTCGCGCGGTGGTCGCCCGCGAGGCCGTCTGTGTTCTTGGTGCTCGACGACGAGTGCTGCGTGCGTGCCTTTGACCTTTTGTCCGACGAATGGTCGAGGGCGGTGAAGTCGGAACGGTTCGGGAAGAGGGAGAAGATCACGAGCCTGACGCTGGCGAAGCTCGGGGATCGGGCGTGGGACGCGCCGGGGCAGTGTCTCGCGTCCATGGCGTACGACGACGGGAGGACAGACGTGCACGTGGTGGCGCGGGAGCTCTCGTCGATCACGGAGCGCGAGATGGACGAGTTGCGGACCCTGATGGGACACTAGAAAAGAATTAGATGGGACTAGATGTACCTCGTCTGGGACTCCGACTTGACCGGCAGCCTATCGATCGTCCCGCCGTCCAGTATCTTCCTACGAAGGATCCCCACCCAGTTTGCCTGCCCGCGCTTCAGACCGCGGCGCACCGCGGCGTCGCCCGGCAGTAACCCTGGGTCGTTGATGCAGTCCATCGCCGCCTGCGTCGCCAGCTCCTCCTCGTCGATTGACATCAAAACCGGGTTCGTCCCGGGCGTGTACGACTTCACGTCGTCGACTTCAAGTTCACACACGTCCTCGCCGCCGTCGTCCGTCCAGCCGTCGGCCATGAGAGTCTTCGCCAAGTTGTACGCGTTCTGCGAGTAACTTCGGCTGTATCCCACCCTGACGCACGCGCTCTTAATGGACACCGAGTCCTCCGGGCACCGCGCTCGCGACCGCAGCCAGAGCTCAGCCGCCTCCAGCTCCTTCCCCTTGTCGCGCGGTATCTTCACCGACACCGCATCTCCCGACCGCGCATCGGCGACGTCGCGACTCGAAACACCGCCGCCGTACCTCTCACCGTACGCGTGACCGTACGCGTAACCGTACGCGTAGCCGTAGCCAGTCGGCCTGTCCAGTTTTTTGGGACAGCCCCGCGAGTTGTGGCCGACTTCGCCGCACACGGAGCACCGCGTCGATTCCGGGTACACTTTCTCCATCGTCACCCCGTCCCGCTTTACATCGTGCCACCGCTTGTTGTGGTCCGGGGACCCGCACACGCTGCACGTCTTTGGGCGGAACGCGCGTCCAAACCTGGCGCCCGTCGTGGGCTGTATGACCCGAGCGTAGAGCTTGGGCCTGCCGCGGGATCGTCCCTCGGCTTTGGGTTCATCCGCGGGCTCACGCTCGATCGCGGCGGTCGATTGCTTCCGGGCGGGTCCCCTCGGTTCGTCCGGTACGACCCGCCACGGCGCGGGCGGGTGCGGGGTCATCTTCCGTTCGTAAAAGTCTCGGTACTTGTCCTCGAAGTACTCCTCCAGGTCGATGTCGTCCTCGGAGAGGGGACGTTCGGTTCTCACCTTGTCTCTCACCTCGGGAG
>Ga0302114_10000176_pt1 | contig 46904 bp, 33 predicted proteins | sample AG5_Surface_MG_FD_203107 | JGI IMG/M metagenome (GOLD analysis project Ga0302114, IMG submission 203107) | Marine microbial communities from Western Arctic Ocean, Canada - AG5_Surface | ecosystem: Environmental > Aquatic > Marine > Oceanic | place: Canada: Western Arctic Ocean | collected... | reverse complement strand
CCGACGACAAGCTCGCCGCTGAGGAGAAGCAGCGCCACAAGGATGACAAGGAGCGCCTCAAAGATGAGAAGGAGCGCCGCGCGGCTAAGAAACGCAAAGCTGACTGATCACACACACCCGACACGATTGTTTCACAGGTTCAATGACACGAATAGGAGAGACGTTCATTCAAGCATGCGTTGTTCTCAGATTACAGCGTCAATAACGTAAAATAGTCATATCTTTCCCCCCTTGTTCTCCCCCAATCACCGCGGACCGTTGCCATCCTCCGGCTTGTACGGCTGCTTCATGCGGTCCGCGAGCTCCTGCCACGTCAGCGTGGACAGGTCCTCCTTGTTCTTCTTCATCCAGGTCTGGTACGACTGGCCCGAGTTAGAGGTCCTCGCCGTCTCCACGTCCGCCCTCCGCGGCGTGTACACCTTCGGCGCGTTGAAGTTGCCGGTCGTCGAGGTGTTGTACAGGTTGGGGTTGTTGAAGTTGGCCCCCGCGGCTCCCTTCCTGAACCCGACGTTGCCAACCCTGCCCATGGGAGGCGGGTTCAGGTTACCAGCCGTGGGCATGACGAGTCCCTTGGCCTTCTCCTCGTAGTCCGCGGCAGCCTTAGCCTGCTCGGCGGCTGCGTCGGCGGCAGCCTCCGCCTCCTCCTTGCCCGGGATCTCCGCGGGCTTTCCAAAGGAAAACATGGCGCCGCCCACGTCCGGCTTGTCAGCCTCGGGCTTCTCCTCCTCCACAGCCTTGGGAACGACGGAGTTGGAGAGGTCCTTGGGCTTTTGCTCGATGAAACCCTGCTTGGACGCCGACTCTATGGCCTCCTTCTCCTTCTTCGTGTCCCGCTTCATCGGCTTGTCATCCGCGAGCCCGAGGGGGTCGAAGATTGCAAACGCGTCGGCAGCCACCTCGCCCGCGAAGGAGTCCTTGCCCATCCACGCGCCGGACATGAGGAACTTCTCGAACTTTTCCTTGTTCTCGAGCGAGTCGAAGAGCCGCTCCCTGTCCTGCTTGAACACCATGTTGTTGGCGAAGAGGAACGCCATGGCGGTGGCGGTCATGGCCTCGCCGCCGACGTTGAGGAGTGCCTGCGCCACGTCAGCCTCGGCGACGAGGCCCGCGGCGCCGAGCCCGCCGATGATCGCGGCACCCGCCACCTTCTTCTGGTTGTCCGTGACGGTGAACTCGGGAAACTCAAAGTTGGAGACGGCGTCAAACTCAACCTCAAACTTTTCGCGCTTCTCCGCAGCCTTCTTGGCGGCGGCGGCGGTGGCCTCCTCCTCCTTCTTGAGCTCCGCCTGCGTAAGGATGTCCGCGCCGGACGCGTCGGCGAGGGCATCGGCGGCAGCCTGCGCCTTCTCCTCGGCGGCGTCAGCCTCCTCCTTGGCGAGTTCCGCAACCTTGGCCGTCGCCTCGGCGAGGATCATCTTCGCGCGCTTAGCCGTCTCAATCGCCTCAAAGGCCCTGGTGGACTCCTCCTCAACCTCAGCCTCGGCAGCCTTGTACGCCGACTCGTCGTCCTCGATGTTCTTGAGCTTGAGCGCGGCGACGGCAGCCTCGGCTTTCTTAACCTGCGCGGCGGCGGTCGTGGTCGCCTCCTCGAACATGCTCTTTGCCGTCTTCATCACCTCGACGACGGCGAGCTCCGCGGGGGTCACCGCGACGTTCGCCACCTCATCCGCGAGATCCTCATCCTCGACGACGGATTCCGCGACAGCCTTGATGTTGGACTTGAGGTAGTCAACCTTGGCGGGCTGATCCTCGAAGGAGAAGACGACGGGGGTGTTGTAGATGTCGTCCTCAGCCGCCTTGATGGCTTCAGACGCCGCGAGCTTGGCGCGCATCTCCTCCTCGGTGGTTCCGTTCTCGTTGTCGCCCAAGACGGTCTCCTCGGAGTCAGTTTCAGCCTCGGACGCGAGCGCGATGGCCTCGGCGATGGCGGCGCGGGCCTTGGTGGCCTCCTCGGACTCCGCGGAGATCTCGACGGTGAGCCTCTCGACAAAGGCGTGGGGCTCGACGACGGAGACAACCTCCCCGGAGACGAGCTCGCAGGCGTAGTTGTCACCCTCCTGCCAGGTCAGCACGCCGTTGTTGTCGTTGTAGCGGACAAACTTGAACTCGGCGCTGGCTTCGGCGTTGGGGATGGAGATGGACGTCTTCCACACGTCGCCCTCCGACCAGGTCATGCGACGGCCGACGTCCACCTTCCAGCCGCCCAGCTCGGCGACGTTGCCAACCAGCACGAGGTGCTCGCCGACGGTGAGGTGGGACACCACGTTGAACTCGACCACGTTGCTGGTGGAGGAGCCGTCGTCGCGGATGAGCTTGGAGGATCGGGCGTAGACGTACCCGTCGACGTTGCGGCCGTCCGTGGGGTCGACGACGGGCTCGTCCGCGGGGGCGGCTTCCGTCGGGGCTTCGGGTTCGACCGCGATGAAGGGAGGGTTGGCACCGACGGTGACGAACGCGGCGGTGCGGAGGGCGCGTGAGAGCATACCCTGGTACTCAGCCTTGTTGCCGAGGTCGACGTCGATGGCTCCGATGTCCAGCGTGGGCATGGACTTGTCCATCGCGGCGGCTTCGTCGTCCTCCTTCTTCTTGCCGAAAAAGCCAAAGAAGCCGCCCTGCTTCTTCTTCTTCTCCTGCTTAAGCTGCGCCTTGGTCTTGCGCTTCTCCGTCTTCCTCTTGCGCTTGATGACGGTGCCGACGTTCTCGTCGGAGGTAAACACGGGCTTGGGCCTCGACTTGGGCTTGACGGGCTCGGGCGCGGCGACGGCGGCGAAGGGCACGGTGCGAAGCGCGCGGCTGACCGCAGCCTTGGTCTCGGAGTCGAACATCACCGGCGTCGGGACGACGATGGGTGTCGCGACGGCGGCGATTGGCTCGGGAGCGGGCATGTCGATGAGCGCGGCGGCTTCCTCCTCGTCCTCCGTGTCCTCCACCTCGGGAACGTAATTCGTGGCGACGTCCGCGAGCGCGGGCTCCGGTTCGTTCATGAGTGAGACGATGTCCTCGACGTGCTGCGCGGCAGCCGCGGCCGGGCGCGTGGGTACCGTGTTATCCTCGGTGGACGCTGAGCGCCGGGACCCGGGGGGTACGTAGGACCCGGCTCCGATGATCTCGACGGTGACGCTCCTGGCCCAGTCCGTGGACGCCGCGTCCAAGGGCAGGACGGTGTCGCCGGATACGTAGCCAGTCTCCGCGACGACGTTACGACCGCCGACCCACTGGCGCATGAAGTCGACGGAGTGGGTCTCGTTGTCGAAGCGGACGAGGCGGCAGTTGTCGCCGTCGAGCCATCGGACGGCGCCCGTGTTTTTGTTCTTGACCACGGGCTTGAAGTCGATCCAGGGCGCCGGGGAGCTGTCGTCGATGCCGCCAAAGACGTGGAACGCCTCGAGCTTGACCGCGGCGGACCAGATGTCGTCCTCGGACCACACCATGGGCGCCGCCTTCTCGGGGATCCAGTGCCCGAGCTCCTCGCAGGATCCGACCATCGTCACCTCCTCCTGGTCGGTGACGTGGATCTTAGCGCGGAACACGACGGTGGCCATGATCTTACCCTTGCTGGAGCCCTGGCTGGGGCACACGTCCTCGACGCTGACGGGCATATACACGCCCTTGGGCGCGGCCGCCTTGCCGAGGCTCGTGGGCGTATCGGGCTGCGTGGGAACCGCGAGCGCGGCGGATTCGGACTCGACGTCATCCGCCTTTGGCGCCTTGTTTGGAGCCGATCTTCGCGGGACGATGGTGTTGGCCGCGGTGCCAGACTCGTCGGCGACCGGGGCGTCCGCGACGGGGGTGGACTTGGGCATGGGGTACGCCTGGACGAACTGTTGGGGCTCGGCGTCGGTGGCGGCGGCCGGGGCGCCCGGCGCGGGGGCCTTGAACCTGGGCTCGCCCGGCGTGGGCTCGGGGAGCGTCTGGTTGTCGTCGGGCATCCACACGTCGACGGCGTCGGGGCGGGTGATGACCACCTTGTAGTCGCCCTCGGCGGCGGCCGGGACCTTGACGAAGCCGTGCCATGTGTCCGCGGTGCCTTCTTTCCTGATGCAGTCCTTCACCTTGAGCCCGAGTTCTGGATCCCAGTCGCCCAGGAGGTCGCCGGAGCCGACGAGCACGGGCTTGCCGTCTCCCTGCCAGCCGGGCATGCGAAAGGCGACCTTGACGACGCGCCAGTAGACCTCGCCGTCCTCCTCGGCGGGGGAGGTGTCGGCGGGAGAGGTGGAGACTCGCGCGAGCACCGCGCGGCGGGGACGCTCCGCGGGGGCGGAACGAAGGGGAGCCGATGGCACCACTTGGCAGCGCGCATCTTTTTTATTTCCCGCGTGCGCGATCCTCGGCGCGAGCGTCGCGCGAGCGGCGCCTGCGGAGGCCATGATCGCTGGCCTTCGCGTACGTTCGAACCACGCACAGAAGAGGTCACGCGGGGGTGTCTTTCTCGGTGTGTGGCGCCTGCGAGCGGCTATGAGAGGCGGCTGGCGAGATCACAGCCCCTTGTTGACGACCGGTTTCACGACACTGGGATTTTTATTCGAAGGTGACATCAGCGTTGAGGACACACGATTCGCCACGTGGAAAATCAAACCAATCGTACGCGTCAAAGGTGAGGCAAAGGCGCGTATAAATATCGGAAAACAGAAACGCGCTATTCCCGAACCGTCGTTGAACTTTGAAGATGTGAGTCCCCATTCATTTCTGGATGAATGCTCATACGAAATGCCTCGGGGAGTCTTTGCTCAGAGCATTTACGCGCCAAAAACGTAATTCGAAAACAACTCAAAAAAGAAGAGAGAGTTGGTCGGTTCATTTGTTGGTTCCCGCCACGTTGGAACGCACGAATGGCTCTCGAGTCTCCATGTTTCACAGACACGCGAGGACACGAGTCTGAGCTAATTGTCTGAGCTACACACGCGCTCTCTCCTTCATCCTAAAGCTCCGTGTCGTCTCGCTCGAGCTCCTCGCGCTTCTTCCTCGCCTCCTCCTTCGCCGCCGCGACCTGCCGCCCGAGCGCCGCCGCCTCCAACTTTGCGTTTTCAATCCGCTCCGACATCGAGCGCAGACGCTCCGGGTCCTCCTCCGAAAGCTTCTTCTGCCTCGCCGCCGCCGCCGCCCTAACCGCCTCGTGCCGCCGCCGCCTACGCTCGATCTCGTGTGAGTCGATTTTGGAGTGCGGGGTTCCGAGAGCCTTCGCGTCGTCGCCGAGCCGTTCGCGCTTGGCGGCGTCGACTTCGCTTGTCATTGAGTCTTCGGCGTTTTCACGTCTTGTGTCCTCAGGTGACCGCCTCGTGTCCTCAGGTGACCGCCTCGTGTCCTCCGGTGACCGCCTCGTGTCCTCCGGTGACCGACTCGTGTCCTCAGGTGACCGCCTCGTGTCCTCCGGTGACCGCCTCGTGTCCCCCGCCGCCTTTGCCTTCGCCTCCGCCTCTGCCGCCTCTCCATGCTGTGCCATGAACGCGGCGGCGGCGGCGGCCATCGCCTCGCCAAAGTCCACGTCCGTCACGATGAAGTGCTGCACGGGCGGCTCGCCCGGCTTTCTCGCCGTCACCGTGTACGACGCGACGGCGGCGTTCGTCGCCATGTCCCTCGACACCCACACGTGCGACCCGAACGTGGACATCATCGTGGTCATACCCGGGGGTAGGTCCACGTAGTGCGCTTCGTTGCCGTCAAAGTCCAGCCAATACAACGCCGACGTCGCGTCGCGAGCGTTGATAAACTCAACCTTGCGGTCGTCCCGCGACGGCACCGACGCCAGCCCCTCGCCGCCGCGGCCGACGACGGCGTCGGGCTTCAACCGCCGCCCCGCGGCCAAGGGCGAGTGCATCTCGAACGCGCCGTTCGCGCGGCCGATTCCGATCTTGGCGGCGACTGCTTGCGCCTCTTCGACGGCGGCGTTTGCCGCGGCGGCGTCGCCGTTGGCAGCCGCCGCGGCTCTCGCGGCTCTCGCCTCGTTCGTCGCCGCGGCGGCTTCCTTCGCCTTCTGCATGACGCCACCGCCGAACATCTCCATCACCTTCGCGAGGTCGATCTTGCCGTCCTTGCCGATCGTCGCGTCGTCCAGCTGGATGAGCAGCGAGCCGTCGTCTTCGGATTGGACCTCGGGTTCCGTGAAGAGATTGCCGGTGGGTCCGTGGGTCCGGCAGTGGGGACCCGCGAGGGACGTGCACTCGTACTCAGCCTCCAGCCCGTCCCTCGCCTCCATCACTACCGAACGCATCAGCTTCTGTTTAGTAGGGTGTTCAGGTCGGTTGGGGATGGTCAGCGCGGTTCCTTCGTCTGGTGGGTGTCTGGTGGGTGTTTTCCGGGATCTGCGTTTGGGGGTTCACTCACCTTTCTCGGCATGTGCACGTGGACGTCGGTCAGGATCCCGGCCGGGTGGTGGTTCTTGACGTACAACATCGTCGGGCGCTGACCCTCCTCCTTCTTCCCCGTCGGATGTCTCCTCGTATCTTCGCCCTCGGGGGCCGTGGTGTCCGTGGCCTTCGTCGGTTCCTCGGATGAAATCGCCCCTCCGCTCGGTCTGGGCTGCGCCGACGCCGCGCCGACGCCGGGGACGAGCGCCAGCGCGGCGAGGACGCACAGCACGATACATACTCGCGCCATCGAGCGTCGGCTATCGTGTCGTCGTCGCGTCATCCCTGAGTGTCAGGCCCCGTCCACCCACAGTCGGGTGCCCTAAGACGAGTGATGATGTTTGGCAACGAGGAAGTTGACGATGAAGAAGCGGTCGGAAAACAAAAAATCGCGTCCTGCTGACTGCCGCTCCATATCCAGCGACGTTGAACATAACGTAATACACGTTAAGGACCTCGATTACTCATACGAGCCTCGCGAAATCGATCGATATTCGGCGACGTCACAAAAGACGACGATTCGAGCAGTCGAGGCCTGCCAGCCACTAGATTTGCGCCAACATGTCCGCCGCAGCTCTCTCCGCGAAGGTCGCGCCCTCTGCCGGCTTCCGCGCCCCCCGCGGCGCTCGCCGCTCCCTCCGCGCCGCGCGCATCGTCTCGCGCGCCGTCGCCGAGGACGAGTCCTCCTCCTCCTCCGCGGTCTACCAGCCCGCGTTGGCCACCGAGGATGTCTCCGGCGACGACGTCAACGCGGCCGCGAAGAAGCGCCTGCTCGCCGTCGCCGCCGCGTCCGGCCGCGGCCTCGACGCCACCCCCGCGCAGAAGACCGCGGCGACCTCGCTCATCGCTGAGCTCGTCACCGCCAACGCCACCCCGGAGCCCGCCACCTCCGCCACAATCGACGGCGACTGGGAGCTCGTCTACTCCGACACGTTCCTCTTCCGCTCGTCCCCGTTCTTCTGGGCGTTGGGCAGCATGATGGGCGACACCGCCGACTTCTTCTACGGCGCGCACTCGCACCAGACCGGGATCTTCGGCGGCGGCGTGGGGCGCGTGGTGCAGAGCGTGGACACCAAGGGTGGCCGTCTCGTCAGCGATTGCGTGGTCAAGGCGTCCCTGGGCGTCCCGCTCCTGGGCTTCTCGCCAATCTTCTCGGGGTACGGCTCGGTGATCACCGCGGGACGGTGCGCGGCGAAGGACGGCACGAGGCTGGCGGTCACGGCCGAGACCACGACGGTGAGGCAGGACGACGCCAACGTCCTGCCGCAGCTCAACTTTCTCAACGGGACCACCGTGCCGGTGGAGGACGTGATGAAGCAGGTTGGCGGGGGCGAGTCCGGGCCGGAGGTTTACCTCGACACCTTCTACCTCGACGATGAGATGAGGATCAGCAAGCTCGAGGACGGCAGCGTGTTCGTCTACCAGCGCTGCTGAGTGTGCGTAAGATCTTAGCTGTACGAGTCATAAACGAGAACGTTCCCGATAAAAAATAAGTCCCGCTATCTTCGCCCCCTGAAGAGCAGATATACCACCCCAGTCGCGATGCCAAAGGTGAGCGCGCAATACACCGCGCCGCTTATTCCCATCGTCCCACCCACCACGATGACACGTATGAACCACCGCACGTTGGCCTCAGTCAGACCACACGCCGCGGCCATCTCGGCGACTACCGCCGCAGCATCCAAACCCAAACCCGAGGAAACCGCGAGAGTAGTCGCGAGTATAAGCGCCAGAACGACGCCGATGACCGCTCGGGAGACACGGGGTTTAGGGTTTAGGGTTTGACTCGCGATGATATCCATATCCCGCGCCCGTCGCTGTTTCTCCACCGCCGCGTGGTTGGCCTGACTGAAAGACAGGCGATGACCGGCCGGGGGGTCGCGCACAGCTGTGGGCACCGACGGGTTCACGACGCCGGTGAGGGCTTCCTCGTCCGTCTTATAGTCCCACAGTCCGGTGTCCCACAGCTCTACGCCGGCGCGTGTCTCCTCCGCGAGTATGTCCTCGACGAGGTGAGTGAACTCGTCGATGTACCCGAACGCGCGTGTCCTGCCGAGGGCGCAGCACAGGAAGGTTTTCCACGGGGTTCTCTCGTACGCGGTGCAATATTTCAGGCGTGCGATCCGAAGCCTCTCCTCGTCGGCGTTCATGACCGCATCCACCGCTTGGTTCACCTTGTGCGGGTGGCACACCTGTCGCATGCCGTTCCGAACCTTAGCCCTGCGAGTGAGCGGAGACGGCCGTGAGTGAAGGGGAGAGGGGAAAGGTGTGACGAGTCGTCCGTGTTCGGGGCGGGGTTTTCGAACGAAACCGATCGGGGCGAGTTCCGCGGTCGGGGCTGGCGCTCACCTCCATCCCGCGGGGGTCGTCGTAGACATGCTCTGGTCGTCGAAGCCGAGATCCCTATACTCTGCAACGGCGGATATCCGCCGCGGTGTTCTCGCGGGTGTCCGCGGCATGTCGCCTGCGCGAAGTGTTGTAGCTCGCGAGATTCCTCGGAGCTCCCGAAAGACCTGACTGCTGTGAGCATCTCGCTTTTACTTCGATCGAAGAGACCAGTGTTGACCCGCGGGCTGGTGAGCGCGGGTCGACGGCGATTTCAGGACATGTCGCCGTTCGACACCATCGCGAAGGCGGTCTATCGACGACCGCTGACAGTCTACGTCGTCTCGATCCTGGTGCCCGTGGCCCTCACACTCGCGCTGGTGCGTCCGCGCGGGAAAACATTCGGCACCCTTTCGGAGTTTCGCTGTGACACCACCTCGACCTCCGTCGCTGACCCCGCCCCTCCCCACTTACCCGCCGACCCTCCTCAGCTGCGTTTCCGTATCGAGCTTGACACGGGGATTCTCTCCTTCCGCGCGAGGGATGAACCCTACGCCATCAACTACGACGCCGTCCTCTCGGCGATCCAATGGGGAAAAGGCCACACGCAACATCTGCACGGCCCGCCATCGCCACCAGCCCCCGCGGCATCGCCCCCGCCGATCCCTCTCTCCGAGCGGCTGCAGAGCCACGCCAGCTACTGGCTGACGATGGTGTACGAGACCAGGCCGCCGGGCGGCAACGTGCTCACGGAGGAACGCCTCGCGTACATCGCGCAGGTTGAGCGCAAAATCCGAGCCACCGCGGGGTTCGAAAACTTCTGCCACCTCGGCGTGCCGACCGCGTCGCTCAACGAAACCGCGTGCCGTCGCTGGGTACCCTCCGCGCTGCGGGACTTACACCCTCCAGCCTGCCCTGACATGCGGTGCGTGCCCACGATGTCCCTGATGATCTTCGAGGGCATGATCCGTGCGTGGTTCGTCGACCTCGTGAACGCCGGGTCCAAAACTGCAAAAGCGCATAACCAAACCGCGGGAATCGAAGCCGTCGAACGCAGACTGGAGGCTATAGGATTCGATGAAACGCAGGCGCTGGCCATGGCGAAGACCCTCGCGGCGTCGGGGTGGGAGAGCGCGAAGGTATACGCCACGATGCCGCTGACTGAGCTCTTGGCGCTGGTCCCGGCGGGGGCGCTGACGCGAGACATTTTTCACATCGGCCACGAGCCCGGTTGGTTCTTCGATAAGTGGTACGCGACGGGCGAGTCGGACACGAGTCGGACACAAGGGGTCCACGCGGTTGCGTTGCGAAGCGGGTTCGAGTTCGCGCTGCCCCTGTCTGGTTACGCCACGAATCACGACCGGCAGCGTGAGCAGGACGGGGAGTACCGGGTTTGGGCTAAGGAGTTTACCCGGATGTTGGAGGATGGCGGCGAGATTGACCTGGGCGCGGAGAAGGTGGGGCTGCGTGTGCTGCACGCGGGCGGTGGTATGAGCGAGGATGAGGCTGCCGCGTTGGTGTTGGGGGACCTGCTGTGGTGCACAGCCGCGTTCGCGCTCGTCACCGCGTGTCTGTTGGCGTACAGCCGGAGGCTTTGGTGGGCTTTCAACGCGATTCTGGGAATCTCGCTGAGTTTCCCCGTCGCGTTCTTCTTCTTCCGCGCGGCGTCCGCGTCGCCGTACGTGTCCTTCCTGAACATGCTGGTGCCCTTCGTGCTCATAGGTATCGGGTGCGACGACGCCATGCTGATGTTCGACGCGTTCAGGGCGGCGGCGAGGGACGAAGCCGGCGCCGGCGACGAAGATTTGGCGCCGTCTGAAGACGCATTCGCCGCTCGATACGCTCCCGCCGCGAAGGCCATGCTCGCCACGTCGCTCACGACCGCGGTCGCCTTTGGCAGCAACTTCTTCAGCTACATCCCGCCGGTGCGGGCGCTGGGTATGTTCGCGGCGTTGACCGTCGTCGTTAACTATCTGCTGGTGTTGACGCTGCTCCCCGCGGCGCTTTGCATCGGCGCCAGGGGGTTTAAGGTTACGTTCACGGATGCGATGGACGAGTGCCTCGGCGTGTGCACCGGGCGCGGATACACCCCGCGCACGGTGAACGGGTCCACACCGCCGACGCGCGCGCAAAAGGCGACGTATTCGCAGCTGGATACCAAGGATGCCGAGCCGAGCGGCGGTGAAGTCGAGCTCTCGAACGTTACCCGGGGCAAAGCGGGGGACGACGGCGAGGCGGATTGGACCGAGGTTGGGGTTCACGACGACGGATTTTTCGCGCCTTCGTCCACCGAGACAAAGGACGGCGGCGGCTTCGACTCCTCGTCGTCGATCGTGCGCGTGAAAAAGGAGCTGTCGTGTTCGTGCGCGGATCTGAACGCGTCCATTCGCGCCGGCACGGCGGCGGCGACTAAGCGACTCGGCGATTTCGTGGTTCGCCGCAAGTGGGCCATCATCGCCGCCGGCGTGCTCTGCGCGGTGGTCTCCAGCGTCGTCATCGCGCGTTCGCTCGTCGTCGCGAAGACGCCGCCGCCGTTGTTACGCGAGGACCAGAACTTGCAGCGGATTCAGCACCTTCTATTCGACGTCTTTTACACCGAGAACTGGAGTAACGTGAGAGTCGCGTTTGGAATCGCGGGCGTCGACAGGTCCAACGCCGACCCCAACGATCCGACCCAGTTCGGGGACCCCGTGTGGGACGGTACCTTCACGTCGTTCAACGACGACGAACGCACGCAGCGTGCGGTGCTCGCCGCGTGCGACGCCGTCACGGCGGGCTTTGCGACGCTTCGGCTGACGCCGTCGGCGGGCTCGTCGGAGTGCGTCCTTCAGGCGTTCGTTCGCGACGTTGGGGGAGTCGATTCCGTGGACTGGGGTCCCGACATGCCGACGGCGCTCGCGACGTGGTCGCGGGATGCTGGACGCGACTGGAGGGATAACCTCGGTTGGGCCGGCGAGGAGGGAGGGTCGACGCTGATGTTCATCACCGCGGATTATTTCGTCGACTTGCACCCGGTGTCGTCGACAACCGAGGAGATTCGTGAAGTTCACGACGCCTGGGAAGCCGTCGTCGCCGACGCGAGGGCCGCCATGACGGCGCAGTTACCAAACGGGTCCCCGGTACCCGTCGTGATTCAGGCGTGCGACGTCTGGAATCGCATGGGCGTCGAGGAAAGCATCGGGCACACGGCTCGGATCTCACCCGCCGTTTCCGCCGTCGCGTGCTCGCTGATCATGCTCGGCGCCACGCGTTCGTGGCGCGTCACGCTGGCGGCGGTGGGAACCATCATCATCGCGGTGCTCGGTATGCTCGCCGCGCTCGTGAGTCTGGGGTGGGAGTTTGGTGTCGTGGAGGAACTGTGCGTGACTCTTCTGATCGGCAGCTCCATAGATTACTGCATACACCTCGCGATGGCGTACACCGAGGAGGGCGGCGGGGGTGCCGGCAGGGACGACCGCGTGAAGGCGGCGTTGGTGCACATGGCGCCGACGCTCACGGGCGCGGCGATGTCCACGGCGGCGTCCTCGGCGATGCTCTTGGCGTGCGTGGTTGAGGTGCTGGTGAAAATCGGGGCGACCATCGTGGCAAACACGGTGGTGGGCTTTGCGCTCTCGCTGTTCCTGTTCTCCGCGCTCATGGCCGCGTTCGGTGATTGAGTAGACTATATCGACATCTGACACACATGTCACGTAGAATAGACTAGCTAGCTGGCTAAAGGTTGTAGAGAGCCAACGCGCGCGTTGGCGGGACGGTCCGGTCATCGTCGTCGTTTTGACTTTTTGTCTTTGGATTTTTTGCGTCGCCTGCGCGAACTCGAGCTGGAGGACGAGCTGGAGGACGAGCTCGAGGACGAGCTTGAGTCGCCGTCGCTGCTGTCGTACTTGCTCCTCTTCCTCTTCTTCGACTTTTTCGATTTCTTCACCTTGTCCTTCTCCTTGCTCCGTCTTCGCTCGCGTCGTCCGTCGCCGCCTCGACTGGACGCGAGGCTCTCGAGCAGCTTTCGAGCCTTACGCGGGTCCCACCCCGAGGCTTCGAGCGCGCCCCGCACCTCCTTGGACGAGCACTTCGCGCCGAACTCACCCGCGAGCACCGCCTGCGGATCATCCGGCTCGGGAGGCGGCAGCGCGGCGCGCATCGCCGCCCCGCAGCCGTCGCCGTTGGGTCGGTTTGGGATGTTCGGTGTGGCATCGACGGTCGGTGCGGCCGCGTTCGGGTCCGCGTAGACGTCCCACTTGAACTCCACCGCGGCCTGCTCCGCCTGCGCCACCCTGGCCTTCACCACCTCGTCCGCCTCCCTCTCCATGGTATCGTACAACTTGCGCTCCAGCTCGAGGTTCTCCTTCTTCGGGAAGCGATTGCGTCGCGCCCTCGATTCATCCTCGGGGCCGGCGTCGGCGTCGGCGAAGAGGAAGGCGCCTTTGCCGAAGTTGTTGGAGTTGTACGTGATCCTCTTCAGCAGGTCATCGGGCCTCCCGTTGGTGTCGAACCCCTCGGCTCCCGCGGGCATCCCGTCGCCCCTTCGTCGCCCGACACACCGCGCGTGGGCGCCCTCGGACTGGCCCTCTTTCCGCTCGCGACCCGAACAAGTTCCACGTGTTGTTAAAAGTTTTAGTCGACGCGTTTTCCCTCGGGCGCGCCACGACCGGCAGCGCGCTTCACCCGACCGCGGACACGAGTGCCCACCGCGATTCAGATCGCGATGGAGGCGCGCGACCGCTGGTTCCACGGCATTCACGCCCACTCCGTCCCGGTCCCGGGCGCCTCACCACCCGATGGCATCACACCGGGATCCTCCTCCAGGGTCGTCGCGTTGGCCACCCCAGACGACCTCGTCAAGCTCGACCTCTACGGCACCCTCGCGGAGAAGCACGTGGGGCTGACCCGAAGGCAGCTGCGGCTGATGTATCGGGACGTGCGCGAGCGAACCGAGCGCGTCTTCGCCGGCCTAACCCCCGCGCAGCTAAGGGCGACGTGCGAGCCGTCCCTCAATCCGATGGACTGGGGCCTGGGGCACATCGCGCACTTCTACGAGTTCATGATCCTGCGGCTGCTCGCGCCCGGGTCAAACCCCGTCCTCCCCGGGCACGACGTTCACGCCCTGTTCGACTCGTTCAGGGCGAACCACGACGACAGGTGGAAGCCGACTGAGGTGTGCGGGACCGACCCGAGTATCGGCGAGATTCGCGGGTACATCGCGGATGTCACCGAGAGACTCGTCGACGCGGTGGGTCCGGACGATGACACGCGGCTGGACCCGGTGTCCACCTACCTGCACGTCTACGGCATCGTGCACGAGCACTGGCACGTCGAGGATTTCATCCAGACCCGGCACACGCTCGGGTACGCGCCTTCAGCGCCGTTGCCTTCGAGCGTTCAAGCGGCGGTGGCGAACGTTTGGGGGGACGTCTTCGCGATGCCGACCGCCTCGAGTATCGTCCAGGTTGGCGGGACCGCGCGGGGTGCCCACTCGGGGTTCGTGTCCATCCCCGCGGGGACGTACTTACTCGGCGCCAAACGGGACGAGCCGTGGGTGTTTGACGCCGAGCGATGGGCGCACTCGATCGAAGTGCCAGCGTTTCGAATCGCGAAGGCCGCGACTACAAACGCAGAGTACGCGGCGTTCATCGCCGCGGGTGGGTACCATAAGCGTGAGCTGTGGTCGCACGAGGGGTGGAGGTGGCTGTGCGAGAACAGGACGGCGGCGAAGAGCGCCGGGATGAGCGACGCGGAGGCTTCAAAGGCGGGTTTGAACTCGGAGGCGCCGCGGTGGTGGGTCCGGGTGACCACCCCGGGTTCTTCGGGGTTTAGCAAGGTGGCCGGGGGTTGGCACGAGTACCTGTTCGACGGCGCGCCCACGCCGGTGCGACCCCACGCGCCGGTGCTGCACGTGAGCTGGTACGAGGCGGAGGCGTATTGCACGTGGGTCGGGGGGCGGCTGCCCACCGAGGCGGAGTGGGAGGTCGCGGCGAGAACCGAGCCCGGGAACTACGGGCCTTCTGGAACTTCTGGAACTTCTAGAACTTCTAGAACTTCTGGAACCGAACGACTGAAGCGCAGGGCGTACCCGTGGGGTGACTCACCGGGCCCGGATACGAGCCGCGCGAACCTCGACGGCTTCCGCGGGAACACCGTCGACGTGGGTGCGTTGCCAGACGGCGACAGCGCGTGGGGATGCCGACAGATGCTGGGCAACGGCTGGGAATGGACGTCGAGCGCCTTTCTCCCGTATCCCGGGTTCCAGATGGACTTTCCGTACCGCGAAAACAGCGCGCCGTGGTTCGGGTACCGCAAGGTGTGCAAGGGTGGCTGCTGGGCCACGTCGGCGCCCATCGCGAGAGCGGGGTACAGGCACAGTTTCTGGCCTGAGATGAACGCCGTCTACGTTGGGTTCAGAGTCGCGATCGACGGAGCACCTAACGCTATCGGAAAACTCTGACGGCGTCGCGCGCTCCTCGTGGCGCCGACGCTTCCAGCGCGCGCGGGGTCCGGGCGCGCGGACGGCGGGAACGGCGTGACCATCGGGAGGATCGGCGGGGTCATCGAGCGCGAGTGCGGTCTCGAGATGATCCTCGCCAGCCCGCGCGATTTACCCCCGCCCGCCGCCTCTTTCGACGAGGTTGGGGACCTGGAGCAGTACCTGGACGCCGCGGACGTCGCCGTCGTCGGCGTGCTGCACGCGTTCAAGTGCGGCGACGTTCTGGACCAGCTCGCGGAGATTAAGAGGCGTCGAGGCGAGGATTTCGTGCCGACTGTTTTGGTGCTCGGCGGCACCGACGTCAACGTGGACGCCGGGGATAAGGCTGACGTGCTGACGCGACGGGCGCACGCCGTCGATAAGGTGGTGTCGTTCTCGGCATCGATGATCACGGCCGCGCCGGCTGGGTCGCTACCTTCCGACGGGAGGACGCGCGTCGTGCCCCAAGGGGTGAACCTACCGACGGACGAGGAGCCGGTTCATTTAACGGACGGCGACGCCGAGGACGCGAACGCACCCGCGCCGCCGCCGCCGCCGCCGCCGCTTCACGAGGCGTGCGGGGTCCCGAGCACCACGCCCGTGTTTCTCCTCCCCGCGGGGTTGAGGCCCGTCAAGGACGTGCTATGGGCAATCGACGCGATCGACGCGATCGGCGCCTCAAGTAACTCCGACCCGTTTGTGCTCGCGATTCTCGGCCCTTCCCTGGACGATGAGTACCGCGATACGGTCATCGAACGGCTGAAGACGTCCAAACACGCCGTGCTGATACCCCCGGTGGACCGCGCGCACACCGTGGGGTACATGCGAGCGGCTGCCGCCGTGGTGAACACGTCCAAATCGGAGGGTCAGAGCGGCGCGATACTCGAAGCCGCCGCGGCGGGCGTGCCGATCATCGCGCGAGACATCCCGGGCAACCGGACTCTGCTCGAGCTACTTTTCGACGCGAAGGGAGGTGAAGAGTGTGATCTCGGGGAATTCGAGTCGCATCCGGACGGTTTCGAGTCGCATCCAGAAGGTTTCGAGTCGCATCCGTGCGGTGTACTGTGTCCGACGCCCGAGTCCTTCGCGGCGGCTTTGGCTTCATCCGCGGCGGGGCGGGAGCGACGCTCGACGGATCGCGCGGCGCTCGGGGCTGAATGCTTGGCGCGTGGCGAGCGCGACGGCTGGCGGGATATAATCCGAGAGGTCATCGGGGAGAGGCCCGAGGGTGGATGCGAGCCGCCGGACGTGGCGTGAGCACGTGAGGGGGTGAAGTGAAATATTTTTGGCGAGAGCGTAGCGAGTTAGCGGCGTCGCCGGACCTTCCGAGTTAGCGACTCGGCCCGGCATCGTCCCTCGGTACCTGGTGACGGGCGGCGCGGTAACGGCCCACTGGGCCAGCGCGCCGTCCTGATGTGTACGCTCGAGGGGTCGGTTCGGTCCGAACGGCGATGGTGTAACTGAACGGAAGAGGAAGTGTTCCTCGGCTTGCAGCTTTGACAGTTTGACCTTCGACGTTCGTTTGGCAGAAAACTTTCCTTCGGAACCCTTCTTTCCCAGATCTACGATCGCGGGGTCGGTGCCATCACGATGGCCTCCTCTCGTGTCTCGGGTGCCCTTCGGGCGCTCGTCTTCGCCGCGCTCATCGCGCTCGCCTCCGCGGCCAAGGGTGTCGTGCAGGCGGGCGACAGCAACTTCGATCGCCTCGTCCTCGGCAGCGGGAAGAATGCGTTCGTCAAGTTCCTCGCGCCCTGGTGAGGGCACTGCAAGTCGATGAAGCCGGATTGGGACAAGCTGGGAAGCAACTACGCCGACCACCCCTCCGTCCTCATCGTCGACGTGGACTGCACCGCGGACGGTCAGGGCACCTGCCAGCGCATGGGCGTGCAGGGCTACCCCACCATCAAGTACTTCATGAGCGGGGATAAAAAGGGCAAGGATTACCAACAAGGCCGCGACTTCAACTCGATGAAGAGCTTCGCCGAGTCCAAACTCAACAAGCCCGTGTGCGACGCCGCCACGAAGAAGGGCTGCGCCAAGAACGAGGTCTCCTTCATCGAGAAGCACGAGGGCAAGAGCCCGGACGAGCTCAAGGAGGTCGCCAAGGAGAAAGCCGACGAGCTCAAGGAGATTCGCAAGGCTCGGTCCGAAGCCGAGAGCGAGCTCAAGCAGAAGCAGCGCGAGTGGAAGAAGCGCGAGGGTGCCCTCAACAGGGCCACCAACATCCTCAAGCAGATGCAGAAGACCGCAAAGTAACGCGCATCGAACGTGAGAGGGGCCCGTGTCATCGACGGGCGCCCGTAGAAGTATTCGCAGATCGGAGAGTTTCATTTACTCGGCGCCGGCGACGCGACGGGACCGGCGGAGACTGACGTGAACCCCCGCCCATAAAGTCGAGCAGCCACTCGACCGGGGCGGAGGGCGATATAGTCTCTATAATGCCTCCCGCGCGATCGGACCGGACGCGGCCGGTACGCGAAAGAGCTAGCTTAGAAGACACGATGTGAATGAACACTTGCGTTGTGCCGCACCTTTTCACTTGAGCTCGTTTCGGAGAAATCGGGGCCGCGGGCCAGGGTGCCGACGATTATACTCACACGCACCCTATCCAACTCCATTCACACGGTGCACAGGCCATAAACCCGTGAATATCAATCTTGCGAACGCGCTCGAGAGCTTTCCAAGCGCTCGTACACAGGCGTGACCGCACCCCCGCGGATTCGGATCCCCGTTAACACCCGCAACCATGGCCAAAGCGGCCAAGAGCGCGGGGGGGAATTCCAATTCCGCCCCTGATTTGCTCAAGATGTTCGCGGCTTGCGTCCTCTTCCGCGTCGTCAATGCGGTTTGCGTGCGCACGTTCTTCAGCGCGGACGAGTACTGGCAGTCCCTCGAGGTTGCCCACAAGCTCGTCTTCGGCTACGGGCATTTAACCTGGGAGTGGACCCACGCGCTGCGCGGCTACCTCCATCCCCTCATCTTCGCGATTCCCTACAAGATCGCCCAGCTGGTCGGATTGGACAGCACGCTCGTGATGGTGTGGTCGCCGCGCCTCGTGCAGGCGGTCATCGCCGCGGCCGGCGACGTCCACGTGTACAAACTCGCCCACAGGTGGTTCGCGGGCGCCAAGAAGAAGGCCAAGGATGAAAAGTCCGAGGGCGCGCCAGAGCCCGACGCCGCCGCGAGATGGGCGCTGTTCTGCTCCCTCGCGTGCTGGTTCAACTTCTTCTGCGCGGTCAGGACCTTCTCCAACTGCACCGAGGCGGCGCTCACCGTCGCGGCGCTGGCGTACTGGCCGTGGACCGGCGCGGCGTCCGAGAACGACGACGCTAAGAATGTGAACCGTCCCTTAGCGCTCGCGCTGGCGGCGGTTTCGTGCGCGATTCGCCCCGCCGCCGCGCTCTACTGGCTCCCGATCTTCATCGAGGAGGCGGTCAAGTCACGCTCCAGGGTGGCTTTCATCGCGAAGGAGGCGGTTCCCATCGGAGCCGCTGTGTTGGCGCTCTCCGCCTGCGTCGATCGGGTCTTTTACGGGCGATGGGAGTTGGTGCCGTGGAACTTTTTCAAGTTTAACGCCCTCGAGGGCGGCGGCGCTCTCTACGGCTCGCACCCTTGGCACTGGAACCTCACGCAGGGATACCCCGCGATCGCCACCGTGTTCATACCCCTCGCGGTGATGTCCTGCGTTGGAAAGAAGCGATGGGCGCCACTGACCGTGATTGGCTGGACCGTGCTCGGATACAGCGTCCCGAGCCACAAGGAGTTTCGATTTTTGCTCCCGGCGCTCGCCCCGGCGCTCGCCGCCGCCGGCGCGCAGCTCGCGTCCTTCTCCAAACACAAGCGCATCGCCGCCGTGGCGCTGATCGTCCTCACGCAGCTCCCACTCGCGCTGTACCTGTCGATGAGGCACCAGAGCGGCGTCGTCTCCGTGTGGTCCGAGCTGGCAAAAGCGGTGGACCGCGGCGAGACGCACTCGGCGGGGATCCTCTCGCTCACCCCGTGCCACCAGCACCCTTGGACCACCCACGTGCACCGCCCGAACGTGTCCATGCGTTTCCTGACGTGCGACCCGCCGGGGTTTGGAACCCCGAAGGGTGAGCTCGACGAGGCTGACAAGTTTTTGTCCGACGGCGGCGCGTTTCTGCGTTTCAACTTTGGCGTAGGGTGGGCCAAGCCCGACGGGTCCCTCGCCGACGCCGCCGCCTGGCGCGAGGTGCTGGGCGTGGACCAGGTTGGGTGGGACCGCGGGATCCCCAACGTCGGCGACATCGAACCAGGCCTCCACAGGAAGGACGCCATCAAGGCTAGGAGCGCCGCGTTGAAGGCGCCCAGCCACGTGGTCATGTTCGACGGAGCCTACGCTTTGGACGGCGTCGCGGAGTGGCTCAAAGGCTGGGGGTTCACAAAGACCGCCGACCTTCACCACGCGGACGTTCCGGTGGACCGCGAGATTCAGTCCCGCGTGTGGGTGTTCTCCAGGCCGGACACGACCCCGGACCATTTCGAGATCGCCGCCGTCGCGGAGGAAACTGGCATGACTTGGGAACAGGCGGAGAAGGCGACGATGCGCCTGCGCGACGCGACCAAACGACGCGACGCCGAGGAGACCATGACCCACGAGGAGCGCATCGCCCTGCACGAGAAGATGAATCGCGAGCGCAAGGAACGGGAGGAGAGGCGCGCGGCTGAGCTGAAGAGGCGGTCCGAGGAAGCCGCAGCCGCCGCGGCCAAGGCTGCGGACCCCGACGCCATCATCGAGGCCAGGCGGAAGGCCGAGGAGGAGGAGAGGCTTCGCAAGGAGGAACACGAACGGCGGAAGCTGACGGGCGAGGACGACAGGCCGGACGAGGAGCTCACGCCGGGGGAGCGTATGGATCGCATGATTCGCAAGGCGGCTGCCAACATCGAGCGCGCGGAGGCGGCTGCCGCGAAGGAGGCTGACGAGGCTGCCGCGAAGAAGCCTAACGAGGGCGAGAAGGACGAGGCTGCCGCGAAGAAGGCTGACGAGGGCGCGAAGGACGAGCTCTGAGTTCATCACGAGGCTACGTTTATAATCGCGACATTACATTCTCAACTCTGCTTCGGCGCGTGTCGTCCCGTTTCGCCGCCGTCTCGTCTCACGCCACCAGCTTCCTGCGCTGCGCCTTGGTTTGACGCATCTCTTCCGAGTCGCGCGAGTTGGTCGAGTCGCGCGGGCGGGTCGTGCCCCGGCCCCGGGGCTTGGCCTTCCCCCTCGGGTTCTCAGCTCGCGAAGGCGAGTCGACCTCTTCGCCGTCGACAGCTCTGGCCCCCGCGCCGGGCCCGACGATGCCGTTACCTTCCGTCAGGTCCATCTCCACAACCTCCTCCCTGTGCGGGATCGCACCCTCGACTCCCCCGTTGGCGTCGCACAGCCGCCTCCACCCTTCCATGTCGAGGTGCAGCACGAACGTGCTTCGGTCCACTTGCTGCTCCTCGGGCTTCTTCATCTTCCTAACCTGCGGACACTTCTCCACGCCCGGGCCCTCAGCCCCGGGCGCGGGCGTGAGCCCCGCCTCGCCGTCCTTCACCAGGAACGAAAGCGTGAAGATGTTCTCGATGAACTGCGAGAAGCTCTTGGGGTTAGCGGAGAGCTGCTCCACGGTGAGCGTCTCGTTCTGGTGCTTCTTATTCTTCAAAACCTTGACCATCCGCTTCATGGCCTGATCCGTCTGCATGTCATCCTTGGTGTCGGCCACGCTGTCGGGTGCGACGGCGGGGCCGACGGGGTCGCGCTTGAGGCGCTGCGCGACCCTGCGCTCCTTGATCTGCGTGTCCATCGCTCCGTTCCTGTAAATGAGAGGGTTCGGGTCGTCAGCGGCGTGAGACGGCAAAGGGGGTGCACACAATTGATCTGGGGGTTTGGGTGACTCACATGAACGCCATGGTGGGCGCCTCGTGGAAGTGCTTCCCCACGGACGATCCGAATAAGGTCCAGTTGAACGCTCCCTCGTCCGTCTCCGCCTGGGTATCCGGGTCGACGCCCACGACGAACTGCCTGCACAGGCGGGTCATGAACTGCGCCGGGGTGGTCCCGGCGCCCCCCATCTTCTTGGCCTTCTCCACGCCCATGTCCGCGATGGTGGCCATGACCGTGGCATCCTGGAGCTGCTCGCGGGGCATGAGGACTGCGGATCGGGGAAAGGCGAGGTCAGAGATGGGGGTGATCACCGCGGGGCGGACAGTCTCGCGCCTCGAAGGATGGGAAAGATTTGAAAAAAGCGAGTGTTTTCCCGCATCGCGGCGAGGGGGAGCAGACGGCGCGGTGGTGGCTCACCATGCTGGTGGAGATCCTCGATGAGGTTGATGACGCCATCTAGCTTGTCGTCACCGGTGAGGTCGATGAGTTCATCCTTGGATTCTGCGGAGAAAAGCGGGCGACGAGGTCAGTCGGATGATGGTGCCCTTTCAGGAGATTAGAGGCGGGTGGCGATCTTGTCCGGGCGCGCGGGTCCAAGGGCGGGCGACGCACCGTGCACCGTCTTGTCAAGGTTGCGAAACTTCCCGCGGAGTGCCCTCCTGAAATCCTTGTCTTGGCGCGGGTCGTTGTCTCCGTCCTTCGGCGCCATGGTGGCTGCAGCGAGTGCCGCGCGGAGTGAGCCTCGGGGGTGCCAACCTCGAGGTCCGGTTCAAAATAAACCGGTCATCCCGCACACGCGGGCGTCTCCAAGCCCGTTCGACTCCGATGGCCAATTCCAAGATGAAGCGTTGTGCACAGTCAGCTTTTCACTTTTCGGGACCGAACCGCCGCCGGCACTATCCCGCGCGCACCCGCGCATCGACCGTCCCAGGCCGACCTCAACCCCTCACGCCGCTCGCGTGTGTATCGATAAGCCCTAAAACCCACGTTAGGTGCGTCCCGCGCCCGTCACCCGCACCCTATACCCGCGCGGTAATCTGGGTCACGGAACAAACAAAAACCCCCTTTGGTCTTCATCTTCTTCTTCTCGAGCCTCGGACGTCGACGCGAGCTGACGCCGTGCACCCCCGTCCTCCTCTCTCTCGACGACTCCTCCCAGTTTCCCACCATGCATCGCATCGCGAGCCTCGGGGACATGCAGGAGAGCAACAAGAACGAGCGACACGGCACGTCGCACCAAGGCGCCCTGTGGGACCCGGACGACGAGTACAAGGCGGCTCTCTTGGATTTTGGCCACCTCTTCGAGTGGATCGCGAAGCACACCGTGGTGCCGGTGGTGAACGCGACGTGGCAGAGCGCCGCGGGGATCTACCACCTCGTTAAACGCGGGGACTACGAGGCCCTCTGGGAGCCCACGTGGGAGATGTACGCCGGCACACCGGAGTGAACGAATTGAACCTCCAAACCAGGGATGGGGAATGGCACTAAAGTTTCAGTGCCGACTCGGGAGGTTGTCCTTCCACCGAAGCGCCCAGCGCACGTGTACAAGACGGATTCGCAAGTCAATAGAGATTCGTTGGCCTCCGCCATTATATGAGGCCCCTTACTGTGTAACATAGTGGCCGTCGCGACCGAGGTCGCGACGGCGTGTTTAAGGCAAACAAGAACGCTGAGAAAATAAGAGTTAACAACTCGTCTCGACACCCTCTAACTACCTAGCTAGGTGCCCCTCGGTCAGGCCTTCTTCGCAGCCTTCTTCGGTTGATCGCCAGTCTTCGCCTTTGCCTTACGCTTCGCCGTCTTAGGCGTGGCCTCGTCGTCGCTGTCCGCCTCGTCCACGCGCAGCCCTTTGCCGTCGAAAAAGGCGTACCTCTTTTTAAGCATCGAGTGGACGTCCCATCTCCCTCTCCAGCCGTTCGGGAACGTGACCATGTCCCTCGGGCCGATCTTTACCGCGTCGCCGTGTACGCTCGGATCGTCAGGCGTCAAGGTCGCCTCGCCGGATACGATGAACGCCTTCTCCTCCTTGTCGAAGTGCCACGGAAAGGACTTGCCCCACGCGAAGCCGCGCGTCGGGGCTCGGCCTTCCACAGTCGGATCGCATTGCCACTCCGACCAGTCCTCCACGTTCTTCGGTACAGCCCCGTCAGCCAGTCTCCGTCCTCCGAAGCCCTTCACCACGGTGATTGGGCGCTTGGCAGGCATCCTGTCGATACGTGAGGCGGCCGACGAGTGATCACAGTTGTGAGACCGGAAAATATCTCGAGACGCTTGATCCGGTGAAATGACACTGAGAAGCTAGAGCTATACGACGCCGACGTGACTACTGAGGTGGGACCTCGACCTCGTCGTCCTCTCCGTCGACGCGAGCGACGCGGACTTGATAGCGTCGCGCATGGAAGCCATGTTGCTCAGCCCGCTTCCCCGACTGCGGTTCTCCTCCTCCCACCGCGCCTCCTCCGCAGTCGCCGACACCTCCGCGGCGGATGTCCTATAGCTCGGGGCCAGACTCGGGGCGACGTCCGAGGTGACGGGGTGGACGCTCCGCGCGCCGAGTAAGTCCACGTGCCGTCGTGCGTATTGGTTGTTACCCCGCTCGGCGTTCGCGTTGTCCCCGGCGGTGTACACCTCGCGAAGATCCCCGGGGGTTCGAGTGTATCCCCGCTCTCCCCGCTCCAGCCAAGCCGCGAAATTCCCCCCAGACTCGAGTTCGTTCTCCTTGTCCTCCTTAAGGTCACCCCTCGTCGCCCTGCCAGCCGCCGCTTTACGCCTCATCTCGGAGCCTCCCGGTAGGTTCACGGTGGGTGCGTTCCACAGCGGGGTCGGGCCGCAGTGGATGGAGGGGTTCGCAAGGTTTCCAGCCGGCTCGTCCCCAGCCCACGTGGGTCCCGACGCGGCGTGGGTATCTGACTCGTCGTCCGCGTTGATGTCCCCCGTCCTTCCGTCTCTCCAGGCTGCGTACGCTCTCTGCTCCGCGGCGATGCGCGCGGCCCGGGCCTGCGGGGTCTCGTGCCTCGCCGCCACGCCCACGTCCCTCTTCGCGGCACCCTTGAAGTTGGCGCGTTCCTCCCAACGGCCCTCGTGGACGTCGCTTTTGTGCTCCAGCTTCGGGTGGACCCGGCCCTTACCCCACTCACCGCGTTCCTCCCACCTGCCCTCGTGCCTCTTCGCGTCCCGGCGCACGTGCCCGAGCGGCCCGACCTCCGGGCGCGGGAACCCGTCGTCGTCGTGCTGGAAGTTGGCTCGTTCTTCCCACACGCCCGCGAGGGTCGAGTCTTCGTTTCGCGGTCCAATCGGCGCCTGGCCTTGGGGACCCGCGACGGGGTCATCCTTGCGCGTTGGCGCGTGCGCCCACCCCGCGCGTCTCTGCCACAGACCCTCGTCCCACACGCCGTCCCTCCACCGTCCCTCGTGGACGCCGCGGTCCTGCCGCAGGTACGCCCCGCGCTCCCAGTTATCCCGCCCGATGTGCTGAGCGTAGTGCCCGTGGTTGACAAACTTTTGCGAGTCCAGGTAAGGCGCGTCTCTCCATTTGGCCCTTTCCTCCCATCGCCCCGCGTGCCTCGCGAAGCCGTGCTGCGCGTCCCTCACGTCGAACGGTACCCACACGTTGCGGTCGCCGCCGTCGCCGTAGAACGCGCGGTCCTCGTGCCTGCCCGCGTGTACATCCGGGCCGTGGCGAGTGGGTTCCCGGACCCCGGCTTGTTGCTCCCATCGGCCCGCGTTGGGACCCGGCGGTGGGAAGGCGCGTGGGCCCTTGGCGGCGATGGAGGCGTTGTAGGCGTCCATGCGCCGCGCCATGTACTTTGCGGTTCGGCTCAGGTCGTCCTCGTCCCCGCGCTTCGACGGTGTGGTCCTGGAGGGTTCGTCGTCGGCGTGTTCCGAGGGGGGACCTTCGACCTCTTCCGAGGCGGCATCATCGCCGGGCTCGGCAGGCGGTGGCCAGATGCCGTCCGCGGGTTGCTTGGCGCCGTCGCCGTACGCGCGGCGGTCCTGCCATCCACCCTCGTGCAAGCGAGCCTGCGGCGCGTTCGATAAAGCGCTCTGCGCCTCCCTGCTCCCCGCCTGCTGCTCGAACCCCCATCGCTGCCGATACGCGTTCGCGCGCTCGCCAAAGTCGTCCGGCCCGCTGGCCCGCTGCCGGTTGAACGCCGCTATCGCATCCGCGGCGCTGATGGGAGCACCACGAGCGACACGAGGGTCGCCCATCACCCCCGCGGGCCCATCCCTCCTGGCCTGCTGGAACCGCCCCATCCCTGCGTGCGCGTCGGCGGTATGAAAGTCAACGGGCGTTATTTTCTGGCTCACGCTTGTGAGATTTCTCATGGCTGCTTGCACAGGGCTAAGTGCTAGTCTACTAGTCGCTGTCCGATGAGTAGTCCGACGCGGACACCTCCTCGAACTCGTCCGAGTCCGAGTGCAGGTCGATCTTCACGAACGGCACCTTCGGCATCGCCGGCTTGTCCGGTTTGTGCGCCCTGGGCGGCGCCGTCACCGCCGCCGGCACCACGTGCGTCGTCGCCGCGGCTTGCTTCTTGCCATCCGACGCCTTCGCTCCCTCGGCGCCGTCCTTGGGCTTCGGCGCGCCCAGGTGCAGCGGATCCCCCGGTTTCCACCCCGGCGGCGGCGCCGGGATCCCCGCGGGCCAAGGCTGCCCGGGCTTCCACGTGGACAACAGCGATATGACCGTCTCGATGGGCGGCATCTCCCCCCGTTTCGCCGCTTTCCTCGCCTCCTCCGCGGCGGTCTCCCTCGCCTTCCGCGCCTCCTCCCGTTGCTTCGCCTGCGCCGCGTGCGCCGCGAGGTGCGACGCCGCGAAGTGCTCGTCCTGCGGCGCCGGGGGCATGATCCCGTGCAGCGGCGCCCCGGGCTGATACCCCGCGGGCGCGAACGTCGTGTACGAGATCCTCCGAGCGTACTCCACCACATCCGCCGCGCTCACCGGGCCGTCCGCGGGGAGCCGCACGTGGTCGAAGGATCGCGCCGCATCGACCGAGTCCTGGAGGGCCGTGACACTCTCCCGGAGCTTGGCGCACCACGCCACCTCCTCGTCCGTCGACATCGGTCGGGCGCCACCAACTGTGAGATGTCATCAATCATTTTAGGGTAAAAAGTTTTGGCAACCTCGAGTTTTCGGCGACTGATGAGGCGGCGGTGGCTAACGTCTCTAGATTGCATTGACACGCACGACTAACTCACGCGGGTGGCACGGACATAGATCGCAAGACTCCCCACGACAAGTTCACTTCTTCTTTTTCTTCTTCACGCTCTTCTCCGCCACGTCCTTTGGGTTGATGCCGAGGCTCTTCATGGCCTGCTTGCGCTGCGCCTCCGCCACCGCTCGCTTACCCTTGAGCGCGATCCAGTTGACGGTGAGTAGACCCACGAGGACCGTGGTGATGAGCGCCGCCTTGGTCCACTCCTCCGCGCTGTTGCAGAACCCAAGGGTGAGGTACGAGCCGATCTTCAGCGCCACCTCGATCTTCGCCTCCGTCGGCGTGAGGATGGGGATCTCGGGGATGGTGTTGCTGGTGCCCGACGCTTGGTGACCAGCCGCCGCCGTGTACGTCACCAGCGACGGCCCCGCGGAGAACTGGCCGGTCACCTTGGGCACCACCACGAACCTGTGCGTCTTCTTCGTCATCGGCGCGATGGACGCGAACTTGGCGGACGTCGACGGGCCGAGCATCTCGAACGAGGACGAATCCCACCCCGGGTCGTTGATCTCCACGCCGGTCGCGATGTTCTCCCCGGCGTTGTACACCATGATCTCGATGGTCATGTTCCGCCCGATCACCAGCTGGGACTCAGCGACGGACTTGTGCACGATCAGATGCGCCTGGTCGTCGGCGGCGACGGCACCCTGGAAGAGCGCGGCGACCACGAACAGCGCCACCAAGGCGCGGATCAGCCCGGTGTTAGACGACATCTTCATCGTTTTGGGTCGGCTTCGTTCTGGACGACGCGCGGGCGACGGGCCGGGGGAACGGATCGTAGTCTCCGCGGACGCGCGAGGCTCGAAGTGGTGGATCTTAACGTGCGAGACCCGGCGAATACGGTGCGCGTTCGTGCGAACCGAAGCGCGCGCGTACACTGGCGAACGCGTCGAAGGAGGGTTTGATGATCTCGGCGCCCGCGATTTTTGTGGAATCTCGAGCGTGTTCCAAATTGGGCGCTTCCATTCTGAGAGACGCGCTTCGCACCATGGCCGTCAAGGACGAGCTCTCACCGATCGTCGTCAACGCGTGGCTCCCTCGCGACCCCTTACCGGTCCCCGGCGATGATGAGGAGCCCAAGCCGGAAAAGAAACCCATCGACCAGATCCTCCGCACAATCCCACGCAGGCTCGTCAACTCCGCGCCCAAGAAAAAAGTCGCCGAGCTGAAAGCCGCGCTCGATGAGGAGCGCGCCAAGATCAAGGAGGCTGCGGAAGGCGAGGAGCTCTCGGAGGAGCAGACCGCGACGAACGCCGCCGCGGAGGAGGCCATAGGGCCCATGGAGGAGGAACTCACCGCCGCGGAGGCTGCCTACGAGGAGCTGAACGGCAACCTCTGCAAAGGGGAATTCAGCACCGAGCCCTGGATCGACTCACTCATGAGGTACAACGATCTCGGCGGGTCATGCATCGTACCCGGCGGCGCCGTCTCGGCGGACGACGCCTTCAGAAACGTCAACGGCAACCTCACCGACGTCAACGGCATGCTCACCGAACGGTACCTCACCGAGTCCAAAGCATGGGCCGAGTACGTCACGCAGGCCAAGCTCGAAAAGTCTGGCGCGTACACAATCGTGTGCAAATTCGCGCCCAACCCCTACCTCGGCGCGCAGGCCGCCATCGACGCCTTCCCTACCTGGGTCACGACGCAGATCACCTTGGGGTTCGGGGTGGAGCTCGAGGAGGGCGCGGACCCCATCCTCCCACACGTCATGCTCGCGTGGCCGGCTCCCGACGTCCCGGGCGTCGCGTCGATCGTCGCGTTCATGCTCGGCCCCCTGGAAGAAGGCGCCGAAGAAGGAAAGGTCAAGGCTGTCTCACTCGACCTGTCCGGAGACGACAGCTGCGACCCGGCACCGCTGCGCGAGTGCCTCAAGGCGGAGTACAAGCCCAAGAGCGTCGTCGTGCCGGGCATGCACGCGCTGACTCGGGTCGGGGAACGCGTCGTCGCCGACGCGACGAGGGCGGGGATCGCGGCGTACGCCGGGGACGCGTTGCTCGGCGGCCTGGTCTCCGAGCGGTACCTCGGCGTCCCGGCGCCGACGCTCGCGGAGCTGAAGGGGACCGCCGCGTTTGGGAGCCTAGCGCGGGTGCTCGCATCGCCCGGGGGATGGGCGGGGCACCAGGCGACGTTGGCGGCGTTGAAGGCTACGGGGCGCGGGGTGGAGAGCGCTCGGGTGCAGGCGTTCGTGGACGCCGGGCTGAAGGTTGAGATCGAGACGGAGCTGGAGAAGGGGCCCGCGTTTACGATCGGGGAGCCGCTGGAGGAGGAGCACCGCGCCGCGATCGTCGCGGCGATGTCCGCGTGAGCGTCTATGTAATCCGCGTCATCAGACTAAGTTAACTACCGTGATTCACGTCGCTGTTCTATTCTATTCTACGCCGTGCGTCACCTCCAGGGCGCAGTACCCGTCCTCGTACCAATCCGCCGCGTTCGTATCGTTGTCCCTCAGGTGCGTCTCGACCACGAGCAGGCCCTCTTGTCGCATGTTCGAAACCAAAGCGTCCAGCATCGATCGATTTCTCACCGCCCCGACCACGCGGCACCTCCCGTCCGGCGACGACATGCGCCTCTTGACCACTCCCGGCAGCGTCCTCGCGTGTACATCCTCGTATAAGAGATCGGAGCCGAAGATAAAATCGAACGTCGCCTCGTCTTCCATCTCGATCCATCCCCGCGAAGTCGGCCCGAGACGCTCTTCGTCTCCGTTTGGTTTTTTGACATTTTTGACATTTTCGGCGACCGCATCCGTCTTCGACTCCCCCCGCTCGGACTCCTCGATCCAGTCCAGCCTTCGCACCGTGGTGGTGGTCGATGTCGCAGTCGCGTTGTTGGTGCTCTCGAGTACTTCGCGGTTCCTGTCGACGGCGACGACGAGGGAGTCCAGCAGCGGATGCTCAAAGTCCGTGAGCGCGACGGAGCTCGCGCCGAGTCTCGACGCGAGCAGCCCGCAGAGTCCGACCCCGGCGCCGATCTCCAGGCACCTGTTCCCCTCGCACCAGCCCGGGTTCGCGGCGAGCTCCTCGCTGAGCATGATGGCCGCCCGCCACACCTTCGCGCCGACCCCCGCGCCCAGCGCGATCTCCCTGACGACCACGTCGTGCCCACCCTCGAACGAGAACGAACGCTCGCGCGCCCCCCCATCCTCGAGCGCCGCGCGACACGCCGCCGCGCACGCCTCGAACGCCTCCCGCATGTTCACGAAGCGCTCATCGTGTGTGTCGCCCTTTGAGACGTCGCGCGCGGCCGCGTCGCACACGTCCGCGGCGTCGGACTCCCTCGCCTCATCCGCGTACGTCGGGTCGGCGGCCACCTTCTCCGCGAGCTGCGATGCCGCCCGTGTCCTGCGCCCGGGCGGGATCTTGGCGTTCCTTACGGTGTCCAGCCAGTCGCCGACGTGCTCGCCGGCGACGAGGGCGGCGTACCAGTCGCCCTCGTCCGCCACCTCGTCTCCCATCGCCGCCGCGTGGCTACGTGCTCGCTCCTCGGCGGTGATGTGACTGATGTTGTTTGGACTGGAACCGCACGTGGTTGCCAAAATCTCGTTGGAAGCTCCGCGGCGGAGATTCCAAGACTGCCGCGATTTTGAAGTGTCTCTCCTTATCGGTCAACTACCCGGTTCAGACCTGAGGCAGGCGCGGATCGTGCGGCGGAAGCACCGTCCGCGGACCTCACCCGTCGAGGGGATCGTTCGTACCTCGCTCGACCCAGCAGGTGCGCGCCGAACCCGGACCCACTCCGCGTTCGACAAAGCGCGTCAAATTAACCTGCCACCTGGTTCACTCACGTTGTTGGCTGCGTGATTTGTTTGTCACCCTCGCCAACGAACCCGGCGGTCGTCGCGCGATACGTCACCGATCTCGTCTCCGTCGCACACCGCTGACCCCGATCCCTCCTCTCACCCCCAGAGAAGTAACGACAGGTCGATAGGCGCCTCGGCCGCGGGGTTGCCTCGGTTAGAACGGCCAAGAAGTGCTGACTTCGCTTGAAATGGTGAGAGCCGGTTTTTTTTCGCCCCGCCCCCCCGCGTCGTTTCCCGCGACTCCAACGATGATCAGACCACTCATCGCCGTGCTTCTCTCCACCTTCGACGCAGACTTCCCCCAAGGCTAACCACGATAGGGAGCTTCGGCCGTCGCTCTCGTCACCCTCCGTGAACGAGGACATGCCCCTCACCAGGAAGCAGGCCGTCGCGGTGCACACCGGAACGCTCATCCCCATCGTCGGCTTCCTCGCGCTGTACTCCACCATGGGGCTGGGCATCACCGTCTACGCGGAGCTCAGCGAGCCGGGTAACTACGCCATCGCGTGGTACCTCGGCGTCGTGTCCATCGCGTGGCTCGCGGTGATGTTCCTGGTGGACGCCTTCGACGCGAGTCTCACGTCGACGTCGGCGCAGCGCAACGTGACGATACTGACCTCCATACCGTGCATCACGCTCTTCGTGGCGTCGTTGCTGTCGGTGGAGTACTACGTCAGCGCGCCCATCGTGCTCTTTGTCATCTTCAAGTTACTGGTGGGTAAGGTGATCCGCGACCAGGTGTGCCCCCGCGTGGGCCTGAAGCAGTACATGCTGCATACTGGCTGGGGCAACATCGCGTTCACGTTCGTCACCCTCATCGCGTGGATCATCTGGATGCACGTCTGGGATAAGCAGTGGGACGATAAGGAGATGTTCGCGGATCACCACGTCGATCTACGGTGCAACAGGTACGTCCACAGTCTGGAGTACAGCCGGTGCAAAGCCGCGTATCTCCTGTGGGTGTCGCCGCTCATCGTCGCCACGCTGTGCTTCTTCTACGGGATCGCGTCGCTGTACCTGTGCAGGGAGCAGGGCGCGATGAAGATGATCATGATACAGTTTCTCATCCTCGGCATGGGCCTGTGGGTGTCCATCAGCATCTCCGGAGCGGAGATGGGTCTGGCGGATGACATCCTGCAGTTTGGCGTGCTCTTCTGCACCCTCCTCGTCGTCGTCAGCGTCAACATCATCGGCTTCGACAACCTCAAGGAGAAGATCTCGAGCATGAAGATCGCGAGTAAGATGACGGAGTACTCGCAGAGCAACCCCGCCAAGGGCCTGATCATCGTGCTGTGCCTGCCGATCATGCCGTTCATCCTCCTGCTCAGCGTGGGAATCAGGTACACGCGCAAAATCGGCCTTTCCTTCGCGACGCACCGCCGGGAGGAGGACAAGGAGACGAAGTGGATCACCAGGTACATCCGGGACAGCTTCATGTGGCTGTGGGGCCAGGAGACCACCAGCGTCTTCACCTGGGCCTGTTACATCGCCATCTTTTATTTCGTGTGCGACGTCGGCGTCGGCAAGGGCGCGGTTCTCTTCCTCGGGTACATGATCTCCATCATGAAGGAGCTCAACCCCGGGGTGGTGATCGCGTGCTTCGTCGTGCTCGGCGTGAGCATGTTCCTCCTACCCCCGATCCCCGGCCCGCCCGTGTACCTCACCGGCGGCGTCCTCGTCGTCGGCGCCATGGAGGATTCCGTGGGCTTCTGGCCAGCCACCGTGATTTGCATCTTCGTGTGCTGGTTCACGAAGTTGATCTCCTGCTCGCTGCAGCAGAAGCTCTTCGGCGAAAACCTCAGCGGGTACGTCGGCGTACGATACGCGGTCGGCATCAACTCCATACAGATGCGCGCCATCAGGTACTGCCTCATGCAGCCCGGGCTGTCCATCCCAAAGATTGCCATTCTCTGCGGCGGACCCGACTGGCCGACGTCGGTGCTCTGCGGCATCCTCGGCGTGCCCCTCAAGGAGGCCATCATCGGCACCGCCCCCGTGCTCCCGCTCTACCTCGCGTACACCGTCATGGCCGGCGCGTTCACGCTGAAGCTCAGCAGCGATTGCGCCGCGGATACGCCGGCTGCCGGTGTCAACTCACCCTCGCCGCCGCCGCCGCCGCCGTTTCCCCCGCCGGGTACCGCGTACGCCAGCACAGGCGACACCAACTACTGGGAGATGGCCAGCGCGGTGGCGCTCGGCGTCGCGATGATCTCCATGTCCTGCACTTCCTTCGCGGCGGTCTACTTCATGGAGGACACCATCGAGAATAAGCGCAAGGAGTGCGAGGCGTTTCCGGTTGATGAGGAAGTCGAGGCTAGGGAGAAGAAGGTGCAGCGACGCAAGGCGGCGTACAAGGCTGTCACCTCGTGGGACGCCCTGCCCAAGCTGGACAAGTACCTCCTCGGCACATCGCTGTTCCTGATGACGCTCTCGTGCCACATCGCCGGTAACTTTGGCTCGCTCTGCTTCGCCACGTTTTCAGTCACGTGCTCAGTCGCGCTCGCAGACGTGGTGCTGCCGCTCGGGTGGGTCGCCATCGGGACGTTCAGCACGGGATGTCTCACGTTCTACGTGTACGGCAAGGGCGCCGGACGACGGGCTAAGAAGATCGTGAAGGCTGAGAACGACGCCGACATGGTCACGGAGATTGGGCCCGGGGGGGCGCGGGGCGGCGCCGGCCGAGGGGCAGTCGCGGCTCCGTCCGTCGCAGAGCAGGAGCCCGGGAAGTTGCCGGGCGCGGTGACAGAGCAGCAGGCGGCGGCGGCGGCGTGGTCGGACGATGAGACTCCCCCGGGGAGCGTTAGCAGCTACGGGGACTACGGGGAGGACGAGGAGGAGCAGGAAGGCCCGAGGGACAAGCCTTGGGAGCGCATGTAGTGCACGCGTTGACGACAGCGCAGGACTAGTCGACGTACGAACATTTAACATTTATTGACGTTAAAATTCTATTTCGTATTTGCCCCTGCCCACAGCATGCGAAATGCCCTCCTCCAACCTCTCGCGTTTATGGTATAAAACCTGCCGAAGTGCCGCTGGCTCTCCCTCTATTCCACGCCCAATCGCCAAGGTGAGCGACCCGAATTCAAGTCCACGCGCCCTATCGGAGTGCCCCCCGTCGTGGTCGGCGCGTCTCGCATCGAAGCACGCGTCGCCGCGCGCGGTCGGCTCCGTTTTCCGGGCCCGTCATGCATCCTCGGAGAAATCCACTCCGCTGCTTTCCCGTGCCTTCCGACCATCTCGCTGACGGCGTCCTCCCCTTCGCTCCGAATCCGCAGGGTCGATAATCAACCCTATAGACGCGCCGTCGTCGTTGATAAACAGCACCGGACAACATGCTTATTCCCAAGAAGAACCGCAAGGAGGTGTACAAGTACCTCTTCCGTGGTGCGTACCCAGGCCCTAGCAGCCAGAAGAGACTCTCTCCCTCGAGATGATTGAGAAAAAGTGCCGCGACCGCCCCGCCGGAAACCCGACGCTGACCGCCCTTCCCGACCCCATTCAATCTCGCAGAGGGCGTCATCTACGCCAAGAAGGACTTCAACCTCCCCGCTCACCCCGAGATCAAGGAGGTTCCCAACCTTCAGGTGAGCATCGCGCGTCGGAACGTCGCACCGTCAAACCCTAAATCCCATCGATTAGATTGAGATTCCATCACATCTCGACGATGACGAACGGGCGCTGACCGATATCCCCCCACCCCTAACAACGAACAGGTGATCAAGCTGATGCAGTCCTTCACCTCCAAGGAGCTCGTCAAGGAGCAGTTCTCCTGGAGGTACTACTACTGGTACCTCACCAACGAGGGCATCGAGTACCTTCGCGAGTACCTCAACCTCTCCGCGGATGTAGTCCCGAACACGCTGAAGAAGTCGACCCGGCCCCCTACTCGCCCCATGGCGGACGAGCGCGGCCCCCGCCGCGAGGGCGGTGACCGCGGTGGTGGCCGCGATGGCTACCGCTCCGAGCGCCCCGGCGGTTTCGGCCGCGGCGGCGACAAGGCGGGCCCCGGCGGTAACTTCAAGCCCCAGTTCGCCTAAGTTCAGCGTTCATTCCGAGTTGCATAGACTATAGTTCATGTGGGACCGGGCGATGGAAGTTATTAATCGATGAAAACCACTTTCGTCTCATCACGACAATCACGCGCTAATGTTATCACTTGTCCACGATGGCGTACACCGCGGAGGCGTCGAGGCTTCCGAAGTCCTTCTCCCTCAGCCACGCGACTACGTCTTTCGCCATGACGTCCACGCCGCCTGGAATTTCAGACTCGAAGTTGAGCACCATCACCGGATCGTGCAGGCTCTGCCTCAGCAGGAACCAGCCCCGCTTCCCGTCCCCTTCGTCCCTGTTCACGCGGTACCCCTCGTAGTTGACGTCGACCGGCGTGTACCCGCCCATGGAAGTCACCGCGGACTTGAGCTCGTCGAGGACGTCGCCGCCGTACGCCTTGAAGTCGTCGGCGGTGATCTTCAGGCGCACCTCCTTCTCCTCGAGCGGCTCCCGCAGCTCGGAGAGCAAGTCGGAGATGCCCGCGCCGCCGCGCAGCCTGCGACGGACCGCCTCGATGATGATCTTGACCGCGATGTACGCGCCGTCGTCCAGGCAGTAGTTCTCCTTCATCGCGCCGTGGCCGGAGGTTTCAATCATGAGGTGGCACGGCTCCCCCGCCTCGTCCCTTCGCACGCCCTCGTTGATCACGTTCTTGTATCCGCGCATGTAACGCACGTGCTTGCCACCCTTACCCTCGATGAACTCCGCGAGTCCATCCGAGGTGACGCTGTCCGTCACCACCGTGCTGCCCGGGTGCTCGTCCAGGATGATGGCGGCGAGGAGCGCGATGAGTTTGTTTCGGTTGATTGGGTTCCCGTCGCCGTCGATGACGGCGGAGCGGTCCACGTCCGTGTCGAAGATGACGCCCAGGTCAGCCTTCGCCGCCACCGTCGCGCGCACCGCGCTGTCCATGGCCTGCGCATCCTCCGGGTTGGGCGAGTGGTTCGGGAAGTTACCGTCCGGGTCGAGGAACTGCGAGCCGCTCGTGTCGGCGCCCAGCGGCTTCAACACGCTCTCCGCGAAGAACCCGCCGCTGCCGTTGCCGGCGTCGACGATGATCTTCATCCCGGTGAGGGGCTTCTCGGGGGTATCCGGGTGCGCCGCGCCCTTCTTGATGAGCTCGCGGAGCGTCGCCGCGTAGTCCTCGAGGAACGGGACGGACTCCACGCCGTCCTCGACGCCGTCCAGCGGGACGGCGTGGCCGCTCGGCTCGGCTTCGCAAGCCGCCGCGGCGCCTTCGCAGATGACCTCGATGTCCGCCTTGTCCAGGCCGCCGTCGCGTGTGAAGAACTTGGCGCCGTTGCGGTTGAATGGGAGGTGTGAGGCGGTGAGCATGATCCCGGCGTCGTACGCCGCGCCCGGGGTCACCGTCGCCATGAAACACGCGGGGGTCGTCGCGAGTCCCATGTCCACGACTCTCCCGACGCCTTTGCTGGTGAACCCCGCGAACATGGCGTTGGCGAGCGCGGGTCCGCTGAGCCTCGGGTCGCGACCCACGGCGATGGATAGATCTCCGGGCTTCTTACCCTTCTTCTCCGCGAGCCAGTCCACGAAGGCGGCGCCGATGAGGTAGGCGGCCTCCTCGTTGAGCGTCACGGGCTCGCCCGGGACGCCCTCCAGGGCGACGCCGCGGACGTCGGATCCGTTCTGCAGCTTCTTGAGTATCGCGGGGGTGGTGGTGGTGACGATGGTGGACGAGGTGTCGCCCTCGGCCGCGGCGGCGTGGGGGATGTGGGGGCTCGTCACCATGGCGCCGCGGTGTCCGGGGCGGCGTGACTTTGAGTGTCGGGACCGACGAACGCTGTGCTGAGTCGGGACGATTGACGCCGCGTTACTTTTCCCGAGGCACGATTGCATCGCAAGTTCGGTGGGTGTGTCGGGGCGCGGGAAAAGTAACGCTTTATCCCGTCGGCGGCAGCGGTTCGTGTGGTCGAGGGGACCGGGCCGGAGGCGCGAGGTTTCTTCGCGTTCGCTCTGCTCGGCGCGGGCGTGCCGATGTCGTCTGGGAAAGGAAGACCTCGGAAGTATCCCACAGATATTCCCGGGCACCTTTTCGCGGACCCCGATTGGTTGACGACTTCCATCCGAGTCAAACTGTGCCCGGAGACAATACGCAAACAGTCATGACGTGCGTCGTTTTCTATTTGGAGTTTCTATTTGGAAGTTTCACGGCGATACAGTCAGCTTTGCCCCATTTTCCCGCTTCAATCCCGTCGTAGGTTTTGCACAGTGGGCCTCGCGCATCCATCCACACAGGGGAGGAGACGCCATGGCGGAAGTCAAGAAGGTGTCGGTGAACACGGACGAGGAGGCGCTCATAAAGAAGCGCCTCCTCACGCAGACCACCACCGCGAGGCCCGGCGCGGACCCCCCAGTGAAGAAGCTCACCAAGAAGTACGTCGCCTACGTCAACGCCTTGGCGCAGGACGACGGCGACGGGGACGGCACGGAGGCGGAGCGCGCGAGGGAGGCGTGGCTGAAGGAGATCGCGCTGTACGAGTTCAACATGGGAAGGTACCGCGCGGTCGCGTCGGCGAACGCGCGGGAGATGGAGCAGTACGCGAGCGCGAGCGCCGCGGTGGACGGCGAGGTGCGGGGCACGAAAGACGAGATCGCCGCGCTCAAGGCGGACCTGGACGGCGCCAGGCTGGACCGCCAGCACAAGGAGGAGTACGAGGCCCTGCGCCGGCTGTGCGTGCAATTCCCGAGTAGGTCGAACACCACCGCGCGGCTGGCGTCGCTCGAAGCCGAGATTGCCGAGCTGGAGACGGAGTCGGAGGCGACGGCGTCAAAGCTGGATCTACGAAAGAAACAGTTCGCCCTGCTCCTGCACCTAGTCAACGAACTCCAAGGGGAGCTCGCGGAGGAGGCGGCGACGGAGGCGGCGGAGGCGGACGCGAAGGCCGCGGAGGAGTTAGAAGAAGGGGAGATGGAGGAAGGAGAGATGGAGGAAGGAGAGATGGAGGAGGACGAGGAGGAGGGCGCGCTCGACCCAATGGAGGAGTAGTATGTATCTTTGGAATATCGAATTAAAACTTAGATACAGCTATGGGTACAGTCGCCGCGTCGCGCTGATTTCAGCTGATGCGTGCTATGCGTGTGCGTTGGGGCCGGCCAGTCGATGTCAGGCAGTAGTCCCGGAGTCTTCAGACTTCAGCTCTCGGTTTCTTCGCTTCCGCGCGTACAGCTCCGGGTTTTCGTACGCCAGGAAAGATTCGTGCAGCGTACTGTGCAGCCGCGCCTTGGTCTCCTCCGCGGAGATGCGCTGGTCGAACGGAATCGCGGTGTTGATCGCGAGCTCGAAGATGTCGGTGACGAACACGACGCCGTTCTCCGTGTCCGTGGTGACCACCGCGCGCTGCACTTTCATGGGCAGCGCGTGCAGCGCGTTGAGGATGTCCTGCAGCAGTCCTTGCCGGTCGGGAGCCTTGATCTTCACGTAGCAGATCTCCGCGCCCATCTCGACCGCCACGTTGAGCACCTCACCGCTGCTGAGTACCGAATCGGACCCGTTGGCGGGGTTCCGGACGGCAGCCTCCCCCGCCGGGTCCGAGCCCTGCCCGCCCTGCCCGATCGCCAACATCTCCCGCAAATGCGACGGCGCCCCCCCGCCGCCGCCCGCTCTCAGCGCGGCGAGCTCGCGCTCCTGCTCCTCGCACCTCGCCTTGACACTCGTGATCAGGTTAATCGTATCCTGCAGCACGATGTATTTGCTCCGACGTCCCTCGCTCTGGCCCGGCTGACCCGGGACTAGCGACCGCAACTCGTCAATCATAGCGTTGATGCGGTCGCGCCGCTGCTTCTCGCTCGCGCCGTGACTCACCCGCTGCGAGTTGTCCTCGTCGGTGACGGACGACTTGACGGGCGGAGTGGACACGCGGGCGGGAGGAGGCCCGGCGTTCGCGTCGTCAGTGGACGCACCGCGCCCGGCGCCCCGGCCGCGACCGCGATTCGCCGCCGGCGACGGCTTCCCCGGTTGAAACTGCAGGCTCTGAAGGCCAGACTGGTTGAGCCTCGCCGCGGCGGGCGAGTGCGAAGTGGGGTGGCTCAGGCCGGTGTTCTGGTTCGCGGGTGCCAGGCCCAAGCCGACGTGAGTGAGCCCGCCGGCGACTGCGATTTCGAGATGGGATGGGATCGGTCAGGCAGGGAGTCGGGGCGCGAACGAGGCGGGGTCCAAATGTCAACTCATGCGCGCGCGTAGGGATGGGAATTAAATGGATGTTACGCACGTTCGTCCGCGGTCGTCGCGTTGTCCATAGTCTCCATGAAGCTGAGGAGGTCGTGGAGCTCCGTGTCGGTGTACGTTCGGTCCTTGCCCGCATCGTCGAACAGCGGGGCGAGGCCGCCGGTGTGCTCGTTCTCGTCCCCCATCGATCCACCAGACCTATCTCTGCTGGATGGAGCCAACTCAGAGTCAAAATCACCGTTCGCAGGGCGCCGCTCTCCTAGGAGAGCCCTCGGGATCGCCGGGTTTGCTTCTCTCTCGCGATCTGTGTCCGTCCGATGAGCACGTAGATCGGTGTGGAGCGCAAAGGCGCCTGTGCACCCACGTGCGGGTCGCAGCCGCGCCGACCACACCGAATGCGGCCAATATCTCAACAGTCCCACGTCGCAGCTTTAATCCTCGACGGTGGTTCGGGAAGATGACGCATATGACACATAGTTGCCGCGGTTGATTCGCACAAACAGCTAGACGGTCATTAAACGCGCCAATTCAATGAAATAGGGACGAGAAAATTTACGGGAAGAATGCCGTACTGATAGATAGAGAGGAAAAACTTGTTGACCAGCAATTATGGTTAGAAACCCTGCTAATTAATAATCAGGTGACTTTGTTTGGGTCAAACTTCCCGAGCTCCACCATCATCGGCCTGAGGCTCTTACCCCTGCTCTCCCACTCGTCCATGCACACGCGCGCGTAGTGATCGAACAGCTCGTCCTCCTCCTCCAGCCGCCTCGTGTTCGCCAACGACGCGCGCAGGTCCAGCTCCCGCTCCATCGTCGCCTTTTTAATCTTGCGAGCGATCTGCCGCACGTGCGCCTGCTGCAGCCGCTTGTTCCGCGCGAATAACTCCATCTTCTCCTCCTCCTCCTCGCGCTGCAACTGCTCGTTGCGCTGGGCCCACTGCCGCACGAACAGCTCCTCGCGCTCCCGCTCCCGCGCCCGCTCGGCAGCCTTGATCGCGAGCTGCTGCTGCCTGGACAGCTCGATGACGCGAAGGTCCTCCAGGCGCTCCGCAGCCTTGAGCGCGTCGCTCGCGTCTCGCGCCGCCTCCGCGCGTTCCGCCGCGTTATCCTCAGCCTCTACCTCCTTCTTCTGCCGCGCCATGAGGTCAGCCTCCATCCGAGCCACCATCGCGTCGCGGACCGCCGCCTTCTCGGCGTTCTTGGCCTCCGCGTGAACCCTCCGCGCGGCGTCCTTGCGCTCCTTTGCGCGAGCGAATTGTTCAATCTTGCGATCCATCGCCGCCTCCGCCGCAGCCTCGCCGGCTTTGTACTCCTTGAGCGCCGCGTTAGCCGTCGCGGTCTCCATCGCGCCGCGCATCGCCTCCTCGCGCTTGCGCAGCTCGCGCAACTTCTCCTCCTCTTCCTCCTCGGCGGCGCGGCGTCGGATGAGTTCACCCTCCGCGACGTCCTCGCGCATCTCGGCTAAGATCTGCGTCCTGAACTGCTCAATCTGGAGGAGCTGCGCGTCCCTCTGGCGCAGCGCGGCGCGCTTCCGTTCGTCAGCCTTGGCCGCCTCCGCGTAGTCGGCGACCTCCCAGGCCTTCTCCCGCTCCTTCACGAGGACGGCTTCGTGCCGCTCGCGGGTCTCCTCGACGCGGCGCTTGAGGTTGATCTGTAGGTCCCTCTCCTGCAGCACGTCGGAGAGCAGCAAGGAGGAGTTGAAGGATTTGACCCTGTCGGTTTGGTCGTAGAGCATCTTGTTCGCACGCATGATCTGCGCCTGCCGCTGCGTCGCGCGGATGGACGCCTCCTCGCGGTCCAGGACGCACTTGGCCTCCTCCTCGTCGTCGAGCCTCTGCGCCTTGGCCTGCTCTCGCTGGTTCCGCTGCGCCTCGAGGGTGTTGTTCCAGGTGCCCTTGCGAGCTTCGCTGAGCTCCTTGAGCGTATCCTTCTCGGTGTTGGTCGCGACGACCGCGCGGCGCTCCTCGGTCTGCCTGCGCATCCTGGCGAGCTCCTCCGAGCTCAGGATGACCGGACCCATTTTAGGGAATTATGTAAACTCCGAACTGACGCTCTCGCCGGAATCCGCGCCTCGTGGACGGCTCGACCGATCTCGGGGGTATCGCTCTCGCGGCCGAGTCTAGAGACACGTCTTCGCGGGTGTTCGCTCGGTGAAACCGGACGTGCGACGGTTCAAGGGCGCTCGGAACACTGGCCGGAGGGGCTGATTGTGGCGGGGAGACTAAATCGGGCAGGTCAAGTCACCGCGAACAAAGGAGCTGTGTAAATTTCGCTCATCAGTTTCCAGAGCGGCTTCGGTTACAAATGGGAAAAAAATTCGCACAATTGCGGTTAGAGACTGGTAATTGCCTTTTCGTCGTATGGATCCCCGGTCAGGGCCGAGGCGCTGGCGGGAGGTGCATTCCCCACCCGTCATTTCGGATACCGGCACCCCACTGAAGCTTCAAACGATCACGCGGCCCGATCGTCAGCGCCATTCGACTTCGCACTCGCCGTGGCGAGCGTGAATTCCCGTCTTGTCGTTTCGTTCACGTCAATTAACGACGGTTGTTGATGGCGGAGAACCTTCTGGCGGATCTGATGGGCAGCTTACTGATCGTCGCGCCCGCGGTGTTCGGCATAGTGTTCGCCTACTGGCTCTACAAGAAGCTGTGCAAGATCTCGCTGTTCAGGCAGAGCAGGGAGGACGATGAGGCGCTCCTGCGGCGCATGGAGATGGCCGACGCCGGCGAGGCTGAGGCAGATTCGTATCAGAAGCTCCGCCAAATCTACCGCGACATCCAGGCCGGCGCGAAGGCTTTCCTGGCGGCGGAGTACAGGATGTGCCTCGCCTTCCTCGTAGTCTTCGGCGTCGGCATGATCTTCTTCGTCGCCAAGGTTGAGTCCGGCTGGGACTTCAAGATCGGCACCCTCACCGCCTTCTCCTTCTTCGTCGGCGGCATCACCTCCATGGTCAGCGGCTACATCGGCATGATGATCGCCGTCTTCACCAACGCAAGGTGCACCATGTGCGCCACCCAGACCCCCGACTCGCTCGCGTGGAGGGATTCCTTCAACGCCGCCTTCAGGGGAGGCGCCGTCATGGGATTCGCCCTCTCCGGCCTCGGACTCCTCGTCATGTACTTCCTCATGTGCATGTACGTCTCCGCGTTCGACGTCGCCGTGGAGGCTGTCAAGCTCATGGAGTGCATCGCCGGATTCGGTCTCGGCGGCTCCACCATCGCGCTCTTCGGCCGCGTCGGCGGCGGCATCTACACCAAGGCTGCCGACGTCGGCGCCGACCTCGCCGGTAAGGTGGTCGCGGGCATCCCCGAGGACGACCCACGGAACCCCGCCACCATCGCGGACAACGTCGGTGACAACGTCGGCGACGTCGCCGGTATGGGATCCGATCTCTTCGGCTCCTTCGGCGAAGCGACCTGCGCCGCGCTGGTCATCGCCGCTCAGTCGCACGACCTCGTCTCCGCGGGCTGGGACACCCTGATCTTCCCACTCTACATCTCGTCCGTGGGCATCCTCGTGTGCATGGCCACGTCCTTCGTGGCGACCGACTTCAGGCCGGTGCGCTCCGAGGCTTCCATCGAGGAGGTTCTCAAGACGCAGCTCACGCTCTCCACCGTCGGCATGACCGTCGCGATGTTCCCGGTGTGCGCCATGTTCATGCCCCAGGAGTTCTACCTCGGGCCCAAGTCCTTCGCGTCCGCGTGCGTCGAGGGCGTGAACACCTCCAAGTGCGTCACCATGGGTCCCATGTCCGCGTTCTGCTGCATCGCCGCGGGACTCTGGGGCGGCCTCATCATCGGCTTTGTCACCGAGTACTACACCTCCCACTCCTACAACCCCGTGCGCGAGGTGGCCAGGTCCACCGAGACCGGCGCCGCCACCAACATCATCTACGGCCTCGCCCTCGGCTACAAGTCCACCATCATTCCCGTGGGTATCCTCGCCGGCATCGTCTTTGTCGCGTTTTCGCTCATGGACATGTTCGGAGTGGCTCTCGCGTCGCTCGGTATGTTGGGCACGCTCTCCACCTGCCTCGCGATCGACGTCTACGGCCCCATCTGCGACAACGCGGGTGGCATCGCCGAGATGGCCGAGCTCCCCGAAGCCGTCCGCGAGAAGACTGACGCTCTCGACGCCGCGGGCAACACCACCGCCGCCATCGGCAAGGGTTTCGCCATCGGCTCCGCGGCGCTCGTGTCGCTCGCGCTCACCGCCGCGTTCGTCACCCGCACCGAGGTGCTCGAGAACGGCGTGAACCTGATGAACCCCACGGTGTTCTCCTTCCTCCTCATCGGGTCCATGCTCCCGTACTGGTTCTCCGCCATGACCATGAAGTCCGTCGGCGTCGCCGCGATGGAGATGGTCAAGGAGGTCAAGCGCCAGTTCGACACCATCCCCGGCCTCCTCGAGGGTACCCCCGGCCACGCGCCCCCCGACCACGCCAGGTGCATCAAGATCTCCACCGACGCGTCCCTCCGCGAGATGGTCCCGCCCGCCATCCTGGTCATGACCGCGCCCATCGCCACCGGAATGTTCTTCGGCGTCGAGGCCGTCGTCGGCCTCCTCGCGGGTGGCATGGCCTCGGGCGTCCAGCTGGCCATCTCCGCGTCCAACACCGGCGGCGCGTGGGACAACGCCAAGAAGTACGTCGAGAAGGGCGGCCTCTACATCGACATGCCCAAGCGCGACGAGGTGACGGGTGAGATTATTCGCGATGAGTTTGGGTCGCCCATCCTCGTGCCCGTGCGCCAGCGCAAGGGTTCCGAGTGCCACAAGGCTGCCGTCGTGGGCGATACCGTCGGTGATCCCCTCAAGGATACCTCCGGCCCCGCGCTCAACATCCTCATGAAGCTCATGGCGATCCTCTCCCTCGTCTTCGCCGACTTTTTCATGTCCATAAACAATGGACAAGGCTATCTGAATATCCCCAGGCGGGTCTTCTGATGTCATAAAACCGCACCCTTCCATAAAACAGCGGTGGAAAAACACATTTAATTCAACGTAAAAGCACGCATGATCTCGTACACGACAACGCGCCTACTCCGTTGCACTAGCTACCTAAGGTTCATTTCTTCCCGTCGCCGCCTTTACCGCTGAGGTTGATGTCCTGGAGGCTAAGCGAAATCGCGTGCGCCAGATCCGCGTCTGAAGTCATCTCCATCGCCTCCAACATCTCGCTCGACATCTTGTCCCTGTCACCCCCACGCACCAGCGGCTTGCTCACGGACCCGGGCGACCACGGCCGCGCGCTCCCGTACGAGAGGGACCCCGAGAGGGACTCCGACGGCGGGCTATCCCCGAACCGAATTCCCCCCGCAAACTGCGGCGACGCCTGCGCGTCGCTCCCGCCGCTTCTCCGCGGCTCCACGAGGGGCGTGTGAAATATTTCACCCGTGCTCGACCTACGCGAGTCGTCCAGGGATTGTGCCCCCGCGGGTACCGTGTGTCCCCCGTGGGTCCCGCCGCCCGCCTGTCCGTCGTAGTGCCGGTTGAATCCGTTGAACACGGAGCCCAAGATACCGCCCCCGCCGTTTCCGTTGCCCCCGCCGTTTCCTCCCGCCGCCGCCTCCCCACCACCGCCGCCGGCTCCTCCTCCTCCTTCCCCAGCCCCGTCTCCACCCGTGAGGAGCGCGGCCACCGCCGCCTCCACGTCCCCGCCGCCCTGCCGCAGCGCCGCCTTAGCCCCGCCCTCGTCGAAACCCATGGACACCAGCGTCGCCACGTTTTCACTCTCGCTCGCGCCCTCGTCCTCCCGCGCCTCCTCCCGCGGCTGGTGCCTCCGCCGGACGAACTCCACGGGCGCGGGCGAGCCCCGTCGGGTGACGTCTACGCCCGGGTTGTTCCGTGAACCCACCGCGGGATGGGGGTTAGAGTTTAGGGTAGAGTTTAGGGTCGCGGCGCCCCGTCCGATGGCCCCCGCCGAGTACGTCGTCGCCGGCGGGTCCAACACGTTGCAGAAGAATATCACCGTGCTGTCGAAGAAGAACGCGGGCCGTGGGGAGTTATGGTCCCCGTCGATGGCTATGTAGTTCTTGTCACCCGCGTACAGCTCGTGAAGGGTCTCGCTGTGGTGCGGGGGTATGAAGTCGTCGTCCTTACCGTGCGCGAACAGCGCGGGGCAAAACGTGGCGGGCGCGATCTTCTTCAGGTCCAGGTCGTTGATGTCGAACTTGGCGCGTGATTTAACGGAGGACCTGACGAACGAGAGCGCCATGCGCGCGGCCATCTTCGGGACGCCCACGCGGCTGCCCTTCGTGAACTGCGAGACGAGCTCGAGCATGAGCTTGGGCAGGGACGAAAAAGGGGAGTCGAGGACGAGCCCGGCGATGGACGGGTCGCGGCTGGCGTACATGATGGCGGTCACCGCGCCCATGCTGGTACCCCAGAGGCCGATCTTTGAGGTCAAACCTTGATCCCTGAGGTGGTTGACGATGCACTCGACGTCCGTCGTCTCGCGCACGCCGAGCGTCACGTATTCCCCCTCGCTCATGCCGGATCCCCCGAGGTCCACCGCGAACACGGTGATGCGCGCGGGAAGGAGCAGCCGTATGGCCTCCGTGGCGTCGCATCGCGACCCAGAGTTGCCGTGCAGGTATATAACGCACGGCAGCGGGTCATCGCCCCTCACCTCCGGCTCGTAGTGGCTGCACTTGAGCGTCAACCCGTCGGCTCCCTCGATGTCCACGTCCCGTCGAACGTGCGTGACTCCCGCGATGCGGAATCTCGGCCCGGGGAGGTGCTCGTTCGGGTCGTACTGGGCGCGAGGCGGGCGAATGACGAGGTTGACGAGCTTGTTCCACGTCGACGACATCGCCCGTCGTCTCACTCCGAGACGCGGCTCTCGGCGCCCTCCTCGTGCGCCAGATCTGTGGCCGACAAAAAGCTCCAAAAGTCCCTCAAACGTGCAAACTGAAAGTCTCGTCTCCCGACCTTTTTTGAGACTTACGTGGACACAGCCATGGGGCGCGGGGTGGGGAGCCGGGGTAAATCCCGGGCGCGTGGGGTCACCACCTACATCGCGTGGAGTCTCCTCTTCACGTCTCCGCTCCTCGTGTGGTCTCTCTTGCGGGCGAGGGTCCGCAGGTGGCTGCTTCGAACCGCCCTGTCCATCCTTTTGCCCGTGCTGAAGTATGCAGCTCGCCTTGTGGGCCTCGCCTCGTCTCGCGACATGGACCCGCACGCGAGGACCATAGAGGATCCGGTGCGTCCCAAACCCGCTCCTACTCAGCTCACACACGTGTTCATCCCTCCTAGCGCGATTCTCTCCAGTGAAACCCGCCCGCAACGTGCGTGCCCGTCGCGCCCGCGCCCCGAGTAACGCCCCATGCTGACGAGGACGTCACCCCCCACCCCACGCGCCCATCCCACAGGACCTGCCGGTGTGGCTCGCGGGAGTGAGCTCGCTCGAGGGCGCGGAGAGGCGCGCGGGCAAGGAACTCTGGGAGTGGTGGCTCGACGCCCTCTCATTCCGCCCCGACAGCGCCGGGAGACTACACATACGACAAACACTCAAACATCCCGACGTGCAACGGAAGATAGAAGCACTGTTCGAGGCCCTCGACGTCGAATCGCGCGCGCACTTGGACGCGGACGCCGTGGTGCGATTCAGCGAAGGGATCCAGGGTACCGTGCGCGTGCTCCTGGACCAACGGGAACCGCGGTGCGTCATCACCATACCCCCCGCCACGGCGGCGGAGCACGACTTTTTGGTAATGAACTTTCCCATCCTGTTCCCGCCCGAGCACCCGCTCGACTTGCGCGCGTTTCAGAGCCTCGCGAAGCTGGTGTTGGTCAGGCGGATCGTCAAGGCGCTGGTGACGCACCACGGTCTATACCGAGTGCAGCGGGGTATGCGCGCGCCGATCGTGGTGGACCTGACGGTGCGGGAGATGTCGTGGTGTGACGAGACGGGCAAGAATAAGCCGGGGGTTCCACTATTTAAGATTCACACGGTGGCGCCGTCGACAGCTGCGGCGGTGGAGGGATTTCGGCTGGGTTCGATAGAGGAGTCGCCGTCCAACTCCTCGTCACCGAGAGCCGCGGATCAGCACTGGAAAAAGAGGGGGAAAACGCTGTTCGGCGGGGGAGGAACGCCCTCCGCGGGATGACGTCGTTAGATGTTACGTAGATGTTTTTGATAGACTACGCTTCAGTACTCGTAAGGTTGGCCGAGGTCCAACTCCACGTTGACCACGTTCAGTTTCACGTCCGGCGCACCCCGCACGCCCCCCAAGTACCTCTTCTTCTGCGGCATCGTCGTCCCTTTGCTCACCACCGTCTGCGTCTCGTTCTTCTTCGGGAGCCAAACCTGCGTCGTGTTCTCCCGCCTGAAGTGACTCGAATCCGTCTGCGATCCGTGCGTAGCCTTGCGAAGAAGGTTAGCCGCGTGCAGCGCCCGTCGCCGCAGCGCCCACTCGTTCCACTCGTAGTCCTTATCGATGTGACGCTCCACCAAGTGCGTGTCCGTCTGGGTGCCAAACTCGGTGTGGGACGCGATGGACATCCCGGCGGCGAGCTTGGCGACGTCCAGATTCGGAAACGTCCTCGCGACGGCCTCCGCCGACGGATGCGTGATGCGCACCAGCTCCGGCGCGCGAAACAGCGCCGCGTGCATCGCGCGTATAAACTTCAACGGCTGCGACGC
>Ga0302114_10000175_pt1 | contig 46965 bp, 35 predicted proteins | sample AG5_Surface_MG_FD_203107 | JGI IMG/M metagenome (GOLD analysis project Ga0302114, IMG submission 203107) | Marine microbial communities from Western Arctic Ocean, Canada - AG5_Surface | ecosystem: Environmental > Aquatic > Marine > Oceanic | place: Canada: Western Arctic Ocean | collected... | reverse complement strand
TGGCCCCCTCGCCCCCTCCCCCCCCCCCCCCCCGCGCCCCGCGTCGCGGCCCCCGGGGTGGGCGGCCGGGGGGGGGGGGGTGGATGGTAGCGGTGCTGGTGCTGGTGCCGGTGCTGTCGCGGGGGCGGCAACGTTTCAAACCTCACCGCAATCAACTGTCAAGAAAAAAAAACGCAGAGACGCGCTTTCGCCAAAAACAGCACCAGCATTCCTCCCAACCAGTTACGCAACTGCTTCAAACGAAATAGAAAAAATTAAAGCGGCGCAGAAGAAGAGTTAATTGATGAGTTTTGATTTGCGTGTTTTAGTTTTTAAAAGTTTGATTTAAATTTGTAAGAATACCCCGCCACAACCCACTTCAACAGTACCGTCCAAATTCAACTTCATAGATACCTCAACATCCCCCTCTCCCAAATCTTCTAACAACGCTACCGCCTTGTCTCCGCCCATGAAAACAGAAACTTTATCGCCCACTTTCACATCTTTCACGATGCCGTAGCACGTGATTCCAAGGGGTGTCCCGGCAGCCATGATTTCCGTCTTGGACGAGTCGCCGACTCCCGCAGAGAAGCTCAGCGAGCTCACGGTAATTTCGTCTTTCGTGACTTCGTTGTTGCTCCCGTTAATTCCGAGGAAGCTTTGGTTCTCCTCGAACGAGAGGAGACCAGAGTGGTTCAATAATGTGGCTTGGATGGCACATCCGGTGACAACAGCTGTGTGGGTTGTTTGATGTGTGATGTTTGATGTGTGATGTGTAATGTGGGTAGTGGGTGGGAAGAAAGAAGTTAGTTGATTTTTTTCCAAACGCTTTACAAAAATCCAACTCCAAATAAATAGCACAACTCACCCTCTTCAACACTCAAACTCTCCAACCCGTACCAGCAATCGGGCAACACCTTCTTGATCATTTCCTGCACAGCGGGCATGTTGCACATACCACCGGCAAACAAACAAACGTCGACAGGGACGCTCTCGTCGGCCCCACTTTCCTGCACAAAACTCCCCAAAACCTCCTCAAAGTCTGAAAAACTTGAACCGCACAGCATTTCAAGCCTGCCCCTACTGAGATTAACGCGGCAATCCACTCCCTCGACGAGGCCGTCAACCTCGATGGAGCAAGTCCTACTCAGCCCGAGGACCTTGAGCGAGCTAACTACAGCCTCCCTGAGCTTGGAGATGCTCTTCTTGGAATCGACATTGAGCCCAGGGTTCTTTCGCGTGAACTGGCCCGACACAAAGTTGTAAACAATGTCCACGATCGCCTCGCCCGAAAGTGCATTCGAGCACTCCGACTTGGTAAGGTTCAAAACTCCCGTATTGGAAAACCTCGTTATTTCCGTAAGGTTGAAGCCTGCTCCTCCCCAGTTCACGACAATTGCCCTCTTCCAAGAAGCTGCAACCTCAGAGGGGGCAGCATCAGCATACGTAGAAACGTTTCTGGTAACAGAAGGGCTAGAAGCCAATCCGTTTGCCACCACGACAGCAACTCCCTCATCAAGGTAGCTCATGCACGTATTTGGGCCGAAACCAGCCAGCATCGAAGAGTGCAGGGTGGCGCTGTTGCCCTCAACAGCAGGCGCGGAGGTTGCATTCTTTTGAGAGAAGGTGGGAGTTTTCTTGGACGCAACCACTCGAAGCCTCTTGGCACCATCGCTAGGAGCGATACCTCCCCCAGAGGCGCTCAGGGAGCTCATGTGGCTCAAAAATTGTTTTGTGTAGTCAGCCAGCTCGGGGTTTTCTTTTGACAAAACCAGCGACTGAGATCTCACACATCCTTTATTCTCCACTGTCGAGTGCTCCCGGGTCAAAAGCTTCTTGGCTGAATCACCAATAACCCAAAGCGCCTCCTCATCCGAACCAGACGATGACTCCTTAACCACAAACGTCGGCGTAAACCGCTCCCCATTCTCGTTAGATATCACATCACTGCCTAGCACAACTGACCGCCCTTCCTCACTGTCGTTGATCGAAATAGACCCAAGGGCAATTCGTGTTGAAAGAGTTCCCACGTTCAGACCAATGGGAACTCCAGGAGCAGCCACGGGAAGCGTCGTTGTTGCTGTATCTGTGGCGGCGTTGGTCATTTGTTTCTATAGCGCGAACAAGAATTTGAGCGTGTCTTGCGTTTTAGGTTTACACAAGGTGTTCAAGGTGTACAAGGTGAAAAGCTTAAAAAATAATTGGTTGTGAGAATCGGCAAAATAACCTAACCAACGACTTCCATTATCACAATGAGCGAAGATGGAAGCGCCCTGTGAGTGTCATGCCGAATACTTGACAAACAAAACCGGCAAACAAACACAACATACACGTCCTAACACAAAATTCCTTTCTTAGTGGTTCGTTCTTCTTCTACACCATGTTTGTTTTTCCTACTACCTCCTGGATTCTCAAGCCTGGTCGATTCCCCCGGCAGCAGTCTATTATTTATGCAATCTCTTTTCTTGCATTGCTTGCCGCCATCAAGACTGGCAGTGAAATCTACGAAATGGGGGACAATCACTACGTTGTGCTTGGCGCTTCGCGCGACAGCACCCCGATGGAGATCAAGCGTGCCTACAAGAGGCTCAGCTTGGAGTTGCATCCCGACAAGAACAGCAGCCCGAATGCGGCTGACGAGTTCCAGAGGGTGAAGGAGAGTTACGATGTGTTGATGGATGTTGAGAACCGAGTTGTGTACAACAAGTTTGGTCCGGACGGGATTAAGAACAACAAGTCAACGTTTGATGAGCAAGCTCTCTTGTTCGAAATGGGAATTTTCTACGCAACTTGGTTCATGCTTGCGTACATTCTGACCATGGGGAAGAAGTCGAGCAATTCACGAACCTACATCTTCACCGGTTTGATTGTGATGCTCTTGGTAGAGATTACCCTCATGACGACCGAGAATCCGTTCCCCTCTTGGTGGTTTCCGACGACTACCGAGTTTGAGTGGATTTGGTTAATTCACGTTCTTTTCCCGGCCTATATGAACGGTTGCCGTTCTCTCGGTGGTTTCCTATACGTCGACGTCGAGGATAACATGAAGAAGATAATGGTGGCTCTGCACGATCAGAACAGGGACATCATGCTCGTTATGAGGGATATCCAGCTCGGAGTGCACCACCTAGCCAAAAATGGAGTGATAGCGAGCAATTCGGGCAACCCCGAGTTCAACTCCAACTCCAACTCCAACACCAACTCCAACTCCAACTCCAACTCCAACTCCAACCCCATGGGAAAGATCAAGGAACTCGAGGAGAGAATTTCTGTTAACAATGTGCACGTTGCCCAGGCGGTGACGCAGCTGAAGCAGGAAGGTGCTGGTGGCAGTGGCTACGGTTTCTACTTAATGATTATTGGCTATATATTCATTTCGTACATTTTTTAAAAGACGGAGCCAACAGAACAACAGACACAGAAAATAAAAAAATAGCCCATGCTAAAGATAGCTTTTTATACCAAAAATTATGCCACAGGAATTTCCACACAATCTCAGATAGTTACACAAACATCCCTCATTTCCCCCCGAAATGACACTGCCGACCACTGTAATAATGTTCACAGGTGAACCCAAGCATGTCCTTCACGTCAAGTTTTGCGTGAGCCTTCATGAGCATTTCTATGACATTGTCGTGGGTGTGAAAACAAGCCTCGTATATCGGAGTCCAGCCCTTGACGCTCTGACAATTGATCAGACTGCTTGCAGTAGTGCTATTTGCCAGAATCATTTTCACAATTTTGTGCATTCCCTTACTAGAGGCAATGTGAAGGCAATTTCGACCTTCCAAATTTTCCTCCTTAGGGCTGCAGTGCATGTCCAGCAACTGCTTAAACACGTCCGCGTGCCCCTCGCTCGCCGCAATGTGAAGAGGAGTCCAGCCCCGATTGTCCTTTGGATCAACTACCAACTTGGCTCTTTGCCCCCCCTTCCCGCCTCCTAGGTGCTGCAAACACTTGATCGCCTCCTTGCAACCGTGTGTCGTCGCGTGATGAAGTGCTGTGTGCCCATTACCATCTGCAGTATTCAAGTCACACCCCCGCATAATAATCTCCTCCACCAGCTCCACGTCGTTTCGGCCGGCAGCCACCCTCAAGTGGACGCCGTACAAAATTGCAGGGGCAAAAATCTTTTCGTACACCATAAGGGCGTTTTCTCTATCAATCTTGCACTCTTCCACACGGACGCTCTCCAAATTGTCGTCCACAAATTTGATGTAACTATCCTTGCTCAACTCAATATTCACCTTTTTTAATAAATCCCCAAACTTAGAAACCATAATAGATGCATCCTCCCCTTCCCCTTGGCTCAAGGACGAGAAAGCATCATCAAACTTCTCCAGCTCAGTTGCCATCGTAGTGAGGTCAACAGTCGGGTCAGCTTTCCCAAGCACACTTCCTGCATGTCTGCTGAGTACTTTAGTTATTATCGGTGCTTCAAAGAGCGGTCGGTCATTGAAATCAGAAACGCTTTCCCCAGGTCTAGGTTGCGACATATCGAGTACAATCGGCATAATTTTGGTGCTTCAAATTGATTGTTATAAAGTTTAAATAAACAAGTAAAAATGTAAATTTTTTCAGTTTGTATTTTATTTTAGGACCGCGCAAGGATATAGACACGTACACACACGACGCATGTCTCACTCAAACAAAACAAGCCGAAAACGCGGCAACCAGCAGCAAGCATCTTCAATTCATCCCCTCTCCTCCTCCCTACCTTCAAGAGATGAACAGTTATTGGTTGGATCGTGGCTGATTCGCCATCTACTGACAGACATTCGAAACACAAAGCTACGAAGATGCATACGACTGTGGCACAGAACAGCGATCTACATTGACTTGCACGAGCGACACCTGCTTATTTCTAATTTGGAGGAGGAAAAAAGATCTCATGATCGTGATAAAATAAAATTTGAACACGAGAGGGATGAGTTGAATGAGCTTGAGGACGAGTTCAAAAGTCTCAAGCATTACCAGGAGACAAAGATTTCAGACTTGGCCCACCAGCTCGAAGAGATGACCTCAAAGTACGCTATTCTGAACGAGAAATTTTCCACCTCGGAGGTAAAATGCGAGAAATATCTAAACACGGTGGGAAGGCTGACCACAAACTTGCAGTCCTTAGAGACACTGAACGAGAGCGACAAGAAAACCGTGGAATACTTTAAATTTATAATTTCCACTGCGGAAGACGAAATCCTCCAAGCAGAAGCCGCCACGTTGCACATTGGCAACCACAAAGATCACAATCACCACCACCACCACCACGAGCATGATCTATTGACAGAATCAAGACGGAGAAGTCACGTTGCTACCCCAGGTATTCACGCTATCCCGAGAAGTTCCTACGAGTTCAAAGCAAACGTTACCGCCAAAAGTTCTTTTGGCGATAATCTCGTGAATCTGGGCGCAGGAGCAGGCGCAGGCGCAGGCGCAGGAGCAGGAGCAGGAGCAGGAGCAGGAGACGGCAGTGGCGGAGAAAATATCCTGAACGCGATTGGCGAGGAAGAAGAGGAGGAGGATGACGAGAACGACGACGAAAACTTGATTGCTTCCGACCAACCCTCGTCCCCTCCAACAAACCAAACGAAAAAGGCACCTCCTCAAACAAAGAAACACCCGGGCACTCCACCTCGATCGTCTGCTGCCGGGCCAAAGCATTCCGGACCAATACGGCCGTCCCAGTCCAGTACCCTTAACTCTGAACTCGTTACGCAACCGATAAACGAAAAAAATGAAATCCTCTGGGAGAAAATAAACAAAGTTTCCACCACTGAAGGCAACGGAATTCTCGTCGCGGTCCGAATTCGACCCCTAAACCAACGCGAGAAGGACCTGCATTCTGACATTTGTGTCAAAATGAGCGAGCAGAGTATTGCAATGGTCGAACCCACGTCGCAGGAGAAAACAACGTTCACGTTCGACTACATTTTCGACACCACCGATCCTTCTCACGCAAGCTACGCTGACCAAACTACCGTTTTCAGCAGCTTGGGTGTTGACATTTTGAGGAATGCTTGGGACGGCTACAATGCCTGCCTCTTTGCCTATGGACAGACCGGAGCAGGTAAATCGTGGTCCATCACCGGCAGCAAGGAGCAGCCTGGAATTATTCCATTGTTTTGCAACAAACTGTTTTATTTCATCGACCACCACTCCCCTAAGAACACAACATTCAGCATCGAGGCCTCATACCTCGAGCTATACAACGAGAGAGTCCAAGACTTGCTCAATCCCGACGGCTCGAACCTCAAGGTTCGCGAGCACCCAATTACTGGCGTTTTCGTCGAGGGGCTCAGCTACTGTGCCGTCGACTGCTACGCCGACGTAGAGACACTGATGGACGAAGGAACTGCGGCTCGTACCATTGGGGCAACGAACATGAATGCAAGCTCGTCTCGATCGCACAGCATTTTCGAGATTGTAATCACCCAAGAGCATGTAGATCCCGAGTCGAAGACGAGGTGAGCTAGCGAAGCGAGCGAGCCTTGACGAAGACGAGCATACTAGCGATGAATTCCGCGAAATAGCTACAGACGGCTACATTCACTACTAAACTAACCCACTCAATTCTTTTGACTCGCTTCACTCGTTTTGCTCTTGCTTCATTAAAAATGCGCCTCGCTTCGCTCGGCGCAGCACGGAAAAGCAGTCTCGAGTGGTTTTAATCGACTTGGCTGGCTCCGAGCGCGCCTCTAGCACCGGTGCAACTGGATCGCGCCTCAAAGAAGGGGCCCAAATCAACAAATCACTCTCCGCGCTAGGAAGCTGCATTCGAGCTCTTTCTGACGCTTTTGCAAAAAAAAATTCCGAGGTTGATTTAAAGAAGGTCCCGTTCCGAAACTCGGTACTCACAATGCTGTTGAAGAACTTTCTGGTTGGAAACACCAAGACCGCCATGCTAGCAGCGATCAGCCCCGCCGACGCAAATTACACCGAGTCGATCGGAACGCTCAGGTACGCCCAGAGCGCCAAGAAAATTGCGACCAAGGCGGTTATTAACGAAGACCCGACCGCCAAGCTCATCCAAGAGCTCAGGGACGAGGTGAATAGATTGAAGAAGGGTGCTGCTGCAGGTGGCGGCATATCTACCTTCACCACCGCAACTGCCAACAGCAATCCTGGACAAGGGGGGGGTGACAGCCTCTTAGAGGTCGAGGCAATGGTGCTTGAGAAATCCATGACCAAAGAGGCCAAGAGGATGCAAAGCGAGCGGTTGAAGAAAAGAAGAATGACAGTGCTTGCAATGACAGGAGTAGGTTCGTCTCTGGTCGATTTCAAAGTCTTGCCCCACTTGACCAATTTGAACCAGGACCCGGCTCTTACCGGCACAATTAAGCTCCTCCTCCTGAAAGACTCTTCCCTGAAAATCGGCCGGAAAGACGCGGCTGCCCCGCAAGACGTGCAACTAGAGGGTCTCGGAATGAAGAAGACTCACTGCATCGTCAGCAACAAAGGCGGCGACAAGCTCGCAATTCAAATGGCGCAGGACGACGCAGACATTGTGAGTGACGCAAGCCATACGCAACTAAACCCAACATCTATAACACAACTAACACAACAAGCTTCTCTCGGCAGTACGTCAACGGCAAGAAACTCAAAGACAGCAACAAAATTTACGATTTGGCTCCGAACGACGTTTTGGTGTTGGGAGTGTGCACGCACCTGTTCCAAGTGGTCATTCCTAGCGCTAACATGAATGGAATCAACACGACGGACGGCACCGTAATGCAGGAGGTAATTTTTGAGTGTCCGAGAATCGCCTTTGGGGAATTTTTGGACAACTTGAGGAACGATTACCAAGCAATGAGAAAATTCTGCATTTTGCAGACGCCAACGGCTGGCGGGGTAGCGTACGCGAGCGCCGCGGCCGAGATTGTACGGTTGGGAGAAGAATCCGATAATGAAGACGAGGACGAGGGCGAGGGCGAGAAGGAGGACGATGACGAGGAGAACGAGAAGGAGAAGGAAAAGAAAATTTTAGAAAAGGCAAAAATCACGGTGGGACAGTTCAGGGAATACATCCTTACAAACTTCCAATCGGCTGTCGAGAGCAACGAACTATTGGACGACTGCATAGAAGACGAGCTTGACCATGATTGGACAGAAACTTCAGAAATTGGATTTTCAGATATTTGCAGTATTATTGACACATTGAAACGCGAGTGCTTCGAGCAGTGCTTGAAACCAATGATAGTAAATTTCGGAACGAATTCTGCAGGCAATAGGGCGTCCCAGAAAATGGCTTTTCTCGAGAACTTGATGCAGAAGAAGGGCGAAGTTTTGGAATCAATCGGGAATAACCAAAAGTCCAAGGAGAACATTTTCGGTCTTGTGCACGACGAAATAAAGCGACTGGGCGACGAAGTCGACGTATCGTTGAATTACGAGTTGTTGAACAAGGAGGAGGATGTTGCTGAGGAGCAACAAAATCACGGCGAGGACACATTTTACAGCAGAGACCGCGCTCCAAGCGATCTCACAAACGAGGAGAGCAACGACTCTTATGGATCTCAGAATGAAGAAGACGACAGTGAGCACCACGGTGAAGACGATGGTGGTGTGGACGACTGGAAACTGGTGCACGACGAGAGCACAGGACGCGACTACTGGTGGTCAGAAAGTCGCGACCAGGCCGAGTGGGTGGAAGTTGTGGTGGGGGATGAAAGTGAGGAAGAGGAGGCAGAGGAGGAAATGGGAGAGGAGGAAATGGGAGAGGAAGAGGAGGTAGAAGAGGAAGAGAAAGAAGAAGAGAAAGAACAGGAAGAGGAAGAAGAGGAGGTTGAAGAGGAAGAAGTGGAAGAGGAGGAAGAGGATGAAAAGGACGAAGAGGATAATTTTAGAGAAACCAGCAACGACGAGTGGGAACTGATCCACGACGAAGCGAGCGGGAAAGATTACTACTGGAATTCTATTTCTGAAACTGCCCGCTGGGTGAACTGAGAAGAGAAAGACTATTGGGGGCTTGATATTTGCTAAGTTTCAATTTCTTCAATCGCATTTTTCAGGAAAACGATATTCTTGTACACGATGTCCTTCCTCGTCAAGCGATATTGTATCGCAACCGTCTCTCTCTCGCATTTTGTTTTCTCAGCTTGGCTCAAGGAAACATCACGCAATTTGGACAGAACATTCTCTAAAAGCTTTTCATCTTGAGTTCGAGCGGTTGTCCACTCCGATCCCCCAACCGCCGACAAGACATTCGCAAAGCTTGTTAAGGCGATCACTTCATTGGTTTTGTTGATTGCATCCACACCGGGCAATTGGAACGAGCCTTTTCCCGCTTTTTCGCGCTCAGGATTCAATAGCTGGTCCTTGGTCATGTTCACCACTCGAAAAAAAAGCACACCCTCCGAGCAAATCCTGCTGCTTCGGATTTTAAGCACGCGAGAGCTGTTCTGACCGTGCTGGAGCAGGAGTTTTTTTCGCAAGCGGTAAATTTCCGCCTCATCACCCCCTTTCCCCTGACTCTCACTCCCACTCCCACTCTCACCACTCCCAGGCGGTGAAAGCGTAACTCTAACGTCCACCGTCTCGTGCTCGTTGTTTAGCAAGCTAAAGCCGTAATCTAGCAGCAAATGATCGTTCTTTCTTCGACCATAGGAATTAAAAATCTCACCCCCCTTTTCGTAGAAATTGTCACCGCTGGGAAAAATCGTGAATTTTCCCGAGTCTGGATCGACCATGTCACCCCTTGAAGGGTTGCTCATGCAGGATCCATCCGAGACGGAATCGAGAGCATACCTAACCGCGCGGTTGGAATGATTCAGACAATCGGCCAGAGGAACCAAGGCACTCCAGGGTATCCGCCTCCCGAACGCTCGAGCTTGGATAATGTGCCAAGACCACTGAAAGTTCTCGAAGCTGATTAAGCCTTCGGCCTTGGCGCCTGAATCAGAGTCCAACCCGAGCCCCTTATTGACGGTAGAGCAAACGCGATGATACCGTGTTCTCAGCTCCTTTTTTCTCATCTCACAAAATGTCACCAAAGCGCTATCCTGTACATGTTTCAATTCTTCTTCATCCCACCTTTCGAGTGTTCCTGGCTCCTCATTCTTTAGTAAAAATGTTATGTAGGGCTCAAACTCACTCTTCTCTTTCTTTAGCACCTCAATACAAATACAGGTGCACAGCAGCGAGTCTCCAGAGAGCTGCTTGGATTTCCAAAGTTTTTGCACAGCAAGCTGCAGTTCATCATCAGGGTCGACATATCGCAAACAATTTGGAGCACAGATAATTAATTTGTACGGGATTGAACATATAGGTTCGCCAGAGGTTATCGTTTCAGTTGCAATGCCACATCTGTAACCAAACTCGTGGTGGGAAGCTGGCCAATTCAATTTAGGAAAAAGAGCGCCATTGTTACTTAGCCACATTAAAAGATTCTTTTCATGACATTCAACACTCATTAGATTCCGTGGGTGTGTCCCTATGGTAAGGATAATATTACAAAAAAAGTTGGGTTTATTTCCTACATTTTCTTATAACTAACTGAGAGTGACTGCATCGGTCCCCAAACCCAACCATAATAATATATGCTATGAAGAACCAGGGCACATGCATAGACTATCTATTGGATGCAGCTGAGTTGAATGATTTCTGCTGTAGAAGATTATCTCTCATTGGGCCTCGTGATGCCTCACTTTCAGACCTCGCGCTTTTCATTGCGACAACCGAGAGACAACTTCATTTATACATGATGCAGATTTTGTGTGATGCAGGGGAGAGCGCCCAGCCGTGGATGGACGATTCAACGCTCATGGTAACGGCCGCACGACTCGCAACAATTAAGGACACCCTCAATGCGAATTGGAGGGACGTGAGCAGTATGAAGGCCGGGGGCGTGAACTCTCTGTTATTCTATTTGATAAACTCCCTCCAACTGTGTCTGACGAGGATAGAAGATGCGGACAAAGTTCTGTGCGGCAGCGAGGCGGCTCGTGCGCGTTCGCGTTCACTAGAAATTCTCGCTGACAATTCAACCTCCTCATTTCTACATGAAACATATTTGAAAACAAACCTCAAAGGGCAGTCTCAGCAAACAGCAAGACGTCAGCAGCTGCGTTACAGATGCTTTCGTTGGTCGAAACGTCTCGCAATCAGTTGTGCGATCGGCGGCACAATTTTCCTCGGTTTGGACAAAACAAAGAATCTGACTTCGACGGAGAATAGAACGAATGGGTTACGACAATGTACAAAGTTGTGTGGCCTTTTCTTTTTCTCCTCGATGGCTTCACGTCGCATCGAACTGACACGGCTTCGACACAGAATTGCGGACTCCGTCTCCTCCCTTTCAATGTGGCAGCAGAAATGGATTATAGTTAATTCTCTCTTGCAACAGAACTCAATACACAATTCAACCTCATACTCACAGCTAATTTCGGAGCCCTCAGAACGTAACACCAACGAGCACAAAAAACAAAACAGCAGGAAGCTACTGGAGGCCATACCCATTCAAAGCAATAAAGGGGCATTTTGGTATTCGCAAGGTGCGTTGCGCTTGCTCATCGTTCGCCGGGTGATGGATCTCTTATACGCGTCAGTCGGCACGGCGGTGGATGCAACAGGACCATCCGGGTGTTGTGGACTGTGGGTTCCGTTGAGTGGGCTGTCAGCAGCATACTACGCAATCGCTGGCTCCGAAATCACATCCCACCGAGCCGCAGCAGCTGTGACTGAGCCTTCAATGGACTTCATAAAGAGAGCTTGGGGTATGGTAAACGCTCCGCCTGTAAAATGGCTCGCGTTCGAAGCGAACAAGCTTCTGAAGGGTCTCAAGGTTGCCGAGAGAATTATGATCGCTGGAGTGCCGTGTCTGGTCCTGTCTCACGCCGCGAGACCTTCCTTGGCATCCGCAATCAAAAGGAACCAGCGACAAAAAAAAAGAAACTTGAATCTGACCAAGATTGTCGAGGACGTGAACTCCCCAAGCCATAAAAATTTGAAGCCAAAGGCGATCAATTTTTCGAACTTCGAGGACTACAACGTTATCCTCCATTGCACTGGGGGAGGTTGGTTCGTTCACAGCACAGGTGAGTGAGCGAAGTGAGCGAGCCTTGAGGAAGACTCGAGCTACGGATCTCGCGAAATGGCTGCAGACGGCTACACATCCATCAACTACTAAACTAACCCACTCAAATTCGTTTGGCTCGCTTGGTTTGGTTCGGTTCGGTTCGGTTCGCTCGTGCTTCATTAAAAATGCGCCTTGCTTCGCTCGGTACAGCAACGGATATCCCTTTCCTTAGCGAGTGGAGTAGGCGGACCAATTCGGTGGTAATACTCCCGGAGTATTCACTACTTCCCGAAAACCGTTTCCCAGTTGCAATCAATCAAATCAGCGACGTTTACTGCGCCTTATCCTCGGGTAAAGCAGGCGCACAATTCGGATTTCACGCCAAGAGCATTGTCGTGACCGGAGAGAGTGCAGGAGGAAATCTGGCTTCTGCTCTGATCGTAAAGTTGCTTCACGACAAAATTGTTTCGCTTAAAAATGAGCTGAGTAAAAAAAAACCAAGATCCGCGAGGTCCAAGGAGAACCTCACGGTGAGCTCGTTCACAGAGGAGAGCCATTTGGAGAGGAGGAGAACCAACTCAACAAAGAACCAGAGCGGGAGCGTCTCACTACCTGACGGATTGTTGATGAGCTGCCCGGTCCTAAATTTAACGTTGAGTCTCTCCCCGAGCCGAATAATTGGCATTGGAGACCCGATCCTTCCCTCAGGTCTAATCACAATGATCTCTGACGAGTACTTACACGAGTCCTCCGGGTACACCAAGGAACACCCAGTGGCTTCACCTTATTTTGCCTCGGATTCTATCCTTGCAGTTTTCCCGAAAACTTTAATTTGGGTCAGTGGGAATGACCCGTTGCTTGATGACAGCGTGGACTTTAACACGAAATTGAGGAGGGTCGGTGTGGACAGGTGAGGGGGGGGGGGAAGGGGTTAGGGAGGGAAGGAACTTTTCACGCAACATGCAAATTGGGAAGGGGTTAGGGAGGGAAGGAACTTTTCACGCAACATGCAAATTTTTTAACAAACAAAAATTTTCATAAATTCAGTAAAATCCACGCAGCTCAGAATATGCCACATGCCTTCTTGGGACTCGGCCAAGCCGGCTTCAACGAAACAAAAATGGTTCACGAAAGCATCATCGCGTGGCTTCTCGAGATAGAACAACAAGAACAAGCTGAACAATGAAAAAGGAAAGAGGTGAAAAAGCCAAATTTTTACTCTTTAAGGTCACACGAGGGCAACATATCCAGTTATTCGCTGGAACGGGTGTAACCCCATTTCATTGAGTTTCGTTTTGTCACCACCTTTTCGACACAAATAATCACAAATTTTCTTCTCACCACTCTCAACAGCGAAGTGAAGACAAGTATTTTCGTATTTGTTGGATGCATTGACATCAAATTTGTTCTTGGTGAAGAATTTCACCCCGGTCTTCCACCCCTGAGCGACGCAGGCTATCAACAGAGTGTTTCCATAATTGTCCCTGACGTCGCGAAATTTTATCATTTGGTCGTGGCTCGAAAGGCAAAGTTCTAATCCAGGTAGGTTCTTCTCTTCAACGCATGAGAACAAATGAGCGACCTCTGGTTCGCACCCCTCAGCGTCTAACTGGTGCGCAAACCACACGTGGTAGGCGTCATCGTTTTTTTTCTCCTTGTTGCAGGATGCGCCAACGATGTTGTGTTTTCTTTCATGTTCGGCTTCAGGTATTTTTCGTGCTGACGGTGACCCTCTTTCTCCGGAACCTCCCTCCTGCTGCCTTTGCTTTGGTCGGCGTCTTAGGTGCCAGGTTAGAGTTGGGGGGAGGGCAAGCCGCCGCCATAGATTTCTGTGGGGGTTGCACCTTTGTTTTGTCAATTTCGTTGTTTTCCTTGTCATCGTTGTCATTGTCGTTGAACGGACCCGTTCCGTTTAGAATATCCGACGCGGAGGGAGGATCCTTTAATGTTTTACCCCCATCTATACCTTTCCCTCTTCTCCTCCCTTTCCCTTTTCCCTTATCCTTGTTCCCCCTTTCCGGTGGTTTGTAGTTAACCTCGAAAACTATCGGCAAAATTTGTCTGAAGGGCACGAACCTGTGCCTGTTTCGCCGGCGCCGCCGTTTCACCTTGCCCGAACTGTGTAATGGGACAGTGTACTGGACGTCGTACTCGTCGAGGTCCACCCACGGACCCATCATTATAATGTCGTTGGCCAGAACGGGCTGCAATACAAAGTTGTCCTCGTCTTCGTTGTCATTTGTTTGCTCATTTTCCTCATTCTCGTTGTCGTCATCATTCTCGTTGGCCGTCTGTGAAAACATTTCAATTAGCGACCGCATCTCCCCACTACCCACCCGACCCTTTCCGTTCTCCAACTCCATGTGGGTCATCGGCGGGGCCTCGAAATCGGCGTATATAGCGTAATCATCCTCTTCGTCTTCGTCTTCGCCTTTGTCTTTGTCTTCGCCTTCCTCGTCGTTCTCCTCCGGGACCAAAGAGATCGGCGACAAACAGCCGCTAACCCTGAAACCCTCAATGCACTCAGTGACAAGAGAATTGTCATCATCCACCACGCTGCTGGCATTGATATCGTCTAATTCTTCGTCGTCCTCCACGACAATCAGGTCTTCCACTGAGAAGTCGGTTTCTTCTACCAAGTCATCAATTTCGTCGTCCATAAGCAACTCTCTCTGCACATTTTCGTTCTCGTTTTCGTTCTCGTTTTCGTTTTCATCCTCGTCATTATCGTTGTCGCTGATCTCACTCTCGAGCAAATCCCTAAAATCTTCGGGAGTGACTTTCTTGCTCATCAAAAAGCTAACCGGAGTCTTGTCGTGGACCCTGAGCTTCTTCTTCCCAGAAGAGCTAAAAGTTCGCTTCTTCTTCGTTGGGGAGAGAAGTACTGCCACAGTTTCGTCCAAATCAATGTCCGAAAGAACCTTGTTGAAGGCTTCGTCGCCACTCTGAGAATCCGACACTGCATCTGCATCTCCCTCTTCAGCCTCTAAGAACTGCAACAGCTCCTCTCTGGTTACTTGCCTAGTCATAAATTCTGTGGGAGCTCCGCCGCCGCGATCGCCAGACCCACGATCGCTTCCGCCGCTACTCTTGGACGATTTGGAGCTCCTCGAGCGGTGGTTCTTTTTGTGGTTGCTCTTCTTGTGGGAACCGGGCGTTATGCAACTCGCATCGGACAAAAGCAGCTCTGTCGTCTCTGTTCCTTGTCGCCGGTTGCGCTTGTTGGTGTCTACTTGTTTGAAGAGGGGTGACTCTGAACAAAAGGAAACCTTACTCTTTTGAGAAGAAGGTGTTTGTGATTGCGAGATTTCAATGATGGTAATAGGTGCAATCTTGTTTGTTGGAAGAGAGTTTTTCTGAACCAATGCGTCTTTTGGTATATTGCTGGCGTCCTCAAACAGATTCCTTGCAGTTGAACGAAACAGTTTCGTGTCGTTGGCCTCCCCCCCGGCTAGATTGTTATTATTGTTGCTGTTAATTGCTTTAGCAGAGTTGCTGGAATGGAATTGCTTTGGTTGCTGTTGCTGCTGTTGTTGCTGCTGCCGTTGATTGGAAATTGGAAAGCTTTCTTTTTCTTTTTGGGGCTTGTTTGTTGACCCTCTAACAAGCTTTCGGGAACGTCTCGACGGGAGAGATGTTGGAGCCTCCAACTTCAAATTCTGCATGTTTGGGTGCTTGTTGAGGCTACCATGATTGTTGCTGAGAATCTTACTGTTGCTACTGAACTTGTTGGAATTCGGAAACAGCACATTTGAGCTAGAGGAGTTACACTCAAGACTTCCGGGGGGCAGCCTCGTTACATCAGGAGTAATACAGTTAATTTGATATCCTTTTTTGATGGATGATGCAGTACTACCGTGCTGCCGTGGTGATAACATGAATCACTGGAACTCTTTATTTAAACTTTAAACAGACAAAATTTAAAAAGCCCCAAGTGCCCCAAACCAAAAAAAAAATCCAAAAAACACAAAAATATTACCCAAACACAACAACATGAGTAATCACGAGAAAACTGGAGGGGAAGCACTTTCTGATAAGCAAAAAGTAAAATTACCGAATTCTGAGAACCTTGGGTCAATAACGGATTTGTTCCAAGCTTTGAAACTTAGGCGAAAGCATCGGTTTTTAATCTTTAAGCTTGCCGACAATGGCGATGTTCTAGCTGAGCATATCGGTGCGCCGCAGGCAACCGCTCAGGAGTTCATTGAACTTTTACCGGACAACGACTGTCGATTTGCTGTCTATGATCATGATTCAAAAACCTCAGATGGTAGAAATAAATCAAAGTTGTTCTTCTTCTCTTGGCTTCCTTCGAATGCAACACCGCACAAGAGCATGGGATATTCAGCTGCGAAGGGGGTGTTCAGGGACAAATTTACAGGCGTTTTTGACGAAATGGCGAAGGAGGTGCGGGATGTGGAAATCTGTCTTGATTTGCGCGAGGATAAGGTGGAGGAGGGCAGCGACAGTGACTTTTCGGATGCCTGAAACACACACAACAACAAAAACCAAAAATAGAAAAGATCTGCTGCTCATCTTTTTACACACTGTCTTTTTTCCCTCGTAAATTGTTTTTGGCTTTGGAGGCTACCGATGATAGTCGCCGCAGTTTGTTGGATACAATGTTTGTTGTTTTTCTGTCGGCGGGTTTCTTCGTCGGTACATTTTGCTTTTGTCTATCTTTAGCGAATTGGATTGCAATGGCAACAGCTTGTGCGTACTCTCTGTCGTCCATTTTCTTCCTTGGTAGTTCTTGTTCTTCCTCCTCATCGTCGTCGTCGTCGTCGTCTAAAACGCCCTCAATCAGATTGCCGCTGAGGACGGGAATTGCGCCATTTTTTATTGGAGACCACACTTCCTCCGCCTCCGCCTCCGCCTCCGCCTCCACCTCTACCTCTACCTCTACTACCTCCTCCACCTCAACCTCCACCTCCTCCACCTCCACTTCCTCCACCCTGGAAAAACTCAACTTCTTCTCGCCCTTGGCCCTTTTCTCGCCCATACCTCTTATGGGCTTGATAATTCTACTCTTTCGGTCTGGGCTGAATCGCATGCTCTTGTTGGTGTTGGTGGACGACGTGAAACCGTTAACAATTTTCTTGAGTTTTGTGTTTTCCAGATGCAAATTATCCATAATGTCGTGGCTCTCGATGATGGTGTTGCGATGGGCATCTTGCAAGTCGCGAAGGCTGTCCTCCAGATATTGCACGTGCTGTTCTCGGTTTGCAAGCTTGCGAGTTAGAATATTCTTCTGCATGTGAAGTTCTTGCCCCTTCAAAAGTGCGGTTTGGACATCGTTGCTCCTCTTGTCCAAAGCCTTTCGAAGCGAAAGTGCTTCCAATACGAGATCTTTCTTCTTGGCGCTGCCTCCCTTGCCAACCTTGTCGCTTAGCATTTCAACGTTTTGCCTCTCCTCCTCGAGCTCGAGCCGAAGTTCCACGAATTTCCTAGTCATGTCACCCAAATCGGTAATGAGCGATAGCTCGCGTTTGGAGACGGTTCCGTCGTTGTCGGTGGTATTTTTGTTATGTGTTTTGGTGTCGCCACTCCCACTCCCATTCCCAGACCCACTCCCACTCCCATTCCCAGACCCACTCCCACTTCCACTTCCACTTCCACTCCCACTCCCAGATTCATTCGCATCTTCATTGTCGTCATCTTCCTCGTCGTCTTCGTCTTCGTTGAGCAAACCAGCCTCTGCCATCAATTTGTTTATATTTTTAACGCCGTCTTCTTCCGCTTCCAAAGTTGTTGAACCCCTACTTCTTCCACTTCCACTTCCACTTCCACTTCCACTTCCACTTCCACTTCCACTTTCACTTCCACCCCCGCTGCTGCTCAGCTGCTTTTGCAACCTTTTGTACTCTTTTCTGAACTGCCGCAAAAACATCGTGGCTTCCTTCTCCCGGTACTGAGCGTTCTTCAGCTCTTGGTTAGCAGCGTTTGTCTCTGTGTTTAGAAGCTGCAAATCCATCTTAAGGCCGCTCATTGTGTTCTCAAGAGTTTTTTCGTTCTCGAGCCAGTTCATTTTGTTTTCTTTCAAAATTTCAATTTCGCCAATTGCTTCAGCCAGCTGTTCGCCGGTGTTTGTAAGCTCCTCAATTGATATTTCGAGCGCTTCTTGCAAGTTTGTGATTAGGTTACCTCTGGGTGTTACTGGTGCTGTTTTCAAAAAGTTCTTGGTTTCTCCTCCAATCTCCGCTTCCGCTTCCACTTCCACTTCCGCGTCCGCTTCCGCTTCAGCATTCGCATCCGCGTCCACATCCTCCGATACGCTCTCCAACGCACTCTCCTTCTCTTCCGCCTCCACATCGTCACCCTCCCCCACACCACCACCACCCCCTTCACCACAACTCTCATCCTGCAAAATCATTTCCACACTTTGCCATATCATTCCGTTCAACAATTCGTTCCTCGTGTCCTCCCCCATTGTCATCAATTCTTCTTCCAACTTTTGCTGCAGACACTGCTTCAGCTTCCTCAACTGGAAGCAGAGCGCTTTTATGAAGGTCATTAGCTCTCGCTCTTTCCTCTCCGCCACGCTCAGCTGTTTTTTGTATTCGTCGATGCTCTGCTCTTGGTTCACACGCGCCGTGTTAACCACCCGCTTTGCTCTCTGCCCGAACCGTATCGTGCTGATCGTTTCCGACACGTTGTAGCCACTCGGGCTGCACGTGATGACCAAACTCGTTTTGGAGTTTCCGCCCAAGCAGTCTTGCAGCACCCGAGTCAGCTTGCTGTCTCGGTATGGCACGTGGCTTTTGTTGCTGCTCAGCGCGTTGATGACGTTCCCCAAGGCGCTGAGCGACTTGTTGATAACTTGCGCTTCCTTCAAAACCGAGCCTGTGGCGCCCGTTTTGTTCACCATCTCGCTGCCAGCCAAGTCTACTAAATAGAGAGTTCCCAGCTTCTTCACCCCCGTGTTCATGTCCCTTTGCTCGGCCTTCAGGATGAATATACTGTGCGATCGAGAACTTTCGGAGTTCATCTTTGTGCTTGCGATGGCCCTGCAGGCCCCGCCCCTCTGAAGAATGTTCATGACATCTTCCTCGTCCGCGCAGTAAATCTCAGTTGCTCCCTCAATGTACACGTCCCCGTTCTTGTCCTCCCTGACCTGCAAGTAGTTATTATCTGCTGGGTTCAGCAAATCCTGAATTCGCTCCAAGTAAATTTCCACATACGAGCACTTCAAAGTGAACTCAGTCGTGATGGCAGCCTGAGACATGCCCTCAAATATATCGTCCACAACTCGTGGAATCACTCCCGCATCGGGGCCGTCTGCGCCACCCATCATTGTGTGTGTCTTTCCGCTTCCAGTTTGCCCATAGGCCAGCAGAGAAGCATTGTACCCATTAAGAACATCATCAATCAATGGTTTACCCACAAACTCGTACACGTCTTCCTGCAAACTTTTTGTGTCAAAGATTTTGTCAAAGAAAAATTCATAGCTGCTGCCATCCATTTTCGAAGAGACACTAACCGCGTCCGGGTCACTGCTCTTCTCGCCGTGGTTGATTTTGACCACTTTTTCTGCCCCCATAGCAACTTCATTTGAGCCCATTGGCCGAAATCTACAACACACCCTTAATGACTGTTCTTTATCTGTTTCAACATCATCAACATCTGAGGTTGCTGAGGAGTTGTCCATGAAATGAAAGCGAAATGAAATTGGCAAAAAAAAGGCCAAAAGTTTGCAAAAGTGCACAAAAGTAGTGACAAGAAAAGAGAAATAATATTGAACAAAAAATAAATATCTCGGACACAAATTTTCACAAGGGATTGAGGAGATGGCTGCGATACCAATCAAGTTTTCTGAAGTAGTGAATCTGTGAGTAAACCAACCCTAACCATTTTTAACCAGCATTAACATCCTTCCCCCGGACAACAGGCCCAGTTTGGGTATTTCATCAGACAGTATCAAGTTTGGAACATGCTCCATGGAGTCAGACAAAACTATTACGGTATGCGAGAAGGGGGTGGACGGCGCTAGCCAAATTTCTATTGTAGACCTTGAGAATGGGAACCAAATCACGAAGAAGCCGATCGCCGCTGAGGCAGCCATTATGAATCCTGTTAGCAAGATCATTGCACTTCGTGGTGAGTTTCCTTGCCGCCACCACCACCAAACTTTAAACTTACACACCTTCTTTTTCTTACCCCCCTCATTTCCTCCCCTCCCTACCCCCATTCTCTCGCCCTTTTTCCAGCTGGTGCCACACTCCAGATCTTTAACCTTGATTTGAAGGCCAAAATGAAGTCTCACTCCATGACTGACACTGTGATGTACTGGCGCTGGGCGTCCCCGAGCATTATTGCCTTGATCACTGCCACTGCTGTGTACCATTGGTCAATTGAGGGAGATTCGGCCCCAGTCAAGCTCTTCGATCGCAATGCTGCTCTGGGTGCAAACTTCCAAATTATCAACTACCAAATTTCCGGTGACGGGAAGTGGTGCTTGCTGGGTGGAATTTCTCAGAGTGCCGGGGGCATCCAAGGCACCATGCAGCTCTACTCCATCGACAAGCGCGTGTCTCAGATTCTGTCTGGCCATGCCGGTTGCTTCAAGTCGATCACCCCGGAGACCGAGGGCCGTACCGACCAGGCCCAGTGCCTCATCTTCCAGGAAAAGAAGGAGGGCTCCCCCGAGAACAAGTTGTTTGTCCTCGAAGTTGGGCGCGACAAGGACGCTCCTGGCGGCGTTTTCCGAGTTCAACCTCAGGTGTGTGGAAAAAAAAAACTGTCAAAACTAAACTAAAACTAACCCACACTCGCTCGGCGCAGGCAATCCCCATGCCCGCCGAGGCTCCCAACGATTTCCCAGTCACCATGCAGGCTTCTTCGAAGCACGACATTGTATTCATGATCACAAAAATGGGCTACCTTTTCATGTTCGACATCCACACAGCAAAGGCCCTTTACAGGGCGAGGATCTCCACCGACACGGTTTTTTCTGCCACCCCCCAGACGGCCACCGGCGGTATCCTCGGCATCACCATTCGCAAGGGACAGGTCCTCCAGGTCACTGTGAACGAGGAGAGCCTCGTCCCTTACATAATGAACACATTGAGGGACAACCAGCTGGCGATCTCGTTGGCCGGGCGAATGAATCTTCCCGGCGCCGAGCAGCTTTACCTGGCTGAGTTTGACCGTTTGATGGCAGCTCAGGACGTTGGCGGAGCTGCCAAGCTCGCTGCCAAGGCCCCGCGGGACATATTGAGGAACACCCAGACAATCCAGCGGTTCCAGCAAATTCCTGCTCAGCCTGGCCAGCCCCAGCCCGTCTTCCAGTACTTCTCCACCCTCCTCGAGAAGGGAAAGCTGAATGCCATTGAGTCGATCGAGCTCGCCCGCCCCGTGCTTCAGCAGGGAAGGGCCAACCTCCTGACGAAGTGGCTGCAAGACGACAAGCTTGAGTGCAGTGAGCAGCTCGGTGACCTGCTGGCGCAGTCCGACTTGGAGATGGCTCTGTCGGTTTACCTTCGGGCCAATATCCCGGAGAAGGCCATCAACTGCTTCGCTCAGCGCGGAGAGTTCGAGAAGCTCATCGCCTACGCGGCCAAAACGGGCTACAGGTGCGACTATTCCGTCATGCTGCAGCAGCTCTTGCACCAGAACCCCACTGGCGCCGTCGACTTTGCCAAGAAGGTGAGTGAAGTGAAACAAAATTCGAAGCACCCCGTTAGCCCAGGGCGCCACTAGACCCCATGCTAATAACCACCCACCCATTACATTCGCTCGGCACAGCTGGCCAGCGTTGAGGGAGGGTCGCTCATCGACGTTCAGCAAGCCACCGACATCTTCCTCTCAATGAACAGAGTCCAGGAGTGCACGGCTTTCCTCCTCGAAGCCCTGAAAGAGAACAAGCAGGAGCAGGCCGTGCTCCAAACCAAGTTGCTCGAGATGAACTTGCTTGGAGGCTCGCCGCAGGTGTCTGACGCAATCATGCAGAACAACATGTTCACCCACTACGACAGGCAGTACATTGCTAAACTGTGCGAGAAGGCTGGTCTGTTTCAGAGGGCTGCCGAGCACTTCACCGAGCTCACGGACATCAAGCGCGTCATGGCCAACACCCACAACATGAATCCCGAGTTCATCATGACGTTCTTCGGGAACTTGTCCGGGGAGCACTCCATCGAGCTTCTCAGGGAGCTCCTCGGGAGGGGGCCGAGCAACTTGCAGCTCGTCGTTCAGATCTGCCAGAAATACAACGACCAGCTCGGGAGCGACAAGTGCATCAAGGTGTTTGAGGACTTCAAGTCCAACGAGGGCCTCTACTACTACTTGGGAGCCATCGTGAACCTGAGCCAGGAGCCGGACGTCCACTTCAAGTATATCGAGGCTGCCTCCAAGCTCGGTCAGTTCAAGGAAGTTGAGCGCGTCTGCCGCGACTCGACCGTCTATGACGCCGACAAGGTCAAGAGCTTCCTAATGGACGCCAAGCTCGCTGACCCGAGGCCCCTCATTCACGTTTGCGACAGGAACGATTTCATCGAGGAGATGACCGCCTACCTCTACAGCAATAACCTCCAGAAGTACATCGAGGTCTACGTCCAGAAGGTATCCCCCGGCAAGACGCCGATGGTCGTCGGAAAGCTCCTGGAGCTCGACTGCAACGAGGACTTCGTCAGGGGCCTGCTGAACTCCGTCGGCCAGGCTTGCCCCGTCGACGAGCTCGTTGAACAGGTCGAGAGGCGCAACCGCCTCAGGCTGCTCCAGCCTTGGCTGGAGGCCAGGGTTGCCACCGGCAACACCGAGCCTTCCACTCACAACGCGATTGGAAAGATTTACATCACCCTCAACAGGGACCCTGTCCAGTTCCTGAGCAACAACCAGTTCTACGAGCCCGCCGTTCTCGGAAAGTACTGCGAGAAGCTGGACCCGTCCTTGGCCTACTTGGCCTACAAGAAGGCGGGTGGCGCCTGCGACGAGGACCTGATCCGCGTCACCACGGAGAACGGCCTGTTCAAGGACCAGGCTCGCTACCTGGTCGAGAAGCAGGACCTGGAGGTGAGCGAGCGAAGTGAAGCGAGCGAGCCTTAAGTGAAGACAAGAATGAAGACGAGAATACAAGCCACTATGAAACTAACATTATTCTCATTTTTTTGGCTCGCTCGCCTCCCCCCTGCATCATTAAAAATGCGCCTCGCTTCGCTCGGCAGCTCTGGGCCACCGTCCTCGGCGAGGGAGGAGAGGAGGACGAGCTCGGCGGCGCCGGTAGCACTGGCACCGGCACCGGAAACAAGCGCAGTTTGATCGACCAGGTCGTTCAAACCGCCCTCCCCGAGACCAAGAACCCCGACGAGGTTTCCACGACCGTGAAGGCGTTCATGGCCGCCTCCCTCTCCCTGGAGCTCATCGAGCTCTTGGACCGCATCATTTTGCAGGGGAGCGACTTTAGCAACAACAAGAACCTCCAGAACTTGCTCATCATCACCGCCGTCAAGTGCGACCAGGACAAGGTTATGGAGTACATCAACCGTTTGGACAACTTCGAAGGACCTGAGATTGCCAAGATTGCCGCCAGTGAGCAGTATGAGCTCTTCGAGGAGGCGTACGTTATCTACAACAAGTTCGCCAAGATGGCCGAGACCGAAGAGGAGAAGAGCACTCTGTACGAGTCCGCAATAGCGGTGCTCGTGGACAAGATGAAGGCGCTTGAGAGGGCCAAGGAGTTCGCCGAGCGGGTCAACGTGAAGCCCGTGTGGAGCAAGCTGGCCGCGGCGCAGCTCTCCGAGAACTTGATCCACGAGTGCATTGCGTCCTACGTCAAGGCGGAGGACGCCACGAACTACAGCCAGGTCATCTCGGCCGCCGAGGCGGAGAACAACTACGAGGATGTGGTCACCTACTTGGTCATGGCCCGCGCCGAAATCAAGGAGAACGAGCTCGACACGGCCCTCATCTACGCTTATGCCAAGTGCGCGCGCACGAGCGACCTGGAGCAGATGGTCAGGAGCCCCAACGTTGCAAACATTATGGAGATTGGCGAGAGGTGCTTTGGCGAGGGCTTGTTTGACGCCGCCAAGCTCCTGTTCGAGAGCATAAACAATAATGCCAAGTTGGCGCTCTGCTACGTCAACTTGGGAGCGTACAGGGAGGCGGTTGACGCCGCCGCCAAGGCGAACGCCATCAGCACGTGGAAGGAGGTCAACATTGCTTGCGTCAAGGATGGCGAGTTCAGGCTGGCGGCCATGTGCGGCCTGCACATCATCGTGCACCCCGACCACTTGGAGGAGCTCATTCAGACGTACGAGGACGTTGGCCAGCCCATTGAGCTAATCACCGTCATGGAGCAGGGCCTCGGGCAGGAGGGCGCTCACGCCGGAATCTTTACGGAGCTCGGCGTTCTGTACAGCAAATAAAACCCCGACAAGCTTATGGAGCACATCAAGATCTTCTGGTCGCGAATGAACGTCCCTAAGCTCTTGAAGGCCTGCGAGGCCGCCTTGCTGTGGGACGAGACCGTGTTCCTGTACAAGGAGGACGGTCAGCACGATTCGGCCGTCAAGATCATGATCGAGCACGCTACCGCCTTCAAACACGATTTGTTCCTAGACTGCGTCCAGAAGGCGAGAAACCAGGAGGTGCACTACAAGTCGATCAGCTTCTACAATGAGCAACACCCACTGCTTTTAGTTAGGCTGCTGCAGGTTCTGACCCCGAGCCTGGACCATGCCCGCGTGGTTCACATGGCCAGGAAGACCGACTCGTTGGGGCTCATCGTGCCGTATTTGAAGTCCGTCCAGAAGGAGAACTTGACCGGAGTGAACGAGGCGGTGAACGAGCTGTACATCGATGAGGAAGACTTCGACTCGTTGAAGAACAGTTTGGACGAGTACGACAATTTCGATCAAATTGCCCTTGCCCAGAAGCTTGAAAAGCACGAGCTGCTAGAATTCCGGAGAATTGCCGCCTACGTTTACAAGAAGAATAACAGGTGGGGCCAGAGCATGAACCTGAGCAAGCAGGACAAGATGTATAGCGACGCAATCGACACCGCAAACTCCAGCGGGGACTCGCAGCTTGTTGAGGAGCTGATGAGGTTCTTCGTCGGTGTGCAGGACAAGGAGTGCTTCTGCGCAATGTTGTACACCTGCAACAGTCTGGTGCAGCCGGACGTAGCCATCGAGCTCGCCTGGCGCAACAACTACATGGACTACGCCATGCCCTACTTGATCCAGTACATCAAGAACATGCACGACAAGGTCAACGAAATCGACGCAAGGACCGCTCCCAAGAAGGAGGAAGACTTGGCGAACGACGCCGTCTCTGCGGCAGCTAGCATGATGTACGGAAACGAGACAATGATGATCACCAACGGAGGCTTTGCTGGGGTCGACCCCTCCTACAACCAAAACGGAGGCCAGCAGCAGATGAACCAGATGCAAATGCCACCGCAGCAACAACAACAACATCAACAACAACAAATGGGGGTGGGAGTAATGCCTAATGGACAAATGAACGGCCAAATGAATATGAACATGAACGGAGGTATGGGAGGAGGTGGAGGGGGGTTTTGAAAATTTATATGACGAAAGGGCGAAAAAAAAAGGAGCGCATCTGCTAATAGCAAGATGGGCTTCAATTTTTAACTTCAGTTTATTCCTACCAGTAGCCGTCATGCAGTGATCTACGAAACAGCCTTCTCGGAAGCTGCGAGCTGCCCTTCGATCCCCATTTTCATGTACCTCTCGTCCGCCCTCAGCCCGCTAACCTTGGCCCCGAGCTCCTCGAGGACCGCCATGTCCGCGTCGTTCAAGTTGATGTTGGCGGAGTTGATGTTGTCAGTGGCATGTTGTAAAGAGGTTGTGCCGGGGATCGGAACGACTGTCACACCAAGCTGCGCACCCTTCTCCAGTAGCCAGGCGAGGGAGAGCTGGGCGGCAGTGCATCCCTTGGTCTTGGCAAGGGCGACGACCTCAGCGAGAAGGGCGGCGTTCTTGGCAAGGTTCCCGGGTTGGTAGCGGGGCAAGCTCCCACGCCAGTCCTTCGGGGTTTCCGTGAGCTCGACCGCAAGGAGGTTTCTTGCAAGGGGAGAGTACGCAACGATCCTGATATCGAGCTCCTTACAGACTGGAACCATCTCCTCCTCGAGGTTTCGGGTCACTAGAGACCATTCCTGCTGGACGGCAGTGAGCTTCACGACCGAGTTTAGCTCGCGAATCCAAGCTCCACAAACCTCACTGAAACCGACTCCCTTGATCAAGCCTTCCTCTTTAAGCCTCTTGGCACTTGCCGCAAACTCAAGAGAAGACTCAAGTGAGACCTGCCTGTGAATGTAGTAAAGATCAACATACGACAAACCAAGCCTGTCGAGGGATCCTTGAAGGGACTTCTTCACAGTCTCATAATCACACTTCGAACCCCATTTAAAAGGCATGAACTTCGTAGCAACTGTGAAAGTATCCCTTGGGACCGATGCCAAGAATGGTTCCATTTGCTGCTCGTTATACACATCTTCGTCAGAGTCAGCCATGGGGTTCCCAGTCTTGTACAGCTCAGCAGTGTCATAGTGCCTGCAACCGAGGTCATAGATCCCCTGAAGAATGGATGTAACTTCATCAGTTGTTTTTGGAGCACCGTAGAAGGCAGTCAAACCCATAGCACCAAACCCAATATTTCCTATTGAACCACCCTTTCCCATCTATTAAAGATTTATTTTGTTTTTTTTCTCAATTTTTTTGATCGCTGAAGAAATCTTATTTCTGCAGCCACGACGCCAGGACGCCTATAGGCACGAATAGGCACGAATCCAAGAGATACTGGTCTCGCACACCTTCCTCCTTTTGCAAAACCCAGATGGCTCGCTCCATCAACAACTACCACTACCCATCCTCGGTGCTCTCTGCCACGGTTCAGATTAGCATAAATCGCCTAAACCTGACTCAGTTGGCTGATTTTGCGTCGTCCGAGGAGCTGCAAGTCACCGCAAAGCTTTATATTCTTGGTGATTGTTTGCATGAGCAATCCTTGTCGACACAAGTGGTGAGCCAGCACAAGCAATCAATCTATTTATGGAACAATATTCTCTCCTTTCCTCTTCGCTACCGCGATTTGACTCGTGATGCATGCATTACCCTGGAGGTGATTGGAGTTGGGGGAAAGTTGCTTGGTGAGTGAATGTAGTTGTCTCTTCATTGTTTTCCGACTGCCCAACTGACCAAAGTCTCAATTTACGCTCCGCTCCGCTTTGCTCGCCGCAGGAGGAACGACCTTCCAACTCTTTGATAGACGAGGCTTGCTAAAGACCGGGCTACAGAAGTTGCTCTTCCACGTTGGCAAACCTGCCGATCCTTCCCCGGGCTTCAACTCGAGCACCCCAGCTCACCCCCCACTTGACGACGACAGCTCACACCAGCAATCCGTAGACGATGAGTTCCAGACGGAAAAAATCCGGGAGAAGTTCGAGCAGAGACGAGTTTTTCCTTCCTTGGACTGGTTGGACAGGTTGACCCTTTTAGATTGCCAGAAAGTCATGGACGCGGACCAGTCAAACCAGCGGAGCGAGCTTGATTCGTGTGGCGCTCTCCTCGCGCCTTACTTCCCTGCCTCGTACGAGTTGAAGAATTCCCCCTTCCTTTTCGTTGAGCTTCCGCTGTTTCCGTTCCCCGTCGTATTCGAGGAGCAGACATATTCCTACTCTTCCCACGGCGCCAGCGGTCCGATCAATCCGTGCGAAGTTGCCGAATTTCGGCAGCACAACAGCACGATTCAAAACAACAATTCACGCGCCAACAACCACGTTGCGCTGCTCGAGGTGCTCGATTGGGAGTGCGAACAGGATAACCCCGTCGAGGACAAGTACCGCACCCTGGCTCACGAAATGCTGCGAGGAATTGTGGACCCTGACCTGAAGCCCAACAAGGCCCAGAAGCGACAGATCGACCGAATCCTTATTTCTCCTGGTTACCATTTACGGAGGGACGAGAAGGACTTGCTGTGGAGGTTCAGGTTTTCCCTCGTTGACGACCGCAAGGCGCTTACGAAATTTTTGCTCTGTGTGGACTGGAACGTTGAGTCCGAGGTGATCCAGACAACTGAACTTTTGGAGCAGTGGAGGAAGCGATCGGCTATCGACACGACCGACGCCCTGAAGCTGCTCGGAAAGCACGTTGCGTTTCAGACCAAGCTTGTGCGAAGCTACGCCGTCGACACGCTGGCAAGCGCGCCGGACGAGGAGCTGGTACTGTACCTCCTGCAGCTTGTGCAGGCACTCAAATACGAAGGTTTGGGCGAAACCGACGAAGCCGACGACGAAGTCACCACCTCCACCAACGTGGGGGTTGGAGTACTCGGCAAGTTCTTGGTTCAGAGAGCGTGCAAAAACATGCAGCTGGCCAATTTTCTCTACTGGTACGTGAAGGTGGAGATTGAGGATGTCTTGTACGGCAAAAAATACCTTGCAGTGTTCAAGGCGCTCGAGGAAGGGCTTCGGCAAACTCCGCTCGTGTCCAAAACCAGCCACATCCACAAGGCCAAGGCCAAGAAAATTGACAAGGACAAGGAAAAAAACTCTGAAATTGCCGCCACGCTCGCCGACAATAATGCCCCCTCCCTCGACGACGCCAAGAAGAATTCCAACAAGAATGTCTTCAGTGGCATCATAAAGAACATGAAAGACGCTCTTGGAGAGAATTTGGGAGCCAGCGGCGAGAAAAAATCATTGGGGGAGCCAGCCCCTCGGGTTGAATCCGGATCCGAATCCGCGCAGTCCAATAGGTGAGCGAGCGAAGCGAGGAAGACGAGCATACTCGCGACGAAGTGCACGAAATGGCTACAGACATAATGGCTACATCCACTACTAAACTAACATTATTCCACTCAATTCTTTTGACTCGCTTCACTCGTTTTGCTCTTGTTTCATTAAAATGCGCCTCGCACCTTCTTCGCTCGGCGCAGCACTGACTTCCCAGACTCCTCAGACTCCCTAGACTCCCATTCCAAACCTTTCACTCTCTGGGACGTATTCGAGGCTCAGGAAAAGTACTTCTGGGGAATCATGAACATGCAGAACCAGGCGAAGGAGGTCAAGGGGAAGAAGTCAAGCAAGGAAATTGCCCTTCGAAAATTCCTGAAAAAGTACGAGATCATCGAGGGAAATATTGGCGCAATTCCCGTCCCCCTTTGCCCGACCGTTGACGTTGTTGGGGTTGAGCCGGAGAAGTGCTTCATGTTTCGCAGCGCCTTGTACCCGGCCGTTGTTAGTTTTCGGAGAAAACCCGACGAAGGCATCCTGAGAGATGAAATTTTGGCCAGAACGGGCGAAGCGGCGAAAAGAACATCGACCAACAATAGAAAGTTGCAGCAGATGCTCGGGGGGGAGGACATGTCTCCAGCGGGCGAGGATAGGCAGAGCAAGAAGATCGCCAACCTTCTTAGCGAGGTGACGAAGCTCCCTCCCAGCGCGTCGTCGCTCACCTCGGAGCTCATCCAGGGCGCAGAGTACAAGGCAATTTTCAAAACAGGCGACGATCTGCGCCAGGACCAGCTGATTATTTGCTTCATCAGGTTGTTTGACAAGCTTTTGAAGCAGGAGGGGTTGGACATGGCGCTGAACCCGTACAGCATTCTTGCCACGAGCGCAACCACCGGACTGGTGGAGTTCGTCAGCGGGTCCGTGCCGATTAGCGCGGTTTTGGCCGAGGGCACTGTTCTTGACTTCTTCAAGAAGCACTACAAATGCCCGGGAACGGAGTTTGGCATCTACGAGGAGGTCCAACAAACGTATATTAGGAGCTGCGCGGGCTACTGCGTCATCACGTACCTGCTCGGAATTGGCGATCGCCACTTAGACAATATCATGTTGATGGAGGACGGCCATTTCTTCCACATTGATTTTGGTTTCATTTTCGGTCGTGACCCCAAACCAATGCCTCCCGCCTTTCGGCTCACCCAGCAGATGGTCGACGGCTTCGGCGGCGAGAAGCAGTTCAAACAGTTCAAGAGTTTGTGCTGCCAAGTATTCAATTTGCTGAGAAGATCGGCGGGGCTGGTGATCAACTTGCTGGGCCTGAGCAAGGAGGCGAACATACCCGATCTAAGCAACAATCCAAGTTGCGACGCGGACGGGGTAATAGCAAAGGTGGAAGAGAAGTTCAGGCTCGACCTGAGCGACGAACAGGCCGAGCAGTTCTTCTTGAACCTCATTAACGAATGTCTCAACGCGTTTGCCCCCAAAGTTTTGGAGGTCTTCCACCAAATCAGCGTGGCAAGGCGGTAGAAGAGGGGGGGGGGTATCCATATAAAATGGACTTGTGATAAAAATAAGGATTTTGGTTTTCATAGATTGGTAAAATTGCACATTCACAGCGACAAATTTAAGTTCGCCTATAAAATGGCGGTGATTTTTTCTCTTTTCCCAGCAATTCCTTGCTCTTATTCCAGGAACCATTCGCCCAAGAACTCGGAATTTGTTGTTGCAATATGGCTATTATATTTTCATTTTTGTGTCATGCTTAGATTTGGTTTTGGTTGTTGATTTGGAGCGATCATCGTCCATCTATCGAATAAACTCTGGGCTTTCACATGCTGTCTCGTCCTTCTCCTCGTAGTCATCATGGCATTGTTTTTTTAATGCTAAATTTATGACTTCGGAAATGTGGCATAATGGTGGGCAGAAGGAAGGGGCTCTTTTCTGCAAGTTTTGGTGAATGAATATCTAGTGACCAGACTTTCGTGAATATCTAGTGACCTGACATAACAGCATACAAAATTAATAAAAATTATTCATTTTTGAGGAGTTCACTTGGCAGCACCTGGCAACTTGGAAATTATATTTAACCAGAAAATAATGTCCACCAGCACAGTCACAACGCATAACAAGGAGTCGTATGCAGAGACGCTTCGGCTTCAGAAAGTACGCGAGTCGTCGATTAACACGTCCGCTCTCCTCGACAACAGAAATACATACCAACTATCTCCAGTCCGGTCAACAGTGAAGACTTCCGGGAAGACAAAGAAGCATTCTTTCCTGCAGCAGGTCCGGGCTTCTACCCCAACCAATTTAAACGCCCAGGATGCTCCTTCGTCCTCCCCCCCCCCACCAGAGTCTTCCCCTCATCCTCAGTTCAATGATGACATCACTTTCTCTACAGCTCCAAATGAAACCAACTCCAACTCCAATTCCAACTCAATGGCACGCACAATATCCAAGCAGAACCTCAACCCCCATCACATGTCTGAGAAGCTCCCCCCCGAGCTCGTCTCCTACTACACCAGCTTAACTCCTGCGCGGCTCTCCGAATTCCGCGGCCGGGTTATAGTGAAGGCTACATCAATCGCCTCACAGATAAAGTCCCGCTCCTTGGAAAATCAGAAGATCATGGACACCAAGAAGGTGTTTCACCCCAATGCAAACGCCCAGCGGGCTCACACGCAGATGCTGGTAAAGCTCCAAAATTCTTTAAATGATGACGTTATTGAGAATCTTGTTCTTCGGGATATGATCATCGACGACCACCGGGATATCAATTCGGACGAAGTTGCAAAGTTGGAGGCCAAGTTTGGGAAACTGTTCCAGAACACAGCATTCGGTGGGGTGTTGGGCGTGCCTGACGATAATCCGAGTCCCAGAAATGTTGAGTCTTTGCAGTCGCGGTTTTCGAATTCAAATTCAAATTATGATAATAATCTGCCCTCGATAAGCGGAGGGACGATCAAGAACCTTCACGATAGAAGTGTGATGGGGATGGACAGCTTCCAACGAGGGGGGGGTGGGGGAGAGGGGCTGAAAAACGGGCTGCAAAACGCCGATGCGTTCCAGGACTTTCAAAACGTCCGCTACTCTGCCGCTCGGGGGAAGATCCGCCGAGGCGACAACGCCCCGCCGTTGGCCTACAACGCAGCGGGGGTTTACAGCGGCGTTCACAATGAAAATGAAAGCGGCAAAACTCTGATCGGCAAGCAGGTGGTGGAGAAGCTGTGGCATCCGAGCGAGGTCAACGGGAGGAAACCAACGTACAGGGAGCGGACAAGTACGAGTCGGGGGTTTAACAACGAGTTTTTGGACCTGGGTGAAAGTAACGACGTTGTCGTTGACGACGACGTGGACGTGCGAAAAATTGAGATAATCGAGTCAAGGGAGGACGAAAATGAGACTGAAACAGAAACTGACCAAGACTCGGATCACAACAACAACACCAACAACAACAGCCCAGTGCCACTACGCCGAAATTCCACTATGCGCCGCAAGTCACTGAAGCAAAAGCAAAAGGCCCTGGAGGTGAGCGAGCGAAGCAAGGACGCCTTTATGAAGACTCGAGCGATGAATCCCGCGAAATTGCCAGACATAAATTGCTACATCCACTACTAAACTAACCCACTCAATTCGTTTGACACCTTCTTCGCTAAACGCAGCTCCAATCCAACTCCGACGCCCTCCACCTCCAAAGAAAAATCGAAACTGTTTGGAACATACTAGGTGTGCGAGCGAAGCGAGCGAGCCTTGATGAAGACGAGCAAACTCGCGATGAATCCAGCGAAATGGCTACAGACATGAGGCTACATCCACTAATAAACTCAACCCAATCAATTCTTTTGACTCGCTTCACTCGTTTTGCTCTTGCTTCATTAAATATGCTTCGCTTCGCTCGGCGCAGAAACCCCAATGATCAAGCGGCTGCAATTCCTGCAGAAATTCAGCCTGCCCGAAATTTGCACCAAGTTGCCGGTCGCTGTGGCACTGTGGGAAAAGGCAAGTAGGCTGCTACCGGTGAGAAGTGCGGCGATCAAGGTGCAGGTTTTGCTACAAAAGGGAAGGTTCGGACCGATGGAGATTACCAATGCGATCGACGTGGGGTGGTTGCAGGAGATGGGCGTGTATGAACCGTTCCCCGAGAGCTTTTACTTCGAGACGAGGCTCGAGAAAGGCGAGCTCACCGATGAGGAGCTGATCGAGGTGGGGAAGGGGTTCGATGACAGAGTTTCTGGTGTGGAGGACGACTACATGAGGGAGATGAAGGTGTGGGTCGGAAGGGTTGTGAGGGTGTTGAGTGGTTTGGCTCTCAAACTGCAAAAAGAAATGGTGTCGGCTGTGGGGGAAGCCTTGATTGTGAGTCCGATTAAGGTTACAGAAAAGTAGATTTGGTTTTTTGTGTGTTTGATAAAATTAACCAGGCAGGCTCCTGGATAAACCGGTCGAAATTTATTACGTTCTTCGACGCCTCTTGGCGTGATTTTTCTCTTTTCCCAGCTTTCCTTGCTGCTTCACCTTGCCCCTCATTCCTGCCCCATTTTTCTTGGTTTGCTTGTCGTCCCTTCCCTTGGTTCGATTCTTGTAGCTGTGCTGCTGCATTGCAAACGTTTTCTTGCGCAACTTCTCGGTGTTTGTAGTTCCGCCTCCTCGTTCGACTTGCTCGAATTTGGTTCGGCCATCGAGAATTGTCTGCAGACGATCAAGCTTCGAGTGCTTTCGCTTTGTTGCCTCAGCCATGATTTGGCTGGGCTCGATTGCTCCCTTGACGTACGTTTTGGTATTCTCGTCACTCGAATACCCCTCGTCTTCGCTCATATCGGCGAACGCCTCTCCCCTCGCAACCGCCTTCTTCCTCCTTGCTGCCGCTCTCGGGTCCCTCATTTCAGCCGCCTCCCTTGAGGCGAGCTTCTTCATTCTCAAAAAGTCCGCGCTGGAGAAAACTCGTGTTGATGAAACTTCTGCACGCAATTTTTCCTTCTCCTCCTTCGACAGAACCTTCTTTTTCTTGCCCTCGTCTTTTTCGTCCCCTGACACACATATCCAGTCATCACTGTCAGCATCACTGTCAGCATCGCTGTTGTCGCTATCGTCCGTTTCGTATTCATCCCAGTTCACCTCCTCTTCTGTTTTGGTTTTGGATTTTTTCTTTCCCTCCTCCTCTTTCTCCTCTTCCTCCTCCTCCTCCTCCTCCTCACCCTCACCCTCACCCTCACCCTCACCCTCACCACTCTCGCCTCCGCTCACATCTTGCCAATCACCCTCATCACCACTCTCTCCATCGTCGCTCATCTCCTCCTCCTCCCAACTATCCTCACAGCTCTCACTCTCACTTCCACTTCCACTTCCCTCTTCACCCTCCTCATCCTCCCCGAGCTTTCGCTTCAGAGCTCGCCTCTGCTCCTTCTTCAACCTCCTGTTCTCTTCGTAGGCGAGCAAGAGCTCAGCTCCCTCAACTCCAACGGAGGCTTTGCTCTGTCCATACTTGATGGGCTTTTCGCCAGTCTTAAGCATTCCGGTTCCGACCAAGCCTCTGTCCTTGCCCTGCAGCAACGCCGGGTGAGTTTCTCTGACAAAGTTCAGCCAAGCCTTGGCCGCAATTTGCACGCTCTTGTCGCGGTGCCTGTTGTAGGCGGCAAGGTCCCTCGCGAAGGCTTCCATGTCCATGGAGACCCCGCCAGTTTCGCCGTTTGTGGTTTCTTCGTCGTCGCCCAGCAATGACGGCACGCGAGTGCAGATCGCCCTCGAGGCGTTGATGCCGACGGCCATCTGCTCCTCGCTGCACCTGTCGGAGATGAAGTTGTGAGCGATGGTCTTCAAAATCCCCTTGAGCTCGTCGGGCGGAACCATCTCGTGCGTCGCCTGAACGACGTATGCAAGGAGATTCGTCACGTCCTGCACCGAGCGAAGCGAGGTGCATTTTTAATAAAGCAAGAGCAAAACAAGCGAGCCAAACGAATTGAGTGGAATAATGTTAGTTCAGTAGTGGATGTAGCCATTATGTCTGTAGCCATTTCGCGGGTGTTGATTCATCGCGAGTATTCTCGTCTTCCTCAAAGCTCGCTCGCTTCGCTCGCTCACCTTTTGGTGCCCGCCCAAGTAGCGCTGCAAGAAAGGGTACAGGGGAAGGATAAGAAGCTCGTGGCACCCCACGAGCCTGGTAACGAAGTTGATCATAACCAGCTTCGTGTCGAACTTGATGCTGCCACCGTTGGCCCTCAAACGCTTGAATACGCCTTCGGCCAAGCCCTGAGGGTCGTTCAGAAGCTCAATCGCAGGGTAGAGAGCTTCGGGCTCCTTGTCGGCACCCTTGCCATTCTCCCTCTTGTTCTGCAATTTCTTCCTGTTGTCCTTTTGCTTCTGCGTTCCCTTCTCGCGCTTCTTGGTAGTTTTGGAGTGCTGCGCCGAGCGAAGCGAGGCGCAATTTTAATGAAGCACGAGCGAAATGATTGAACCAAACGATTTGATTGGGTTAGTTTAGTAGTGGATGTAGCCATTATGTCTGCAGCCATTTCGCGAGATCCATCGCGAGTATTCTCGTCTTCCTCAAGGCTCGCTCGCTTCGCTCGCTCACTTGGTGCACATCTATAACGTTGACGGAAGCCCAAATATCTTCCTTCTCCTTCGTGTCGTCGCTCTCCATAATGTCCTCAACGCCCAAGAAGAACTTGATGGCGCGCACAGAAATGTTGGAAATGGGGGAGAGCGTCGCAGAGGCGAGAATCGCCACGCAACGCTCGTCGGTCCAGATCTTCTTCCGGTACAGCTCGCAGGCAACGTCGACACACCGGCGAGCGGCAATGTCCGAGGACGTGGGCTGCTTGTCACCGGAGAAGGTCGAGTTCGCGTTGGACGCGGTGACAATCTTGTGCATGAAAGATTGCATCTTCCGGTTGATTTGCTCGTTGGGACGATTCTTGTTCATATTCTTTATGTCAGTAATGATGTGCGAGTAAACGGTTGATCGCAACACCTTGTCCGGAACAGTCATCAGCTTGAAGAACAGCTCCATCAAACGCAGAGGCTCGATAACACCCTTGTTCCTCATCAAGATTAGAGCTGTCGCAATCGACCGTCGCACCTCCTGGTTCAACACGTCGCCGTGGTTGTTCACCAAATTCACAAGGATTAGCACAACCTCGGTAACATCAGACTTGTACGACGACGAAACCACAGCAGCGATAAATTGAAGGAGCTCAATAAAGCGGGCCGGGGGAGACGACGAAGGTGACAGCATCAAGATCTGGATCTCGCTCTTGAAACGGTGGAGCTGGGTCAAATAGTCTGACTGATATCCAATTGAATCTCGTTTACAAAGGTTTTGCAATTGGGACAATTTCATCGTCACATCGATTTTTGAGCCTGCAGTGCTCATAATTATTCGTATTTTGTATTGTGTGTGTTGTTGGGTGATGTTAATATTATGATAACAAAATATGAGAAAATTGGTGGTCAAATTCACAAAGTGTTTAGTAGTGTCAATATTCCAGTATTTTAATCCACCCCCCCCCCTTGGCAATTACAACCCTCACCCTCCTGCTCGACACCTTAAAAAACTAGACAAACCACCCAACGATCAATATATAATGTCTGTCACTTGGGGTGGATCCTTGATCGGGTCGTTGAACCCTGATTCAACGGGCTATGATGTTCATAAACGACGCAAGCTGGAAAACTCTACATTGCCGGCTGACGTTGGCCTCCCCTCGTCTGTAATAGTAAAGTTCAGGCCGATAAATGACGACGGGTCTTCAAGTGAGAATGATTGGCCCCAGCTCGACCTTCCGATTGGCACGACTGTTGCCCAGCTTGAGGCCCTTGTTAATGATTTGTTGGAGAATAGCGACAACGAAACTACTCCTTTTGCCTTTTACGTAGCGAATAACAAAGACGATGATGAAAGCAAAACTACAAGCACAACAAGCAAAACTACAACAACTGAGGATATTGAGATTGTTAAGTCTCTGTTCGACACAATAAAAAGCAACGCTCTGTCCACCGAAAACGTTCTTTCGTTGACCTACATGCCACTCTCCCTCTTCCGTGTGAAGCCAGTGACGCGTTGCACGGACACGATGCCCGGCCACACTGATGCAGTCCTTCACGTAACCTATTCGCCCTGTGGGCGGTTTTTAGCGTCTGGCGGCGGCGACACGACGGTTCGATTTTGGGACGTCAACACCTGCTTGCCGAGGAAGACTTGCGCCGGCCACAAGAACCACGTGTTGGTGACTGGGTGGAGCCCGGACGGGAGGCGTTTCGGGAGCGCCGACAAGAACGGGCTGGTGATTGTCTGGGACCCGATCACTGGGGATGCGAAGAAAACGATCAAGGCTCACAGCAAGTGGATCACGAGCATGAGCTGGGAGCCGATGCACCGCAACATGAGCTGCGAGAGGCTCTGCACATCAAGCAAGGACTGCTTGGTCAAGATTTGGAACGTCCGAACTGGATCGTGCGAGGCCACCTTGTCCGGGCACATTGACTCGGTTGAGTGCTGCCGGTGGGGCGGAGAGGGTTTGATCTACTCCGCCAGCAGGGACAGGACGATAAAGGTGTGGGGAGCGGAGGTTGATTCGAGCAATTCCAGTTCCAGTTCCAATTCCAATTCCAATTCCGTGGGAAAGTTGGTGCGAACCCTCACGGGCCACGGACACCGGGTCAACACTCTCGCGCTGAACTGCGAGTCCGTGTGCAGAACTGGTCCATACGACCACAACGGGTACCGGCAGTTTGCGAGCGACACCGAGGCCTACGAGGCAGCAGTTGACAGGTACACCGAGATAAAGAAGACGCTCGGTGCCGAAGTTCTGGTTAGCGGCAGTGACGATTTCACTCTCTTCTTCTGGAAGCCCCAAGAGTCGAAGCACCCGCTGAAGCGCCTCACGGGCCACCAGCAAGCAGTCAACGACATCAAGTTCAGCCCCGACGGCCGTTACTTTGCCAGCGCGAGCTTCGACAAAAAGATCAAGCTCTGGGACGGAAGAAACGGCAACTTCTTCAATACTTTGACCGGCCACGTCGGTCCTGTGTACTGCGTTAGCTGGTCGTCCGATAGCAGGTACCTGGTGAGCGCCTCGAAGGACAGTACAGTGAAACTTTGGGAGGCGAAAGATTGTAAACGGTGCAAAGAAACCCTGCCGGGCCACGAAGACGAGGTTTATGCCTTGGACTGGTCTCCCAACGGAGTTTCGGTTGCCAGTGGAAGCAAGGATAGGACCATAAAAGTTTGGAAGCATTGAATTTTGAGAGAGGAATTGGAAAGGACATGTTTTCATACAAATGTCAAAAATAAAATGTGGAATTTCGCGCGATTTTTTTTTCAAATTTATGATTTTACCTTCCACAACTCCCTAAGAAAACTGGCGGACGGCTTGCCAGGGTCACGAACTTGCACAGAGCCTTTCATTTTATAAGGCTCCGGCTCGTTGCTGAGATCAACAGTTCCTTCGATTGGCTGTCTTTTAGTGCTCAAAAAAGCTGAGCTCTGCTTCCAAGGCGCATCTATCTTCACTGAGGGTGCGACTTCGTAGCTTCCGGGCGCCACTTCCCTCGAATTGTCAAATGTTTTCTTCTCCACGAACCTCTTACTTTTCGTCTCGAACAAATAGCTGAAGGATTTGTTCGTCTGAGTGCCCTTTTCTCGTATGAAACCAACGCCGAAATCGTTGTCGAATGAATCAATAGTCCTTTCCAAATTGTTGGGATTTCGAGTATCCACCGGAACGTTCTCAAAGTAGTCCATTGGGTTGTCCGATTCATTTTTCAGATTGAGCATTGTTGGGCCGTGCTTGTGAACGATTTTGCTCTTGATGGTGCCATCGCGTTTGACTTTCTTGACCAAAACCTCAACGGTTCCGTACTCCACCACCGAACCGTCATCATCGTGAATATCCTCAGCAAAAGCATCGTGCACAGCCATTGTCGATCTGACCTTACCAGTTCCAGTTCCGCTCGTTCCTGGTCGCACACTCATTGACATGGTGTTTCTGCTGTTGTTGTTACAATTGCCGGCAGTCTGGGGCCTTTTTCTGCTTTCTTGCAGATTTCTTGTTAAATTCTTCTTACTCCGTATTCGATTTAAAGATGCCTTGTTCACATCTATGCTGTCGGAAGTAGGTTTCAGAAACACAGCAGAACGCTTGTCCGGCTCTCGAACAAAGACAGTGTCTTTTTTCTCGAACGAGCCGGGCCCTAATCGTGCTGGGCCGCATCCTGTATCGGCAGTAAAACTTTTCAGCCCCACATCGGTGTCTGCCCGAAATGGAAGGCTAGCGAAGTTGTCGTGTTTCTTCTTGTTTAGGTCGCTCTGGCTCAGGTTCTTTGACATCGGCGGAATGTAGTCTATAAAATCATGCGGCGAAGTGTTCCTCGAGCTGCGCGTGTTCAGAGGGAACCGCTTGACCATGGGAAATCGAGGAATCTTAGACCCGGTTCCTTTATTCAGAAAACTAGCAGAGTTTTTATGCCCTTCAAACACCTTCACATTGTAGTGATCATAGTCATAGCTGACCGCCGCGCAATTGACAGGTGAAGCTTTGTTGCGATTCACAACCGTCTTGAAAGCGCTGGCGTACGACTGAGGACTCGCCATTGAGGATTCAACGAAACTTTTGTAAGGTTTTATTTTGCACTGTTCTTCACTCATGGCCTGAATTGGTGTGGTTTCAGGAAAAAGCCAATTTTTGTCAGTCCCAGGTCTCGCATATAGAGTTTTATTCTTGAAGCTCGACAGCACCATGATTTTCCACCGTCTACTCCTCAAATTGGTTCAGATTTTGTTTTGCTTTTATCACATGTATACTATATGCTATATATGTATGTAGCATAGCATAGTTTTTTTGTGTTTTGTTGTTTTTTTGTAAATTTTTTTTTTTTAGTGTCGTTAAGGTCCAGCGAAAAAGCCCACAATCAACAGGAAACAACTTTTCTCATGGCTACGTTACAGGCCAAGTTTGCAACAACACTGGAAAAATTAGAAGTCAATCAGGCTGAATCGAGCGCGGGTTACTTTGTTCATCTTGCTTGCGATGGCCAAAATGCAGCCAAGTTTTGGCCAGCTAATGATGATGGCACCCTCCAATTTGTGGAAGGCCTCAAAACTACAGAACCGTTCCATGCCAAATCAACCCCGTTTCCCTGCAACGATGCTGCCGTTACTGAGCTTCTCACAACGAGGCTGTTGATTAACTTATACAAGCAAAAACCTGATGGTAGTGAGGAGGAAAACCCAGAACCTACTCTCGTGGGGGTTGCTTCGTTTCCTCTTAGTAAGATCGTCTCCCCCGAGCCGGATGTTGTTGCCGTAACGCTAGCTTTCATGTCTCCCCCCTCCACCTCTACCCCAAATGCAGAGGTAGATGTTGCGCAACTAGCTGATAATGAGGAGGTCATCAAAGAGGTCGGTTCTGTGAGCTTGCAAGTTTTCGCCGATGACAATTTATCTGACCAAATGCTTGGCGGGCTCAAACTGTCGGTCTACGACGCCACGGTAGCGAACCTACCGGCCGAGTGGAAGCTGAACCCGAGCTTTGACCCAAACTTCTCCACCGCCAAAGCGCACCACAGCTTTATCGAAACGGAGCTTGAGAAGAAAACTCAGACGTTCACGGCAATTTTTGAGGGATCAGTTAACGACGATAATAACACCCTTCCCTCGTTTTCCTTGGGAGAAGCAGTTTGGAAGTACGAGCGCCTGGAGGATGGTGAGGCTTTCGAAATCCCGATGACCGAGGATGAAATGGAGGCTGAGAAACAATCTCAAATAACCGCTCACGAGCAGAAGAAACAGCAGGCGGAAGAGGCTGCTGCCGCTGCCGCCGCTGCCGCTGCCGCCACCGAGGAGGAGGGAAAGCACGGCGACGAGAAGAAGGACGAGGGCGAATCAAAGGGCGAAGATGCAGTAGAAGGTGAGGCTCACTCAAATGCGCGAGCCACATGGCAAACTAACATTATGTCATTCCACGTTCTGCTCGCCTCTGCACCGACAGAGGAATTTATCCCCAACGTTCCCACAACGAAATTCGTGCCAACTCCTCGCGCCGAATGGAGCCTCAAGTTCAAGGAACCCAACCTCTCCGGAGTGTTCATCTCCTCAACTGCCGTTTCCAGTTTCAATGCCCTGATCAATTCCGACGACGGTTCCATTAAGATTAAACTCGTTCGCACAGGCGAAACGACAAGTTACGAGGACGCTTCCGCGGAGGTGGAGGACCCCGCCGACGCCAAAAAGGGTGAAAAGAAGGTCGCCAAAAAAGGCAAGGCCGAAGAATCAGCGGCCGGCGAGCCGATTTGGATTGTTAGGGGGAGCCTTGACTTGAGCAGGCTTTCCATTCCCGCCGCTAGAACTGCCCCGTTGGTTACCAAAAAAGTTACCGTCTCAGACGGGGACCAGGACCAGAACCAGGACCAAGACGCGGATGAAGAGACCAAGGAAAGTCGCGCTTCGCTCCTTTCGTCGCGGCAGAATTCCATCGATTCTTCGAACCTTCAAATTACCGTCAAGGTGGCCCTGTCTGGGGTGCTCCGCGCCGCTGAAAGATCCGTGGTGACTCCCGCAATGGGAATGGGCCACGTCGTTGGGCTGCGGCAGTGGAAACCGAAGAAAAAGCCGAGAGATGTTGCCGGCGAGCTAAGATCCGAGATCAAGGCCATTGCAGATCAGCTATCGAACGAAATGCAAAACACCACCACGGGAAAGGAAACGGACTTTTTTGAAAACATTCAAACCTCCGGCCTCTACCACGCATTTTTAGAGAAGCTTCGACCGGCGGTTCAGAGGGCGGCGCACTCGAGGTTTCGCGAGGCTCCGGCTGACGGAAATTTAGCAGCGTACAGAAGCGAGCTCTTCACGGCGCTAGCCAGCCAGCTCAACACAGTGCTCATAGACAACTTCACTGATAATGAAGCTGTCGACAACGACTTGTTTCCCGAGCCGGCCGCCTCCTTTGCCATAGAGTTTGACAAGATTGCTATGAAGGCGGAGGAGTGCTTCGTGGAGGGCCGAATAGAGGAGGCCATGATCCAGCACGAAAGCCGGGTGTCAGTGGCGAAGAAGGCCGAGGCGACTGGAGACGAGAAGGGGAAGAGCATGCTCTCGGAGGCTTGGAACGATTTTTCTAAATTCTGCCTCGTCAGCAAGCTCCCGGGCTCCGTTGATCGCGCCCTCGAGTGTATTAAGCAGTCCAACGCCATCCTGCCTCTCGGCGTAGACATGCAAATCTTGAACGCGCTAATTCTGCTGAACGTGTGCGTGTTCGATGAGTGCGAAAAAACCCTGGAAGCAGCTTACCTTAGTTGCACTCAAAGCCAAAACTCCTCGTTGACAACAGTGCACGCAGCTTTCTGCTGCTTGCACGACGCAATGAACGAACTGGAGAAGAAGGTGTTCAACGAAGACAGGGAATCATTGCGAACGCGAGGTCTGCCTATGGCAACCTTTGCCAAACGCGACTTGACCCGCTGCAAGAAGGCAAAGGCTTCTCTCGAGGCCGCCAGCAGCTGTTGCGTTGAAACCTCGTCCCCTCCCCCCAGGAGAGCCGGCGTTGTGGCAATGTTGGACGTCGTCGAAATCACGACCACGTTCAACTTGCACAACGCCTCTCAGAGGGCTTTGGACATTGCCCAAAGGTGCGAAGACCTTGCTAGCAGAAAGGACACCGAAAGGAGCACAGCGGTCGACATCAGCGTGCTGGCCAGCAGGCGCCAGCGGCTGGAGAGCTCACAGGCAATTTGGACGGGCAGCGGAAAAGAAGCTGTCGAATTTGCGCTCAAGAGCACTGAGCTCAACAGCGCCGACTCAAGCAACTTCATCGCATTGGGTGCTGCACAGGCAAACAACGCAAACCAACTGGATGCTGCTGCGGCTTACGAGAAAGCCATGGCCATCATGGGCGACGGAGCCACCCTGAGTGTTTACCTGACGCTTTCCATTCTGCAACAATCTTTGGGCAACTTTGAGCGGAGCATGCAAGTAGCATTCAGAGCGACAAAAACTTTCGGCAGCGCTCTCGCGTGGAAACTCGCGGGAGTGGCCTTGCTCAAGATGGAGAAACTCGACGACAGCAAGCACGCGTTACAGGAGAGTCTGCGAGTCGACTCTTTGTCGGCAAGCGCGTGGGCGAGCCTAGCGCTCGTTGCAGTTAGTGGCGGGGAGGGGACCCAGGCGGAGGCGGTGTTGGCTGCCAAACAGGCAATCTGCCACGATATAAATGACGCGAGCTTGCTGAGAGAGCTGGGAGTTGCCTTCAACGACGTGGGAGACTTTGAGCTGGCCGAGTTCATGCTGCGGAGATCACTCGTTCTGCAAAAGTCGTCGCACACAAGACGGGTTTTGGGAATGGTTCTGAATGCGCAAAGCCAGTATGAAATGGCCTTGGAGGAGTACATAAAGCTCTTGGACGATAATTATTTTGATAATGATGAGGAGGGTGTCTTCAGCAAAGAGGAGATGGTGGGTGTGTATAAAATTTGCGTGGGGTTGTTCGAACAGATCGGAAATTTGAAAAGACGAGAAAAGCTCCAGTTCTTGGAGAAGTTTAAGGAAATAATGGTTCAGGGTGACTGAATAAAAACGTGGACGGAGAATGATTGTTGTTTTGGGATCTTAAGCTTGAATATTTAAATCTTAAGCCTGAAAAAGGGTTCGACTGGACGGCCCCCTCCCCCCCCGACCTCTTCCCCCCTCTACTCCCCGCCCCCCCCCTCCTCCCTGCCCCCCCCCTCCCACCCCTTCCAGGTGTGGCGTCTCCCGACCCAAAAGCCTTGTCAATGTCGCTCATGTTCAATTTCTTGTTTTTGTTCATCTTCAGCTTATCAGTATCCATGTAAACGTTTCCGGACTGCATCGAGGAGGACTCACTCTCGCGAGAGTACTGCATCACACGAGCTTTCAGGAGCTCCTTCTCCCTCAATCCTTCGTCGTCTTGTTTCGAAGCGGTTTTGGCCAAGCTTGTGTTGGTTGGAACAACTATTTGCTTCGATTCGACGCGTCCCTTGTGTCCTCTCTTGATCAGTTTAAACGCCACACCGTTGGAACCCGCGAGGGACACGAGCTTCTCTGTGGCACCACCAGCACCACCAGCACTACCCTTTTCCGTTTCAGTCTTGTGAAGAACAATATTCTTCGCATGAATCATGTTGTCCGCCATCTTCTTCCCCCCACCAACCGCAGCAACTGCGCTCTTTCCCTTCTCCAAGGCTTCCATTGTCAACTTGCGGAGTTCTCGCTCGAAAGCAGCCTCTTCCAATTTACGCATTTGCTCCGCGTGGGCCGCAGCCTCTTCCTCCTCGGTCAATTCCAAAAATTCAGAATCCGACGAGTCATCGTCGGATTCGTTGGAGTCGTCGTCGTCATCGTCATCCGAGCAACTCCCGCTGTTGTCCGAATCATTGTCGCTGTCGTCGCTATCGTCCATGGTATCATCGTAATCGTCGTTGCTATCATCATTCTCATTCTCATTCTCATTTTCATCTTCAAAATCGTTGTTGTCGTCGTCGACCAATTCATTTTCATTTTCATTCACCTCAACCTCTTTCAAATCCCCACCCTGGAGCTCCTTACGCTCAAGATCAGCATTTTCGTGCCGAATGACAATTTCATGTGCCTCAAGCCAATTTGCCGGACGGTCAAATGATCGCAGCTGGTTGCCACGCGCCACTTTCCGTAGCTGCGAATCAAGCAAATCTAAAACGTCCAAGGCAGCAAACTCGACGTCGGCTGGGATAACCGGCTTCGTGAAGAGGTACCGGTGGAAACACGGAAGGAACATCTTCAAGTTCATCAGCACTTCGCCGATTAACTTGCTCGAGGTTCTCTCTAGCAGCACGCATATCAGCTTGATGCGGAAAACGTAGCTGGGCGAGTCGATGCTGCTAGGCACGCGAGGGTCGTGGACGGAGTGAGCCGCCACGGGGACGACGACTTGTTTTGTCGTCGTTGTATCTGTTTCTGTTTGTGTTTCTTCGCCGCCTTCGCCTTGTTGGACTTCGCCAAGCTCGGACTCGCTCTCGGTCACGAGCCGGATGCTCTCGGTTTTCAATTGCTTGGAAATTGTGTGGCCGAAGTTCACGAAGGAGAAGAGAAGAGCAAATACCACGTCGCTCGAAATCAAACGTTTCACGAAGAGCTCCCCCAAACACCGCACGAAGCCGATCATCCTCTGCTGATCCCGGAAATTGGGCTTCTCCAAGCCCTGCTGAACGTTTTCGAGCAGGGTGTCCACGAATCGCACCGATACTTCGGGCCTGTGCACCCGCAGCTTCAGGCAAACTTTGGCAATGCAAGGAATTGCCGTGAAGCGACCCTTGTAGCACGCCTTCACCATGTACTTGACGATGAGTGTGGCGTACCTGTCGTTGTTATTTTTCCAAGGGAGGCGTCGGAGCTGGAGAGCGACCGTTTTGCTCGTGGTTGGCGCGAGCAGATTCAAGATCAAGTACTTGACGTAAGTTTCATGGAGGGAGAGAACCTGCACAGGAAGAAGGTGCGAGGGGGATTTTTAACGAAGCACGAGAGCAAGAGAGGTTTAGGAGTGGGTTAGGAGTGGGCTTGTCGCTTCGCACTCTTCTGTCACAAGGCTCGCTCACTATCACTCGCTCACCTTTTCAACTTTCTTCACACGGGGAGGTGGCTTCACGTTGAACATTGCATTGTCAATTAGGGAGTTGTACCTCGGTTCGAGATTCCTGGCCTTTTTCAGGCGCATCATGACTTCGAGCTTGCTGCTCATGCGGCTGCTCGTGTGCTCCATCCGGAACAAAAAACGCCCACAGCACTCAATTAGCAAACACGCGATTTCAATGTTGTGGCCAACGAAATTGTCCAGACAGCGCTCTAAGCACTTGAACGCAATGATCGGTGGTGCCACCCTGAATTTGGTGAGCTCCGCAATGTACCGGATGTTCTTAGTGCGCGTCTCCAGCAAGTTCTTCTTGCCGTTATGCCGTAAACCGTAGCGGAACTCGTTCTGGAGCTCCTCGAGAACGGGAGGGGCAACATCCTTCAGAACTCGATCGACAGTGGCCAGAAATCGACTGTAGTGAGATATGAGGTCGAGTCGCGTCCGGGGCAAGGAGTAGAGGACCTTGGAGAGTCGCTTGCGGGAATTTTTTATGGACGCATAGTTGACCGAGAACCTCTCGGCGAGCTCGTCGGCGGTCTCGCGGCACGAGCAGTTGGTGAGATCCTCGTCCAGGAGGACTGCAAGTTTGTAATGTGGGGTTTCCTTGTCAAGGTCTTCTTCGTTTTCGTTTTCTTTCTGGTTCTGGTTCTCATTCTCGTTCTCATTCTCGTTCTCACGCTCTTCGTCCAGATCGGCGTCGGCAGCGTCCTCTTCCCCGTCATTGCTCTCCTCCGCATTTTCCTCAATCTCACCACCATCGAAACCGTACTTTTGAACATTCTTGGTTCTCAGAGCCTCAACTTCCTCGGCGCTCAAGCCCAAGAGAGCCGCGGGAATTTTCAAGAGCAAATCGGGAACGTCGCTGTAGAAAGTTCTCATCTCTTCATCATCGAAGGGTCCAAGCATTTCGTCTCCAGCCCCCCCCTCCTTCGTCCATATCTCGAGGCCACCCTTGTTCACAACCTCCTCCTCCTCTTCGACCACCAACTCCGGCTCGTCAACATCAAGGGCGTTCGCCAACGTTTCCACCGATTTTTTCAAGTTGTCGAACAATTTCCGCGCATCGAGCAATCCCTTCTCCCTCTTGTCGCCCAAATTCTCACCCACAAGCAACCTGTCCTTCGCACACCGCCTCTCCAGCTTTAGCAGTCGGGAGTGCGTGGCAACCAGGGAAGTAGATAGATTGTTGAAGGCGCCGGTCACGTGCGAAATTAAATATTCGCACGTTTCGGCATTCATTGCGAGGAGGGGAAAAAGGGGGGGGTTGCTTGTGCCGGACGAGGGTATCGACCGTGGAATTTTCTTCAATATGTCTGGCCCAGCAACCCTCGCAAACGAGAGCAAAACGTTCACGTCGTTGACAGTGTGGGGAAGGGAAGGGTCCAAATTTGTCCGGCTCGGAGCGCCACAAGCCTCGGTGATCACCTTCAGCAGAAGCTTCTCAATCGAACTATACTCGTCACTGTCCGAACCGCCAGACAGCATGAGCTCTGTTAGAATTCTCACCCCCATCCGCTTGAGCCGCGCGTTCTCCTTAGGATCGGTGTTCGGAGCGGGTGTAGAGGACCGTAAAACCGTAGAATACTTCTGCACCAAGTTTGGCAAAAACTGAAAAAAAAAGTTGAGTAGGTTAGTTCAGTAGTGAATGTAGCCGGCGA
>Ga0302114_10000173_pt1 | contig 47155 bp, 36 predicted proteins | sample AG5_Surface_MG_FD_203107 | JGI IMG/M metagenome (GOLD analysis project Ga0302114, IMG submission 203107) | Marine microbial communities from Western Arctic Ocean, Canada - AG5_Surface | ecosystem: Environmental > Aquatic > Marine > Oceanic | place: Canada: Western Arctic Ocean | collected... | reverse complement strand
CTATCACCGAATCCAAGAGTACCTTTTTTATACTCGATCCAAGTATAATAATAATGCTCCTTATGTGTTAATACCAATAGTTCCTTAACATTGTAACGCATACCACAATTAACCATCTATCCCTCTGAGGCTATGCCGACCCACATGGAGCGAATCACACACAGTCCTCGTTCGATCCTGTAAAGTTATTATTATTACTTCGAAGGTAAATATATATGATATTATAATAATAAGATAACGTTTTATTTCATATATAAAGATTCGTGACTCTTAAAATTAGGCGATTTCCCGGATCGATTAAAAAAACCAGTGGACCAATCACAGCAGGGTTCTTCCACAGGACATTTGTCAAACCTGCCTGAGCAGTGTTCTTTCGCTTATCCGCACCACCATCGAAAATGGCAGCGACTTTGTGCATTCCCGGCATCCACGCAGCTTCGCCCGTGAACTTAGCGGCTCGTCGTTGCGGTAAGTTGAACATGTCCACATGTGTCGCTAAAGGCGTTAGCCCGGGTTTCGAATTGCCTGGCCGAACCACGCATGGAAGCGTCCCACAGGATAGGTTGCGCGTCGACATTGCGACTATTTCTGTGAAGTCTGGGTTGCACGTGTCGATTATAACTCCTGCATCCATATTTGCCGTTTACTATCTCTCCGAGTTCAACGTCTGTAAGCAACTTCCGACTAACTCCTTGTTCATTTTTCCCCGTTTGCCACAGGTTTCCGTGGTCAGTCGATCGCAGGCTCTCGCGTCACACCTCAGACAAAGCCTCGCGGTCGTACTGCGCTGGCAGTTGCCTCGTAAGTGGGCTCTATTATCTATTATTGTGGCAGCTCGGTTTTTCTTACATGCGCACCTTTTTGGTTGACCTGACCTGACCCTCTCCCCGCAGGGAAGCCAAGACCTTTGACGATGACTGGCTGAAGGCAGATACTACTGTTCATCTTCTCACTCTTTTTGGATGGTCAGTACCATCAGGTGTTGCTATCAAAGCTTATGGCGATACTTCTCTCCTTGGTATGGCTTTTGCTTCTTATGGCGATATTCCCTACTTGTTAATGTCCTCTCGCCCCGTGTCTTTCAAACCTGTGACATTTATTCCAACATTCCTCTTGGTCCCTCGCAACTGCTGCTTTTGCCGACTCAATTGGAAGCAACATGGCCAATTTTCCTCAAGGCCCCGGTCTTGATGACAAGTTCTGGCTCTATCTTATCACGTGGCACATTGGGCTTTTTTCAACTATGCTTCTCGGGCAAATTGGTTGGCAGGGGCGCAAGCAGGGCTACTTCAAGTAGAGCACCTTTCCACAAAAACACTATTTCACAGAAAGGCGAAGACAACCTATTTTGAGCAGGTCATAGTGATATAATATCATATGTTATACCTTCACATACACACAGTACATGTGCCGCGCGTCTTCTAATTTCTGCCCCATGTCGGCTAAACCAAGTTTTCGCCTGGGTGTAAAAGCTTGTTAATTCTCTTTTCAGCCAAATCAAGCTTATTGCGAAGCTCGCATGTTGTGCGGTCGAGTGACTCAAGCTGAGCCCGCAATCCTTCGCCTTCCTGCCCCGCCTGAAAAGTGAAGTGAGCACTAACATTTGGCAAAGGGACTGGGTGGGCAATAGCACGAAGCCTGATACAGACAAACATAAAATTGAGAACACTTTGTCAGGACAATAAATACTCACTTCCACTCAAAATGATTCAGGAATTGTTTTCCATACAGTCGAGGTGGTATCGTTGATATTGGAGTTGGAGCGCAGCAAGTTTTTATGTGGTGCGCGCAGAGCTTAGATGGTGTCCAAGCCTACGTGAGCGGCAGAGCTAGTGAGAAGGATGACGCGATATACGTTGGAACGCATTTCAAACCTGGAGGAAATCGATTATTCCGAAATATACCACCGACACACTTCCACCATAGTATGATGCATATGCTTTGGAATGAAGAATATTCGCCGAGTGCGCTGCAGTCAACTGGCATATTCCTGGGGGAGGTTCATGCACAGCAAGTATCATCGAGTAGTCCATCAGGCCATGCTTTGTGAAGAAAGCTATATCCTCCTGAAGGAGCCCTAGAACTTCACGTTTCTGCTCTTTCGTTAAATGAATAGGCATGTTATAAGCCTTTTTTTTACCAGACAAATACCGACGACGAGTCACTGGGATGCACTTGTTGCAGCCGAAAGCTTCCCCTGCCATCCAGTTAAGCTTCCAACATCTTTTGTGGGCTTCTATGACACGTTCGCCATCGTCTATAAGAACCTTATCATCAGCAGACCCTTTGAGATCGTACAAACCATTCCAGGTTTCAATATGCGCCGGTAAGCAGTTGGCCACAACGATGAAATCTCCGAGCGATTCATGTTTGAACGCAGCGAAAATTTTGCAAATCAGTGTTGAGTCCTGGTGACGAAGGGTGAGTGGCAGAATGGCAGAGGAAAAACACGGTGAGCCTTATACCTCCTGAACGCGTGCAACATATGCTGACAGAAAGATGTCTCGGAGAAGTGTTTTAGCGTCGCCGACGTTGAGCTGCTTTACAAAAAACCTGCCATCAACAGTACGGGCAATTAGATCTCCTCCCTTTCCACCTCCGTTCCCCAGCTCGCTAAAGTGGAAATTGCCTTGCAGGAAATTGTCCGATAGGTTGAACGCACGCCGTAGAACAGCGAAGTGTTCGTCTTTCAAAGTCTTACAGCTGACGCTACCAACTCTGAGTGAAGACGCGCCGAAGTTGTCGGCCATAGCTATATTGTCGGCCATATCTATATTGTCGGCCACAGCTATATTGTCAGCCACAGGTTGTCTAGTTGTCTCGAACCATCTCTGTGTGAAAAATGCATTTGAAGGAAAAGTTAACAGAGAAAGCCGTTTGGGCACTAACTTATTCTGCTATTTCAACAATCTTCGTGTCAATAAAGTAACTAAAGATTGCGACACGGTGATTTAGTCTATGGCTTTTGTAATGATCGACTAAATCAGAGCTCTCGACCAATCAGAAGACGAAATTAACCGTCACAAATTAACCGTGACAGGTTGTGAAAAAAAACCGGGTTGGAATATGTGGTGCTAAATGGTGACTTCTCCCTCGGGGACTCGTCCCAAATTGTATTAATACATTCGTAAAAGTTTCTACTCTTTCTTTTAAGATTTGGTACTAGCTAGCTAGCTCTGATGTTTTAACAAGCTGCTTTTTTATCTCGCTGGCGAAGAGCTTTAATCATCGGCTATGTTTCATTTTGAAGGAAGCTTACGTACATATCCCTTTGTACGAAGGTGGATTGCTCAGGTCATATGACCGCAACCGTCAGGCGTGGTCTTGGAAAGCAAGTATGAAGGCAATGAAGAGAGATGGCTTTTAAGAGTGATTAGAAAAAATATATTTCAGCGCCAGCTCTGTGCTTGACCATCACTATTGATGATTCGGTCGTTCTTTATGTCATGCAGCATCGCGACATGTGTAAATGCCACCAGAAGTCTCTCCGATAAGACGAGAGTTTGCCAATTGAATAACTTTATTTGAAGTGACTAGCAGCCCAGAAGATCAAGCATGATTGCGTTTTGTGCGTGCATTCTGTTTTCTGCCTCCTGAAAAACAAGGGAGTATGGTGCCTCCATGACCTCATCTGTGCACTCTAGGCCCCTTTCTGCTGGTAGGCAGTGCATGAACTTGCACTGAGGTCCAGCAGCAGCCATCAACTTGCCGTTTATCTGAAAGCCGTCAAAAGCCTTATACCTTGACTGCCCCTCTTCTTTCTGACCAGCGTTCATACTCGCCCAGACATCTCCGTATATGACATCTGCACCTTCAACGGCATCCTTGGGATCGGATCTTACTTCCACGGTGGAAATTCCACATGCACGTGCGCGGTTCAGTAATTTTGTGTCAGGCTCATAACCTTCTGGGCAGCAGCACACAAAATGAATAGGATACACGGCTGCAAGCTCGAGCCAGCTATGTACAATGTTGTTGCCGTCACCAACGTACACAATTTTCTTTCCTTTTACCGACCCAAAGGCTTCCTTAATAGTTAGAGCGTCGGCCATGATCTGGCAGGGGTGATTGAAGTCGGTCAAACCGTTCACAACAGGCACTGATCCATACTCCGCAAGATCGAGAACATCCTGGTGCGCAAATGTCCTTGCCATAATTATGTCATTGTATCTTGACAGTACGCGTGCAATATCTTTCGTATCCTCGCGCCCACCGAGTCCAATGTCCTCCGGCCCAAGGTAAATTGCGTGCCCTCCAAGAAGGTGGAATCCAGTTTCAAATGAAACCCTTGTGCGCAGAGATGGTTTTGTAAATATCATACAAAGCGTTTTGCCTTTAAACGGCTGGAACGTCAAGTCATCGGAAGAGATCAAGTGCTTTATTTCTGCGGCACGCTCTAGCAACGCATCTATTTTCGCCTCGTCGCAGTCGTCGATGTGCAGAAAACTTGGAGGCGCTTCCTGCCTCTCCCTGCACGTTGAGACCTAGGGGGGAAGCGAGTAAGATGTTCTGACCCTGACGTGTTTTTGACATTTTAAGCGCATGGGTAAGGGCATAAACGTCCAACGTTGATGATGTTGTTTGTAAAGTATACCGATGCTTTGAAGACCACGAGGTCACAATATCGATAAAACGAACGCACCGTGCATTTGGTCAACACTTTGCCACGCCTTGAGCTTGCATGGCGGACGGAGAGGGCGCGGCGCGTGGCGGACCCGTCAACAAATGCGAGCCGATTCCACGTCGACGATGTATGCGCCACAATGGATACCATTTCTGCCCGTCGGTTGTGTTCTTCTGCAAAAACCTCGCGTCGAGGAGAGGTTTTTGAGGAGGTTGTTGAAGAGCGGTATCACTTAAGTTTCGTACCATGTATGCAAGCGTAATAATTAGGTATTTATGATATCTATCACATACCTTCGAAGGTACATAGCTGTCCGGTTTTTTGGGGGGGGGGGCACCGGCGGGACGAGTCATCCTTGAGTTAAACTGCCGGCATTTAGCAGTATACCTTCGTATTATTAATAGATATATCGTATTATTAATCTTATTACGAGTATCTATTACGTACGATAAACGCAAATAAATAAAGTATCCAAATAAACAATGGGTCTTACCTTGGCGGCGGCGGTTTCGAGGATGCGACCTGCAAATGCCGGAGATGGGCGCGGCAAGCACGAGCACAGCGAATGGATATCGTCAGGACTAGACGTTCGAATCCTCAATGCCTTAGAGAAAAGGCGATACAACGCTCCAACAGCTGTGCAGTCTGAAGTAATTCCGCTCGTTTTGTCGGGAAAAGACGTCGTTGTCCGATCACACACTGGGAGCGGCAAGACGGCAGCGTACCTCTTGCCAATCATTCACAAAGTTATGAAGAGTACCGCACAATGTTTATTGCCGAATCCTAGAGCTATCATCCTTGTCCCTACTCGAGACCTCGCCAATCAGGTGACGAAGGAAGCATGTTCAATCACGTGCAAATGCGCCCCAACGCTGCGCACGGGGGGGCTCCCAGCATCTGGGTGTGCACCTGAAGTTTTGCGGGAATTTGCCGGTGCTCCTCCGGAAATACTCGTCGGCACCCCTGCTCGCGTGGCTGAATGCATTCGTTCTTGCTTTTTCCCTTCAAATGCTTTGAATTCAAGCTTAGATCTTCTCGTTCTTGACGAAGCCGACATGCTTCTCTCTTTCGGCTACAACGACGACATCAAGTGCATTGCAGCTGAAGTACAGCGTGGATGTCAGAGCTTGCTGTTGTCTGCAACAACAAACGCGGAGCTGGAAAGAATCCAATCCCTTGTACTTCATAATCCAGTTCGCCTTAATCTGAACTCAGGCGGGTGCCATACACAAACCAGTGGTGAGGGTTGGCCTATTCGAATGCCTAGAATCGAACACTACATCATCAAAGTGCATACTGATGACAAGTTGCTATACTGTATGGCACTTTTACGCCTGGGACTGTGCGATAAGAAGTCATTGGTGTTCGTGTCGCATGCAGATACTGCTATCAGGCTCAGATTGTTCTTAGCCAAGTTTAGCATTTCTTGCTGTGCTTTACACCACGAACTTCCATACAACTCAAGAGCTCACATACTTCAAGAATTCAACCGAGGAGTATATGATTATATGATAGCCGTTTCAGATGACATGCCGGGACAAAATAATAACGGAGCGGTGTCAGGTGGTGGTAAACTCGTTGGAAAGCACTTAATTACGAAGGCAAGTGGGGCAAAGTTGTCAAGGCATAAGGACATAGATAAAGATTTTGGTGTGGTTCGCGGAATCGACTTCAAACGAGTGCGTACTGTAATTAATTTTGACACTCCCTCGGATGCATCTGCATATATACATCAGGTTGGGCGCACGGGTCGGGGAGGAGAAGAGGGAACTGCTATTACCTTTGTGTCTCCTTCAGATGTGGAAAAAATCAGGGCAATACAACAGCATATCCCAGATATTGATGCGAACAGCAAAGCCTTTGCATTAAAGCCGTTTGAAAAACTCGCTGTTCAAGACGTCGAGGCGCTGCGGTATCGCGCAGAAGACGTCGCTCGGTCCATAGGACGAGCAGCTGTGCGTGACGCTCGAATCAGAGAAATTCGCTCGGAACTGCTTAACTCGGATCGGCTTGCTGCACATTTTGAGGAAAATCCGGATGAGCTGAGTTTACTGAAACACGACTTTGGCTTAACAAAGCACGGGGGCGCGCTGCATTTGAATCATTTGCCAAGTTATCTTCGCGGCGGGGGGGCAGGTGAACGAAATGTGGAAAAGGATCTCGGGCCAGCTCATCAATCTGATAATATTTTAGGCAAACAACAGGTGCTAAAATTTTTTGAGCCAAAAAAAAATGACGTAGCTGGCAAAAAAAGCGCTACGGGAAAGAGAAAGACTTCTCAAATGTAATCTCCGCGCGTTGAAAAGGAAGGCTTCGATCCGTTTTGAACAGCGAATACGGAGATGTCACCCGAATGTTTTGTTTCTGCGATTTTTGTTAAAAAACGAATCGATCTCCTCCACAAAAAAATATTGGAAATCAACTCTTTCAAATTGGTCTACGTCAGCTCGCGGCGCTGGAAACAATCAGGATTTCATCGAGGAGGATATGATGGTCTTGATCGTGGAGCTATTTATTAATTAGATGAACTTCTCATTTATGTATGCCTGTTTTCAACACAACATCACGGTTTATGGGTCAGCGTACCAGAATTCACTTCACATCTTAATTCCATTCGCCTTTCATTGACAAAGAACAGAACTCTTCGTCCACTATCAGAACCAAGAGATTTGTGGTAACACCCAACTATGCATGAGAAGGCAACAAGCTGATGCCCCCACCGCGAGTTTTCAACGGCGACTGGCTTACCGCGCGTATTACTAGATGCACGGCCCATTTTTGTCTCGTGGGCACGACGATCCTATTTACGTGCGGCTTAAGCGCGGTACAAACCGGGAAAAGTCTACTCTTACTTGCCGAACTCGGCGGGGAGCCTGGTGGTTTGTCGTGTCGTGATGGATTCAATGATCACATACTACCAAACCCGGAAGCAACAATGTTTTATGATGCAATGCCCGGTCCAAGGCGATATCAATCGACCACAACAGCGCGTTGCGCGAAAGAGCTCACTGACCTTCCCGTGGTCACCTCTAACGATGCTTACCGTCTTGGTAATGCAGTTGAACGTCAAGGTGTTGACTGGCTTGGTGCGAGGCGACACGTGCTTCAGCACCCGAAAACTTTTGAGGATTCAATCCTTTACAATTTTTTGATGGGCGAAGTGGAAGAACAGCGCGCTTTTTTAGGCTGCGTAGTTGATTATAAGCGAAAGCTCAAAGACGGCAAGCGGATTCCTTCGCTGCACCACGGTGATAACCGAACAATCGTGGTCCCTCTTCGACTGAGCGATAAAGTCCGATTTATGGTCGAAGATTACCCTGTTGTGAATAGCGCGATCGTTCGATACAAGCGCATGCACTGTCCATGGTGTGATAAACTTGTTTTAATGACTTTACTGGTTTGGGGCGAGGATAAAAATCATATGTTTGCATATAGTCAGAGGGAGTACAAGCAGAGTCTCGCTGTTTTGCATACAATAGCGAAGACAGCTCAATCGAAAGAAGGCGGTAACCTCGCCGTCGTCATTAGGTCGACTCTCAATGCCGACGATGACTTCGTGTATAGCGCTTACTCGCCTCACCTTGTATTGCCGGTTGTCACTCCCTCTTCATGGAATCGGCTTTTAATGTTTTGTAATCGTGCTCTCCTTGACAGGCAGAGGGAGCTGTCCGCTGTCGTCTTCTTCGACAGCACCATTCAACCGAAATTGAAAGCAGTTGGACGTCGCCAGGAAACGCTAGCTTACTACATGAAACTTGAGTCACAGGTGCCTGATGATGTGGTGGCGAACTGGTTTCAGAGCGAGGTGAAGAGGAAAGGTTTAGCCGAACATTCAGTTACCGTAAAACAGATGTCAAACTGGAGGGATTGGCCCAGCAGAATGCGACCTTACCGCGTAGGACTGCGCGTATACGATGTCGGCGTGAGATCTATTCACAGGGCCGCGCAACAAAAATGAGACGACTTAGGACGGCTTCAAGAGCCACTGATCCCCAAAACCAAGTGAGACGTGGACCGAAGCAAACGTGGATGGGTAGCTGATAATCCTGAAGGGAGAAGTCATTTGACCGTTCATTTCAAAAAGTATTGTTGTGCCCATGACTCGACAAAGTTCGAGAAGAGGGCCAGAGCTCGCACATCCAGAATGGGACTCAACTATCCATCATTACAGATAGAATTGACGCAGCTTACGTGAACAGTCATACGATCGCGTTATCTGATACCACGACGACGAAGTAAGTGGCGGGTGTGTATGGCCGGGCCGGCAGCATCCTCCAGTGTCTCGGGGGAACCTGCAGGGGTTGTCAATATTCTCTACAATACCAAGTTCTTCCAACGGAGGAGCTGGACAGGATACAAATGACTTTTGACATTCGAATTTTCATTTCACATGTTTGATGGTCTGTCAAAATGCCCATTCGAAACTGCACCATCAATGCATCACCTTCTCCTTTTATTTTTTTTTCCCTTCTTTGGTTTACCCGAGAAGCCACCTTTCGCACTCCCATGCTTAGCTGTGTCAGTTCTGGGTGCATCAAGATACAGCGCCATGAGTTTGTCTTCAATTTTCGAGTCCCTCATGAACATGCCGATCCCGCGCCTTTCGCCTCCAAACTTGACCTTCATAGCAAGTTCCTTTAAAATCGCTGTTTCAGCCTTACGTGCAGCTGACATATCGTCAACGAGAGCTTGTGCTGAAATGACATAGGCTCCATTACTGCGAACAATAGAGCTCAGTGCATTGTCATTCGTAGCCACAAAAACAACCTGACGAGGAGATGTATGGCTCGATGGTATGCTTCCTGCGGGCCCGAGAGGTTTCTGCTCAAAGTTTTTCAATGTCTTCGATTTCACAGAACGACCAAGTCGAGGTTGCCTAAAGCTTTGAAGAATTTCTTCCATCGAGTTTCCTCCACATAGCACAGCCAAACTAACTTGCTCGATCCATGAGTCCGCGTCGTTAATGACTGAGAAAACAACCCAAACACTAGGACCTACTCTGTATACTTGATCTGATTTATCTGTGGTTCTCGAACGATCAGCATCAAAGACGCAAACGATGGTATATCCACAATGGACTGCGAAGTTCTCCAGCTCTTCAATGAGACACTTCTGAGCAGCTTCTAGTTCGCCGTTCTGAAACAGCTGTTTCAGTTGTGCTCCGACAACAGTGTCGACTGCACACCCACAGATGTTGTAACCGTCAACCAGAAGAATGGGATGGGAACTGTAAACTGACTTTGTATGAGTTTCCTGAGCTTTGGGCTGTTTGGCTGCTTTTCGTTGCGCCAACTCCTCCTGATAACTCACGTCATCTTTTGATTTGCGGTAACCACTGCGTTCGATTTCCTTTGAATTCGTTGAAGCTTTCCGTGGTGTGAGCTTCTGATCGGCTCCCGATTTGCTCGTCAGGGAACGATAGTGCTCAACAAGTTTGATTTGCGTCTGGACGGACAGGCTGCCCACTTTTCCCGTTATCCTTTGCGGCTCGTCACCATGACTGGATATGTTCTTTCTGGACCCGCTGCCTTTTCTGCTGACCCCTTTTCGTTCGTTATCTGGTCGCTTGGCCGCCAATGAATGACGACGCCGGACTGCAATTTGCACGCCACAGCACTGAGTGTTCAGGCTGGTGTGCTCAGTTGGCATGTTTTCTGCTGTATGCCGGGACGTGAACAATGCACAAAAATACCAGTTATTTATAAGAGTAAGCAAGAGTCTTTTTAAATTAAATATAATAATGTTATTATTTATTACCTTCGTAATAAATAATAAATAAAGAGCTTACTTTTATTATTTAATATCTTATTATGATATTAATAAGAGGCAGGTATATCGCGTGGCTATTTGCTAATTGGCTACGTGGGGCAAACAGTCAGGCAGGAGTTATTCAGGTGCAGGCCTGCTGAAAGGAGCCCGCCGCCGCGCTCAACACCCTGCCCGCGCAAAATCGCGGCCGATGGCAGTGTGCGCATGGTAGCACAGAAGCGGATGCGGGCACCGCCGAGTCCCCGCCGCGGCCAAAGACTATGAAGTGGCAACCGACGTGGGAGGAGGTCGGCGAAAAAACGGAAAGGGGCTGAGGCTCGCAAACTGGGTCGAGGAAATGGTTAGGGGAGGTGGATTATTACAGTAGCAAGGGTTTTCCTGCAGGTCGGGGGAAGGACACGACTGCGGGCTTTTCCCATCTTCTTTCAAATTCGGGGGGTGAACAGAAACGTGGGCGGCCTCCACCGCCTCAGTGGCCCTGCCTGGAAACACACAGGCCGGGCGCGGCGGTGACCGAGCGGATGACCTGTATACAGGGCTGACCCGTGACGTCGCGACAACGCAATATACCCAGCACCTGGGCGCAGCGGTGGGAACCGGCGCGGCTTCGCCGCGCACACAGCCACCCAGGAGCAGGAGTATCATCCACGGCCTCGCTCGGTATCGTTTGACATTACAAATGGCCGGAGCATAACAGGGGGCGGGTAAGAATACCAGGGAGTGATGGGCGGCCGAAATGGAATAAGAACTGATATATAATAAGAGGCAGGTATGATACATATATATACAATCAACCTCATGTATGTTTAATACAGTATCATAAAGATATCATAATATTAATATGTAATAATAATTACATGCAAACTCCAATTAAACTAACCCTCGACTACGGTGGCAATAGTTAGACATTATTACAACCCATGTTTAATATATATTATCGACATACATATTTATAAATACCCATCTTATTCTTATTATATTATTATTAAGACTATTTAATACATATTAATATATTATGCATTGCGTGTGTATATATGCATATGCTTGCTTGTCGCTAATAATAAATAAATATGCTGATTGTGAGAACATACGATGCGCATGTCAGTGTTGCAACAGGACCATCTCGATGAAGGTGGACGGCGCTGAACCATCATCGCCTGACATTCTTGTCTTCGTCTCGTTACGCAACGCTTTGAAAAGACGATGCTGGCCCGCACGGAGAGGCGCTTTCGCGCACGATGGACATCTAGGACAACACGGGCAATGGCATATGGACGCTTTTGATGTGCTAGTAGAAACCGCGACGGGAGATAAGCTGAAAGCTTGGAATTCGGCCACCAAAAACTGGGAAGGGCGAGGGTTGTTAGCGATGAAATCGAAATCGGGTACCTCTGGTGATGTGCTTCAATGTTCGTGTCTCAACGATGCTTATCGTGAAAGCAGAGTTGCCGGGGGAGACAGTCCGTACACGCCCAATGCGGGAACGACCTTTCAGCTGGTCCAAGACCCAAACTTCCCAGCAGCTGCAACGGGAGCACTCTACCGGTTTCCTGATCGCATTGGAAGCAAAGATTTCTTGAAGGGTGTGCGAAGGATCACAAAACCGGAGACGAACGCGCTTCTCCCTGGCGCGCACGCCCTTACAGTAGGCGCAGTTAACGAATTTATGGCTCGGTGGGATTCAGCAAATTTCCTTCACGCGGTCGAAGGGTCCATGCATGCACTCGACTTTCTGACATATATGCGTTTCGCATCATGCGGCACTGGCGTTGTGAAACATATAACCGTCCCAACCATCCCAGATAGGCCTGTTGAGATCGTGCGACTCGGCCCGAGACAGAGCGTTTCCACGAGGGTGCAGCATGCAACAGGACAAGAGGGCTCAGCTGGTTGCGAAGAGATGTGCAAGGCTGCAAGGCAGGCAATGCATCATCGAGAGACTGCCATTTTGATCAATGCTCTGAGGCAAGAATATGCATCATGGCTCGCGCATAATCCGAGCGCAGCGGGCGGAATAGAATATGACCTCAGTTTCAGGGCAGAACTGTTTTTCGGGCAGCAAAGCATCATGGGACAACTCACACCTGCTCCAAGTCTTGCGCTGTGCCTTGCAGCCGTTAACAGGACGTTGACAGAATATGTTTCGCCGATGGAAGCACGGCTTGCGCTTGCGCAGTGTGGATTGTTCCTGACTGCGCGTGAGACATTCATGATCGGACATGCCTTGGAAAATAGCTCAGGATCAAGCTCGGCGATGTCAAAAAGGTGGGCTATAGCTGATATTCTTGAGCTGTTTCATGCATCAGCCCTACCTGATAGTGTTGATAGAACGGATGTTGTCAGTAGATGTCTGGATGCAGCTAAAAATGCCGTGTCAAATTACCTTGAGGATGGCGAAGCAGGTTTTGACAACAGAGAGCTGCTTAGATTTTTGTTGAGACCTTCAAAGGAAGTTCTTGCGGCAATTCAGGATGTAGTAGATGCATGCTTAGTGAGGTACCGCCGCATCGTTCGCTTTTGTCGCTCGCTTGGCGATGTATATGATGATTGCAGAGGTACAGATGCAATGTCGGTCTCGAGTTTTACATATGCTGTCAAGCTAGCAGGTCGCTACCCATCTTCATTTCTGAGACACGAGAGGACCAATACATTAGTTGGTTTGTTTCATGCACATATCACGCCGTCTGCAAGGAGTAGATCACCGGAGAAACATTTGTACTGGCGTGAGCTATTGCGCAGATGCACCCCTTTGCACGCTATGCTGGCATGGGAGAAGTCGCATGACATGTCAGGCGGAGGAGTCGACGTAGGTGAACCTAAGTTTGATCAGGACCCAGAAGCTGTGTGCGCATCTTTCGCTAGCTGGATGCATGGCGATGGGATCGTAGCACTTCACCGCGAGTTTAGAGAGCGAGACACAGAGAAGACGGGCGCTTTGACAGTTGACGCGTTCATGGCTGCAGCCATAGCTGCTGGACACGGACCTGGATTGTTCAGTGCCGAGCATATGCGATGGGTTCTGGCCGCCTGCCATCATCGCACTCAAGAAAGCTGCGTATCCTATACAAAATACCTTGCAATTATTTTAGTTGGAATGGAGAGGTCAATTATTTAGGCTCGTGTAGATCTCAGATACCAGCGACGACTCCCCGATCATATAAGTTACAAGTATACAGCTATCACATACATGAAGCGAGAATGAGCTGTTGAATTTATAATTAATTGGTGTTACTTTTGGTGTTACTTTCCACAGCAAAAGTCTGCAAAAATAACATCAAGAAGTTCCTCCACGTCTACGTTGCCTGTAATATGACCCAAAGCTCGAGCCGCCAACCGCAATTCCTCAGCAGCAAGCTCGTGGCCCTTACCAATCGAATGAAATGAATCGGAGAATGAGCTGCCTTCTTTCCCTGAAATTGGACTGGAAAGGGATGATGTCAGGGCAATAAAGTGCTGAAGGTGGGATGCGCATTCTTTCAAATGGTGCCTATGTCGCTGCCGGGTGTTTGCCTCAATATCTTTGCCTCCATAAAGTTCGAGGTACCTCTCCACTGCATTCTTCAGTGCAGCGACAAAATGGTCGAGCCCCTCATGGGTCAGGGATGAAACAAGGATTTTCTTATCGCCCCCTCGTGCTTTGATTTCCTTTTCAAGGAGGTCTGACTTGTTCATCACAGTAAGGTGAGTCTCCGCCTCAGGCCGTCCAGTGTCTCGCATCCAACCAGGAATATGTGCATCATTGTTCACTAAAAATGAATCTGACGCATCCACCACGCGCACAGTCAAGTCCGCCGATCTTGCAAGCTGCTCTGATATTTTAATCCCCTCCAGCTCCACAGGATCCTCCGTCGCTCTCAGCCCTGCTGTATCAGTTACAATCACCTTGTAACCACCAAGCTCTAGGCATACTTCTATGGCGTCTCTGGTTGTTCCGGGTGAATTCGAGACGATTGCCACGTGCCTGCCTGCGAGTGCGTTGAGAAGACTACTTTTCCCGACATTTGGCGCTCCGAGAAGGACCACACGAACGCCGTTTCGAACCAGCTCACCTTTGGAGACTGAACGCAGGAGGGTTGCTTCAATTTTCCGAAGGATCCTGTCAACGGATAAAATTGCTGTAGACATGATCTCATCCGAGTTGATCTCGTCATCGCTGAAATCTAGCACAGCTTCACAGTAAGAAGCAGCGCGGAGGAGATCTCTCCTCCACCCCTCATATATTCTGCTCAACTCACCTCCCGACAAGCCCAGAGCCTGTCGCCGTTGGGCATCTGTCTCAGCGTCGAGCAAATCTGCAAGTCCCTCAACCTGAGTGAGGTCGAGCTTGCCATTGTGAAATGCCCGCCTTGTGAACTCGCCCGGCTCAGCGTGCCGCATCCTAATTTCATCAACGCCGCCAACCGTGCATCGCACACGAGCTAGTGCTGATAGAATCCCACGAACAACTGCAGAAGAACCATGGACGTGCAGTTCAGCAACATCCTCCCCCGTGAAGCTGCCGCGTGCACTGTCGAACCATACGATGATGCCTCGATCGAGGATCTCGCCAGTTTCCGGACAAGCGAAAGTCACTGGACGTGCCTCTCGATGCTTGAGAGTCAAGGCACGTTGTCGAGTCGGTAGTAAAGCTAGGGTTTCACGGGCCCCGGGGCCAGAAACGCGCACGATCGCCACCCCAGCGCGACCCTGGGCGGTCGACAGCGCGAAAATTGTGTCGCCGAAAACAGTCTTTCTATGAAGGGAAGGAGGGTCGGGCGTCCCGATCAGATTCCGAACAGAAAAAGCGTGCGTCACAGCCACGCCCTCGCGTGACTCGCGCGCTCTCAGAAAGCTGCGTGTCACGTTGCCGCTGTGTGATTTCGATGCCACAGCCGCCATCCATTGCACTTGTTTTGAGGTGTTCCTCCTCATCACGTCCCATATTTTCAACCCATCATCGCACTTGCGCACATCCTGGTACCCTAGCAGAGCAGGGGAAGGGGGCCCAACTCCTTGGTCAAAATTGACTAATAACTCTTACGTTTCGTAATAACAAGTATTAATAAAGATGTATGTATTTAATAATAGGTTATCATCCATACAAAAAATAGAAGATATTTCGCCACGCACACGTTACATACGCATGCGGCTAAATGATAAATATATATGATATCATATCATCATATGACTGCTCACATATGGCCAATCCACACCGCTTCGAAAATAACTTATCGACATGCCTTGCTTTTTGAAAATAGTTTTAGTTCATTTAATTTGTCAAGGACCACTCCAGTTGGCAAAGCTAAGATGGCGGAGGTACCATCCGTGCCGACCGAAGGGACAGACTCAGAGGCATGGCCGTCGACCACATTTGATCATGCATCCGATTTGTTTGAGAAGAATGTACCGGTGTGCTTCAAAGGTCCTGGGCGGACACCAGAAAAAGTCGAGGAGCTTTCTTTTCGAATTTTGCTCGGTTTCGACAGGGAGAAGCAGGCTAAGGCAAGCGAATTTCATCATCAAATGCTCTTTTGACTCGCACGTAGAGCTTATGTTTCAAATCCATGCGCAGGTTCTGTCCTTGCAAGTGACAAGTGAAGTGGATCCTTTTTTTTTCCATCACCTTGAAGTATCCGAGGATGAGTTCCAGGCTCTCAAAATAGAGCAATCTATCCTTGTCGATTTCATGCAGTTCCCTCAAAAATTCATAGAGTTGCTCGAAGCATGTATGCAACATTGCACCGACGATCATCCAAAATTTCTCGCAGTTATGCGGGTGGGCGAAACCTGTGCGCCTGATTTTTCTAACCTTGGAATAGTGGAGACCAACGATTTTAAACATCTGTCTCACATCTCACTGAGACTAAAAAGAGGCAGTGACAAAGAAATAAAGCATTATCTTGCCATGCGCTTGATGAATGCACGTTGCGATCGTGAGAAAATGATGCAACGTTGTTCCGACAATGCCACGCAACTTGATTGTTTGCGCCGCCAACTCGAAGAAAGCACAGCAGAAGTTTATATGCAGAGAGAAATCTGCCAAAAGTCTGAAGAAGCTAGGCAGTCACAGCTGAACGAGCTCTCGATCAATCTGAAGGCAGCCGCAATGAAAGAATTAGAGAACACGAGACAGAAACTAGAAGGCGAGCGGATTGCATCAGAAACAGCAATGGGCTCTGCCATTGATTCACTCAAAAGCCGCAACAGCGAGCTTGATAGTGAGGTTCGAGACTTGATGGAGACAAAGTATAAACTTGACAGTAGGCTATCAGATGTCGTTTCTCGCCTCCATGCGGCAGAGAGTGAGTTGCAGACAAGTAAAATCGAACTGGCGCGACTCAAGAAGACTTACACCGATCTTGACAAGGTGGGGTTTGACTTCTAACTCAAATTTCTTTTTCACTAGTTAATGTGGCACAACACTATATTGCTCTTTACAAAAAGGATTGGCATGCGCGAGAAAGGAATACCGCTCAGCATGGTTTACGCATTGAATGGCTTGAACAACAGCTCAAGGACAAGGAAGACCTCATTGCATCGATGAATGGAAGACTGCACAGTGCAGAAACGCAAGAGGTATCCAGGGAAAGTGCTCTTGAAAACGCCCGCGCCACTGCGGCTCGTGCTGAAGAGCGAATATCTGCAAGTGCCGGCGAAATTCGCAAAGGTAATCAAATAATCGAACGTCTTCAGGCAGAGTTAAGATCTGCCAAGGCAAAAGCACGACTCAAAGCGGCGATAATTGCACAGCAAGAGAAACTACTCAACGAACGACAAGATGCCCTTGATAAGAGTGCTCGGGAGATTTCGGAGTTTGTTCGGGCAGCAGAAACTTCGAGCTCAGAAATTAAACACCTACGAAAAACGGCCGACGAGCACAGACTCAAACTGGAAGAAAGTCATTCATTATTGGCCAGCAACCAGCAGATGATCCAGTGGCTGAACAGCCAGATAAATGACGCACAACTTGGCCGTCTGAAGCTGAGGTCAGGTAGTTCCTATAGACCATCTACACTAGTGCGCCCCTAGAAAAGCAAAATTAACAGTCGTCTGCGGTACGTTGCAGAAAACGTCATTATCCTGTTTATTTGAAACTTGCAGCACAGGTAGAGAGAAGGGATTTAATTTAGTCTCTTGTTTTGAATGCAGCTTAATTTGATCTGCAGAAGATACTGTTATTGAGAAATACGCTCGACAAGAATACTCATCCCGTGAAGCAAATGAGGGTCATCTGTCAACATCTAAGTGTCTAGTCAAATGATCATTCATATATTCATATTTGGATCAGTGCCAAGCTTCGCTTGATTGAAACCACCACAATATTCAAGGCCGTTGCCCCCTGCTCACGGCACAGGGTTCAATCAAAGCAGCTTTAACGCCATGCATATGCGATGACCGAGTATGCGTCGGGCATTATCAAATACATGTTTCATGAATTGTGCATCGGATTTGAAAACCAGAAAGATCAAAGCGTCGACATGACTCGTACTTTTGTTGTACTGAAGGGCTCCTTACAAATTTCCACCGCTATACTCAGGCCACCACCAGTACGGAACCTGCAGTCGCGTCAATTGATGAGCGCAGATCATGACGTTTCTGGGTTGGCTTGCTATTTAACAACGCCAATTATCCTAATAGTCTGTTTTTCATCATTTTAAGCTTTTGCCTTGCTTTTTTTTGCTTCTTCGAGCTGGTATCAAACATTGCGGCAGCTTTACCTTTGTTGCCTAGTTTCTTACCAAATTTTCCACTGTCCAGGTTTCGGGAAGTATTGCCGGGCTTTGAGGCCACGTTCAATAGCGGCGCAATACCCCAACGAACGGAGGCCTGGAGGCTATGCTCTGACTGTATGATGTCGGCAAGTGCGTCGTCAGTCTGACCACCTAAACTTTTGTCGGTGTTGTTGCTACACGCTGTTGTCGCTCTCCGTGCACGCGTTACTGGTTCGCTTACTTTTTGCGTCGTCGCGGCCTTTTCGAGGGCACCCTGAATTGCGGCCATTCTACGCACCTCTTTGTCAGCTCCGGTCAAAGAGGCGAGTCGCTGTTGCCTGATCTCCCTCTTGAACTTCGACCTCGCCGAGTGTCCCATATTCGGTTGGTTTCTCGAAGCTGCGTTTATGACTTGCAGGTTTCAAGAAAAAAGAGCGAGCAAACCTAGAGTATTCTCTTCAGGAAATTCTATTACGGCGACGGAGCTTTGCCCAAGGCTTGATATCGCGCCGTGATTCCTTTAGCACTTTTTTTTAGCACTTTTGTCTTCACCGAAGTTGACGCCATTTTCCCGCCGCCTTTACTTTTATTTGTCCTCGTTCATTTATTTGTATTATTTGTATTAATAAAAATTTTCCAGGGAGCAACGTGATTGTGTGGGTTCGTTCCCAGGTGTGTCGGCATAGCCCCCCGCATGGTTATTAAATCATGATAGAATTGCGGGTACGTACGTATTACGTACATACACGTTTACATGTCATATATATATGTTGATTATTATTGATTTGTTTGGTCGGTTGGTATTATTATGTATGTGTGTAATTTAACAAATGTGAAATAATGGTTTATATCATATATAAACGCCCTCACGTATGGCAAACACCGATATCCATCCGGACGGATGTTTCGGACGGATATTTATATGATTATCAGTCATCAAAATATGTAAAGTTTTCAATATTTGGACGGATATTGAAAAATATCCGTCCGGACGATATCCGTCAGTAGACATAGGCACTAGCTAGCTAGCTAGCTAGCTAGTCAGTTCACTGACGAAGTCACATTTAGTCCCGCATTCCAACTCGGTTTTTTTGCGATCGTGTCTCGTTTTATTCGTCTTTTGATTGATCAAGAGCTCGATCATTTACAAAGGTCATAGACTAAATCACCGTACGGTCGGTGAGTGATACTTTGTATCTCTGACTAACAACTATGGGCGACGCATTTCCGTTCTTTGGACGACTGCTGTTCAGCGGGACGGCCTTACCGTTGCGCTTGGCGTGCACGTAGTCGTCGTTCATACACGCACGACACCTGTGAACGATAAAGCGATGCCAAGCCGTCTTCTGAAGACGCGATAGAGGACGGTCGAAGTTGACCGATGTATCGGTGAAGTTTCAGTTTCAAACCGTTCCAAAAGACCTCGTTTCACCGATGCTCCATCGATCAATACTCCGGTTAGAAAACCTTAACCCTCGAGCCCGTCCAGACTAGTCCCAAACAAGCCTCCCGCGAACTCCAATTCTATCGTTTCTCAATCACGCACACAACTGATTATTACCTTCGTATTATGGAAAAGTGGGTCGGTTCATTTGAGCAGTTCCTCAATCAGGAATGACACCTTTAAAGATACGAAGGAAAAGTTAAGAGACGTGATTGAGTGTGCGCTATTTCTGCTACTTCGATGAGCAGGGAAAAGAGAGGCGTTCGGAACTCACAGGCTAGAAGAGTAATTTCGAACAGAGCGAAGGAGACAGCGGGACGTCAATGCACAAAACGTTCTTCGAAGGTATCAGTATTAGGCGTTTTCGACTGGCGTTTCCGTCGACGCGCATCCAAACGGAAATTTCTGAAGCAACAAAGCGCTCACGCCCACAATGATGTCCGGCGAAAGTGCTGTCGATTCTCTCAAGGAAAGACCCAGGCTGCAGCTCATTGACCCTCTTCACCTGAAGGTATGTTCCACGGGCGTCCGATATGGTCCGTGCGAACAAGTACGGCGGGGTGCATCCGCATGCATTACAACGCCATGCACGTCTGGTTTGTTCCGACTATCGATTTTGGGCCCTAGTATTTGGATCGTGCAGCAGATCACAAGGTCCGCACCGTTCTTTCGAATCGATGCAGACGTGTGCGGTGCAGAAGCTTACTTCGAGCTCGTCTCCGGCGTGCATTTCTTTCTTGGGAGCTCTCAAAATGCGACAGAGCAGGTACTTAATGAAGGACTTAAAGTAATGTTGCGAGCAAGATTCGTTGGACATTTACCAAGGCAAATAAGCTGGTATATTTTACCTTTTATTGAAGCTGGTCTCATAGAAGTGACAGGGGTAGCTGTTGAAGAGTCATGTATTGGTCATGATGAAGCCAAGCATAAGCGTCCATCTCGGCCCTGCTCCGATCCGCAGTTCGATGAATCGAGTCAAAACAAAACAGTAGAAATTCATGCCAAGCCGCGCAGCCGTGAAAACTTGATAGATTTTCTCTCACTCATATGCCCAGAATTATGTGCTGCAGCGGCTCGTGCTCAGCAATGCAGACGAACAACCATAGATACGCTTATCAGCCGGCTAATTACCGCTATCGAAGTCACCAAAAATGCCTCTGATCAAGGTTTGAATATATTCTCTGCACATGAACAACACATCTTGGACAAGTTTTGTGAAAGCACAAAGCCTGCAAAATATCTTGTTGTTCGTCTCCTGCAGCGCAGAGCACGCCGGACCAGAATGTCGTCGATGAAAATGTATCTAAAAAGACGAAACATGCCGTGTGCCATCGATGAGTTGATTGACTGTGGTCTTGCTTTCGGCTCTACTTGTGTTTCAAGAAACTGTACGACAGATGATATCAAAGAAATATGTGAGACGTTGGCATGCGATGAACTAAAACAGGTTGCCACGAAATTTCGTAAGAGCTTGCCAAAGGGGGGCATGATCGACACGATCACTGATGCGTATGCAGATAGTTCAGTTCGAAATGGTCATTGTTCTTTCACGAAGAGTCTGTACAAAATAAATTCAGTGATTAGGGAAGAAACCGAGCTTAAAGTTATCTCAGATATCATCGGACTCGCGCCCCCTTTAGAACACGCACTTCATAGTATGCTCTGTTTCCTATTCTTGCAAGATAGTGGATTGGATTGCCTCATGCTCGAAGACATTGGGTTAACGTACTTCCCTAAATTTGACATCCCCGTGGAAAATGCGGCATCAGCATTGTGTACATCTCAATTTTACGGCACCTCTGTTAGGAAGCAACGCGTGTTAATGACCACATGTGAGAACTCTTTCTGCACCTCGGGCCTAGCTTTTACTGCCTTTACTGCAGTCTCTGAGAAAAGTAACGTCCTTGATTTCGCATGTGATGCAGGAGATGATTTTGCAGTTGTAAGAATTTTGAGCCATGATTTCTTTCCACAAGTTTTCTCCACCAGGTATCTACACTTGTTCAGACAAGTTTTCTATCCAAATTCGTCATGTGTTGTGAACGCAGTGGTAACATACATATCTCTTCTTGAAAAACGCGGATATTACGACAATGCGACTGCTGTTCTTGTCAAAAGTATATTTAGTGTTGTACATCCTGAAAAACAAAGTTTGTGGTTGGTGCACACAAGTTCAAGTTTGAGCAGACAACACGGCCGCGTCAGAGACGCATTAGGGCTTTGCCTCCATGCGCTTAGAAATCAGTGGTTGCGATGTGAAGAGAAAATGGGTCTCCAACAACGTTCTAGACGGCTTGCACGGCAATGCAATCATGTTTCACAACTTTGTGAATCGTTGTTCGTCGATGCTGGATGGATTTTCCGAGTGGACCATATCCATGCTTATGTGTTGAATGCGAACGCGCATCAAAAAAAACGATACGTTTCAGTTACGCCTGGAATAGGTCATGTTTCGTCGACAGTTGAGGATCTCGCCCTCTTACATTACGCCGATGATGATCTTGGGAATTGGCGAGGTGTACATGCAGAGTCTCGTTTCTGGACAATGATTTTTTCCCTCCTTTTCGCGGATATCATATTCATGCCTGTGGTTGGTGCATTTCATTCACCGTTCCAATCCAAGCCTTTTGATTTGAACACGGCCGATTTCACGTCGGTAAGACGTTGCGCCATTAACCAGCGCATGGCGTCGATCCGCAGGGGTGACTCCAGGCCAATAATCACAAGGTCATGGTCTGCTCATTTTGATAAGAAAATTCCAGGTGTTTTCTGGCATCTGCTGAGGATCGAGGATATTTGCGACATCTTAGACGGACTCGGTGGCTTGGCTCTCTCTTACATGATGAAGTTATTGGCTGATGACTACGGAGCGTGGAGTATCGGAGCCCCTGATCTTCTCTTGTGGAAGAAAACTAATGACTTTCCTGCAATGGTAAAGTTTGTCGAGGTGAAAAGCAGCAACGATCATTTGACCGAACAACAGCAAGCGTGGTTTACTGCCTTGCATGATGCAGGGGTAGACGTGGCCATCTGCAAGGTTTCGTCATGAATACACACGACACGCTGCGAGGTACGCCATGCGTTATGTGAGCTCATCCTCTCAACTCAATAGAAATTTTTGATAAATCAGTTCACAAAAAAATAGCTAAGTTAGTTGGATGCATTTTGCTTCCTCAATTGGTTCCCGCTTGCGAAAACTTTTCCAAAACATGCTGTAGCGCCTTCTCATCGAGCTTTCCAAGGGTTTGAATGGCATTGTCAATCTTCGCATCGTGTTCGATAGATGATACTTCGCTCTTGACCATTTCTGCGTCATCGCATAGCCACTTTGTAACTGCCGCATCATCATCCCATTCGACGCCGTTCTGAAGTGCCAAAGAAAGCAATCGTTCTTCAACAACAGAGCGATTGGCATTGCACTCTACACCGAGGTCGTCTGTTGTCAGTCGCCGTTGAAGGCGGTCAAAAAAGTATTTGCGAGCGTTTTCCCATTTTACAACGTCTCTGATAACTCCTTTGGCCAACATTCGGCCGCTTCGGTCATGTAAGTCTGCAAACTCGTGCGCAACTTGCGTGTACATAGGCAATAATTGAGCCTCGCGAGCGGCTATTTCCGCCTGATTTGCTTCGGGTTCTTGATCGAGTTCGAGGAGTACAGGATCTAACCGATGCATGGCAGCCTTTTGATCCTTATCTCGGAATTTCACCTCACAGATCCCAGGTGGCTCAAGAATACCACCACGGCTCTCCTCATCTGCATACATCTCCATGCGCTCTTCGTTTATGGTGGGATCGACTACAACCCAAGCACCGCCACGTAGTTCACCGTTGGGTGGTATGTACACAAAAACGGGGTGGCGATACACTCTAAGCTCGTCCACGATCATGGCTCCAAACTTAAGAATCTCTCCGTACATGTCCCTCGTGCCACCAGAAAAGCCGCGCCAATTTGCAAAAATAATCAAAGGCAAGTTTTCGGCATTGTTAAAATCCCTGATTGCGGTTGCAGTTTTATGAGCAGAGTCTGGGAACCAGACTTGCCCTGCCTGCGCCAGAACAGTTTCGCGAGATTCGGGATTTGCTGGGTCAGCTGGGATACGTTGTTCCATGAGGCGAGTCTCAACTGCAATGACTCCCATGGGAATCCCACCGAGCCTGGCTCTGCCGCATACTACAGATTTTCCCCACTCAGCCATGGTTTCTGTCCAAGAGCCCTTGTCAAAAAAGCCACCTACCCAAGACCCATCGACTGCTTCAGTGCCAGCAATCATATGCCGCGGATCGTAAGGAGTTTTCGTAGGCTTAAATTCAATTTTCCGGGAGACGGGGTCAGTGGATGGAAGTGCAGATGACCGCGTGAAACATGTGCTCGGAACATATGAGAGCCATCTCAAAATTGCTCTAACACCCTCTTGGTCATCGCCGACCTGCATGTGGCTTACGCCGTTTGGCATCATCACCTGTGGGCCACCAAGCTGATCTTGCGAGGTGTATACCTCGCGTCCGAGGAGTTTGTTAAGAGCAAGATATCCCGTGAGGATAAGAGGACCATTCGTCATCTGGATGTTCCTTTGACCCAATCGACATAGGTATGCACCTATTCCAACAGAGCGCCCCGTGATGTAGGATAACGTGAATGCATCAGCATATGCTGCAGACTGCTCCCCGGCAATCATCCCTGAGCCACGGAGATTTTCGACACCTATACCGTGGATTTGTCCGATTATGTCATCAAGCTTCATTCGCGTTTCACCATCGTCGATAACTTCTGAAGCATTGACAGTGCCAGCAGGGAATGCGGCGTAGTCATCTGGCGACAAGTACAGGTACTTAAAACCCAGTGATGGGTTAGAGGCGTCATTCCATGCTACCTTGAAGTAAGGCTTAAGCTCTTCGACGAGACCAATGCGAGCACCTGAGTTTGAAGCGATATAAACGCGGGGGAGGCCTCTTTGGCGCGCATATTGTGAAACGGCGAAATAGAAATCATCCTCTTTGACACCGAAAGATCCAGACATGAAGGTGCAATCATTACCCACCAAGACAATTTCGCGCCCATCTGGATATTCAGGAGTCTTCATAAAACACTGCCAGGCAACCATGCCAATGTCATTGGAGCCGGCGATACGACTCGCTTCAGCTTTGCTTAGGTTCTCGTCCCCTGAACTCAACACCAACTCTTCAGCACGGAACATGTCAACTGGCACCTCACCACCACCAGAGGCAGCAATATATTGACGCCACTCAAGTACCATTGCCTTTTCAATGAGACCAAGAAAGTCATATATGTATGTTGTTCCTATGGCACGGGCAATTGAGCGTTTTTGCTGCAAAGTACCCGGCATCGGATAAGGTTCAAGGAAACATGCCTCTTCAGACCCGTCCTTATCGAGCATGCAGAACTGTGTCGCTTTCCCTGTTTGTGGGTCAAGGTATTCTCGATAAACATCAACTTTGAGCCACTGTCCTGACATTGACGTCGCCATGATCCGCACAGGAACCTGCACAGCAGAACCTGGGTTCTCCGCAATCCGGAACCGAATTTCAATTTCATCGACCTGTTGAGCAAGTAGCTCTGTAGAATTTCGGCTGATGAATTCCAAGACTTTTGTTTTCAGTGAGCTCACACACACGTCAAAAGGACTATTTGTTTGCACGGGCAAAAAATTGATGTATATCCTTCCAGAGCTGGTTCCTTTCGTTCGTGGGTCAAGACTTGCGAGGTCAAGTGCCTCAACAGCTTTTCCTAGAACTCGTTCAATTCCGCCATCTGCGGCATCCCGAGAATGGCTAATGCGGCGAAGAAGCATGTGCTTTTGGAGCCCTCTCTTTCCGAATCCTTGTTTGGATTCTCCAACATAAACGTGGAGATCACGATTTACAGTGGGAAGCCGGGTCAAATTGTAGTTTTCAAGTCGGGCCAGCTCCAGTAGATGTGCAACTGTTGGTCGCTCACCGCGATAGAGCGGGTCTTCTTGGTAACCACTAGCTGCGGTGAAAGTGTAATAGTGTGGAAGATTAGGAGGGACATAACTGATGACATTGACGAATTTCACACCAAGTTCTGCCATTCGACCTCGGTATTCATTGAGAAGAGCAGCGCAGCAGTCAGCCAGCGCCGGATCCTCTATCTGATCACTTAGAGCGATGTGCAAAACATGGATCGGAGTATCCTTCGGAGCATTGCCAATATGGTCAGAGAGCCTGTCAAGTATTGCGGACATTTGTGCTCTGGCTTGATCAAGGGTGGATGTGACGACCATTATGCCGAAGCGCAAAGGAGATTCTTCTGGATATGTGTTGAACTGAAATTTAAAATTCATCGAGTCCAAGCCTTCAGATCGGACAATGTCTGTAGAAATGACGTTATGTGCTCTGTACACACGTTTTGTGTAAACTTCCAGGGCAGCGTCAGCGACATCGGTGTCAGTGTCAGCAAACAGGGACGGCAAGAGATCTACCGCGAGAGTGGGAGACTCGATGAGGCTTTTGAGGTCCCCCGCTTCAGCTGTTCCCCATGCACGATCCAAACCAACTCCGCCCAACAAAATACTCTTCAGCTCTAAGAGTCGTTTGTCGATCGACGGCAGACGCTTTTCAAGCAAGATATTCGAAGCAGTTAGAGCAACTTCTCCATAGTCGGCGCCGCGGAGATTTGAAAGGCGTTCAATGGATGCCCGAAATTCATCCGATATAGGCGCATGGTCATCAGCCCAGCCGATGGGTCCCCCCATGATGCGCTGAGGTAAAGTTGGCGCTTGTTTTAAAAGGCTAATAACCATCTGCGTTCTTTGATTGATGCGGGCATGCGCGAGGACAATCTTGAGAAGAGTGTCGAGCTCACCAGAGTTGATCCGTATCTGTTCGCGCATTACCGCGTCTACTTTCTTCCCAGCAAAAATACATTCCACTGCGAGGTAACGGTCAACGATTCCATTCAGCACCGAGCATGCCCGCTGCCAGCGACCACCATCAATATCAGGAAGGGTGGGATCACACAGCCTTTCAAGGAGTATATTCACAGTTTCTTCAACAGGCAAAAAGTATCCATCAAGAACAAGATTTGTGGCATTGATGGCATCTTCAAGAGCTTCGGAAGCAGATGGTGGTGCATCTGACCCTTCATCTGAGCTGAACCGAAACTTCCCTCCGAAAGGAGAGATCTTTTTAACCTTGTTTGGGTCTTTTAATTTGAGAGTTCCGAGTAAATCACCAGCCTCAATTACAGCACCTCCAGATTTGGCATGAGATACTGTGCCGCTTTCTGTTGCAATCAAAGGCATGACCATCTTCATCGCTTCTACTTCGGCATAGGGTTTTCCTGCGACCACCTCACAACCGTCGTCCTGCAAGAACCGTATAAGCTTCCCGGTAACATCAGTTCGAAGCTCAGAAGGATCAAATTGATTTGGTAATAGCCACGTTTGGCCATCTAGTACCATACGAAGCCCAAGAGGCTCTTCCAGTCCATCAATTTCGTGTGTCTGACCTCCCCATATTCCAAGAAGTACGCCGTCCGAGCGCTCACGTATGCGGGCATGGATCAAATCCTCTCCTCGGAGAGAAAGGACGAGAGAGTCAGGACCTCTTCGCTGGACAGTGAAGGAGTACTTGACATCCTGATAGGTAATATCCATAGGAAATTGCGTCAGTCTAGTGATGCCCTGCGTGGCGGTCTGACCTTTTTGCCAGAACTCCTTGAAGGCTGCTTCTTCTGATTTTACCATCTGGAATGCGCGATAAATGACAGCAGACGCAACGATGGTGTGAGGATCTTCCTTCATGGCAATTGACTTGGCTTTGATGATACCATCAAGCCAGCTTGTGTCAATTGTGTTTGCCTTGAAGTCATCGGTTTCGAGCAGCTGCACGAGGTACTCCACAGCTGTGCGAATCTCCCCTCGGACAACCATCCCCTTTAGAGCGAGGACAAGAGATTTGCGAGCATCTTCACGAGTCACTCCAACGGCAAATATATGACCAAATTGTGAATCCGCGTATTCATGCACACCGCCATTGGCGCCGACGGAAAAGTATCCCCAGACACTAGGGGTCGATTGAAATGAGACACGTTCAATGCCTGTGAAAGGACCAGCGTTTTGATGGCTTCAGTTAGACACAAGAAGAATTATTGGTCGCCACTTCAGATGGTGATTAAAGTTAGATGCTCTTGGACGAGAAATTCCTGTGGGGATGGTGTTCGGAACTCTTGGGACGCATATGAAGAAAACCCACCTCCGGAAGTTGGTTTGAATCCCTCGTCGGGATTTTCAGCTGTGATTCGAGCCGCTATCAAGTGTCGGTCAGGCAGGACGTAATCTTCTTCCATGAAATCGATGGGTGAGTCTGCATCTGCTTCAAGGCCGTAAAACTTTCTTATGTCAGGAATCCGATTCAGTGGAATTCCCATGGCAACTTGTAGTTGAGTTGCCGGGAGGTTGACGCCTGTGATGCCTTCAGTGACAGGGTGTTCCACCTGTAGCCGTGGGTTCAGCTCGAGAAAAAAATAGTCATGCGTCTCAGCGTTGTATAGATACTCTACAGTGCCGGCGCCAATATAACCTATGTTGCGTGTAAGCCGTTGCGCGGCCTTTTCCATTTCACGGAATACTTGTGGTTCGGCTATTGATGGCGGTCCTTCCTCGAAAATCTTCTGAAAGCGTCGCTGTGTGGAGCAGTCACGTCCACTGAGAGCAACCGCATTTCCATATTCATCACCAACAATCTGGACCTCAAGGTGCCTGGCTTGAGTGCAAAGCTGCATCATAAACATTGGCGAGCCCGGTACCTCTGCTTTGACCATTTCAAAATTTACACGCAATTCATCATCATTGGCACTCATGCGGATGCCCTTACCTCCACCACCTTCAGATGCTTTGAGCATGACGGGATAACCGATTCGATTTGCAGATTCAAGACACTCGTCAATCGTTGTGACCATCGCCTTGTTGAAGATGTCTATGGGTATCGTACCTTCTTCAGTAAGAATAGCTTCCAGACCGTCTCCAGACCATGGGATGGAGGGAACTTTGGCGGTTTGTGCAAGAATGTTTGCAGCAATTTTGTCGCCAAGAACAGACATCACAGGTGCGGTGGGACCAATAAACAGAATACTGCGTTCCTTCAGAGCAGTTGGGAGTTTTGGGTTCTCGGATGCGTGCCCCCATCCAGGCCAAACTGCATCGATCCCCTCGCGCTCGGCTATGTCGACAATCAGATCGACGTTTGCGTAGTTGTTCTTGTTGGATCCACCTGGAACCTCTACAAAATCGTCAGCATACCGTATAAACTCGGCGTTGGCCTTCAGATCTTCTGGCGTTGCCATGACGAGAAATTCAATAGCATTTTCATCGCCGATTTCATTGTATGCCCAACGACGCATGGAAATGATGGCTTTTGTGGCAGCCATTCCATTGTTCGCAATGAGAACTTTCCGAATAACCCGCTTGCCACCATGTGCAGCGACATAGCGGGCAAGGGATTCGGTCGAAGTCGTGTCTGCACTTGTATCTGCAGGGGCGGATATCGCTGCTTTCGGACAAGTAACACTATGAGGTGGCTCGGAACTGTGAAACAGCCGGTAATCTTTCCAGGCAGGTGCAGGAATAGAGATGTTGATTGAGGGCGAGAGCGCGGCGCGTGTTGTTTGCCCTTTGCTCTCTTCAAGAAGAGATGTTGAGAAAATGGTTGAAGATGTCAACAGAGAAGTTAAAACGAGTCAAGAAGTTTATTTTTCCAGGGGAATTGAAAGGACTGTGCCTGTTCCTTGTACCGAGATTCAAATGCACTTTCTTGAATATCGGGCAAGAACACTTTGTTGGGGTTTATAAAGCGGCAAGAAAAACACCCGGTTTGGGGGATCGACGAAGGATGAAGGTAAAATGCGATGACAGATGGCTTTTGCGCAACTTACCTCTGACGTAGAAGATATGGTTTCGCCTAGTTCTCGAGGGAGCAGACGTTCGCGGGGCATACGCGCTCCACGAGGCAGCAGCGCTCAGCGCTTGCATCTCTTGCTTCCCCGACCTGATCCAGTGGCTGCAGGGCTTCAGGAAGGTAGGGAAAGGATAGAGAATATCAGCGAGAGCAGGAACCATAGACAAGAAGCCGTTATGGACGTCTTGAACGATAAAAACACGTTTTATTTCGGCCAACACGCTCGGCTCTCCACCGTTCCGGTTTTCTCAGAGAGCAAAATGATGAAATAACCCGCCGGGGAATGAGGAGGACTTGGGCGAAGCTTGACCAAGTGAACTTGTAAAAACCTTTGGGTAACTTACTCGTGCTCAATCTGAAGGGCCGCTCCGAAACGAACGGATCGTTTGATTGATGTTTTCAGCTCACTACAGGGTCTTGCCGACACCTTCAATGTGGGAAAGGTGGCACAGATAAAAAAGCTATCCTGTTATCCGATCGTGACGAGGATGGGACTGATGCCCAACCTTTTTCTAAGTGTTATCTAGCATTTAGCTAATAATACCTTCGAAACTATAAATAAAGTGTTCATCTTAAAACTCTTTATTACCTTCGAAGGACTTTTACCTTCGTAATATTTTAATGAAAAGAAAAACATTGCCGCAGGATTAATACCTACCTACTTAATTGCATAGTGCTATTTTAAATATTACGATAGCACTACCATTGATCTAATCGTCGTATGGTAACATTGTGTGAATTAATCAAATATACGCAACTTGGGACAACATCTGCGGAAAACCTCATCAAACTCCACTTCATACGAATACGTCGCTGTGACGAAATGTATTTGCCGTTGAGTTTGAAGTTTTGCGCAGCTCGAGTGTTTTGGGAGGTCCAGAAACAAATTCTTTCACTTTGCTCATACAAAAAAGTTTGAAAGCCGACAGCCTCCACTCTTTCGCTTCGCCGAACGACAAAGCAAAAGACTACAGCCAAACCTTGGCGGAGGACCTAAGGGTCCCTGTGCCACTTGTATCAACTTATATCTACATGACAATGAGCGGCGCTGGAAGTGGAAGCGCAGCAAGCTGCTTGGAACAACCCAGCTGCGCAAAACTTCAAACTCAACGGCAAATGCATTCGTCACAGTGATCCGATTCGTACTTTCGAGCGTAGTACAACACTTGCTCAACGAGGAACAAATTCCTTTCAGTTTCGTTTTTTTGGATTTTAGTTATTATTCCAATTCGGTCGCCACTCCGGTATTCTAATCTTACCCACTCCCATCACTCTCCGGCCGTTCAGTTTCGTGTCATGCATAAAACTTATTAGTATTAATACGAAGGTAGCTACAAGTAAGGTAGATCACATACGAATTGCACAGTCCAGGAAGTTAGTTCGGGTTTACGAGAAATAAAAGGCATACGCCGGAAAAGTGGCGTATTTTATCCAAGCCCTGACTTGCTTGGTTACGGCATAGATAGTTCGTACTTTTAATATTTTTAATGAAAAGGAAGAGAAAAAATGATGCATGAAACGACATGAAATGACACCTAAATATATATTATTCGGGGTTATTTTAGTTGATGGAAATTTTTTTAACGGATAATGAAGGATTTATGGATATTATATTATGATATGATAGATACTTACTTGTAGTTTATTTATGAGTTACATACATGAGTAGCGAGTAGCGGAACGAAGGTAGCTAGCTTGATGATGGAATCATCAATCCCAGTAGATTTTTGATTTTTCCCGGCGAATCAAAACCCTCTACGGTGTGATCAAATCAATTTGATTGGTTTGGCTTCAGTTGAAACTCCGATGAACTGTTCTCCATTAGCACAAGCAACCCCGGACAAAAGCACAATAAAGCAACATGACCTCGATCGTTTCACAGCAAACTTTTAGAAACGGGTAAGTGGCGAGGCGTCAACCCAATGTGTGCCTCTGGTGGTCATGAACTTCTCCCGTCCACTCGGTCAGAAGACTCGGATGTTCCCACGTTTCTTTTTTGTCGGATCTTGTTCTCGTTTCGTTCGATGAGAACGGCCGCAGAAATGTCATCTGATCGTGTTCATGTTCAGCAGGTTGGTGCTCCGCGCCCACCAGCATCGCAGGCTAGGCGGCCGCAGTGTACGCTCGCCTGTAGGCACCGTAGCAGCCGCAGTCCGCCCCAACTATTTCCCCGGTTCCACTCCCCCTAAGCACCTCGACGGCACAATGCCAGGCGATTATGGCTTCGACCCGCTTGGTCTCGGTAAGATCTGATCTGCATCATTTCTCCCCATGCACTCTCGCTCGCTTGGACCTCCAAGTGTACTCAAAGTTTCACGGTTTGTTCGTGACAAACTTGCTGATCGGCTTCTTACTTCGCCACCCCAGGTGAGGACAAGGCTGCGCTTGCGTGGTATCAACAGGCCGAGCTCATGCACGCGCGCTGGGCTATGCTTGGTGTTGCAGGCATGGCTGCCCCTGAAATCGTCGGCAATCCCTTTGTTGACGGCCCTCTCCCCAACTGGGCTGATGCACCGTTTTTTGACGGGTACATCGCTGACGCCAACACTCTGTTTGTTGTGCAAATGTTTATGATGAACTGGGCAGAAGTTCGCCGCTGGCAAGATATGAAGAACCCGGGTTCCGTGCATGCTGATCCGTATGACGAGAGCCGTAAATGCACCGGAACTGATGTCGGTTACCCTGGAGGTGGCCTTTTCAACCCCATGGGCATGGCAAAGAGCGCCGAGGAAGAGAAGACCTTGCGCGCGAAGGAGATTGCCAACGGAAGGCTCGCAATGGTTGCTGCAATGGGCTGCTTCATTCAACACGATGCCACAGGCACCGGGCCAGTCGCGAATCTCAAGGCACACCTCGCTGATCCTGCTCATGTCACAATTTTCCAGAACTTCCAGCCGTTCTCGTTCTGAGGGCGAACACCTATATCCTGATGCGATTTCTCCAGCTTGTCTGACACCTCATTTCAAGTATTTACTGCATCTCGAATTTGCAATATGGGCGTATTATTATTTCATTTGCTGACGTTTACAGCCCGCGTGAATCACTGATGAAATACTATTCCTCCACGAAACCTGAAAGTTCACGACTTCACGAAATTTGTATGAATGAAATTTGTTGTTCTTCTGAGCTCGTCCTACAAATATAACACAAACTCCCGTGCGATTTCAGGCCTTTTACCCTGATGCTAAACCTCAGCACCTGACCTGATCGTGCCTCAAAAGAAACCGGAGAAAGGCGGGAGTAAATGTGCATCCTGTTCAAAGCCTGCCACTGCTTGTCCATCGTGTGTTAAAACTTATCATCTAGTATCGCACAACATACGATTCTCGCTTCCTTAGCTCTCGTTTGTGTCATCCGCTCTTCCTCGCCGGTTGGTAATCGGGTGCTTTCAGTGCCTGGGACATAGAGCCAATGATTTCGCGCTCGCACATGTCACACAGTGGCCGCACAGGCAAAATGCAGAAAGGTTCTTCGATTTCAATGCCTATCTCATCCACACCAAGCATCACCCAGCTTATCAAAAACACCGCGGGGACCATGCACCAACCTAGCGGTAGCCAGAGAGAGAAAGGCAAAGTAAAAAGCCACATGGTGAGTATGCGGCTAGTGTGGCGAGTAAACGAAATTGGGATGGGAGTATACAGGATTTTTTCGCACTCCGCAAGGACGGCGCTGAGCTCTTTCACAATAATCTCCGCCTGAGCGTGCATTTGCGTGCTCAAGCCCGTGATCAGCGCGCGCTGCAGTATCTGTGTCATATCCATGAGCACCTGTGCCGGAATATTTTCGCAAGACATGAACCTACGTGTTCTTCTCTCACCAAGCGCCCTAGCCATGCCCGGCATAGGATCAACTCGGAACGAGGTCGGGTCCTTCGGATTCGTGCGTGCTCGGCCTTTCCTCACATGCGACTCCAGCGCGTACGGGAACGCGCGAAGGTGCTGCAAAGTTTCTATCCTGCAGTTTCCCTCGTTTGGGATGTATTGGCTCAAACGTGTCATGTCCCTGGTGCACTTGCTCAACTTGCCCAATAGCCGTCTAGCGTCGATCACTCGTCTATTTGCGTTGTTCGTGCGGAAAACAAGACTGAGAGACACCACACCCCCTGTCAGCTGGTGCGCGAGGGGAACTATGCATACACAGTTGTCATGAAGGTATTCCACGCAGCGACCAGTGCTGCCGCTGTGGACATCAGGAGGACAGGCTCGCTCACCCTTAGAAACACGGTGCTCTTGTGAGCGCTAGAAAGATGCCTCCAATACCGTCCAACACTTCTATGTCGCTCCCACTCATCCTGGTCAAAGAACCTTGAAATGGTGGAGGCGTTCAGTGTTGCTCTCTTAAATGTTTTATGTGGATTCGAATCAAAAAAGACCGTCTATTTATTCCCTTATTAAAATCCCTCCCGACCGTCCTTCGAATCAAAAAAGACCGTCTATTTATTCCCTTATTAAAATCCCTCCCGACCGTCCTTCGAATCAAAAAAGACAGTCTATTTATTCCCATATTAAAATCCCTCCCGACCGTCCTAGGCGGAGCGATTTTCGGCGAAAATCGCTCCGGAAAATCATTCCGCTCCGCTAATCGTAGTTAACCGTGTTTTGAGCCTGTCCGACCGGCTGTTGCAGGAGGAGTTCAAGTTCACCTAATTACCATTAGGTTATCCATCACGGCGGCAAACGCATAATCACGCAGTAATTAATCCAAACTATTACGAGTGTCGTCCGCCTGTTGCTGTTGATTCCAAGGTTTTTTTTTTTTGGGCGACAACTATCTTTTCAGTCAAGGTTGCCGCACGCAAACTTCGCGACGCGCCACAACCCGACTTGTATATGCTTCCTGCTTGAATATGGCTCGATTTGAAAGCTTCGATGAGTTTTTGCAAGAAGCCCAAGCTCTGGTGTACAACGACCCTTACAAGGTGAGTGAGGACCGAGTCCATCCAAGCTGGCCTGAACTGCTCCGTGAAGTCACTGATTCTGTCATTTCGAGTGCTTTACCAGACACGTTGCGTGGCGAAGTATCGCCATTCAAGCGGTCGCATTTCATTCAAGATCACAAATGACGTGATGGTGGGTCGAATTTCTCTAAGCTCTGGCTCAAAAGTCTAGTTTACTATTTAGTATTTAACGAGTACCTTCATAATTGTTAACGAACGGACTTGGTGCACCCTCACTTCTGTGTCTCTCTTTTGAGGCCACCGACTCCTCATATGTCAAAAAGGTAGAAGCAGTAAACTCGTTATTCTGCTCCTAGATGTTTTGAATTATTGAAGCTAGAAGCTTGCTGGTGGATAAGTTTACTGATCGGGTTGGCCAGCCTGCTGCCTGGAGAGCCATCAGGCACACAGAAAAGTCTGATCATTCCATCGACACCACCAGTTGCAATAGCTGGCATTTTGGTTGAGAACGATGCGCACGACATTGTCCCGCACGTCCTCATAATCGCGACAGGCTCTAATATGGAGATCGACATATCCCAGACTTCTAACTTTCCTTGCATGGTTGAGCACGCAAATGCTGCGGAGTCACTTGGGGACCAACAAACATCAGACATTTGTTCTCCGTTGCTGAAGGTAAATATTGGCTGGAATGATCGCTCGCGCCAAAGCTTGATTGTCCAGTCCGCCGACGCAGATATGAAGACGTCGGCTACATGATATGCCCATCGAACTTGATAGACTGGTCCACTGTGCCCAAGATAGCTATTCAGGTACTGCTCACTCGAAGAGGACGAACATCTATGCAACATTCCGTTTTCCATACCGACGACATACACAGATGTGTTAGCATAGGAGAAATCAAAACACGTACCTTTCCCGTTGTTGTGCACATTCCCACCGGACACATGCTTCACACTTTTGCCTCGACCGGCTCTGAGATTGACTCCTCCAAGGCTCATGAGTTCAAGCTGTTCGCCCTGAGTACTCACATCCCACTGGATTATTCGTCCATCTGTCGAGATCGACACTAAAATCTCATCGTTCTTTAACTTACGTCTCACCCAGCGCACTTGCCAAACCGGGTCGCTATGTTGTCCGAGAAGAGCAAGTTTGTTTGCATTTTCTGTTTTCTGTGCTTTGGTGCTGATGTCAACAATAAATATGCTGCCATCTTGTAGGCCGATTGCCAGGGAGTTCGGCTTTGTCGCAGAGAAATCCACAGCAGTAACACCACTAGCGGTAACAGCCGTCCAGATGGCCCGTGTAGGACTTTTCAAAGACCAGCAAGAGACCAGCCCTTCATGTTGTCCGGGATAGTCGATTTCACCATGACCGGCAACAAGAATATCAGGAAGTTCTTTGTTCCATGAGATGCAAGAGACATTTCGCCCTGATGTTTCGCTGCTTACCAGATCAAAGACACGTGCAACTCTGCAGCCCTGACAAGTGGACAAGAAACTTTAGACGTTCCCGGGAAATGAGAGAGAAAACTGCCACACCTTTCCGCCTTGTAGCTTGTCCGAAGTGTTGTAATTATTAAACATCAAAATGCTTTTGTGGAATAATCTTTGCACTAATAACTTCTCCGCGACGTCTGCAGCTTGAGTGAACTGTTTGTGACCAGTTGGCACCCATACTCTTTGGCAGCTCAAGAGCTTACTTGGGCGCAAGAATAAAGGCGAATATCGGCACAACTTACTACATCGCTTGACTTCAGAGTAATCACAAAGTGTAGGTCGTGCCTGACAAGGTAGTGTTTCTTTCTGAGGAGGCAAAAAGCCAAGGTTCTTGTACTTGGAGCAGTGTTTTACAGTTTGAGTGCTCGCGTTCATGAAAAGTTCCATATTTTTCCATTTGAGATAGTGTGATTCGACCCCGGTGGCACGGTTTGTTGTGCATTTTCCAGAAGACATCTTCCCAATCGCTCCAGATTTCGTTACAAGCCAAAAGGTCTCTGTTTGAACAAGGTTGACTTCTAAGTCGAGTTCCAAATGATTTCCGCTGCGGGCGACTGCGTGATCTTTGCACGTGCGCCGACTATCAGTACTCGAGACCCTGAGGATGAAACTGAACTTGCATTTGTCGCGTGTCCAAACTAACAGAGACGGGGCATTTACCTTTCGGTCGAACTCCGGTTACCAGAAGCGGAATTCTTTTCGAACGACGAGTCGATTGTCATTTGTCAAACAACGGTCGAGAGCCGGCTAGAATAGACCGGTGGCGCCAGGCACCGCTTTGCGTTCCAAGGGACTTTTGACCCACTTGTCAGCACACCGACGATAGTATCCACCTCTGAAGAGACACAAGCAAGGTACTCCGAGTTCCACACCCCTGTTCACTTGTACTGCCGCTCAATAACTAGTCTCGGATGATTGGAGAGTAGAACCGGGGATTTATCCTTGTAAATTTCAATGGAATTAAGGATTGAATTGAATTCTGGTACCGAAACACGTAGGGGTGACAGGGGTTTTTGATAAGAGCGCTTTGAAAGCGGAAACTGTCTATTTTGAGAAGAGCGCTTTTTACATGAGCAAGATGCGCGCTCATGTAGCCGCTGACGCGCGAGTAACGAGCGGTGCGCTGTATCGTTAGGGTTCGCGCCGTTTCTTTAGGGGGCTGGGGCTGGGTTTTCACGGTTTAGAGTTTAAAAAGGAAGCAGCCACTCCCTAAAGCCTGATCCCCTATATAGAATACCTTCGAATATATTTGATATGATCTTCATAGACTATGTAAAAGATTTATCGATTATGCTAGCTAGCTAGCGACTAGCTAGCATGTCTTGGCTTCCCAGCTTGGCGGTGCCCCGTCTGCCCACTGCTATAAATTGGTTTTTTAAACCGAACGCAGAAATCCATACATAGTTCGTCACATTACCTTGACAAGAGTTGCAGTACTTGTTTTTGTTTTGATGCCAGGCGGGGTATAGGTAGGTGGAGCGTAAGCTTTTTCTATTCTGGCATACTCTATCCCGTCGTGAAAATCCTTGATTAAGTCATCCGAGATGTCGTACTCTGGGACCCAGCTGTCCCTTCTCTCTGTAGGTTTTGTAAAGTGGAAGTCAAGACTTTAAAACATGAAAACCACATGGAAGCATACCGTCAAGCCATTCAATGAGGTACTCGTCACCTAAATCCCCAGCTGGTCTCACTCCTTTTATCGCAGCTGGGGGTACCTCTTCATAGACAAACCGTTCAATTGTGTGCGAAATTGACTCGAGCACAGATCGTCTGGCAAACGTTACAGTTGTCGCCGGTATGTTGCGCTTCAAAGTTTCCACGAGGTCCAAAGGCTGCCAAAAACCGCTAAATTGAGAAGCGCTTGGGCTGCTATGACAAGCTCAGTCTCACCGATCGCCCAGTGTTGTCCTGAATCTCTGGATCTGCACCCGATTCGACTAAGACTTCGACGACTTTTTCATGAAGGTACCCTGCCGCGATGTGCAAAGCAGTGAAGCCATCTTTATCCTGACGAATATAATGGTATTGGATTGGAAAATATAACTTATAAAGGGTTGCTTGCTTTTGCGTCGACCTCCGCTCCATAAGAAAGAATCGCCTTGACACAATCTTCGCTCCCAACCCCGCAAGCATAATGCAGAGCGCTTTAAAAGCACAAGACCTTAGAGCCTATGAAATAATTGTAACAGCAAACTTACCTTCTATTGTTGGAGTCACGGGCAGCAACAAGAGCTTGGCCACCGCCCCTTAACATAAGATCTAGGTCTTCAATATTGCCCTTGAAACGAAATCATTGAATATTTCTTCATTATATACAGCAACCTGAGTAAACCTTCCGGCAGCACAGCCACCATTTCTTTTCATAAACCTCTTTAATGTCCTCGGCAATGAGCTCCGATGGCACCCTATATTTGAGGTTCAACACTAAACGGTCACAGATGGAAAATAGATGGTTTACCAAATGCTAACTTGTGAGTCGACCATTCGTAAGAGATATTCGAGGCGATGATCTGCTGGACCGCAAAATATGCGCAGGCCCTCAGCGCTATCAACCCTGACGACTGTATTGGAAAAATCTTGCTTTGTTTGTGTGAAGTTGGACTGAGCAGAGGGAAAGCAGCAAATGTCAAAGGTGTGCCTCAGGCAATGAATAGCTGCATCGAATAGGATCATTGGGCCCCACCAAAGAGCTACAAGTGCGCGTGCGATTGGGCAGGGCTGAAATAGGGCGCGTTAGCCGTAAACTGCCCCGACGCCGCTGTCCCCTTTCAACTGGGGGGTGGCTTAGAAGTGCGAGATGAGGAGGAGACGGATGCTTTACACCTTGGTGTAGGAGGTTGCATGTCCAACTTGGTAGGACCGTTAGTGATGTTTTCATCATGCTGAATGAAGTCTCGCACGGTCGACACTGACGATCTAGTGTCGCTGTTCAGAGAAGCCGTTGTTGATAACTGCCTTATCCACCGTTTTTCCTTTGCCGAGCCCACAGGACGAAGCGCGGTACTTGTTATCCTACTCGGAGATATCAAATCAATTCTGATCACGTCATCATATAAAATCATATATCATATATATATGATATTATATGATATTATGACATCTGTATTTAATAAGAGATATATGTGTTACGCATACATACATCACCGCGTTACTAAAAATATCTAATAATCTTAATAATATTAATAAGAATAATATGTATAATATGTATGATAAAATAAACATGATAAAACATGATAAAATAAACATGATAAAACCATATTAAAACCCTTCACAATCCGGGCTCTGGAGAATTTCTTTTATTCGGCATAACCGCTTCTACACGACTCAGAATTTGTTTGTCTGTAAAAAATGTCTGGTTCACCTGGTATCGTTTATCAAACATCACGGACTATTCGTTTCATACATTGTCGACATTTTTTTTTTGAATTCGAAAATCTCGGTTTAGCCCTTCTTACATGTCAACTGGTCCAAGGGTTCCTTATATATAATCAACCATCCCCTCTGAGGCTATGCCGACCCACATGGGAGCGAACCTCCGTCCCTCGTTCGCTACTGTAGGATGAATATTACGTGTATATATTAAAGGTGTTAATGCATATAAATACTGTAAGAAGCAAGGGATTCCGAATTTCAAGAAGGTGGGGGGTCATCACTATATTTATCGTAAAGATATTGAATCGTAACTTTACAAGTAAGTATAATCATATTATCTAATAAACATCCTCATCTGTATGTGTATTAACATTGTCACAAATAAAGGTATTTTATACGCAAGCAAGGTTATAATAATAACATTATTATCTACCTTCGGTATCTTCGAAACTTACAATAATCAAGATCTTAATAAGAGTCACGAAGAAGTAAGGTACCTTCGATCATTCAACAAGTAATAATAAGCAAGTATAAAAAATATTAAAGATATCATTCTTTAACATAATATTCTGGATTTCAACCACCCGCGCACACTTCAAGTTAAAATAAGGATTTTCTTATTAAATAAAAACTTTTTCCAAATAATGATGACGGTTACCCATATGATAACGTAAGACATGCTGGATATGTTAAATACATGTAAATACATGTAAATACGATATTTATGAACAAGATATCTATGATATTAATCTTACCTTCGAAGGTATTATTTTCATTCCAAAAACAGATCTAAAAACACTTTGGTAGTCATACCGAAGTGCGTTTCGATCAAGCAAGATGCCATATTTTTCGATTTTTTAGTGGCACCCCAGGTTAGTGGGAAGCAGGATCCGAAACCCGCGACCCGCCCATAGGAACAAAAGTGGGAAACAGCGAATACCAACGAACACTAGCAGGCGCATCTTCTCCTCCCCGAACCAACGGACGTATTTGGTGATGGCGGTAGGGAATCCGAAACTTTTGAAAGTTTCCTCCGTAAACTTTTACAAATACGATTGTTCGCAGTACTACGAGCTGTATCGTAGGTCCACGTTGGGCATGACGCTTACAGATGCCCTTGACGAGATGGTAACCGCCGGCGAGCTGACGCCAACTATAGCCATGAAAGTTTTAGCGCAGTTTGATAAGGTGCAGTTCTCAAGGAGGCTCGGAGTAACTGCCTGAACCTTTACTTTGCCACAGTTTATGAACGACGCTTTAAAAAGCGTGGAAACAAAGCTCTCCTTCAAGGTGAGCGCCGCTTGTCTCTGGGTTTCTAACCGCAAGCAACTGCAAGTTGTATTAGAACTTACTCTCTCACTAAACTCATGCAGGGGGACCTAGAGACGTATAGGTTTTGTGACAATGTTTGGACTTTCATTTTGAAGAGTGTGAAATTTGACATAAGCGGACCGGGAGGGGATAAAAGCGCGATCTCTGTCGATCGCCTTAAAATTGTTGCTTGCGACGGGAAGGCTATTTTGGGTGGATGATTGAATCTGTCACTGAATATCAACGACGTGTTAGGAATCTCAACTTCAAGTTAGGAAGCAGTTACATGACCTCTGCAACACTCAGGGGAAAAAGTAAAGGGCATTGTCCAGGAGCTTGCTTTGTGATTGATCAAAACTTTGATCCATTGACACCAGTTCGTTGCAAAATTTCAAGTTAATCCATACTCTCGAACGAAGTGCTTGAGAAAGCCAGTGGTCAACATCTCTTTTGGCTGCAAACCTAAACTTATTGAATGTTGACAGACATCAACAATATATTGAGGATCGACCGACAAACTCAGGGCAGCCAAAATACGGGCCGCGTTGGCCACGCGACAAATGAGCTTTCTAACAGTGCGAATCACGCGCGAACATGGTTTGTGTGCTGCACTCTCTGGAGCGGTGTCTGGATGAAAGGTTGATGGTCCTGAAGCTTTCCTCGTTGGTAGCCCTACCCAAACTAGACCATTGCAACCAAAAATGACTTCAATATCCATGCACCCATAATCATCCTTTGGAAACGGAGCACAAAACATGAGCTGTGATGAGGACAGGCTGACTTCCCCCCCCACACAATTACAATTCACTCACCCCTTTCACGTCAAAAAAATGTTGTTTGCCTCGCTTCACCAAAGCTGGCAACACCTGAATTCGCTGCCCGTGCAGTTTTGGGCCATACGCAGACCCGCGGGTGTGTAATGCAACAGATCCGTCGGAAAAGCATCCCTGAACCTCTGCACTTATAATATCTCGATCACCTACATGGCACAGGTATTTGAGCAACATAAAGATCTTGTTGGCTTCAGGAAAGAAACAAGAAATTGATAGTGCTGGAAGATTATTAAATAATGCTCACCATAGCGATTCCTCATACTTAGTTCGTCATCTGCATTACGACGCCTCTGAACACCATCTGGGAGATGCACGGCACTTAGCTGTAAAGCTGCATCGTGGCGGGTATTTAAATCTATTTTCCAACGTTTCACTAATATTTCTGTCACGCGACCCAAAACTACGTCTCCCATCTCCGGATAATACTGGAAACGAAGAGGTCTCGCGGAAATGAGCTTGTCCATAAGCCTGACTGGTCCACAGACGTTCGAGGTGACATTTTTGCTGCCTGACACTTGAAAGCCATGTCCATATAGAGATGCAGGCCCAAGGTCCGCAGCAACACTGGTTTCTCCGGGAGCGACGAAAGTTGGGCCTGAGTGCATCAATGCTGAGAGTCGTGTAGCGAAGAAGGAAACGATCACGGGATAGCCGATTCGAGTTCTAACATTTCGTTCATGCGAGAGCGATGATGACGAGTTTTCTGGAACTTACTTGGAGGAACGGGCCGCTTGGCACTTGGCGGTTGGAAGTTTGTCTCGAAGCTATAAATTTTCAAGTGGTGCTGGTGTTTGTCACCATTGATGATTATCGGCATCGTTCGTTGTGTGGAAAGTGCTCCTGCTGATGAGTGCCCTGCTGACGTCCGGAGCTTCAAGAAAGTGAGAAGTGAAAGAAATGATATGCTAAACTTGGAAGCAAGGGTAGGTGTGTAGATATCAGAGACATCAGCTATATGATACAGTACAGGACAAAGAGCTATATTTAATTAATAAATGCTTGCATATTTCAACATATTTCATCATATTTATAATAATAAATAATAAATATGATCATCACTGGATTATTGTTAATCTCGCAATTCGTTCGAACGAAGGTTTTCTGGATTTCTACCAACCTCGACACTTTAGTTTGAGTGAATAAGGGCGTTAAATAGATTCAGTACTAATCTGATCAGTTTGTGAAAATATCGTGCTTCATCATTAATTAAAAAAAGAAATATTAACGTCTCCCGGCTCGGGGGCATGGGTACGTTAAATGTTTGTTTCCTGAAGCACATACACCTTTTTATCAATTATTTTTATCGCCTGTTTATGAAAAGTTTTGAAACAAGTACAAATAATTATGACCCATAATTTGAAATATTATTTTGAACATGGGATGGGGGATATATAGGGAATGCATTGCATACGATGGACATAGCGTTGGAATCATTTCTTCGCACATATTTCTTTCGCCTTTTACTAAAGAAATCTGAGAACTGATTCCTTTCAACGCATCATCAATTTTTCTTGCCTACAATTGTGGGCATCCAATAAAATAAATATGATAACACAACAACACACTTGGCCAACGGTGTGAGCTAGCTATGTGTTCGCTGGAAATCGCCAAGCACCGGATCTCATCATGAATGTTCGTAAACACCGCGAGCGAGTGTTAAAAAATATTTTTGCTTTCAATGCAAGCGCCAATGCTTCGGATGCCGGGGATGGTACTCTTGGGTTGCTGACATTTGATGTTAATGTCTGACATTTGATGTTAATGTCTGATGCAATCGATTTGCGCAGGTTGCCGAGGCTAGGTGAGCTAGGTATAAGTGCCGCAGCTCGCGGGCGCGACCTTAGTAGTGCCTGGAGTGGAGTATATTGAGATTATTACACCATTATTAAATGCAAGTTATCGCTCCCGCACGCGCCACGCGTAAACGGTCCGCCTTGACTCGAGATCCGTTTCCAATATTGAAAAGTTTACATGTTTTGATAAGTTAGCTTAGGCCTTACTTCGATATTCGTACGAAGGTAATAATTATGCTTCCATGGATAAAATATAAATAGGATAATTGGATAAAAATAGGCATATGATTAATATAATAATATTGATTAGTTCATATTAATTCTATATTTTCGAAACCCCCGCTGGATTTTTTAAGTGCGTGATTGATGATTGTGGGAAATGGAAGATGGGTGAGCACGAGGTCGCAACATCCTATTATTATATCGTGATGTTTTTCTCTCTGTGTGATTCACCTCGGAACGGTCTGTAAAATTCCGCAACAAAGAGTTCCCAACGGACAAAGTCCTCCATTAGTCCAACTGTCTTGATCAGGTGCGGCGAATAACTCAGAGATGCCAGCATCCGTTCCTTGTCATCCGCTCGTACGGGTTTCCGACCAATTTTTTCACGAAAATACCGGGTCTCTTTCCGCACAAGAGTTAGGTCCGGAAACGGGGTCTGAGACAGCTGGGTTGCTCCATGAGCGACATGCGTTATTCCATATTCTCGCGCATCGTGATTTATGCATGGGATGCGAGTATTTTAATCGTCTTCACAGTCAAGACTTGTGTCTTCCCCGCAGTCCGTCTCTTCAGAACGGCGGCGGCTTGATGCTTGAACGACCGAAGGAAGACTTGAACGAACACCGTCACGCCTTTATTTTTAAATTTCCGATCAACCTGCGTCACGATGGCCATCCCCCGTTCAGCTGTTTCCACATCCGATCTGCAAATGTCTAACCACAGGGTCCGTTCTCTTTGAATGTCCTCCAAAATAGGGTTATTTTTCCATGATGACTGCCCCCACCTTTCAGATACAAATGTTGCCCCGTGCGGCGGTTCCCACCCAGCAGTTCCGTCCTCGATCTCGGTCGTTTCCATTTCCTTGCAATCATTCAATTCGCAAGTGTGCGGCCAAGAAGGTCTCTGCCGTTGCTTCTGATGCTGATGAAATTGCTCTTCTTGAAAAGATGCTAAAGCTTGCAAGAGAGCGCAAGGAAAAGGAGGCCAGTACCATCCCTACAGCTTCAGGAGATTACGACGGTAAGGGTTTTACTATCAAAACTTTCAATGCCATCTCCCCGGTCGGTCTGGATAAATATCCTAATGGAAAATACATCGTTTCTGGTGACGACGCTGCTCTACCTGATCCACCCATGGGCATCATGTTGCGCTCGCACAAAGTTCAGCTTGATGATGTTCCTCCGACTGTCCGCGCAATAGTTCGGTGCGGGGCTGGGACCAATAACATACCCGTGAAGGAAATGACAGAGCGAGGTATTCCTGTCTTTAACACCCCTGGCGCAAACGCAAATGCCGTCAAGGAGCTTGTCATCTGTGGTCTTCTTCTCGCCTCGCGTGGCATCGTTGAAGGCAACTTTCATGTTAACAGCGTCATTAACGAGGAAGAAGATGGAGACTACGACCGAATTTCCAAGCGTATCGAGACAGACAAGGCTATGTTTGGTGGTCAGGAAATTCAAGGAAAGACTATTGGCGTCATCGGTCTCGGGGCTATCGGCTCTCGGGTAGTGTCTGCAGCCTTGGGTCTCGGAATGAAGGTTATCGGCTATGATCCCGTTCTATCACTTGAGGCGGCACTACAGCTTCCCGGTGATCGCATGAAACGTGTCACTGAGCTCGATGATCTCTTTGCGGAGGCAGACTACATTACTGTACATGTGCCTTACATCAAAGGAGTCACCCACCATCTCATCAACTCTGAAGCTTTAGCAAAATGCAAGTCAAACGTTAACCTGCTCAACTTTGCCCGCGGCGAGATAATCGATGGCGCGGCTGTGAGATCCGGTTACGATAACGGCACGCTCACTGGAAAGTACATCTCTGATTTCTCGGATCCTGATCTGATGGGACATCCCCGACATATCGTGCTGCCCCATCTCGGAGCTTCAACAGAAGAGGCAGAGGAGAACTCAGCTGCAATGGCTGCAGCCACAATGATGGACTTTCTTGAAACGGGCACCATTCGAAACTCTGTGAACTTTCCAACGACCATCCTTGCACCACAGAAGAACTCATCTGGAGCTCGATTATGCATTGTCAATCGTAATGAACCTGGAGCCCTTGGCGAGATAACCACATTTTTGGGCTCAAAAGGTCTAAACATTTCCCAGCAAATAAACACTTCGCGGGGAGACATCGCCTACACTGTGATCGATTTCACTAACCAGTCGGAGGACGCGGAGGCACTCCAAGCAGAACTCGCCGCGGCCTGCAACTTCATCATATCTCTTCGGTTTCTAGGGATGGTTTTCAGCGATGAGCTCGGGGAACCCGGCACCTATTTTTATGTTTCTTGGGCCCAATGACAGAGCAGTTTTAATCAAGCTAAAGCAAAGAAATGTAAAAGACAATGTCTTGCTGCTTGCGGTAAGGGCTGCTCTAATTGTACCAAGAAGTCCTCAATGCCAACTTCGACTGATTGATGCTCCGATAAATACATCGAAAATGTTTGGTTTAGCACCTTGCATTTCTGAAGCCGATCCGCGAAGGCAATTCTGTCCTGGCAAACATCAGCGATGTCAGTAGACCATGCATTGAGCAACGATACTTTCAACCAGAAATCCCATTACTGTCGATAGAGTTTGTTAGCGGAAATATTTACACTATTTATTTTTTGGAGCCAAGTTTGCACCGCCACGCTGGAACTTCTTGGAGGAGGGCAAGATATTTTTTTAAGTAGATGACCCCATCAAGCTGCCGATGTTGTTACTAGCAGCCTGCAGCCGTCCCTGTCGTCTGAGACTTTGGACCAGATCGTCTTGTGACACGTGCTTCAGTGTGACTAAGTCTCCCTCATAGTCGCCGTAGTCAAAATTTAGTGAAAGATGGGCAACACTGGATCTGTGTGTGATGACTTTCCCACCTCTACCGTCCTGCCCGTGAAGTTCACACCAAACCATCATGCGATCATACGCGCGCGCTGCTTCATCTTCGTGGTCAAAACAACCCAACGATGTAGGTTTACCATTTCGCCGAAACTGTGCTTCCCACCGGCGCGTAGGAAATGTCTGGTGAACTCCTCGATATTTCGAGGTGTACGTCCTTCCAGATGAGACTCCTTTCTGACGTGCAACTTTATGAACTGATTGACGCGTGCCCGTATCAGGGCCGGAACGGGACGCGCAGTAACTCTGAAACTTGCGTGCCCCATCCATCATTTGTAGGTACTTGGGGTCACACGACCAACCGGGCACTATTAAACAGTCTTTCTGGCTTGACAGCATGTTTAAGATACCCTCCAGTTTGCCTGGGAGCTTTGACTGCGAAATTTTCGAGCAGTTCAGAAAGCAGAAAGTTCGCAGCGAGAATTTAAATGCCTCTCACCGCAAAAGCCGAAGGTAACATAGTAAAGCTGGCGGTGCTCTCGCGAAGTTTTGTTAGTGACGGCGCGACTTGAGCGTCCATGAGTTTTTGTCTTTCAGCTGAAATGAACACTGGTGAAAGAAGGAAAAGGTTCAAGACAAGAGCTTAAGGCAACATCGTCGAGATAGTCCCCCTACTTATTTTTGTCGCCTTTGTTTCTTAGTAGCCCGATTTTCTATTGGCAGGCGTGCTCTATCTGCCTTCGTTTCGAAAGTAAACGTCCCAGTGAGCCTAGATCCTTTGAACACTGGAATACACTTTTAACGATTATTTATATTATTAAATCTAATATTAAGATACCTTCGAAGGTACAAGGTACCTTCGTATTATTTAACTTTTTTACATATTAATAATAATAAGGCTCCAGAGACCGGAGAGTGGGTGTGTGGTGTTGGTGT
>Ga0302114_10000171_pt1 | contig 47291 bp, 30 predicted proteins | sample AG5_Surface_MG_FD_203107 | JGI IMG/M metagenome (GOLD analysis project Ga0302114, IMG submission 203107) | Marine microbial communities from Western Arctic Ocean, Canada - AG5_Surface | ecosystem: Environmental > Aquatic > Marine > Oceanic | place: Canada: Western Arctic Ocean | collected... | reverse complement strand
CCAAAACTACGTCAAACGACCGTCGTGCATAAGGTGCGCACCATCCCTCGCCCCCCCGCGTCGCTTCCCGGCCCGGATATTTTCCCCGGATTTTGCTTTCCTCGGATGTTGAAACCTTCCGTCGAACTCGCGTCGAGGCGCCCGAAACCCGCGAGGACGCGCGCGAAAGCGGGCGATTCTTCAGGATCGTCCAGTCCTTTCAACCTTCAGCGCATCCGATTCGATCGTCGCGTTTCGCGGCGTCGATGGGGACGCGCGGGGATTCCAACGTTTCGCGGATTTTTCACCGCGGGGGTTGGAAAAAGCGGATGTGACATCCGTTCCGCCTTTCCGCCTTCCTCCGTGGGGTCGAATCGGCGCGTTTCGCCCGGATCTGCTCGGATCGGACGCGTCCTCGAGAAGAACGATTCTTCATCTCGAACCCCTCCGCGTTTCGTCTCCGATATCGGCCCCTTCGCGGCCGATCTTCGCGGACGCGGCGTAATTCACCGGCAATCCACCACGTGGCCACCAACCGGCGTCTTCTCGTGACAAACATCTTTTTTTGGGTTTCACGCGCCAGTCGCTAACCTTCCGATCCCCCTCTCATTCCAGCTGCACTCGGGTTTTTCCAACCCCCTTTCAAAACAACCCCAACCATAATGTCCGTATTGAGCTCTTCGGTCTTCGAAGGCGGCGACGCGAGCCGGACCGCCGCGTCGCAGATTGCCGAGCAGGTCAAGTCCTCGGGCTCGGGTCTGAGCTCCGCCGATCTCTCCGCGCTCGCGGGGGCTCTCGCGGACGGATCCAAGGGCACCGCCGCCAAGCGCGAGGGCGCCTGCATGGCCGTTGCGGCCATCGCGGGTACCGCCAAGCAGAGCGCCGAGCACCAGATGGTCACCCTGGTCTCCCCCCTCGTCACCTGCTGCGCGGACAAGCACAGCAAGGAGGTGCAGGAAGCCGCCGCCGCCGCGCTCGGCGAGCTCGCCAAGTCCATGTCCGGCCACGGCGTGCGCGCGGTTCTCCCCGCCATGCTCGAGGCCATGGACCCCAAGGAGAAGTGGCAGACCATGGTCGGCGCGCTCGACACCGTCAGCGCCCTCGCGCTCACCTCCCCGCTGGCCATCTCCGAGGCGCTCAACGACATCATCCCCGTCGTGACGCAGATGGTGAACGACTCCAAGGAGCAGGTCTCCGTCGCGGCCAGGAAGTGCCTCGAGAACATCTGCAACTCCATCGATAACCGCGACGTCGAGCCCTTCATCCCCGCGCTCGTCGCCGCCACCATCGACCACGAGCTCGTCGTGGAGTGCGTCCAGAAGCTCGCGTCCACCACCTTTGTGCAGACCGTGACCGCCGCGCCCCTCGCGCTCATCGCGCCGCTCCTCCTTCTCGGCTTCCGCGTCAGGACCACCGCCACCAAGCGCATGTGCGCCGTGATCATCAACAACATGTCCAAGCTCGTCGAGGATCCCGAGGATGCCGCGCCCTTCCTCCCCAAGCTGGTGCCCGCTCTGGACAAGGCCAAGGAGGAGGTCTCCGACCCGGAGGCGCGCACCGTGTGCGGCAAGGCTTTCGACCAGCTCGAGTCCATCGGCGACAGCCTCAAGACGCACAAGTCCGTCAAGGCTGTCCGCGACGTCGTCGCCAAGGAGGTCAAGGCGAACGCCGGCGTGCCCGCCGAGACTGCGGAGTACGTCACCACCCTCGTGTGCTCCCTCATCAACTGCAAGGTTGACGACGACGGCGACTGGGTCGAGGACCTCAAGGCGTACAAGGTCTCCGAGGCGGCCGCGAACACGATGTACAAGGCTATGGCCAAGCTCTACTTCACCGAGCAGGATGAGAGCGACGACGAGGACGACGTCGAGCAGCTCTGCGACTGCCGCTTCACCCTCGCGTACGGCTCCAAGGTGCTCCTCCACAACACCAAGCTCAAGCTCAAGCGCGGCTACAAGTACGGTCTCTTGGGCGGTAACGACTCCGGTAAGACCACGCTGATGCGTGCCGTCGCCAACGAGCAGGTTGACGGCTTCCCCCCCGCCTCGGAGCTCCGCACCGTCTTCGTCGAGGCTGACATCGTCGGCGAGCTCTCCGACCTTCCCTGCGTCGACTACATCCTCGCGGATCCCCGCATCAAGAAGGCGGGCATCACCGCCGATGTTATCGACCGCATGCTCATGTCCGTCGGCTTCGGCGAGCAGCCCAACCAGGGCCAGACCCTGGTGACCTACCTCTCCGGTGGCTGGCGCATGAAGCTCGCGCTCGCGCGCGCCATGTGTCTCAACGCGGACATCCTTCTCATGGACGAGCCCACCAACCATCTCGACGTGATGAACGTGAAGTGGGTCGAGGAGTACCTCCTCGGACTCAAGGATGTGACCTGCGTGATTGTGTCCCACGACACCGGCCTCCTCGACCGCGTGTGCAACAACATCATCGCCATCGAGAGCCTCAAGCTCAAGCAGTTCAAGGGTAACCTCACTCAGTACGTGGAGAAGAACCCCAAGGCGAAGTCCTACTTCGAGCTGAAGTCCTCCACCGGGTTCGTCATGAAGTTCCCCCAGCCCGGCTTCATCGAGGGCGTCAAGTCTAAGGGCAAGCCCCTGATGAAGATGGCCAAGTGCACCTACACCTACCCCGCCAACCAGACGCCCACGGTGAAGAACGTGACCGTGCAGGTGTCGCTCGCGTCGCGCGTCGCGTGCGTCGGACCCAACGGCGTCGGTAAGTCCACTATGATCAAACTCCTCACCGGTGAGGTTATCCCCCAGGAGGGTACCGTGTGGAAGCACCCCAACGCTCGCGTCGCCTACGTCGCGCAGCACGCCTTCCACCACATCGAGCAGCACCTCGAGAAGACCCCCAACGAGTACATCCGCTGGCGTTTCCAGCACGGCGACGACAAGGAGGCTCTCGCCAAGGACACCATGCAGCTCACCGACGAGGAGAGGGAGAAGGTCAAGGAGCCCTGCACCTTTGAGATTGAGGACGACAAGGGCAACAAGAGCAAGGTCAAGTGGCGCATCGAGAAGCTCACCGGCGGCAGGAAGACGGTGAAGAAGGAGACCGAGTACGAGGTTCAGTTCGTGGGCATGACCTACAACTCCAACAGGTACGTCTCCGCCACCAAGCTCGCCAAGTGGGGTTTCACCAAGCACATGCTCGTGGTTGACGAGAAGGTTGCGCAGCGCGCCGGCGCCTTTGCCACCCCGCTCACCACCGCCAACGTGGAGAAGCACCTCGAGGACGTCGGCCTCGACAAGGAGTTCGGCACCCACACCCGCATGTCCGCCCTCTCCGGTGGCCAGAAGGTGAAGGTTGTCATCGCCGCCGCCATGTGGGCCCTGCCCCACATCGTCATCCTCGACGAGCCCACCAACTACCTCGACCGCGACTCCCTCGGCGCCCTCGCCGGAGCCATCCGCACGTACGAGGGCGGCGTGGTGATGATCACCCACAACAACGAGTTCTGCTCCGCGCTCTGCCCCGAGACGTGGCTCATGCAGAAGGACGCCGCCGACGGCATCGCGGAGTGCAACTGCAAGGGTGACGCCGAATGGATGGCCAAGGCTTCTAAGGCGAGCGTCCAGGCCGCCGTGCAGCTCGACGAGATCACCGACGCCCTCGGCAACGTGGTCAAGATTGAGAAGGAGAAGAAGTCCAAGGACAAGATGTCCAGAAAGGAGAAGAAGCAGGCTGAGAAGATCAGGAAGGCTAAGATCGCTAACGGCGAGGCGGTCTCCTCGGACGATGACTGGGATTAAGCGCCACCGCGCATCCCAAATCTTCCACACTTTCTTGATCCTTGGGACAGCTTCGGCGCACTCTCTAATAGGGGCGATCGATTAGCCGCCCGAACGATTCTTAAGTGTTGGTGTGTGTAGTAGACGACTTCGACAGCATCGAAGCCGCAAATTTCTGTAGAACACTTTGGGAGTCGGCCGCCTGTTTGTACCACCAGCGGGCCCCCAATGTACGTTTGATAATAATTCACAGAAGAGTAGTTCCTTTCAAGACTTCGACTTTCATCCCCTGAGTTTTGCGGTGACCGAGGGACCGTTCTCCTGGTACTCCACCTTAGTCACGTGCTGGTTGTGCGTGAACACAACCTTGGAGAGGATCGCCGCGCCCATCCATGGAGCCCACCGTCCCGTCCCCGGTGGCATGTACTCCGGCACTCCGGCCAACATCGGCTTCATCGACGGGGGTAGCTGCTGCTCCAGGTCCGTCAGCATCCTCGCGTCCAGACCCTCGGTGCGACCCGCCCACGCGCCGCACACCGCCACCGCGTCCACCACCGCCCTCCTCTGCTCCCACGAGCACGCGGTGATCGACGCCTCGACGGCGTCGACGAGACCCGCGCGGCCGCTCGGCCGAAACAAACCCGACTCCACGCACTCCCTCCTCGCGGGACCCGGCACGGACACCTTCCTCCCGTCCGGCAGCGTGTACGTCTCGGCCTTCAACGCCGCGCTCGCGTCATCCTCCGACGGGGCCACCGCCGCGGTGGCGTCCCTGACCGCGTCCTTCTCGTGCTCTCTCAGCGCGCCGTGCGTCTCGCCGCAGCGCGCGAGGAGCTCGGCGGTGACGAGGGAGTGGCCCGCCTCGCACCTCTGCGCCGCGGGTGAGACCACGCTCCCTTCGACCACCGGCGCGACGTCCGTCACGGAGTACCCCACGTCCACGCTGACGCCCGTCACCTTGCCCACCGCGTACAGCGCCGCGACGGGCTGCTCCGCGATGTAGAGGCCAGACACGTTGAAGGACTCGAACATCATCTGCGTCAGTCGCTCGCGGTCCGCCTTGGAGGTGAACAGGGGCTCGGTGATCATACACGCCCCCTCGTCGCCCTTGACCCACGCGCACTGGCGGTAGAACACGTCGGCGAGGATGGCCTCGAGCTGGTCCCAGTCCTCGACGCGGCGATCGCGGATGGGTCGGACGGTTTCCCCGCCGGCGCCAGATCCCGCGGGGCGCACCAGCGCGGGCTGGAGCACCCCGGGCTCGCGCTCGGGCACGGCGTAGCCCGCGCGGATGAAGTCATCGTCGAAGTCGATGACGACGGCGTTGTCACCGATCGTCGTCGCCATGGTCGCCTCCCTGGACGCGAACACTGATCCCTACTCGTAGCTCAATTTCCAGCATCAAACTTGTTGACGGTGAGTGTTATAAAGAGTTACGAGTCGCAGTTCTCAGCCGGAGGTCACAGGGCTGCGCGCGGAGATGCCCCCCGCGTCGGTGGCATCCGCATCCGCGCATCTCATCGATACACGGACGTATCGTGGGAACGTTCCGTTCAATCGTATCGGCCTGTCCCCCGACTGGCGCTTCCATCCCCGATCGCGTCCAAGTCAGCCTCGTCATCATCAGCTAAGTTTTCCACCCTGTCGCGTCCCCGTCATGGCTAACTCGCCGGACCCTTCGGACCGCGCGGCGGTGCGCGACTACGTCCTGGGCGGTCCGCTCATCGACCAGCTATCTATATCCCGTGAGGACGCGACGGACGACGAGGTTGACCGGTGGACGTCCGTCGCGACGCGGCTGTGCGAGCAGCTCTCGATGGACCAAACGTCGCTCGACCCCGCGCAGGCTTCCAGGGTGTACAGGTACTACCTTCCCGTCTACCTGTGGTGCGTCGCCCGTCTGGACGCTCACAGGTCCAACGCAGCCCCGGGCGGCGCGTGTCCGCCCCTGGTCGTCGGGTTGAGCGCGCCGCAGGGCTGCGGCAAGACCACGCTCGTCACCCAGCTCACCAAACTGCTCGAGTCCGACGGCGTTCGAGCGGCGTCCGTATCCATCGACGACGTGTACCTGACGGGCGAGGAGCAGGAGCGGGTGGCGGCGGACCACCCCACCAACCCCTTGCTGCGGTTCAGGGGAAACCCCGGGTCGCACGACGTCCCCTTGGGCATCGCCACGATCGAGTCCCTGCGGTTGCTCAACGACGCGGGGTCGGGGGCGAAGACTGCGGCGGTGCCCAGGTACGACAAGACGATGCGCATGGGACGAGGGGACAGGGCGCCGCGCGATGTCTGGCCGGTGGTCACCGCGCCGCTGCACGTGGTTCTGCTGGAGGGTTGGATGCTGGGTTTCTCGCCCGTCGGGGACGAAGCCGCGGCGGGGACGAGCCCGCACCTCGTACCCGTCGACCGGGCGCTGCGCGACGGCGGGTACGACCGGCTTCACGGCGCGGTGGACGACTGGGTGGTGGTGGTGGTGGAGGACAGGTCGTGGGTGAGGGAGTGGAGGCTGGAGGCTGAGAGGGAGGCGAGGGCGGGTGGGATGGGAGCGCTGACCGACGACGAGGTGGCGGATTTCGTCGACAGGTTCCTCCCCGCGTACGACGCCTACCTCCCCGGGCTGTACTCGCGCGGTCCGTTCGGCGGCAGCCTGAGCGGACGGACGCTGACCGTGCGCGTGGATCGGAATAGGAACGTGCTGGACGTTTAGATGGGCGCGTGTGTTTGTTGTAAAACTCTTTGCGTATTATCAAGCCTGCTAAGTGGGCCGACGACACGCTTTCGTCGCGAATCTCCCAGAGCTTTCGCGCCTCCCCCCAAACCCAAGCAATTTAAGAACGGGGCTTCTCCTTCTTCTCGCGGAAGAGCGCGGAGAGAGCCACACCCGCCACCTTCACCACCTTGAAACGCACACCGGGGATATCGCCGACGGCGTGGCCCTTACGGCCGAAGCCGGCGATGAGAACCTCGTCGTTCTCGTCGACAAAGTTGAGGCAACCGTCGCGGGGCACGAAGGCGGCGATCTTCTTGCCGTTCTTGATGAGCTGAACGCGCACGCACTTACGGATGGCGGAGTTGGGCTGCTTGGCCTCAATACCGAGCTTCTCGAGGACGATGCCCTTGGCGTGGGAGCAGCCGGCGAAGGGCTTCTTCCACTCGGAACCGAGGTTCGCCTTGTTGAAGTCCTTGTCCGCCCAGCGCTGCTCGCGGCGCAGGTTGCGCAGCTTACGACCGGCTCCAAGACCACGAGTCTTACTGTTGAATCACAAGGGGAGGACAGGAGGGAAGCGGAAGGTCAGCGATCGGTCGCGGGGCGCTGCGGGAGGGTCGATCCGACGCTGAGAGGGTCGGGTTATTTCCTGGAAAATACCCGAACCCTAAAACGAAAATCACGGGCGAACGGACGGCGCGGGGACGCCGCCGCGGGCGCATCGACCCGGGAACGACGTTCATCGATGGCCGGACGAGGTGCCCGAATCGAAAAGAGTCGCCCCCGAGCGTCTCGCGCCCTCGTCGTCGTCCCGAACCGTCCCCGGGACGCCTCGTCCGGGCATCCAGACCCTAGATGGCGGGCGGCCCCGGATCCCGCCCCGTCGGGCGAACCGGTGAACCGCGCCTCGCGAAGGGTCCGGGCGCGCGGATCCGGCGTCACGGCGCTGCTACGGGCGTGAGGGTGCGGCATGGTAACTCACCCCATCTTGTTTAGTGTTGCGGTGTGTTGTCACGCGCGTTTAAGAGAGGGCTCGGGGACAGCGTGAAGGAAGCTCTTGAAGGAGCACGTCGAGGGTACCAATTTTGAGCTGGACATGGTGCTACAGGCAAACAGTTGGACGTGGTGATTATTGGTGTTAAAAGTGTTATTAAAAATCCTTGCCAATGACTAGGATACATACAGTAAAACTTATTAGGTATTATCGGCATAGCGCACCACTGGGGATCCAGACGCAGCAGCACGAGTTGGACGAGGTCCGCGGCGATATAGATCGTCGGTGATCCGCGGGTGAAGGTTGGCGCAGAAGGGAGAGCACGCGCGTCGTCTCTGGTAGATCGGTCGGGTTCGCGATGAAGCGCAACGACTCCTTCCGCGACGCAGCCGCGGTGGCTTCCCATTTCCCAAAATACCTGGAGAAGAGGGTGGCGGAGGAGTCGTTCGTGCACGAGGCTGTGCAGTACGCCATGTGGCTGCCCCTGGCCGCGGGAGCCAAGCACATCGGGTGGAACGGCGTGGCGTACCTGTTCCTCACTTGGTTCATCCTTGGAGAGCTGGCGCTGATTTACATGAAGCTGATCCCCAAGAAGCTGAGGGTTCTGAAGTGGTACCACGTGCTGCTCGGCGCGGCTGTCGCGGGTGTGCACTGGAGCGCGGAGCTCGCGCTGGACGAGAATTCATACTGGAGATACCTGACGCTGTACGTGATCGGGGGCATCGGCGTCATGGCGGTCGCGCTGCCGTTCGTGCCGAGGAAGTTCACGCGGGGCGCGCCCGAATTCCTCGTCCAGCTCGGGTTCATCGCAAGCCGAGGCAAGCCCGAGACGACAGAGGAGAAGAAGGAGGAGAAGAAGGAGAAGTAGGCCGATAGATTGGTGGATGTGGATGAATAGCGTAGCGATGGCGCGACGTGGGCACGCGTCGCGTCGGTGTTGAGATCCAAAACGTGTTGCAAATACCGCATCGTCGTCGCGTCAGCCGAAGAAGAAGGCACGAGAAACTTCCTCGACCTTCTTCATTACCACCTGCGCGCGACAGAGGGTTCAGATAAGACACCCGAACCCATGGCTCTCGTGCCGGCACCGCCGCCGATGCTGTTCGGCGCGGTGTTCGTGCGCAAGTCCTTCGTCATAAGCAGCGACTCCTTCGCGCGCGCCGACGCCACGCATTGGACCCTCGACCTCGCGCCCCTTCTGCAGGGTGCCTATCACGATGTCCGAGACGTTTGCCTGTTCATACCCAACGCGAACCTACTGGACAACAACAGCGCGCTGGTCCTGTACGTCCAGGCCGGGAACTCGCCGTGGGAGTACCGCGGCTGCGTCAGTAACGTCCAACCGTCGGAGGTGTTCCCCCTGAACTGGCCCCTCAATCCCGACGGAACGGTGGGGCCGAACGCACAAATCGGGGTAAGCGTCGAACCCACGGCCGAGGTGGTGGGGAAGGAACAGCAGGTGCTGGGGAGCAAAGAGGAATTCGCAAAGCGAGTCGCGATGGACCTGTTCAGGTACATGGAGTCGTTCATCGGCGACGACAGGCTCGGGGTGGGTAACGTCATCGACAACTGGTTCAATAAATTCCTACACAAATTCAGGCGCGATCCCAACTACCTGACCCGGAACAAGGAACAGAGCTGACAAGCGGCGACGTGAAAGTAGCAAACTAGGGTAGCAACGTAGCACAACACACACACGCTCGTCGAGAGCCTATCGATCCCCGTCCCCGCGCCCCTCGACCCAGTCCAGGTCCGCCGAAGCCGCCATCTGGTCAGCCTGCGCCCGGCGAAGCGCCTCGATGGCCCCCTTCAGCCCCTCCTCCAACGCGGTCCTTCGCTCCAGCAATTCCTCGAGCGCGTCGCAGTAGTCGTAGTGCTCGAGAATATCTATGCTGCCCTTCCCCTTGGTCACCCTCGCGGCGCGTGACGTCGCATCGCACAGCAAAGAACGCTCCTCCTCGGCGACGTCGGCTAGCTCGAGGTGACGCGCCATCAAACATTCGCCCGCGCGTCCCACCGCATCCGCCGCCCTGGCGTGCGCATCCATCGCCTCCTTGACGCGCTCGGGGTCCACCGCACGGGGCGACGGCGTGTATTCGTCGCCGCTCTCGCCGGACGACGGGGACGATACCGGGTCCGCGCTCATCAGCGGCGAACCGGGCGACTGCGGCCGCGCGGCGCTCTTGGGCGGCGTCGGTTTCTGGACGTTCCCGTCGACGCCGTCCTTGAGCCTGATGGCGTACCTGAGCGTGTTCAGCGTGTGCTCCGCGTGGCCGTGGCCGGGTGAGACGTGGGCCAGGAGCACGGTCCTGCTGTTCTTCCCTATGAACGCGTCCCTCAGCACCTGCGTGAGCTTGCTCCCGCGGAACGGCACCCTCTGCTCGCCGACAAAGCTCGGCTCCGCGGCGAGCGCCCCGCCGCCGGCGCCTCCGTTCAAGCCGTTCCCGACGGAGAGCGCGCGGATGCACTCCTTGAGCGCGAGGAGCGATTTATTGATCTCGGCACCCTCCTGCCTGATCCGTTGGTCCACGAGCTTACCCCGGTCGGCGCCCCGCTCGGACCCCGCCAGGTCGACGAGCGCGAGCCTCGCCGGCGTTCTCTTGACCCCTTCCTCTTTCGGCAGCTTCGACTTGAGCGTGACCTGGAACACGGCGTGCGACCGCGAGCTCGTCGCGTTACCGTCAGTCCTGCTCGTCTTCCTGCATCGCATCCCTCGCTCCACCAGGGACAAAACCTCGTCGGCGTTCAGCGCGGTGACCTCCTGAAGTCCTAAAATCTTGGTCCGGCCGCGCGCATCCTCCAGCGCCTGGCAGGGAGCCCTGTTGCTGAGTAAGTCGTAGCACTTACCGCCGTATATGTCGTAGAAGCTGACCTTCATGCTCAGACCGTTCTCCTCGCACCCAACCGCCAGGTCCCTCGCGGTCTGTTCGTAGCACGCGGACATGGTGTGCGTCTTGCCAGAGCCGGTTTGGCCGTAGGCGAAGCACGTGGCGTTGGCTCCCTCCTCCGCGCCGGTGAGACACAGCCGCACGAGCGGCGCCACGGCCCTGTCGTACACGTCGTCGTTGGTGGCATCCTCGCCGAACGATTCGTCGAACTCGAACACCGACGATTCCACCCGCTTGGAGCAGTCCACGGTGGTCTTCGGCTCGTGCACCACCAGTCGGCCCCTCCTCGGAAGAGACGTGATGACATCGATCTGCTTGCCCCTCGTCGCCTCGCGGTCGAACAGGGGACGTTTGCGCACCATCACCGCGACGCGAGGCGCGGAAGTGGATACGTCCGTCGCATTCACGTCGTCGTCGTCGCTGGATGACGACTCCACCGACTCCATCATGCTCCGTCGTTCCAGCTCTACCATTCGGCTGAAGCGCACGTCGTCGATCGTTGACCCGACAGCCGCTGACTTCTTCCGTTCCTCCTGGAGCGATGCCTTCTCTTGCAGCGCCCGAAGCCTCCTGGCCTCCCGGCGCTGGGCGATGAGCTCCACCTGGACCGCGCACGATGACTTCATCGGCGTCATCTCCGAGGGGGGTGCGCGGCTCCGTGTGGTTTTGGTTCAAAAAGTAAAACGCCTTGAGGCGACTCGCACGCGGCTCGAGCAGATTGTTAGCGCAGCGCGGTCAGACGGCGCCGATGCCTTGGCACCTCTCGGCGCTGCTGGCGCTCCTTCTTCATCTCGTCGTCGCGGGTGGCAATCCAACCCCCGACGATGTCCTCGGACCGCCCGTCGGCGTGGCCTGGACCCACGCCATGGGCGGACCCGCGGATAGCGAGCGCGCCAGGCCGAGGGTGCCGTGCGTGGACGACGGGCCGGTGGCTGGCGCGCCCGTCGGGGGCATGGGCGCGGGGACGATCGGCAGGACGTATCGCGGGGACTTTGCGAGGTGGCACATGCGTGTCGGCGGTCACACGCACAGGCCAGCGGCGCACACCCTGTTCGCCGCGCGCGTCGACGGCACCGCCACGGTGCTCTCCGCGCTGCCGTCGCACGCGGTGATCGAGGGCGTGCCCGATGGGCCGGGTTCGGACGGCTCGCGCGTCGGCGAGACCCGCTCGCGGCGCGTCCTGCCCGCGGACGGCTCCGGCGGGATCTACCGCGCGCTCTACCCGCGGTCGTGGTACGAGTACGATCCATCCGCGCTCGGCGCCGGAGGTAGGGTGCGGCTGTCGCAGACGCAATTCTCGCCGGTGACGCCGGGCGGGTACCGCGACGCGTCCATGCCCGTCGGCGTCTTTCGCTTCCTCGCCGTGAACGACGGCGACGAGCCCGCGGACATAGCCGTGGCCTTCAGCTTCGAGAACGTCCTCGCCACCACGGACGTCGCGCCCATCGACGTCGGTCCCCCGAGGGGCGCGTGGAGGCTCGCGCCGCACAAACTCACGCACGCCACGTTCGAGCGGCGGGGATCCATCGTCGGCGCGCACATGCACACCGACGACGTGGTGTACGGGGACACGACCCCATCGGAGCCGTGGCACGGGGGCGTCGCGGTGGCGGCGAGGGAGGACGAGGGCGTCAACGTGACCGTGCTACCGATGTACGACTTTGGCGACGCCGACTCGACGTACCTAAAGTTCTGGCGACCGTTTGAAGACGCCGGCGGGTTCGACGGGGACGAGGCGACGGCGGCGAACGAGCACAGGGGCGGGGTTTCCGCGGGCCCGCTATCGGCGTGTGCGGTGAGCGCGGCGTTCACGCTCGCGCCCGGTGAGCGTCGCAACGTGACCTTCGCGGCGGCGTGGGACCTACCGGCGACTTCGTTCCCGCGGGGCTCCGGGTGGGCGAAGCGGTACACGCGGTACCACAGATCGTTCATACACCGCGGTGACGTGCCGCGCGGTGCCGCCGCGCCGGACATCGCGACGGAGGCGCTGCTCCGCGCGGACGAGTGGGAAGGGGACATCGCGCGGTGGCAGCGGGGTTTCATCGAGTCGGCGGCTGCGAAGGAGTTGAACCTGGACGACCCGCCCGGCCGGCGGGGGCGGGGTCACCCGGGACGACGGGACGAGAGGCCGACGCTGCGCCGGCCGGCGTGGTTCGTCTCCGTGCTGTTCAACGAGCTGTACTACCTGGTGGACGGCGGCACGCTGTGGGGCCGACCGTTGACCGTGGCGGGTCTGGACGGCGACGCCGAGGAGTCGGAGTCATCCGTCGCGGCGCCCGGGGGATGGCGCGGCGAGGACGGCGAGGGGGGAGACGCCGCGGACGTCGCGGGCAACGGGGGTGAGTGGGGCGGGACCATGGGCAGGTTCGGTCTGCTGGAGAGCTTCGACGCGCCGGTGTACAACGCCCTGGACGTTCACTTCTACGGGTCGTGGCCGCTCGCCATGCTCTGGCCTGGTCTAGACCTGGCCGTCCTGGCCGACCTGGTCGCCGGCGTGGACTCGGAGGACGAGGAGGAACGGCCGCTGATGTGGAACGCGGGGCTCGCGGGGCGCGCGCCGAAGCGAAGGAAGGTACGGGGATCGGCGCCGAGGGACCTCGGGGCGCCGTTCGATGCGCCGCTGACCTCGTCGCCCAACGCCTTTGACCTCACTGACGTCAACGCGTGGAAGGATCTGGCGCCCAAGCTCATGTTGACTCTGGCCCGCGCGCACGCCATGCGGGGCGGGTTCCGGGGCCCGCACGACCCCGAGGGTATACCTCGCGACGTACTCGCGCGCCTGTTTCGGCCGTGCTACGAGTCCCTCGCCGCGCAGCTCCGGAGGTTCGACAGGAACGGCGACGGTTTGATTGAACACGACGACGACGAGGGAGCGGGGCCCGACCATTCGTTCGTCGCGTGGCGCGCGAGGGGTAACACGTCGGCGTACGCGGGCGGGCTGTGGCTCGCCGCGCTACGTGCGGGCGCGGGTCTAGCCATGGACCTCAACGAGACGGACGCGCGGGAAAGTTTGGAGCGGACGCTTCGAGCCGCCGCCGTCGCGCACGACGAGGCGCTCTGGTTCCAAACAGACGCCGGTGGTGATGAAGCCGCCGGGTACTACCGCTTCGATGCGAGCGGGCAGGAGGGGGGGGACGTATCGTCCGCTGCTCAGGTCATGGGCGAGTGGGCTCTCGCGGCGATCGGCGCGCCGGGTGTCCTACCCGCGCGCAAAGTTCGCGCGGCGCTCGCCTCCGTCGCGCGGCTCAACGCGGCCGCCGCGGGTGATGCGGGCGGCGCCGTGAACGGAGCAACTCAGGCGGGTACGGTCGATACCAGCGGCCCGCACTCGGCGGAGGTTTGGCCCGGCGTGTCGTACGCGGTCGCGTCGCACATGTTACTGGCGGGTATGGACGACGAGGGCTGGGAGTTGGCGAGGGGCGTGGCGGCTGGGACGTACGAGAGGGGCTTGGCCTTTCGGACCCCGGAGGCTTGGGACGCGTCTGGCGGGTTTCGGTCGGCGATGAGCCATCGGGCCGGTTCCGTGTGGGCGATCGAGCACGCGCTGACGATGATGCACAGACGGGAGGTCGCGGCGTGGGAGAAGGTCGGGCGGGGCGGGGTCAAGGACGAGCTTTAGGTGTTTCTCTCGTGTGGAATAAGACGTTGGTTCCTATACAGTTCGCGTTTCAATAATCCATTCCCTTCTGACCGCCGTCGGCCCTCTTCTCTCTTCCCTCACCCCCTGCTGTGATATCAATTGTGCTATATTTACATGATCACGCAGAAGCCGCCACCCTCCTTCTTCTTGGCGGGCTTGGCCGGGGACTTGGCCGGGGACTTGACGACGGTCTTCGACGGGGTCTTCTTCGTCACGCCACCCTTGGGAGCGACAGCCTTCGCCTTGGGGGTCGCAGCCTTCGCGGCCCGCCTCGCCGAGGGGGGCCTGGTCGGGGTGACGGGCTTGGCCGGGGACTTCTTGACCGGAGTCTTCTTGGCCGGAGTCTTCTTGACCGGGGTCTTCTTCGTGGGAGTCTTCTTGGCCGGGGTCTTCTTGACGGGAGACTTGGCGGGGGACTTGGGCGCAGCCTTGGTGGGAGTCTTGGCCTTGGTGGGGGTCTTGCCGGTCTTGGGAGTGAGCGCCCTCCACTTGTCGGACAGGTCCTTGTTGCTGCGGCCCTTGAGGGGAGTCGCGAACTTGGGATCCTTGAGGATCTTGGCCCAGTTGCCTGCGGACGGCGGGGTGGGACGGTCAGGATGGAAATTCTTTTTCGCGGAATTGGTTATCCGTTCTCGGGGGACGGAGGATCGGCGGGCGGAACTCGCTTCCACGCCGCCGCGATCGGCGGTGGCTCGGGCTTAAACAGGGGAGGATACTCACTGGCTCCGTGCGCCTTCACGCCGGCCTCGAGCGCGACGGATTCAGAGGGAGTCCACGCGGAGGAGGACTTGCGCTTCGCGAGGCTCATCTTCTTCTTGTTCTGTTTGGCAAAAGAATGGAACGTGACGTAATTGTCAGCCGGGGCGAAGGGACCGGGTGCGCGCGACGCGCGTTTCACGGGTGACGAAGACTGGCGACACGTCCGGAATATTTTTCGTCGTGTTCGCGGCGGAACGCGCGCGGTCATCGCGCGCGAAAGAACACGCGCACGCCCCGCCCGCGCTCGGGTCGCGCCGGAAAAAATCCAAGGGACGCGTGCAAAATTGTCCAATCGTCTTTTCATAGTTTTCACGCGCGCGCCGCCGTGGACGCGCGTGCGGATGGGGAGGTATGCGAGCGGATGCTCACCGAGGACGCGGGGGTCTTTTTGGATGCGTTCTTCTTCGCCATCGTTGCGTCGTTGGGGTGACACGCGTGAGGGCGTTTGGGTTTGTGGCCGCCCAATTTAAAAAAAACCCGAAGGCGTGCCTGTGCTGGTTCGTGACATGAGATGAAAACGAAATGAAAATCCGCCGTTTTTGTCGGTTTTCGGAGTGTCCGGCCGTTTGATTGGGACATCTGACCGTCGTTTTTGAGTCTTTGGCTGAAGAAAAAAGTGAAAGGCCGGTCGCAAAAGTTATCACCAAACGGAGACGATTGGTCCAAGGGGATCACGGTGGTGAGGTGGCGAGAAAGAGTGGTGTTGTTTCTTTTCTGGCTTTGGCGATCGGCGCGGACGGGATCAGAAGTTCTCTCGTAGACCTACCTCAACAACTCCGCGAACATGTCCGCGGCTATGACTTTCCGCACCGCGATGGTCGGCCAGGCCCTCTCCGTCAAGGCCACCGCCGCCAAGGCTTCCTCCAAGGTGAGTGCACATGACACCCGAACCAAGGGGACAGAATTAGATGGGCGATAATCAGACAGACGACAGCCCCGCCGTCGGGGCTGGGATTGGCGCCGGATGACTCGCGGAGGTATCGTTCGAGGCGAAACCCTCCCTCGGACGTGCGTTTCGGGACGTATCCGCCGTCTCCGCCTCGGGTCGTGCGCTCCGAGGCCGTCTCGGGACGGGCACATTCGGCCCGAGCTGGAATCGGCCACCTTCCAGATATTTTCCACCCGGTGCACCCATGTCCGCGAACCGACGCCGTCCCTGACCCGTCGACGTCTCCTTTCCCCAACCACGCAGCCCGTCGCTACTGTAGCACTCTTCGGCAAGAAGCCCGCGGCCAAGAAGCCCCCGGCCAAGAAGCCCCTCGTCAAGAAGGCTGCCCCCAAGCCCATCGCCAAGAAGAAGCCCGTGGCCAAGAAGGCTGCCGCCAAGAAGCCCGCGGCCAAGCCCCTCTTCTCCTTCGGCTCCTCCAAGCCCAAGCCAGCGGCCAAGGGTACCATGGTGAAGAAGGTTACCCCCGCCGCAAAGTCCAAGTACACGATCAAGAAGACCGCCGGCTCCCAGATCAAGAAGTCCACCACCAGCTTCAAGACGGTGGATTACAGCAAGAAGAAGCCCGTCAGGCCGGCTGGCGGATACGGCGTCAAGCCCATGGGCGGCGGCTCCGCGATCAAGTCCAAGCCCGTCATCAGGGCGCCCAAGGCGAAGACCCTCAACTCCGACGAGGTGGGCACCCTGGGCGTCGCGGGCATCTTCGCGGGAACCTTCCTGCTCACCCTCGCGGTGCTCCCCTCTGCCTTTGAGACCGCGCTCGAGGTGATTGGCATCGGCTACACCGCCTTCTTCACCTACAACTGGATCACCAACCCCTCCGCCAGCGGCGACCTCGACAAGGTGCTCACCGAGATCGACGACGCCACCGGCATCAACGTCAAGAAGATCGCGTCTGTGACCGGGGAGCTCGCGGACTCCACGAGCAAGAAGCTCGCCGAGTCGGCAGAGAAGTCGGCGGAGGCGAGGGCAAAGGCGAAGCTCGAAGCGAAGGCGAACCCCCCCGTCGACAAGATCGAGCCCGCCGCCTAGGCCGAGTAAACGTTAACACGGTTATGAGTGAGATACAGCGACATAGGTGATGTAATTAGCCAGGGATTTAATGAAGTGAAGTCAGCAGCAGTGCTTCGCGTATTATCAAAAAAGTTTTAAGCGCCTCTACCCTTACTTGGCCCACGCCGCGGACTCAGCCTTGAGCGCGGCGACGCGATCGTCGAGCGACACCGCTGACTCGGGGGTCCCTTCGGTGGCGATGAGGCCGAGCACATCACCAACCTCGGGTCCCTGCATGCGGCCCGTGAGCGCGATGCGGAAGGGCATGAACAACCTCTTGCCCTTGCGTCCCAGCTCCTTGCCCGTGGCGTTGACGAAACCCTTGAACTCGTTCTTCTCAATCGCCGACTGGAGCTCGCCGCTCTCGAACCCGGCGATGATGGCGTCGGCGATCTCGCCGAAGTCATCCTCGATCACCTTCTTCATCTTATCGTCCTTGAGGTTCTCCTTGAGGGGGTACTCCAGGATCGCCTTGACCTCCTTCGCGGCGTCCTCCACGAGCTCGATGCCGTTGGCGCACATCGCCACCGCCTTCTTGGTGAACTCGCCATCCGCCGACGCCGCGAGTCCCTCCTTGACCAGCACCGCTCCCACCATGGCGATCTGCTCCTCCTCCGGCAGCAGCCTGATGTGCTGACCGTTCATCCAGTTGAGCTTCACGGTGTCGAACACCGCCGGGGACTTGTTGATGCGGTCCACGCCGAACTTCTCGACGAGCTCCTCCGACTCGTAAATCTCCTGCTCCGTGCCGTCGTTCCAGCCCAGGAGGCTCAGGTAGTTGATCATCGTCTTGCTCAGGTACCCTTGCTCCTTGAACTGGCCGACGGAGGTGGCGCCGTGCCTCTTGGACAGCTTGGAGCGGTCCGGCGCGAGGATCAGGGACATGTGCGCGAAGATGGGCCTGGGGAACTTGAGGGCGTCGTACACGAGCGCCTGCCGGAGGGTGTTTGGGAGGTGCTCCTCGGCGCGGAGGACGTGGGTGATGCCCATGGTGGCATCGTCCACTGCGACGCAAAAGTTGTACACGGGCATGCCGTTGGATCGGAGGAGGACGAAGTCGCCGAGGGTGTCGGTGTCCCAGCCAACCTTGCCGCGGATCATGTCGTCAATCTCGATGCGTTCGCCCTCGGGCACCCTGAACCTGTAGGTGTGCGGGGTGCCCTTGGCCATCTCCGCCTCCACATCCTCCTTCGAGGCGGTGGACCACTTGCCCATGTACTTGGGCGGGAGCTTCTTCGCCTCCTGCTCCTCCTTCATTGCGGTGAGCTCCTCGTCGGTGCAGAAGCACGGGTACGCGTAGCCCTCGTCCACGAGCTGCTGCGCGAGCTGCTTGTAGATGGCGCCGCGCTCGGACTGGCGGTAGGGGCCGTACGGTCCGGGGTTGTCGGGACCCTCGTCCCAGTCGAGGCCGAGCCACTTGAGGTCCCTGACCATGGCGTCCTCGGACTCTTTGGTGGACCTCGCGGTGTCGGTGTCCTCGACGCGGAGGATGAACTTGCCGCCCATCCGGCGCGCGTAGAGCCAGTTGAAGAGGGCGGTGCGGGCCCCGCCGACGTGGAGGTTGCCGGTGGGGGACGGCGCGAAGCGCACGCGCACGGTACCGTCGTTGGGGGGCACCTTGATCTCGATCTTCGACTCGGTGGCGACGCAGCGCGTGACGGGCGCGGCGACGGATCGACGGTTGCTTCCGGCCCATCGGGACATCGCCCCGCGGGTGGAGCGACCCACCTTGGCGCCGCGCATGTGCGCGCGGCCAAGGGTGATGGCCGCGTTGGCACTCATCATGAACGCCGACATCGTGGTGTGCGTGTCCTGGTGACTGACGGCGAGGTGAGTCTCGCACGCGTGTCGAGGGTATGAGGGTCTTCCGTGGATTTTGGCGATTTTATCTTCTTCGTGATGAGAGGAAGATCTCGAGATCGTTTGCGATTTCCTGGCGTGGCCGTGGCTGGTCAACTGGCCGAACGTTTACTCTTCAACCACGGTTTATTCGACCCATAGAATGCCGTGGAGCGCGGAAGACCACAGCACTGTTTGGATAGCAGCAGATGGCCGCCTCGGTGGGGTACCCGCCCCTTAGGGTACGGGTTAGGGTACCCGAAGCGACGCGTCGCGGCCCCGGCCGGCATCGCGGGTGCGCGCGGACCTCCGCGAAAGGCGCGGGGTCCGGTGAGCCCGTCGTTCGCGCGCTGGAGACCGTGGAGGACGAGCGCGCTGCCGTGATGACCGAAGACGGCGTCGCGACCGGGGATGGCGAGGCCGGTGTCGGGAGAACGAGGGCGGACGCGGGAGCCGAGGCGAGCACGAGCGATTCGGGGTCGGCGCCGCGATGGGCGCTCGGGGCGTTCGCGGCATCCGCCGTGGCGCTCGGCGTGGCGCTCGCGCCGTCGATGGACGCCGGTTCCCTCGGCTCCACGTGGGCCCCGTCGTCATCCAACAGGAAGGATGGCGCGGCGCGGACGGAGGTGCTCAAGACTGGGTACCCGGCCGGAGCCACGTGCGGCGACTTCAGCGCGAAGCGCACGCAGGTGGCGAGGGACATACTCACGTGCAACCAGGACAACTGGAGGGAGAACTGCCTGGCGCACTACTCAAACGACGTGGAGTACACCGACGGACCGGGCTTGACGCGGATCAGGGGCGTGGCGCAGATGGGGACGTACCTCAAGAACCAGTTCCAGTTCTCCCGGCAGTACCTCACGGTGAGCGACGAGACGTGCGCGGCGGGCACGTACGTCGCGGAGTGGTCGCTGGACATGGACCTGGGAACCGGGGAGCTTCGCAAGATGCCGGGGATATCCGTGCTCAGGTTCGTCCAACCCGACGCGTCATCGGCGGGTGACGACGCGTCATCGGAGGAGGCGAACCTGGTGGCGTATCACAGGGACTACCTACCCGACGGGAAGATATGGGAGAACGCGCCCGTCGTCGGTCCGCTGGTGAAGTTTCAGCGGGAGACGTATCAATCCTGCATGCTGTCGCCAAAAGGTTGCGTCGACCTGCTCGGCGCCCCGAAGTAGTCAATAGGCTTTTGATATTCATCACAATCAGACGATGGCTCTGATGATAGGGGCTTAATACTAAGATCCCATACGGTCGCTCAACTCATCGTGCGTGTACCCAAGCGACGTTTACCAAATCCCCGGGATGAACAGCGCGGGCACCTTACGCTCATAAGCGGCGTATGCGGCCTTGTATTTGGTTCGCATGTACGCGACTGTTTCCTTGGCGCAGAGGCTGGCCATCAGCGGGTAGTCCACTACAATGAACGGGACGATGAACTTGGGTTCTCCGGTGAGGATGACCGCGCCGATATCTCGTAGGACGTGCCCGGTGGTGCTGATGAACCTCGCAACTCCGAATAATCCTTTGGTGAACAGTTTGCCGGCGTTTGCGGGCTGGCGCTTGAAGAGATACAGCTGCACCGAGGGGACGGTCTGGAGGAGACCCGCGACGACCATGGTTCCCGCGCCGACCATCTCGCGAGGTGTGATCTCCGTCGACGATGCCACCGGGTTGGCGTACATCAGCATCCACGTGACCGCCGTGTGCAGGAAGTTGTGGAAGAACAATACTTTCACGGCACCGAAGTACCCGCCAATGCCGCTCATCTGCGTCACGTCTTGCGCGGCCCATCGCAGACCGTAGAACGCGTCGAGGGCGTGCAGCATGAGCTTACGATTCGCGGCGATGGCGAACGTGGCGACGCCCATCTTCGCGAGAGCGCCTTCGTAGTGGCCGTCGGTGGAGAGCACGTAGGCTGCCGCGGGAAGCGCCAGGTGCCCGATTAACCGAAGAATGCGGTCGCCGGTCCATGCTGGCACGCCCTTGGCTTTGATGTCGCGCGGGAACGCGGTGGTGTCTATGCCCTCGAAAATACTGCCCTTGATCTTCCATGAGGAGTCCGACATCGTGGAGCGCGTCTGGCTGTTTGTTGGCTGTGGAGCGTTTGCATAACGCTACTCGTAGCACTACTTTTTGGCTATAACTTTGGCGGAGATGGGAAATTAACTCAGGGAATTAGACAGTCGTCCAAGCCAAACGAGCCAAGAGAAAGTCGGCGCCCACGATTAAATACTCACACCTCAGGGGCGCCGCCGGAGACAACCCCCACCCGGCGCCACCATGGGGAAGAGGGCCGAAAAGGGAACCCCGAAGGACGTCGCCAACCGGGCGAAGGCGAAGGGCCTGCAGAAGCTCAAGTTCTACTGCCAGATCTGCGAGAAGCAGTGCAGGGACGCGAACGGCTTCAAGTGCCACTGCACCAGCGAGGCGCACCTTCGCCAGATGGAGATCTTCGGCATGAACCAGGGCAAGTTCATCGGTAGCTACAGCGAGGAGTTCAAGCGGGCCTTCCTCAATATGATGGCCACATCCCATAGGAACAGCAGGGTGAGCGCCAACATCGTCTACAACGAGTACATCGCGCACAAGGAGCACATCCACATGAACGCCACGAGGTGGACCACGCTGACTGAGTTCATCAAGCACCTCGGGCGGGAGGGCATCTGCGAGGTGGACGAGACCCCGAAGGGCTGGTTCCTCACGTACAGACCCGAGGACAAGGAGGAGAAGATGCGGCAGGCGATGAAGGCCAAGCGTAAGGTCGCGGAGGAGGAAGAGGATGACCGCAACGCGAGGCTGATCAGGGAGCAGATCGAAAGAGCCAACGCGGCGCTCCCCGAGCACGCCAAGCGACACGCCGAGGCGACGGAGCTGGACGAGAACGCCAAGGGTGAGCTCAAACTGAGCCTCGCGGGGGTTAAGCGCATCAAGACCGCGGAGGAGCTCGACCGCGCTAAACCCCTGCCCACCGCGCTGGAGGCGTTCAACAGGGCCTCGCAGGTGGCGTCAGACGCCGCCGCCGGGCTCATCAAGGCGCAAGCCGCCAAGAAGCCGTCCGCGCTCGACGAAATCTTCCAGAAGGGCGTCGCCGCGAAGGAGGCTGCGAAGGCCAAGCCGGTGGATGCCCCCGCCGCCGGAAAAGACGTGCCGTGGCTCCAGCCCGGCATCGTCGTCAAGATCGTCTCCAAGGCGCTCCAGTCGGAGGGGCTGTACAAGAAGAAGGGGGCGGTTCGGCGGTGCCTTCAGGGAGGATACGTGGCCGAGATCGACGTGATCGATACCGGCGCGAGGGTGCAGGTGGACCAGACCGAGCTCGAGACGGTTCTCCCGTCGGTCGGCGGCGCGGTGGTGGTGCTGAAGGGCGAGCACCGGGGTCTGACCGGCAAGATGGACGGGCTCGAGACGGACAAGTACGTCGCCGTGGTTACGCTGCGAGAGGGACCGAACAAGGGCGCCACGGTGCGTTTCGACTACGAGGACATTAGCAAGCTCTCTAGCAGATGAAGCTTTAGTAAGTGAATCTTTAGCGCTTTCGCGATTGACAAAGCGACAAACTCGCCGTTCGCATTTCTTTTTCTCACCCGACGAAGATGCGAGCCAGGGTGCCAATTCCGTAGATGGAAATCTCCTTGGTGGCGTCCATCTTGATGACGCCGTCTTCGTTGTCGACGCCGATGAGCTCCGCGCCCTGTCCGCGGTCCGTGCCCTCCACCACGATGACCTTGTCCTTCTTCTGCGGCTTGGCCAGCTCCAGCTCCGCCTCGGCAATCGTCTCCTTCTCGTCGCCCTCCACGCTCTCCATGCGCGTCTCGCCGTTGGCCATGGTCTTGAGCGTGCCCACCTGCACGGTGACCTCGTCGCCCGCGCGCGAACGCACCACGCCCTGCTTCCCGCCGGGCAGGACCACCACCGCACCGGTGATGAACTTCCCGTGGTACCCCGCGTCCGACGCCGAGATGGCGAGCGCGCTGGAGCCGCCGCGGAGGTCGGGGGTGCCGGTGACGCGAATGTCGGGGGTCCCCGTGTACCCTGACTCGCCCCCGGGCGTGGGGGTATCGTCGTTCCAGTGGGAGGTGTCGTACGCCGGGGTCTGCGAGCCCCACGCGGTATCCCTGAGCGGGGTGCGTCCACCGGCGCCGTCGTCGCGCGACGGCGTCATGCCCGGGTTGTACGCCGGAGTGGTGGGGCGGTGCTGGGGCGTGCGCGCGGGCGGCTGGAAGGAGTCGACAGACGCGGAGGGTGCGCCACCGTAGGTGGAGGTGGCGGCGGGTGCGGCGCCGGGCTGCGTGATCTGCGTGCGCTGGACGGTGACCGTGCGACCCTGCGCCTGCAGCTCCACGCGCACGGTGGTCTCCGTCGCGTCGACAACCTTACCCTTGTACCCCTTGTAGACGCCGGCGGTGACCTTGACGCCGCTGCCGATGAGGCCGGCGTCCCTCCTGCCCACGGCGCCGCCTCCAAAGCGACCGCGCTGGGGCGCAGCCTGGGGCCCGCCGGTGTCCTGGCGGGAAGGGGAGCGGAGGAGAGCCGAGCCGGGAGACATGGGCACCGCGCCAAAGCCCTTCCCGCCCGTCACCGGGTCCTTGGCCCTTCCGCCGTGGATCTTGACGTCCCTGGAGCGGCACACCAGCATACCGCCGTGCTCGGAGACACCCCTCGCCTTTCCCCACAGCGTACCCTTCCAGATGTGCTCTACGGTGATGGTCGTGCCCTTGCCGGGTCCGTCCACGATGCGGCACATGGACTTGGACTCGATGGTCTCCATGGCGCTGTCCACCGCGGTGAGCGTCCTGGTTTGGAGCTTGCGCTGGAAGTCGTGAAGCCTGACCGCGCGCACGTCGGGCCTGTCAAAGTTAGACGTGGACATCATCAGCATCGCCGCGTCCTTCTCCACCCTGATGAGCATACCCACCGAGTCATCCTTGAGGAGCGCGAGGTCGTGGACGCCGTACTCCCCGAGGGTCTCGACCCTGTGCGTGGTCTCGGCGCTGTCCGCGAGGTGGTGGGAGAAGACCAGGAACTCCTCTTTGGTCACGTCGGAGAAGACGGTGGCGACCTCGCCCTCGACCTTGACCACCAAACCGGCCTCGCCCTCGTGGCGGCCCTGGATGCACCGGACGTGCGAGCCAATCTTGAAGGACTTGCGAAGGTTCTCCTTGTCCACGTCGAGTACGTCGTGGAGGAGCTCGTGTTCGGGCTTGATCTTGACGGTGCCGTCCCCAAGCACGCGGTCCACGATACCGGTTAGGTTCTTGAGGTCACCCTTGATGATCACCACCTGGTCACCGGTGCGGAACACCTGGTCGGCGCCCGCGGATCTGTCGCCGAGCGACGCGGCGAGAGCCTCGAGGTTCGCCTCCGTCATGGACTTACCCGCGCCTCCCTCGGCGCGATCCTCGCCCGCGGCGTCCTCGCCCGCGGTGTACCTCTGCAGCTCATCGAGCGGGGGCTCACCCGCCAGCTTGCACGACGCCAAAGAGATGGTCTTGATGAAGTAGCCGTCCCTGAGCTTGTGGACGCCGCAGAGGATGTCGAGCCTGTCGCCGGTGCGGCGGTCCATGCGACCGCGCTCCAGGGAGAGGTTGTACTTGCGAGCCTCCGCCTCGGTGAACAGGCGCGCGGGGGGACGGAGCGCGGCGTTGGGCTTTGCCCTGCCCGCCGCGGTTCCCTCTTCCTTCGCCTGGAGGAGCGCGTAGTCGAACCTGGGCACGAGCTGCACGGAGCACTGGTTGTCAGCGTAGTTGATGTCAATGACCCTGGCGAGGTCACCCTTGTACACGCCGCCGCGCATCCTCACCCAGGACTGGTACTGGATGTTCTCAACCTTCTTCTTGGTGACGGTGATGGAGTCCACCATCTCGTTGATGGGCACCAGCTTGATGGGCTTGGAGTGGTACACGTGCCTCATGCCGGTGAGAGCCTTCTTGACGTCGGATTCCCTCTCCGCCTCGACGTAGATGTAGGACTTGAGGTGATCCTGCACGCACGCGGACTTGATGGCCACGGCGCCCTTGCCGGTCTTGTGCATGTTGATCGCCTTCTGCATCAGGCACACCACGGTCTCCCTCTCCTTGCCCTGCTTCACGGTGACGAGCCACAGCTTGGGATCCTGCACCGTGGGGTGCAGCGCCTGCTGGTCCACCGCGCTGCCCACGACGTCCCCGTCGAACCCCGCCAAGTGCGCCGCGTACCTCTCCTTGATCTGCTTCTCGATCTCCTCCTCGTTCTCCATGCGCTCCATGTTCTCCATGTTCTGGTACCTGGCGTGGATGCGCTGCTGCGCCTCAAGCTCCACCGCTTCGCGCTCGCCCTCGTCCAGATCCTCCTCCCCGTCGCCGTCGTCTTCTTCGTCTTCGTCGTCGCCGCCGTCCTCCTCCTCGGCGATGTCGTCGATGAAGGCGCTCGCGCCGGTCCTCTTCTTCTTTTTCTTCTTGTGCACGCGCTCCTCCTCTTCCTCCTCGTCGTCCTCCTGTTAATTCGGGGCGAAAAAAAAGGTGAGGCGCGGAATGGTCAGAATAATGCGGGAAATGCGATCGGGCGGGGTGGGTCCGATCTCGAGGCGGCGAAGGTCATCGCGCGCGGTCTACGCCGCGGCGATGTTCACACGCCGTTGGAATTGAACGGCGGCGAGTGGGATGACGCGCGTCGGCTCGGGGCGGGAACTCACCTCGGCGGCATCGTCGATGAACACGTTGCGCTTGCGCGATTTGCCCGTCTTCACGGCCCCCTCCTCCTCCTCCTCGTCGTCGTTGTCGGAGCCGCCGAGGCCGTCGTCCTCGTCTTCGTCCTCGAGTTCAACGTCCTCGTCATCCTCGTCGTCATCGGACCCGCCGGCCTCCTCCTCGTCGTCGGAGCCGTCGGCGTTCTCCTGTTCGTCATCCTTGACGACCTCCTTGACGGTCTCCTCCTCCTTGTCGGAGTCGGCCTCGTCCTTGTCCTCCGCGTCTTCGACGTGGAGCTTCTTGGACACCGCCTTGGTGAACTTGCCGCTTCCCGTGACGCGAACCATCTTGAACGAACACGCGACGACCTGCGCCGACGTGCGATGCGCTCTGGCCTTCCCCGAGATCATCGAGTCTCTTAGGGTTCAATTCCCTCAGGTCTTCGGGCGAAATTCGCCAAATCGCGCAGTTCGATAGACTTTTCATGCAGAACCGTATTTATTTCAAAGAATTAGGCCACTGTTAAAACCATATAGAATTAACAGCTCTATATGGATTTATAGTTATGAATGTACCTCGTTTGGTCCGACGACGAGCCAACAACGAAGACACTCCGGTAGCGCGCGGGTCGGCTGAGGCGGGAGGCCGTGATGTCGGGTCTCCCGGTGGTGATGTGCGTCGCGGAGAAGCCCTCGCTGGCGGCGTCCATCGCGGGCTTCCTCTCCGACGGCAAGCACCGCTCGCGGCGGGGCGGGCAGGAGGTGCACGAGTTCGAGCGCGACTTCAACGGCGCACGATGCCACTTCAAGGTGACCGCGGTCATCGGCCACGTGCTGTCCATCGACTTCCCCTCGAAGTTTCAGTCGTGGGAGCTGGACCCCGCCATCCTGTTCGATGCGCCGGTGCAGAAGAAGGAGGCGACGCCCAAGGCCAGGGTGGTGGAGCACCTCGAACGAGAGGCCAAGGGCGCGTCGCATCTCATCCTCTGGCTCGACTGCGACAGGGAGGGGGAGAACATATGCTTCGAGGTGATCGACGCGTGCGCCCCGGTGATGCGCCCAAACCGAGGGGACAAGTTCGTGCACAGGGCCAAGTTCAGCGCGGTGTCGAAGGAGTCCATCGAGCGGGCCATGAGGACGCTCGGCGCGCCCAACCGCGACGAGGCGCTCGCCGTCGACGCCCGGCAGGAGCTCGACCTCAAGGTTGGCGTGGCGTTCACGCGGTTCCAAACCAGGTTCTTCCAAGGGCGGTACTCGCACCTGGACGCCAGCGTGATCTCGTACGGCCCGTGCCAGACCCCGACACTGAACTTCGCCGTTCAGAGGCACCTGGAGATCGTCTCGCACGCGCCGGAGGATTTTTGGAGTCTGCGCGTGGACGTGCGGTCGGCGGCGATGGGCAGGACGCTGGCGACGCGGTGGGAGCGTGAACGGGTGTTCGACGCGGACGTCGGGGAGATGTTTCGGTCCATGGTGTCGGGGGATAAACACGCGTTGGTCCAGTCGGTGGAGGAGACGGAGGAGTTCAAGCGAAGGCCCCCCGGGCTGAACACGGTGGACCTGCTCAAAGCCGCGAGCGCGGGGATGGGCATGGGCGCGCACAGGGCGATGCAGGTGGCGGAGCGACTCTACATCCAGGGGTTCATATCATACCCGCGCACCGAGTCCACCGCGTACCCGCCGGGGTTCGACCTGAAGGGCACGCTCACGGCGCAGCGGGGTCACCCGGCCTGGGGCGAGTGGGTCGAGGAGCTCCTGTCCGGATCCGTGGCCAAGCCGCGCGGGGGTAAGGATGCGGGCGATCACCCGCCCATCACGCCCGTGCGGTCCGCGACGGAGAGCGCGGTGGGCGGCGGGGAGGCGTGGAGGATCTTCGATTTCATCGCGAGGCACTTCATCGCGTCCGTGTCCCCGGATTGCGCGTATGTCTCGCAGCGAGCCGTGTTGGTGGCGGGGGGCGAACGTTTCCACGTCGGCGGCCGGACCGTGACCGCGCCGGGGTGGACCACGGTAATGCCTCACAGGGCCATCGAGGATGATCCACTCGGTGAGATAAGAGAGGGCGAGTCGCTGCCGATCGCGACGGTGGAGCTCCAGCAGGGCGCAACCTCGCCGCCGCCGTACCTGTCCGAGGCTGAGCTCATCGGATTGATGGAGCGCAACGGCATCGGCACGGACGCGTCCATACCCACGCACATAAACAACATCGAAAAAAGAAACTACGTCAGGATCCAGAGCCAAGGGGGGCGGAGGGTGGTGCCCACGGATCTAGGGGTCACGCTGGTTCAGGGGTACCACCGCATAGACCCCGAGCTTGCGCTCCCGGCTGTGAGATCGCACGTCGAGAAGCAGCTCGACATGATCGCCACCGGCAAGGCGGACCACGAGTCCATCGTGCGTCACACCCTCGCACAGTTCGCCGCCAAGTTCAGAAACTTCGTGGATCAGATCGAGCGCATGGACACCCTGTTCGAGGCGAGCTTCGATCCGACGTGCAGCAGCGGCAAGCCGTTCAGCAAGTGCGGTCGGTGCCTCCGGTACATGCGCCTGGTCAGCACCCGCCCGCAGCGACTGTACTGCCCCACGCAGGAGGAAGTGCTCGAGCTCCCCGCGGGCGCGGTGAAGCTGTACAACAACAGGGAGTGCCAGCTGTGCGGGTTCGAGCTTCTTCTCTTCCAGAACGGCGACAGGACGTACCCCATGTGCCCGTGGTGCTTCAACCACCCGCCGCTCGCGGGCGGGCCCGGGCCGAAGGGGCTGGTGTCGGGGGCGCCGCATCCCCGCGCGCATCCTATCATAGACGCCCTGCTGGTGTGCCCGTGCCCGGAGTGCGGCGAGGACGATAAGCTCAAGGGCAGGGAGGGGGGTTGGCTCATGCTCGAGCCGGTGGGCGGCCCGAGGTGGAAGTTTGCTTGTACCGGCTGCGCGCTGGTCGTCAAGCTGGACGACAGCGTTCACAAAGTGACCGTGGACAGGCTCGACGTGTGCGGGGCGTGCGGCGCGAGGTGCCCGACGGTTATTTACCACAAGGACAGGACCCCGCTCGCGGGCGGCGAGACGACGCACGTGGCGTGCCTCGCCTGCGACGATTTGCTAAACTCTTCGATAGAACTGGCGCGAGGCAGGAGCGGAGGTAGGGGGGGTCGAGGCGGTCGAGGCGGTCGGGGACGCGGTCGGGGAGGCGGTCGCAAGCCCCCGAGCGACCACGACCAGAAGATGAGCTTCAAAGACTTTTAGCGGGGACGAGGGACGGTGAAGAAACCGATAGCGCATCGCGGAACTGAATAATTAGTAAGCCTTACGGCGAGAGCTGCCATTGAAACTCTAGGTAGTTCCCATCACACTCGCGCATCGTGAGACTCCTCACACCCCCGAAAAGCAAGGCACCGACCGTTTAGGCGAGGGCCTTCTTGATGAGGGCCGAGCGCTTCGTGCGGGCAACCATAACCTTGTACCTGTCGAAGTCGGTGAGGTTCTTGCGCGCCTGCTGCCTGGCGATCTTCTTACCCCACGCGGACGCCGCCCACTTGCCCTCGACATCCGCAGCCTTGAGCGCCGCGGCGAGAGTCTCCTTGGAGGGAGACTTCTCTTCCTTGAGGTCAACCACGATGGAGGTGAGCGCCAGGCGGCGGAGGGAGATCACGCAGCGCTGGATGGTGGGGGAATCGACGAGAACCTGAGGGACGAGAAGGGATGCACGGTCAGCGACGATGCTCGTGGGTGCCGGAGTGCGAAGTTGGATCGTCCGGGGTCGGGCGCGGGGGTCGGGGGTGCGCCGATCTGGGCTCGGTTCCAGCACGCCCCCCTTCGCCCGAAAAAAAACCCCTAGGGTTTCCGGGCGTCATTGCCGCCCGGAAAGGCGCGCGTCGCCGGTCGCGAGCGCGCGGGGACGGGCTCCTGCTTCATTACTCACCCTGTTCATGTCGACGAAGTCGACGATGGTGACAAGCTTGCCATAGAGGGGATCCGCGGCGAGGTTCACGAGCGCCACGCGGCCCAGTTCGATGTTGCGCTGTTGGAGGGAAGGGATGGAGCGACGGTGAGCCGGATGACGAGGCCGGAGAACGAGGGTGGCGCGCGCGGCGGCGCTGGATTCGGCGCCGTGACGACGCGATAGGCACAATGATGGGGTCGGTAACTCACAGTGAAAGGCATCTTGACGTTCCGCTAAGGGATGCGTCTACGCGTGCCGCAAAAGAGGGCGCGCCGTTCTCCGCTCAAGACCTAAGTCCCTCTCGGGCAGCCGCAGGAAACGCGCCGCGCGCCAACTGGCCAACTCTCAACTTTACTCAAAAAACTGAAGATCTTCAGCGGCACTCCACTCGATGCGCGCGGTGTCGATGTCCGGGACGATGTTCGGGCGGTGTCGGGCACACCGTCGGCGCAGTCGCGCGGGTCGGACGACGTGTCTCCTCGTGTGTCTCCTCTCGCTGGTGGCGCTCGTCTCGTCGGAGGCGGACGCGGAGGAGGGCGCGCGCGCGGAGAACGTCGAGGTTGACAACGGGGTCGCCCCCCGTCATCATCACGGCCTTCCGCCCACCGCTTCGCCCCCGGCGCCGGTGGATTTGGACGGGGAGAATGCGCGCGACGGTGGTATTCGGCCCGCGGGCGCGTCCGCCATACGCTTCAGCGCCGAGGACGAGCTGCACTTCTCGCCGAGGCTGGTGCAGATGCTTCGACGGCCGTGCGAGGCGTACGCGAGGAACGTTCTGGACGAGCCCGCGCTCCACCTTCAGCACGCGGCGGTGATATTCCTCCGACACAAGTGCAGACACGCGCCGCCCGTGACCTTCGGGCAGACCGGGCACGCGTGCGCCGAGCTGGCCAACGCCGTGGAGATCGACATGACGCACGGCGAAGCCGCCGCGGCGCTCCGGCAGCTGCTGCACGAGCGGTGCCAGGCGGAGGCCATCCTGCTGACGGACGCGGAGACCAAGACCGGCGATGCCGCGAGGTTCCTGGTCAAGGACACCGTGCGTAGGGTGGCCGAGGAAGAACTGGAGCTACGGGATTTCGCGGGAGCGCCGATGTCGAGGGAGAATGCGTCCAAATTGCCGAGGCTCGCGCAGGACCGGGACGACGTGCTCCTGCTGGACACCAAACCGGCCAACGAGCGCGACGGGGACGACCAGGCGAGGCCGCGGTCGTGGGATGAGAAGCGGCGGGACGCGGAACGAATGAAAGGTACGCGGGTCCCGCGCTGGGGATGGGACGGGCCCGATGAGCGCGACGGGTTCGACCCGACGGATGACGTCGGGGATGAGGAGCGGCGGGTGGAGCTCATGGTGCTGACAGACCTGTACCGCACCACCGAGGGGACGTACTGGCGCAGGCAGAACGGCTGGCTCGACGAACGGAACCATTGCGCGTGGGAAGGAGTAACGTGCGTATCCCCCGAGGCTGAGTTCGGGGTCCTGTCGCTGGCCCTGCCCGACAACGGCCTCGCGGGCGCGTTGCCCCAGACGCTCGCGAGGCTGCACCGGCTGCGGCACCTGGACCTCTCGGGGAACAGGCTGAGGGGCACGGTCAGCGGCGCGTTCGGGTCCATGTCGCGGCTTCGGGCGCTCATCCTGCGCTCGAACGCGCTGTACGGTAAGATCCCGGGCGAGCTCGGCGCCGCGGCCGCTTTGGAGCAGCTCGACTTGTCCGCAAATCACTTCGCGGGCCGGCTCCCCTCGGACCTCTCGCGACTCCGCGAGCTGCGCATGCTGAACGTGAGCTCCAACGGGCTCACCGGCGAGCTACCCACCGGCGTTTGCGGGCTACAGAAGCTCGAGGTTCTCTCCGTGGCGAAGAACAGGTTCAGCGGCGACTTGGCGGGACCCGCCGCGGCGCTCGGGTTCGCCGGGAAGAGGTCGCCGCTTCGACTGTTCGACGCGAGCGAGAACGATTTCTCCGGCGACCCGCCCGTCGTCCCCCCCGACGCCCCCGAGCTGCTCATCTGGGACGTCTCGAAGAACTCCATGCGGGGCACGCTCCCGAGGTCGACGCCGCCGGAGAGTCTTCGCATCTTCGCCGCGTCGGATAACTCGCTGACGGGCGCGGTGCCCGCCGAGATGTTCACGCCGAAATCGCAGCTTCGACGCCTGGACCTGTCCGGGAACGCGCTCAACGGCACCCTCCCCGACACGTTGATGTCCCTGACCCAGGTCATGCACGTCAACGTCAGTAACAACGGGGACATCTCCGGGGAGATTCCGCACGAGGGCGCCGTGGACATTCGCGCGATGCGGGCGCTCGCGGAGTTTGACGCTTCGTCAAACAGACTCACCGGGCCGCTTCCACCCGCGCTCGTCAGCCTGCCCAACCTGAGGCTCCTGGACTTGTCGAACAACGAACTGAACGGTACGTTATCCGGAGATAACTGGGCGGACGCGACGCGGCTGGAGCGGCTGAACCTGCGGGGAAACAGGCTGAGGGGGTCCATACCGCCCGAGCTCGGCGTGCTGCGCGGCTTGACGCACCTCGACCTGAGCGGCAACGAGCTGGACGGGCCCGTGCCCGTCGCGCTCGTCACCGCGTCGTCGCTGGAGCACATGGACATCTCGGGTAACTCTTTGGACTGGTCGACGGTCGGGAGGCAGGGGCCGAGGCGCGGCGCATCCGACGGTGAGCTGTGAAACTAGTTAGCCGTGGACTCACTATGTGGGTGTGCAGAAACTCACAATATTTTATTGTTGTGAAAGTTCCTCATCGACTCAACATTTCCTAATCTTACTTGTGGTGACACGCGTTCCAGTCTGAATAATCTGCATAATACTGCCTTTTTGGGTGACAGATCCAGAAATGGATATTTTTATTCCAGCAGAAAGTTCTGCCACCGCCGCCCTGTGGCTTGAAGCACGAATCGGGAGAACTGTTGGGAAATTATACCGGGAAAACTCATACGACCCTGTTTAAACCGTCTCCCAGGGTCCACCGCGTATTCTGCCTGGCCGTCCTCGAGTTCCAACCACGTGAAAAACGTTGTCACTTTTTGCGAAATATACGTAATAACGAACTCTTGGCGGCCGCCGTCGCGTCGGTATTACACGACGCGCCACACGAACGTTCGCGTTCCATCGTCTTGAGAAGGTCGTTGACATACCTCGACGACACCATGTCACAGCATGAGGGATCCGTAAGTGCTCACCGCGCCCGTTCCACCGCCGCCCCCGGCCCGACGAACAGAGAATGTTCGTTCCAGTGTGGGCAGTGCGCCGCAAAACAAACCTACACGCCTTTCGCTCACCTCGTTCCCTCTCTCCGACGTGCAGATGCCGAGTGACGTGTTCTTCCTGATCTACGGCGCGACCATGGTCTTCTTCATGCAGACCGGGTTCGCCCTGCTTGAAGTCGGCTCAGGTGAGTCCCCTCCCCGCTGTTCTACAGCTGTTCTACACCGCCTGACCGACAAAACATGCACGGACGTGCTTTTTTTTTTTCACCTCCGCAACCTCCCCCTCACCGTCCGTCCTCCCCCTTCCTCCGCGCGCAGTCTCGATCCGCAACACCAAAAACACCCTCTTCAAGAACCTTCTCGACGTGTGCTGCAGCGCAATCGCGTTCTATTTATTCGGCTTTGCGTTCCTGCACAGCAGGGAGGGCGAGTTCATCGGCACGACCGATTTCGCGCTCGGCACGGAGACCTTCACAAAGATGGTGGACCTCGACGACGAGGACGTGCTCAACATGCAGGCGTACGAGTACTCCAAGTGGTTCTACAGCTTCGCCTTCGCGGCCACGAGCACCACCATCGTCTCCGGCGCGGTCGCGGAGCGCTTCAAGTTCAAAGCGTACGCCGTGTATTCCATGGTCATCACCGCGCTGGTGTACCCGGTGGTGGCGCACTGGTGCTGGTCCGAGAAGGGCTGGGCGTCGCCCCTGACGCGACCGAACGAGCTTCTCCTGGGCGTGGGAGCCGTGGACTACGCGGGCTCGGGCGTGGTGCACGTGACCGGAGGGCTCGCGGCTCTCATCGCCTGCGTGGCGGTCGGCCCGAGGGTGGGCAGGTACAACCGCAACATCGTGATGGAGATGCCGATGCAGTCGCCCGTGTTCCAGACGATTGGAACCCTCTTCATGTGGTTCAGCTGGTACGGATTTAACAGCGTGGCGACGATGACGCTTCAGGGTGGAGCCAGCATTCTCGCCGCGAAGAGTGTCGTGACGACCACCTTGAGCGCCGCGATGGGTGGGGCGACGGTCATGCTCCTGGACCACCTCATCCCGAATCAAAAGATGGAACCGCGAAGGATGAACAACGGCGTGCTGTGCGGCCTCGTGTCCATCTCCGGCTGTGCGGGCATGATCGACGTCTGGTTCAGTATCGTCATCGGTTTCATCGCCGGAATTGTGTACGTCGCGTCCTCCAAGATGCTCATCATCTTCAGGGTGGACGACGTGGTGGACGCCGTCCCCATTCACCTCTTTGGAGGCATCTGGGGCACAATCGCGCCGGCGTTTTTCATGACCAAGAAGTCATACCTGCTCAAGTACCCGAACTTCCCGAGGGACGAGATGTACGAAGGCAAAGAGTACAAGGCTCCGTGCGGGCTGTTCATGGGCTGCGAGAACTCCGGGAGCTTGCTGGGCGCCAACCTGCTCATGCTGCTCGCGCTCGTGCTGTGGGTCACCGTCATTTGCTCGCTGACAATTTACGCTGTCCAGTGGTCGATGCACACGCTGAGGGTGAACCTTAACGACGAGATGAAGGGCATCGACGCGTCGCAACACGGCGGTAGGTCGTATACGGAGTTCCAGACCACCGTGTTCACGTTCAAGACGAGGGACGGCGCGCAGCACTCCATGGAGATGAGGGTTCGTGCCGGTGACGCCGCCAAGTTTGCGATGGCGCTGAGCGAGGTGATGGAGGGTTCCACGCACACCAGCAGCGACTCCGCCGGGATAGCCTTGCAGAATCGCTCATCATCGAGGGCGGATAAATCCATGGCGTACGCCTTCAAGGATGTCGAGGAGGGAAATAGGACGGGTAGCGCGTCCCCGAGCCCGGGTGGCAGCGGCGGCAGCAGTCGGGACCAGAGCCCCAGCGGACGCAACCGCGGCCAACAATCCGCGCCGGGATATGGATACTGGGACAATGTCCACTATCAACACGATCGGTCGGATAAAGACGTAGCTATCACCATACCGGAGTCCAACGGTGGCACTGAAGGCAGCCAGGGATCGAGTGCCGCGATGAAGTCGGAGCAGCATTCCGCTGGGAGTGTCCTGGACCCTTTCGGCGACGCCCAAAGGGAAGGCTGACTTTTTGCTTCTGATGACCGGCCTCAGAGAGACCCGATTCATCCTTAATATACCGACCATAATACGACGTCGGTGCCATATTAATTCGCACCGGACTTTAACATTCGAAAGTAAGACTTTTGTTATATTTGACGAGCTATCCCCTTCAATCCTCGACCCCTCGAGTCGTGCTTTCACATTTTCTGGAAGATCACCACCATGGTCATCAGGCCGATCATGACCATGAGGAAGTAAATGCAAGTGATCATCCTCGTGCTCTTCTGGTGCGTCTCCGCCTTAACCAGCTGCTTCCTCCCCTCGTCCACCGTGATTTCCACTTGCTCGCAGTTGTAGTCGATGCGGTCCAAGATCGTCCCCTGGTCAATCACCAAAACGCTCAGATCCTTCATCACCCCCGCCAGATCGTTGACGGACTGCAGAATCTTCGTCACCTCCTGGTCTCGCTCGATATTCACCGCCTCCGCCCGATCCAGTCGCTGCATCTGATTCTGGCTGAATCCCGGATCCGCCAGCCCTTGCCCGCCGCCGCCGCCGGTGGCCGCGTCCCACCCGAAGATGTCGTCCACGCCGCTCGCGCCGGGCCCCCGCCCCTCCTGCTGCTTGAGCCGCTGGAGGTAGTCCTTCTGCATCTTGCGAAACTCCTGGGACAGCTTCTGCAGCTCCGTCGCGAGCTTACGCTGGACGTTCTTGATGATAACCGTCTCCTGCTGCGCACCCCTCGCGTCGTTGAGCGCCCGCAGCCGAGCCTCGCACCGCTTGAACAGCCTGGTGATGTCCTGGGTGACAATCTCCACAACGTGGTCGTCCTTGTCGTTGCCCATGTCGTCGAAGTTGGGCAGCAACGCCTTGTGGTGCGCGGCCGCCAGCTCCTTGAGCTTGTTTTTGATCCTGTTGATGTCCGCGCTGACCTCCTCGCTGAAGTCCACCCACGCGGGGGGCAGGGTGGCGGACAGGCCCTCCAGCCCCGAGCCCTCTTCTCCGTGTCCGAGGCCCATGCTGCTGCTGCTGCCGAGCGCAGCCTCGAGCAGCCTGGTGGACGCCGCTTCGCTCTGGCGTTCGGACGTCGCGAAGCCGAAGTTACCTCGCGCCTGGTCGCGGAACCTGATGAACTTGTCAGTCAGGTTCCGATACGCCCCGAGTTGCGCGCCGGACGTGGATGTTGTCATCCTCTTCCTCTCCGCCCCTCAGTGTTCCCCCCGTGCTGATGAGAGCACCGCACGCGCGGGAACCGTCCCGTCGCTGACTCGCCCCCGCGGTTTTGCACGCGTTCGTGCTGACCTGATCGCCGTCGGGATCACCTCTGCCTGGCGTCTCGAGCGGCCTGCGCTCCTGAGCCGCCTTAGCGCCCCGCCGACTGAGGCGCTCGATGAAAAACCGAGGCAACAAAAAAAGACTCGACCGGACTTGACGAAAAAACCGAAAGGACCCCTGAAGATCTGGCTTGCGTGCCAGAAGCACCGGGCGACATCCCAAGCGGGTGCGACACATCGCGTGACCAATCGAGTGACGCGTGTGACACCGCTCGGCTGGGATCCCAAGCTCAGAGGGTCAAGAGTCCGGGGACCACGCGCGCCCATCGCGGTCTCCTAATAAATCTTGCCCACTAGCCAACGGCTCTGTGTCAGCAGCTTGAGTCAACCATGGGCGCGACCGACGCGGTTGCCGAGGTGAACGCCATCGCCGTGGGAGTCAAGGTATGGCTTCCCGATGGTGGTGAAGAGGCCTACATCTCCGGCGAGGTCACCTCCATCGAGGGCGATAAGGTCACGGTGCAGATTCCGGGAGCCGGGGACAAGGTGGTCCCCGCTGCCGACTGCAGCCTCTGCGAGAAGGCCACCCAGGAGGACATGGTGAAGCTCAACTACCTCCACGAGCCGGGCGTGCTGAACAACCTGCAGTCGCGCTACGGACTCGACGAGATCTACACCTACACCGGCTCCATCCTCATCGCGGTGCGTCCACGACCCGAACCCGCCACGACCGCCTCGATCACACCGACTCAACGTAACCCCCGTGTCGAATCAACGATCCCAAAAAACCGACCGACCCGCCTTGACCCCAACCGCGCCCCGTTCCCGCCTCTCCCACGCGCAGGTGAACCCGTTCCAGCGCCTGCCCCACCTTTACGACCACCACATGATGGACCAGTACCAGGGCATGCAGCTGGGCGAGCTGAGCCCGCACGTCTTCGCCATCGCGGAGGCTGCGTTTCGCACGATGGTGAAGGAGTCGCACTCGCAGTCCATCCTGGTGTCCGGCGAATCCGGCGCGGGTAAGACGGAGACGACCAAGCAGATCATGCACTACCTCGCGCACATGGGCGGCAGCTCCGACGGTGTCGAACACCACCCGGACCAGACGGCGTTGGAGAGCGCCAGGCCCGTGGAGCAGCAGGTGCTCGAGTCCAACCCGCTGCTGGAAGCTTTCGGCAACGCCAAGACGGTGCGCAACGACAACTCGTCGAGGTTCGGCAAGTTCGTGGAGATTCAGTTCGATAAGAAGAACAGGATCAGCGGCGCGGCGATCAGGACGTACCTCCTCGAGCGCAGTCGCATCGTCAGCATCAACGACCCGGAGCGAAACTTCCACATCTTCTACCAGCTCTGCGACGGCGCCTCCGAAGATGAGCGCAAGGAGCTTCGTTTGAAGACCCCCGCGGACTACCACTACACCAACCAGTCCTCCTGCTACACGCTCAAAGGGATGGACAACGCGGAGGAGTACGCGGCGACTAGGCACGCCATGGACGTCGTCGGCATCTCCAAGCACGACCAGGAGAGCGTGATGCGAGTCGTGGCGGGTATCCTCCACCTCGGCAACGTCACGTTCAAGGGATCGGATGACGCCGACGACGGCTGCGAGCTCGCTGACGATCATTCGAAGGCTGCACTCAACGACGCGGCGGCGGTCATGATGATCGACGCGGAACGACTCGCCAAGGCGCTCAAGACGCGCACCATCGTGACCAGGGACGGGAGCATCGAGAAGCCCCTCGACGCCGCCGCCGCTGCGAGCAGCAGGGACTCGCTCGCAAAGACGCTGTACTCCCGGCTGTTCGACTGGCTCGTCGCCAAGATCAACGAAAGCATCGGTCAGGATGCCGAGAGCGACACCTTCATCGGCGTCCTCGACATCTACGGCTTTGAGTCGTTCAAGACGAACTCCTTTGAGCAGTTTTGCATCAACCTCGCCAACGAGAAGCTCCAGCAGCACTTCAACCAGCACGTGTTCAAGCAGGAACAGGAAGAGTACGAGCGCGAGGCCATCGACTGGTCCTACATCGAGTTCGTGGACAACCAGGACGTCTTGGACCTGGTCGAGAAGAAGAACACGGGCATCATCTCCCTCCTCGACGAGGCGTGCATGTTCCCCGCGACCACCTACGAGCAGTTTGCGCAGAAGCTCTACCAGGCTCTCGACGGTAAGCACACGCGGTTCGCCAAGCCCAAGCGCTCACAGACGGCGTTTACCCTGACGCACTATGCGGGCGAGGTGACGTACGAGAGCGACTCCTTCCTAGACAAGAACAAGGATTTCGTCGTGGCTGAGCACCAGCAGCTGCTGGCCGCGTCGACGCTCGAGCTCCTCGCCAACGTTTTCGAGGCCAAACCCGAACCCGAGGACTCCAACAAGCGGGGCGGACGATCCGCCATGAAGTTCACCTCCATCGCCGCGTCGTTCAAGGGTCAGCTCGCGTCGCTCATGACCAAACTCAACGAGACCGCGCCGCACTACATTCGGTGCATCAAACCCAACGGCCTGAACGTGCCGAGCAACTTTGAGGGGGCCAACGTGCTCCACCAGCTTCGGTGCGGCGGCGTGCTCGAGGCTGTGCGAATCAGCTGCGCCGGCTACCCGAGCCGCAAGCCGATCGACGAGTTCCTCGACAGGTTCGGACTGCTCACGGCTGACAAGGACGCCCTGTTCAAGCCCGGCGAGGAGGGCAAGGTCATCAAGCAGATCCTCGACGGAGCCGGCTTGGAGACTTGGCAGCTGGGCAAGACGAAGGTTTTCCTGCGAGCGGGTCAGATGGCGGTGCTCGACGTGCTCAGGCACAAGAAGCTCGACGCCGCGGCGACCAACATCCAGAAATTTGTCCGCCGCGCGCAGCATGTCAAGTCGTACAATGCCACCAAGGCTGCGGCGCTGATGGTCAGCAGGTGGACCAGGGGCCTACTCGCGAGGAGGCTGGTCAAGGCTATGCGCCTTGAGCGTGCGGCGATTAAGTGCCAGGCGAGGGCGAGGTGCGCGATGGCGCTTCGTCGTTTTGGCAAGGTCAAGTCGGCGACGATTCGTATCCAGGCGGTGGCGAGGGGTATCGCGGCGAGGGCCAGGTACCTCGCCATGAGGAAGGAGAGGGCCGCCCTCCTGATCCAGTCCCATGTGCGCATGTGCAGGGCGCGCGAAGAGTTTCTCTCCGGCAGAAGAGCCACGGTTGCGTTGCAGTGCGCGTGGCGCTGTAAGATGGCGAGGAGGGCCTTCGCCACGAAGAAGCGCGAGGCTCAGGAGGCTGGCGCGCTGCTCAAGGCGAAGAGCGAGCTCGAGAAGAAGCTCGAGCTCGAGCGCACCAGGGCTGAGATTGAGAGGCGCAAGCAGGTTGAGGCTGAGGCTCAACGCGCCAAGGAGCAGGCTGAGATGGAGGCCAAGATGGCCGCCATGCAGGCTGAGATGGAGAAACAGAGGCAGGCGGCGGCGGCTGAGGCTGCCAGACTGGCGGACGAGCAGGCTGAGAAGGAGAGAATCGCCCGCGAGGCGGCCGAGAGGCAGGCTGAGGAGGAGCGACAGGCTGCTGCCGCGGCGGCGCAGGCGAGGGAGCTCGAGGCGCTCCGGGCGAAGGAGGTTGCCATGCAGGAGGAGGCGGCTCGCGTTCAGGCCGAGGCTAAGACCGCGCTCGAGACCGAGCAGGCGAAAGTTGCAGAGCTCGAGGCCCAGCTCATGGAGGCTGCCAACGAGAACAAGGAGCTCGGCGACCAGAACAAGGAGCTCAGCGAGCGCGTCATGATGCTCGAGGCGGAGAACACCCGCCTCAAGCAGATGGCCAAGGAGAACATCGCCAAGGCTGCGTCCAAGCACGTCCTCTCACCCTCCCGCGGCGCCCTATCCCCCGGCACCCCCGACTCGTTCGTGTCAACCCCGGGGAAAGGGAACGACGACGAGCTCGAGAGGCAGCAGGCGGAGCTCGACGCCAAACGAGTCTCACTCGCCAACGCGCGGGCGCAGGCGGACCACGAGGTACTCCTCGCGACCATCGAGAAGGGCGGCGAGATCGGGTTCAGCGGCGGGCAGCCCATCCTGGCGTGCGTCACGTTCCGCTCGCTGCTGCACTGGCGGGTGTTTGAGCTGGAGCGCACGGGTCTGTTTGACCGCATCATGGGCCAGATGTCCGTCGCGGTTGAGAACAACACCGATAACAACGCGCAGCTCACCTACTGGCTGTCCAACACCTTTACGCTCCTGCACCTGCTGCAGCGCACGCTCAAGACGAGCTCCGGCGGCGCGGGCGGGCGGGCCAAGCGCTCGGGCGGCGGCAGCATCTTCGAGCGCTTCAACTCCAGGCTGCTCGCCAGCCGCACCCCGACCAAGAAGGAGGGTGAGGCGGAGACGCCCGGCATCCCCGGCGTGAGGCAGGTTGACGCCAAGTACCCCGCGTTCCTGTTCAAGCAGCAGCTCACCGCGTTCGTGGAGAAGATCTACGGGTTCCTGAGGGATAACATGAAGAAGGAGATCACCCCCCAGCTCGGCTCGTGCATCCAGGCGCCCAGGCAGAGGGGCGGGGACACCGGCGGCAGGAGGGGCGGCGGCGTCAACGGCCTCAAGTCCCCAGCCGCCGCGGGTGGGCAGCTCGGCCAGCAGCTCGGCACGCACTGGCGCACCATCCTCGACTGCCTCGACACCCTGCTCACGGTCATGCGCGCCAACCACGTACCCGTGTTCCTGGTTCGCAAGTTCTTCACCCAGATTTTCTGCTTCATCAACGTCCAGCTCTTCAACGCGCTTCTGCTCCGCCGCGAGTGCTGCTCGTTCAGCAACGGCGAGTACATCAAGACCGGCCTCGCTGAGCTCGAGAACTGGCTCATCGAGTACAAGGACTGGACGGGTAACGCGTGGGAGGAGCTGCGGTACATCCGCCAGGCTGTACAGCTCCTGGTGATCCATCAGAAGCCCAAGAAGACGCTCAACGAGATCACCCTGGAGCTGTGCCCCGTGCTGTCCATCCAGCAGCTGTACAGGATCTCCACCATGTACTGGGACGACAAGTACGGCACCGAGACCGTGTCCCAGGAGGTGCTCGTGGCGATGAAGGAGCTCATGATGAAGGACCAGAACACGAACATGTCCAACTCCTTCCTCCTGGACGACGACAGCTCCATCCACTTCACAATCGACGACATCTCGGGGACCATGTCGCAGATTGACCTCAACGCCATCCAGGTCCCGGAGACGCTCGCGACTAACCCGGCGTTCGAGTTCCTCCTCCGCGCCGTCGGCTCGGAGGCGTGAGATTGTAGCACCATCGGTTTCGGTTTGAAATGATTCATCACAGCCAAAGGCTCGTTTCCTAGTGCATACCTCATAGACTGCGCGTCACCGTCCCTGCGAGCTTGACAACACGGTGGTAACTGTCGTCTAAAAATTTTATTGATCTTTGTGGCTTAGCAATCACGCCCAAAGGTCGCGAGCTTGCGTGTGTGTCGTCGCGCGCGGGGCTGGAGAGGGTCCTGCAACGATGCGACGGCTGGTACAGCGTGCGATACTCGCGGCGCTCGTCGCCGGGGCGATCGCACGGGTCCACGCGCCCGCGGGCATCGATGAGGACGCGTCCTTCCGATGTGCGAAACGACGCGGGCTAATAAGGGGGTCATCAACCAGGATATTCCCGAATGTTTCGAATGTACAAGTAGTCTATGCTTATTTAGTCTAAAGTCTTTAAGGTTCAAAAGAGAAACGGCTCGCGACTTCTCCATTGTCACAAGTAATGCGGCAGTGCGGACATTGTCCAGAGCGCAACGTCACATCTCGCGTCCGGCTCACTCTCGCGTCGCGCCATCGCTAGCGTCACGCCATCGCCAGCGTCCGAGTTGGCATGTCATCCCCCGAGAAGACGATCGCGTCCGGTCGTCCGAAGAGACGCGCCGCCCAGCCGCCGCCCGTCGGAGTCGAAGGCCGGGACGCCGCCACCGGGTCCTGCGGAGGGATGATCAGGCGCACCCCGGAATCCGCCAGGCAGTGCGGGAAGCGTGGCGCCCGGTACCACCACGCCCACGACTGCGGCGACGGGCGCGGCGAGGCTGGGTTCACGAATTTAGACCAGGGCCCCATGGTGAGCGTCCTTCCACCCTCGATACACGCGTGTCGACCCGTCGGGGACCCGTGTTCTACACCTTCGCGGCCCCGCATCGGCGATGCCAAGCTTGTCAATCACGCCCAAGGGTCGAAGGGTCGCGGGCATATCGTCGCGCGCGGGGCGCGAGATGGTCCGGCCGGGATGCCGCGGTTGGTCCAGCGTGCGATGCTCGCGCTCGCGATACTCGCGGCGCTCGTCGTCGGGGCGAGCGCCCGGGACCACGCGCCCGCGGGCATCGATGGAGGGCAAACAAGCGGTGCCCTTTTCGCGGCGCAACAAGTGGCGTCGGTCGACGACGCGTCGTCAGGCGGGCTGCCGCGTGTGCATCGCGCTCGGAAGCTGATCGAGGCGGACCCGCGGTATGGATCCGCGGTCCGCCGCGTGCTCAACGACGTCGAGAGCGGCGGGAACTGGTCCCAGGTGGGTGCGGACATCGATGGCGAGGCTGCGGACGACATGTCCGGGTACTCGGTATCGATATCCGCAGACGGCACGCGCGTGGCGATCGGCACCGGAGGCAACGACGGTACCGGCACTGACGCCGGTCATGTGCGCGTGTACGCCGAGAGCGGTGGAACGTGGACCCAGGTGGGTGCCGACATCGACGGCGAGGCTGCGGGCGACTACTTCGGGAACTCGGTATCGATGTCCTCAGACGGCACGCGCGTGGCAATCGGCGCTTCAGGGAACAACGGCAACGGCAACAACGCCGGTCATGTGCGCGTGTACTCTGAGAGCGGCGGGACGTGGACCCAGGTGGGTGCGGACATCGACGGCGAGGCTGCGGGAGACTGGTCCGGGTGGTCGGTATCGATGTCCTCGGACGGCACGCGCGTGGCAATCGGCGCGATATATCTTTTAAGCGGCGGCATAGCCGGTCATGTGCGCGTGTACGCCGAGAGCGGCGGGACGTGGACCCAGGTGGGTGCGGTCATCGTCGGCGAGGCTGCGAACGACAGGTTCGGGTACTCGGTATCGATGTCCTCGGACGGCACGCGCTTGGCAATCGGCGCGATAGATAACGACGGCACCGGCACTGACTCCGGCCACGTGCGGGTGTACGCCGAGAGCGGCGGGACGTGGACCCAGGTGGGTGCGGACATCGACGGCGAGGCTGCGGGAGACTGGTCCGGGAGGTCGGTATCGATGTCCTCAGACGGCACGCGCGTGGCGATCGGTGCAACTAAGAACGACGGCACCGGCACTGACTCCGGCCACGTGCGCGTGTACGCTGAGAGCGGCGGGACGTGGACCCAGGTGGGTGCGGACATCGACGGCGAGGCTGCGGACGACTGGACCGGGTGGTCGGTATCGATGTCCTCGGACGGCACGCGCGTGGCAATCGGCGCGATATATAACGACGGCACCGGCACTGACGCCGGCCACGTGCGGGTGTACGATGCGCCGCTATGCGCCGCTTCTGCAGACCCGAACAAAGACGGCTCGGACGGCATCTTTTATTGCATCAACGGTGGCACGATCGGCGGGGCCACTGGGTCATGCACGTGCACGCCTTGCAATGCGGGCTACGAAGGAGTGAGCTGCCAGACCGCGAGTACTCAGTCGTGCACATGTACACAAAACATATGCTCGTGTAAGCTAACTGACGGTACGCTAACTGCCTTTTGGACCACCAACATAAAGGGTATTCCTTATAAAGGGTACGAAGGGTATGAAGAGTACTTCGCCGCATGAGAGCACGAGCAGGTCGATGGTATTCGTCTATGTGTATCAAATGTTATCTATACGTGTCTCCATTGGAGATGGTGGTATGATAACTGTCGTCTAAACCTTTAACAAGTACCTTCGTACCTTCGAAGGTAATTGTCCACGTCGTCTCTTCCTTACCAGCCTGGCTTACAGACCAGAAACCTAGGAACGTGAGACCACGATCGATCACTCACGCACACGCACGCTCCGCTCGTACCCTTTACCTTTACGTACTCCACGCAAATACGATGGCCGCCGCGCTTCCCTTCGTCCTCCCCGTCCTCCCCCTCGCCGTCCCCCGCATCGGCCGAGGATTTTCCCGCATCGCGAAGAAGTATGCGCCAACAAAGGTCCTCCCCGTTAAGCCGGTGACGAACACGGAGCCGTTCAAGGGGAAATTCCCGGAGCGCGACTTCAGCGGCGCGTCCCTCATGCAGGTGCGCCCCATCGACGTCTCTTCACTCGCGGTGACGGACGCGCGCGTCCCGATCCCGATCACACGCGCCCGGTTCTACCGGTGGATCCAGCATGCAAATTGGCGGATAATCTAACAATGAAGCCCATTTCTCTTCCCATCCATCGCAGCACTGCGTGGCGGCGTTATTGGTCGCCAACCAGCTTCTCATGGCCGCGGTTAAGATCTGGGAGTCTGATCCCGACTCCCCGTACGTCCTCGGCCTCACACTGAACGCGCTCGCATTCATCTCCGACGCCGTCGGCCACGCGCACATCGCGGGAGGTGACCCCTCCGCGATCGACGGCAACGTCCTCCAGAAAGGCCACGCGACGACGCAAGCGATGTTCCTCCTCCTCGGCGTCGCGGGCAACCTCGGCGTGATCGGGGAGAAGAAGTACGCCGGTTTCGCGCTCGAGAAAGTCCCAGACCTGGGCAAGAAGACCCTCGGCGCTCGCGTCGTCACCAACCCGATGTTCATCATTCCACTAAACCTGTGGCAAACCGCTCACGGCGCGGGCGTGTTCGGATCTGCGTGATCGAGCGGTGCAGTGTCGAGCGAGGTCGATGGTATTTGTCTATGTGCATCTAATGTTTACTATACGTGTCTCCATTGCTAGACTATCGAGGGAAGGCGAAGACCGCTTCCCGAGGCCTCCTGTCTCCGGTTCCGTGAAGATACAAAACGTCCCCCGCGACCTCTCCAAAGTCCCCTTCGAACGTCGTGTGCAGCTCCGGCACGACGCACAACCCCCTCTCGCTCAGTGTGTTACCCTCGGAGGTGTCCAGCACGCAGAACTCGGCCCATCCCTCATCCGCCGACGCGACCCACAGAAGGTTTCGCTCCGCCAACGCTGCTTCGTCGTAAACGCACGAGCTGCCCGACTGGCAGTTACCCAGGTTAACCTCGAACCCGACCGCCGGGTCTACACCGGGATACTCCATCGCGTGCATCAGCAGGCCCACGACTGGAACGTCGCGGTCGTCGCGCGAAGTCGTACCCGTCCACAGGTGTCCGTGGAACAGGTCGTACCTGCTGAGCACCGGGTTCAGCCGCCGAGGTCCCTCCAGGGAAAGCCCCGCGAGCAGGAACAGCTCCGCGAGGTACTCGTTCGCCTTTCTGCACCACATCCGTTTCGCGCCGTTCTCACGAGGGCCCGGGGTGAGCTCGCATCCGCGAACGAGCGCGTCCTCGACGTCGGGGACCCTCAGCTTCCTTGGGTGGAGCGAATTCCGCAGCGATTCGGGCGAGGCGAGGTTTAGGAGCGAGCTCGGGACCCGCAGGTCCGGGAGCGGCAGCCGCTTAATGCATCGCTCGATCGCGTCGTCGTCGTCGGTTCGCCGGCCGTGAAGCGCCACGCGCACGACGTCCGCGGCGCACGTCCTGCGCCGCGACTCACCCTCGTGGATGTTGTTAGCCAACTCCCCAAGCCCATCGTCGTCGTCCTCCGCGACGCCTCGTGCGATGACCCGCGGTGACGGACGCCCCGCCCCCGCATATTTGCACACACACGGATGATGTCTAACTCGTGGTTGGCTGACCGGCCGCGCGCTCGCAGCCGCCAACGTGGCGGCCATGGCGCGGCGTTGTTATGTATCATCCCGACGGGAGATCCAACTTTCATTCTTCTTGGAGCACGGGGCGGATGTCGAGGCGAGGGGCAACCTTGCTCGCGAGATTCGCGACGGCCACGGGGCCATCCGCGTACGTCGCGCCCGTCACTCTCTCACGCGCGCCGTCGTTCGCCCCCGCGCTGGCGTCGGCGGCGCTCAGGGGCATCCAACCCGCGTCGATCGTCGCGGTCGGATCGGACCGTGTTGGTCATCACGGTACCGCGCGCGGGTTCGCGGCATCGGCGCCTTCTGCGTCCCCTCCGCCGCCGCTGTCCGCGGCCGGTGCTCCCAACGCGCGCGACGACGCGCCGGGGAACGGCGCCGTCGCCAAGCACGTATTGTATCGCGGGCCGTGGCTGTTGACGTTTCGCACCCTCGTTCGGTTCAAGGTGTTCCAGCTCATGGGAGTGTCCTCGCTGGTCGTGCCCCTCACCGCGGTGTTCAGCAACGAGCCCGTGGCGACGGGCACGGCGGCGGCGGTCGCGGCGGTGGTGGGTGGCGCGGGCGCGTGTTCCCTGGCGCTGCAGTACTACGCGAGCAGGTACGTCGGTGAGCTGAGCATGGTTCGGGCAAAAGGCACCAAGCACGGGACGAACCACAGGACGCGGGTTCGGATCAGCACGATGGACTTCTGGGGGCACAGGGTGGACAAGGACTTCGACCCGGCGGACGTGCTGCCGCCGCTGAGGGACCTACCGGCGGATGCGCTCGGGGAGATGGCGTCGCAGATGTTCGTGCCGCTGGACGTGGTCGGGTCGCATCAGCACGTGCTCTCGTTGCGGCACGGGGACCTGAAGGACAAGAAGCGGCTCTTCGCGCTGCTGACGGGAGACGGGCTGGAGCTACCCAAGACGTGGAGGGAGGAGGGGGTCGGGGGCGGGTGAGGATGGACGTCGGGGGCGGGTGAGGATGGGTGGGACGTTTCGCGATGGGTGGGACGTGTCGCGAGAGCTCAACGCCTGCTGTTGATTTATGTACCTACTAGTTTGCGAGGATCGCCTCCTCCCTTCTCATCTTATACGCCCGCGAGGATGTCGTCTCCGAGCGCCCACGCATACGTCGCACCCACGACCACGCCGAGTATCGCTCCTGCCAGCACCTGCACCGGGGTGTGACCGATGTGCTCGCGCAGCGGCCTGGCCTGGATCTGGTCGAGGAAATCCTGGAAGCCCCTCTGGAGGCTGTCCTGAATGCTCTCGCCGGTGTTCGCCTCGTTGCCCCTGCCGCTCCTGCCCCCGAGCAGCCCGTCCGCCTCGCTCGTGTCTCCACTGGCGTACCCTCCACCGCCGGCGTTCCCCATGAGTCCCGCCTCGAGCGGCGCCGCCGCGTCCTCGCCGCGGCCGTGCCCCCGGTTCCGAAAGTTGTGGTCCGACGGGAACGCCGTGACCAGGTTGTTGATGGCGGTGGCGTGCATGCCAGCCTGCCTCCGCACCCCCATGGCGTCGTACATCACCTGTCACAAAATCGCGGTCGATCGGGCTGAGGTCAGCGTCTCGGCGCGCGTAAAGGGCGGAGGGGCGAAAAGCGACGCAACGGCTGGAACGGAATAAAAATGGGTGTTGACGAGGTGAGGACGCACCACGAGCGCGAGCACGAGCGCCGTCGCGAACGCCGGGTCCCCGAGTCCCGCCTGACACGCCGTGCCCGTGGCCAGCGCGGTGACCAGGGACGAGTGCGACGAAGGGAACCCGCCGCTTCCCACCA
>Ga0302114_10000170_pt1 | contig 47404 bp, 30 predicted proteins | sample AG5_Surface_MG_FD_203107 | JGI IMG/M metagenome (GOLD analysis project Ga0302114, IMG submission 203107) | Marine microbial communities from Western Arctic Ocean, Canada - AG5_Surface | ecosystem: Environmental > Aquatic > Marine > Oceanic | place: Canada: Western Arctic Ocean | collected... | reverse complement strand
GACGGCTCCAGAAGCTCGCGACTGTCCCACCCGTCGGGCGTCACGCCAGGGTGCTTGTCCATCCAAGCCTGAACCACGTTTCGCATCGCCCAGTTCGTCATCACCTTCGTGCTACTCAGGGCGCGACGCGTGAGCGGGTCCTTGGCTCCGTTACGCTCAAAGTGCGATAGGATGGAGCTCCTCTCGTACGTGTGCCCCGAATCGACCACAAACACCGGGTCGCGGAACACGGCTCGCGTGATGGGGCACAAGAGCTCTTCGGGCTCGGCGTCGAGATCTGCGTCGGGGGCGTCGGGCAGGTCGCCCCGTGCGCTCGTGGAACGCCGGGTTCGCACACCGGAGCTCGCGTTTCCGGATGCCGGCTGCGACACAGTAGACGTCTTGCGCCGCTTGGAGGGCGCCATCGCACGAATATTCCGGGTTGCCCCCGGCTGCGCGCTCTACTTTGAAGTTTCTTTGATGTTTAAACGAGTCCAGCATGGCGAAAAGTTTTGGCGCAAGGAGGGACAAGGAGTCCGAGCTCATTCCTCTGGGCGCACCTGCAGGTGAGATGATTCGAAAGGATGTCGACACTGGTGCGTCATCGTATGTGTCGCATTCCACTACAAACCCTTAACGGCTGGTGTACTTGATTCTGTTACAACGCACTCACTCGACGATCCCGGACGTGTTCTTGATTCTGTTACAACGCACTCACTCGACGATCCCGGACGTGTTCTTGATTCTGTTACAACGCACTCACTCGACGATCCCGGACGTCTCCTCGTCGTCCAACTCCGACAACAGCCGGGTGAGGAGCGGCTCGACGTGCGACCGAATCGTCCGGCTCGCGAGCACCAGCCTCGCCACCTCCCTCGCCTCCGCGCCGCTTTCAGCCGGGTCGGCGCCGCTCTGAGCCTTTCGAAGCAGCGCGGTGACCGACTTGGCGACCGCCGCCACGACGTCGGGCTCGGTCTGCGCGATCCTCCCCGCGCCTCCCGGTCCCGCACCGTTCCCACTGTCCGCACCGAACGCAGCAGCGAGAGCGCCACTGAAGAGTTCCTGCGAGTGTCCGTCCAGCGCCGTGACCGCCTTGCGCTTCAATTCCGCGAGAACCGGGGATGGCAGGTCTTGCGCCACCTGCAGGAGCACGTCGCAGTATTTGCCGCAGCTCTCAGTGATGGCCCGACGAACCACCCGAACGGACTCTCCCTTTGGATCGGAGGACGATTTCTGTGACTTCCCGATGGACGATCGCGCCATCGCCTTCGTCGTCGACTCCACGGCAGCCGCCGCCGGTGACTCGGCATCCGCGTCAACCGCCTCATTCGCGGGAGTGGCGGCGTGCCCTCGCGTGCCGCCTTCCATCTTCTGCTGCGCCGTGACGAACGAAGCGGGCGTCGCGGTGCTACCCCCGGTCACGTTCGTTCGTCTGGACTCGCCACCCCAGTCCTTGATCCCGCTCGCACCCCGCGGCGACGCGTCGAAGGATGCCCTGTACACAGCTTCCTCCTCGTACTCTTCATCGTCGTAAGAGAACTCACCGTCGTCCTCGGCGTTATCCGGCCGCGTATCCCTGTACGCGCTCAGCATAAGCTTGAGGTAATAGTACGCCTCCATCGTAGCCTTGGGTGCCTCAGCGTACGGTTCCCCGGACGCCTCCGACTCGAGCGCGTCCCGTCGCTCGCGGAAGTAGTCGGTGACGAGCTGTCGCACAGCCTGGTAGAGGACACCGCCGCCGTTCTTGCCAAAAACCGCGCGCGTGATGTTCTTAGCCCGTGTCTCCGTGAGCTCGATCGCGGAACACATGGGTGGCACGGGCATACCGGAGACGAAACGCTTATCAGCGCCCTTCGGAGCCATATGATCGTTTTGAGGCAGAGCTCGGGAACACTCCTGGAGCAGCGTCTGGCGGCAGTAGAGGAAGAACATGAGCTCCTCGTCGTCGTACCCTCGGTTGCAAAAGGCGCAAAATAAGTCGACGGAAGTGTGCAAACCTGCGAGATGGGGGAGATGGAGGAGGGAAAGATCGTTCAGACGGATGCCGCTGCGGCGGGTGGTCGGGAATTCGAATTCGGTCCACACAATTCACGCGGTTAAATTTGGGAATCGTGGACGTACCCGCGCTCCTCGCCGCCTCGGCGTTGCACATCACCTCCCATGCCGCCTTCTCGGCGAGAGCCTTGACGCCGTACTGCCTCCCGCAGTAGCTCTGCACGTACTCCGGGAACGGGTGCGCGCCGATCAGCTCGTCGGCATCGTCCGGGTCGCCGCCCGCGATGTACTCGAGCTCGGCGACGTCGTGGGCATATCGACTATCGTACATCTCCTCGATGGTTTTGAGCAGCCAGGGCAGCGGGTGCTGCCTCGCCTGGGCGACGTGATCGAGGCTGAGGTTCTGCCACAGCGGATACCTCGCGCGAACGGCCTCGACGAGCGCCCTCGGTGGAGCGGGGTGGGGCATCGACGGCCCTGGTGTCCTCTGCGGCCTCTTGGGGGTCAGGCCGCGATTCCTGTCGGTGCGTATCATCATCGCGCCGGATGACTCACGCGAGGTGGATGCTGATCGTGAGCCGGGATGTCACGCGGGCGTGAAGATGCAAACCCGGCCACGCGCGCGTCACTATGCGCGCGGGAACAGGCTCGGGGCGCGCACGTGTTGCTGTTTCCGAATCGGGATGTGGTCGGACAGTTTGCAGTCAGGTGAACCGACCGCAACTGCCGAAAGAACCGTTGTTTCCGAGAAAACGGTAACACACGCGGCGGGGTTTCAGCCGACTACGTCCAATATACACATCCAGGACGCACATCAGGAGGCACGGGCGCTCCAGTGCGCGCGCGTGAAGGGGGACACGGTAGACGCGGCCTAGTAGACGCGGGTTAGGCGCGGCCCGTGAACGGTCCGGGTTCAGGGAAAATCGTTTGACCGAAGGAAAGGGCACCCGCGCACATCGGTTTGGCACCGCCAGAGGTCCCACGGCAACGGTTTGGCGACCATGGCGGGCCAACCCTCCGCGCCCAAGCGCACGGCCCAGCTAGAGCTCAACGCCGCGAACCTCGCGCAGCAGCGCCCGCAGCCGTTCGAGGCGCGCATGCCGCGTATCCGGGGCAAGGCTGGAGCCAAAGATCTCCTCCCGCTCGGCAGGGAGGGAGCTGTTTGTTCGCTGTGCGGGATGGCGGGCCACGACGCGGAGGTGTGCGCGGACAGACCCGCGCCCAAGCTGACAGTCGATGTATCGGATCTAGACACGACGCAGGATAACCTCGAGGTGTCCATGTCGGACCTCCCCGACTCACCGTCCGCGCTGTTTCCCAAGCCAACCGCCGCGGAGATGCTCGCGAGGCGTAAGCAGTTCGAGGCTGAGGAGGCTGAGGCTGAGGCCAGGGAGGAGGCCAAAAGGAAAGCGCTGGATCCCGGGCCGAGGATGGACGGCGGCGGTGCGGAGGGCGGTGAACCTCCCCCAACAGAACCGAGGGTCATACCTCCGAAGCCCCCGCCGCCGAAGAAGTGGGGGGTGCCGCCGCCGCCAAAAGACAAACTTCCGCCTCGCAAGGAGCCCGCGCCGGCGCCGCCGCCTCCCGGCCCACCCAAGCCGTTCGGCACTCCCGATATGCGACTGGACAGGATGGATCTCACGACAAATCTCGCAGGGTTCGAGCAGGAGCGGGCGCGTATACGCGAGAAGGCTGTGCACGATCTCACGGAGGACGTGGTGGACACGGTGCTCTCCAAAGACGCAGCGGTGAACCTCACACGGGAGTCCATCGAGAACGTCATCGAGAAAGCCGCGGAGGAGCAGGCCGCCGAGCTCAAAAGGCAGCAGGCGGAGGCACTCGCGAAGATGGGTGGAGGAGGGGACGACGCCGGACCGGCTGCGGGGTCTGGGCAGGCGCTCGTGCGTGAGACTCGCGCGAGCAAACCGCTGCCGGGCATTCAGACTCACCACTCCACACTGCCAGGGTACCCGTCGACCGAGCCGTTAAAGCCCAAGCAAAAGTCCCGACAACCAAACGTCACTGTCGATAAGGCCGATGCGGTTCGAGATATGGTGGACGAGGCCATCATCGGTACCATCGATGCCAACGCGTCGGATGAAAACGCGGTGCACGAGATGATGGCGACGGCACTCACCGGTTTGATCGAGGGACCGCCGCCCCCGGAGGAGGAATTCCCAGAGGAGGGCGGCAGGGCGGCGATGGAGGCGGCGATGCGGGATGCGGAGGAGCGGGCCGCGACGCTCAGAGCGCGTCTCGAGGATGCTAACCGTGAGCACGTGAGGGAAAGGTCCGATCATTTCGCGAGGGTTGAGTCGCTGGTGATGGAACTCCACGAGGCTCGCGTGGAAGTCCAGGCGCGGACCGACGCGGCGACTGAGGCTGAGCTTCGAGAGCAAGAAGCTATCGCGGCGATCAATGCCCTGAAGGCTCAGTACGATGCTGAGCGACAGAACGCGAGGGAGGACGCCGAGGCTGTCAAGGTGGCGGCGCGAATGGCTTCTGAGGCAGTTGCGGAGGAGGCCAAGTGGGCCAAGGACAAGCTCGAGGTCGTCTCGAGAAACGCCGAGCGCGACGCGGCGAGGGCGAAGGAGCAGATTGAAAACCTTAGAAGGCAGCTCGACGTCGCCGAGATCAAGGCGAAGAAGGCTGCGGACATCGCCACGGAGGCGCTCGCGGATGCCAAGGAGGACCTGGCGCACGCTCGAGAGGAGGTGAAGGAGCGGGCCAAGAAGGCTCGCGCCGCGGATAGCCGCGCGGAGGCTGCGGAGGAGAAGGCGAACAAAGCGGTCGCCCGAGCCGAGGCTGCGGAGGCGAGCGAACAGAGGCTGATGGCGCTTCAGAGGAGAACAAAGGAAGCGGCCAGCAGGAGAGAGGAGCTGGAGGAGGCCGCGTCGACGGCTGCTGCGACGGCGGTTGCCGCGGGTGCGTCCGTTTCGGCGCCAAAGACCAGAGCCGTCGGAGCCGCCAGGCAATCAGTCCCGTCCAGGGCGAAACAAACCGCGAAGGAGGAGGCGGTCGACCCCGCTCTGGCCAAGGCGCGCGCATCCGCCGTGCGTGAGGCGGCTCAGGATCTCGAACGTCAGAAGGCAGCCGCGGCCAAGGCGGCTTCGGACGCCAAGAGACTTCAACGCAAGGCGATTGAGGCGGAGGAAGCCTCCGCGGCGGCGAGAGTCGTGACGGCGCCGCCGTACCTGAAGGGACTCTTCATCGCGTCCAGGGCGTTCATCTGCGCCGCACCGGAGGCTGCTGCTGAAGCCGAGGCGCTCGCGAACGAGCTCGATTCCCTCGGGTACCCCTCATCCACGCGCCCCGACGGAGTCGACGCGGCTCCGGCCCGGGCCAAGTCAGCGGCTGCCGTCGTCGTCCATGCGTCCGCGGATGGAGACGCTGGATGTCAGACCGAGGTTGCCGCAGCAGTCGCCGCTGGGCGCCGAGTCGTCGCACTTTGCGATGGCCCTCCTCCAGCATGGCTCGGACCGGGAACCGTCGCGGTTGGTCCAGCTGACGGCGTGAAGGCTTTAATGAAGCTGCTCGGTCCGCCAGCGTCGCTTCTTGAACGGATCCCGGCGAGTTCCATCGCCGCCATCGCAGCCGCGGATGCGGGACCGGATCTCATGGGCCTCGCGGGTCTGACCTATTTGCGTCTTATTGACGCCTCGCCCGGCATGATCGACGCGGTGATTGACGTGATGAAAGAGCGCACGTGCACAATCGGCTCGTTGCTCGTTCCAGGCTGTGCGCCGGACGTCGCGGCGAGGGTCGCCTCGGCTGCGTTTGCCTGCGCATCGTGCCAGACTTTGTCATTCGGGGGGGCGACCCTGCCCCTTGGGGAGATTCGGAAGAAGGGCGAGTCGCTCGAGTCACTTGACCTCACCACCGACGCCGGGGCGGAAGGAAACGGGCTCAGAGAAGCGGAGATTGCCGCGTTGAAAGCCGTCCTCGGCGAGGGCGACACCAAGCCCGGCGCGAACGTCACCAAGCTCACGTTGCCTCCGCTCCTCTCCGCGAGCCAGACCAGAAAACTCGTGGAAGCCATCGGATGCAGAGCGCTGCCGTCCATCAACGGGGTACCGGCGTCTATGTCGGTGAAGGAGGGTGCGTCGCCATATTCGCTCGACATCGCGGGCACGCCCTGCGGTGTTCCCGGCCTAGTGACGCTCTTCGGCGCCGTGACCAAACTCGCAAAGGGAGACATCGCGACGCTGCGACATCTGTCTCTCGGTGGGACCGCGTTGGGCCCGAAGGGTGGCATCTCCCTCGCGGAGATTCTCCGGCACGGATCGTGTGCGGGACTCGAGCGGCTGTCGCTTCCCGGCGCCGGACTCGGGCCCGAGGGCGTGGAGGCGGTTTGCGCGGCGTTGCCGATCAAGCTCCTCGCGCTCGATCTCGGATCCAACGGATGTGGAGACCAGGGCGCTAGGGCCGTCGGGGAAGCGTTGAAGCGTTGCCCGAACATGAAGCGGATCGGACTCGCGGCGAACGAGATCAACGAAACTGGGGCCCGAGCGCTGGCTCCGTTCATCCGTGACCACGCGTGCCTCGAGGAGATCCACATCACGGGCAACCGCGTCGGCGATCGAGGATGCTCCGCGATTGCCCAGTCGGTTCGGTCGACGAATGCTCCGATCGTCAAGCTCGCGTTGAACGAGAACTTCAACATCACCGCGGCGGCTTGCAAGTCTCTGGCTCAATGCGTCGGATCGTCCCGGACGCTCCAGGAGCTCAATCTCAGCAAGGTCATGATCGGCGCGGAGGGTGCCAAGGCGCTCGCGACGGGTCTCGCGGAGTCACCCGCGCTGCGTGTTTTGGAACTCGGTTCGTGCAAACTGCGAGCTGACGGTGCCAAATTCATCGGGGAGGCTCTGGCGCGGAACCAGTCCCTCGAACGACTGGGTCTCTCGAGAAACTCGCTCGGGGACAAAGGCGTGTTCGATCTCGTCGCCGGTGGGCTGCAGAGCTCAAAGACTCTACGGGAGCTTGATCTGCGCCACAACTCCATCGGCCCCGAGGGCGGGAAACGACTCGCGTCCATGCTTGAGCGCAAGAACTTCGTGCTAAAGAGTCTGGAGTTTGCGGGGAACAAGCTCGACGCGCTGGCAGAGTCGAAGTTGGTTGCCCTCGCGGCTACGCTGAGGACACGGCCATCTGCGCTCGGAGTTTCCAGGAAGGTGCTGAAGGTGGAGACGATTGTCGAGGGCGATGAGAACCAGGAGGGTCTAAACGTCGAAGTCCCGACTTAGGAGCGATGCTACTTGTAATAACACGTGAACACCGGGTTAGTGCTAACACGTGACTCTCCGTGCAAAAACGTCTTGGATCCGCCAACGAACATTTCAAGGTTTTGAACGACACTCCGTCCCGCGCGTCAGCAGACGATGACGGCGATCATGTCCATCGCCCTCGCCGTCTTCGCGACGCTGGTGTTGGTGGCGTGTCGTCCAGTAGCCGCGCAGTCTCCGTCTTGCCCGTGCCTGCAGACCGCCACGTGGCCGATACTCGGCAATGATGGGGGTTCCACGTGCAACCAGGTGCTCGTCGGGGGCGAGGTGCACTGCTATCCCAAAACGTACGGTCTCGGGAGCTGCGCGAGGCACGACGAAAATCGCGAGCCATACTGTGACGGGTCTTCCCCCGCCGCCTACTGCGCCGAGCCGTGGTGTTTCGTGGACCCGGTAACCTGCCGGGGCTCAACCAAGCGTTTCGCGGAATCCAGCACTCTCATCGATGGCGCGTCGAAGGCGTATTATTCGTACGACACGTGCGGTGGCGACGCCAGCAAGTGGGACGACCTGGTCGTCAACAGCCTCCTCAACGGCAAAACCCTCAAGGCGGCGGTCGCCATCCCTTACTACTACCCTGACCACTACATCGAGGACGAGGCCGGCGAGCCAATTAAATCTGCGGCGAGTTACGCCCCCGCGGATCTTCCGGCTGGCGCCAAGGTGAAGGGACTTTGGATCGATTTCTACGAGAAGATCGCTAAAGAAGCCAACTTCACGCTGGACTGGCGCCCGGTGAGCGGTTGGAGCAAAGGGGCTCACTCATCGTCGTTCACCGCGTGCGCGCAGGACGTCGCCGACGGCATCGTGGACCTCTGCATCGGCGACTACTGGACCACGGAGGAGCGACTGTCCATGACGACGTTCACCACCGGCACGCTGACCGACTCGTTCTCGGTACTGAGTCGCAAACAACTAGTCGACCCGAAAACAATCTCGCACAAGCTCGCGATGGCTGGGTCGCCGTTCTCGATCGAGCTTTGGATGACCTGCCTCGCGGTGTGCGTGGCTACTGGAATTTTTTACAACGTTCTGAGGGTCGGTTACAAGGAATACCTGCCGCAGATATCTCGCAGTCAGATGTCCTTACCGCAAAAGTCGATGGCGTGGATCAAAGGATCGGCGGCGTACACGTTCGGGGCGTTCCTAGAGTTTACCTCGCAGGACGTGCAGGCGGGGTACGACATGAGAGGTAACCCGGTGCCGAACAGAGCTTACGAGCTCAACTTGGTGAAGATGGCGTGGAGTCTCTTCTGCATGTTCGTCCTGCTGTTCTACAGCGCGAGTCTGACCGCGCGGCTGGTGCAGGACGACAGGGTGAAGATAGGTATCACGACGCTGGACGAGTGTCAGCAGGTCAAATGCAAGGTGTGCGTCCCGGGGGTGATGATGCCCACGATGAAGCGACTCTACAAGGACAGGATCCTCTACCACGCATCCACGAGCTCGACCAACGTGTTCAGGGATCTGGAGAAGGGCGAGTGCGACCTCGGGCTGATGATCGACCGCAGGTTCAACACGATGTGGTCATCGGGGGAGTATACATTGGATGCCGCGTGCGGCTTTAAGATTGGCGAAGCCGTCATGCCCATAGGGTGCTCGCAGCCCGTGCGTCAGGAGTACGCTTCCGCTATCAGCTACTGGGCTAAGAAAATCGCAGACAAGGACTACTTCCTTGGATCGCTCATCGAGGACACGTACATGCCGTCGCCGCCGTGCCCTGTGGCGGAGGTTGTCGACCTCGGCTCATATTCGTTGGGCGTGGATGAGTTTTTCGCGCCGCTCATGATCTATGTCATACTCGTCTTCTTCGCTTTGATGAGCAGGGTGTTATTCACGGCGAGAAAGCACAAGATGTCGTTCAAGAAGATGTCGTTCTCCCTGCGGCGGCGGAAGAGCAGTGAAAAGCCATCGACCAGTATCGAAGCGCCGTCCGGCCCAAAGTCGCCTGAGGACGAGCTCCCACCGGTTCCTGAGCGCGCGCGGGCTTGAGAGTAAATAGCCGCTACCTTCGAAGGTGTAAAATTCACTGGCGGAGGACAAAAGTGGGAACATCACATCACGCCGCAAAAGGCCGTCGCCGCCAACTCCTCTCGTCCTCGTGCACGGGAGATGCTCGGGGGGGTTAGTTTTAATAGGTTGTGTTATTAACAAATTGGTTTAGCAAAAGAATCTCTCTCTCCCTCTCTATAGAGCTACAGCGGGCGTTTCCTCCTTAGATGCGGGCCATGACGCGCTTGGCCGCCGCGATGGTGAAATCGATGTCCTCCTCGGTGTGCTTGAGGCCGGTGAAGCCAGCCTCGTACTGGGAGGGCGCGAGGTAGACACCCTCCTCGAGCATGCCGCGGTGCCACCTGGCGAACTTGTCGGTGTCGGACTTGGTGGCATCCTGGAAGTTCTTCACGGGACCCTCGCAGAAGAAGAGGCCGAACATACCGGAGATGGAGCCGCCGCACACCTCGTGGCCCGCCTCGCGGCCCGCCTCGAGGATACCCTCGATGAGGCGGCTGGTGACCTTCTCGAGGTGCTCGTAGGAGCCATCCTCGCCGAGGATGTTGAGGGTCTCGATACCCGCGGTCATCGCGAGGGGGTTACCGGAGAGGGTACCGGCCTGGTACATGGGGCCCGCGGGGGCGACCACGTCCATGATGTCGCGGCGGCCGCCGTAAGCGCCGACGGGGAGGCCGCCGCCGATGACCTTGCCCATGGTGGTGAGGTCGGGGGTGACGCCCCAGTACTCCTGCGCGCAGCCCTTGGCGATGCGGAAGCCGGTCATGACCTCGTCGAAGGTGAGGAGGGCGCCCTCGGCTTTGGTGATCTCGCGGAGACCCTCGAGGAACTCCTTGTCGGGGACGATGAACCCAGAGTTGCCGACCACGGGCTCGAGGATCACGCCGGCGATCTCACCCTTGTTCTCCTCGAAGATCTTCTTGACAGCCTCGAGGTCGTTGTAGGGAGCGCACAGGGTGGTGTTGGTGGCCTCCTTGGGGACGCCGGGGGAGTCGGGGAGGCCGAGGGTGGCGACGCCGGAGCCCGCCTGCACGAGGAAGGGATCGGCGTGGCCGTGGTAGCAGCCCTCAAACTTGATGAGCTTGTCCCGGCCGGTGTACGCGCGCATGACGCGGAGCACGGAGAGGCACGCCTCGGTACCGGAGTTGCAGAAGCGGACCATCTCGACGGAGGGGACGCGGTCGATCACCATCTGGCCGAGGACGTTCTCGAGCTCGCAGGGAGCGCCGAAGGAGGAGCCCTTGTCGATCTGCGCCTTGAGCGCGGCGTTGACCTGGTCGTTGGAGTGGCCGCAGATGGCGGGACCCCAGGAGCCGACGTAGTCGACGTACTTGTTGCCGTCGACGTCGAAGCAGTAGGCATCCTTGACCTTGTCGAAGACGATGGGACCGCCGCCGACGGACTTGAACGCGCGCACGGGGGAGTTCACGCCGCCGGGGAGGATGTCCTGGGCAGCCTTGAAAATCTGCGGATAACGAGTCGGGGGGTATATCTGGTCAGATACGGGGCTGTGGTTCGGGGGGATCGGTGTCGCGCGGCGAGCGCGGGGGTTTGAATGGCGGGTTTCGAGCGCGAGCCGAGGTGCCGTGTCGCGGATTTGGCGATTCGAGCTCTCGGCGGACCGAGAGGACCGCGCGTCGAGCCCGGCCGCGCCCGTATCCCCGCGTTGAGGGCTCAGGGTTGTTGGTTTCCCCGATGGCGTGGAGCAAAATGCCGGCACGAATCGTCCGGTGGGTCCGGATTACCCGCGTCGTGCGCTCCCGCGGGCGCCTCCGCGCGGCGTAGAAGATCGGGACGAGATCCTGGATGTGTGGGGAAGGTATCGGGCGCGCGATTTCGTCAAACTCACCGCCTCGGACTTGGTGGTGACGAGCTTGGGGGCAGCCTCGACCGCCTTGGCGACGACTCCGCGACGGACGGAGACCTTGCCGGTGGCCTTACGGGAGCGGCGGATGGCCTGCGCGTGGCGGACGGGCGCCACGGTGAAGGAAGCGGACATGGCGGACATGTTCACGAAGAAGCTTTCTCGGGTGCTGGAGTGAACACAGAGAGGTCGGCGTCGACACGGCGAGCGTCTCAACGAGTGCGCGCCGGATCGTCGTCGAACCTTACTTTTTCGATATCGGAGATCAAAGAAGATCTCAATCTGCCCAAACTCAAGCTCGGCTCTGATTGGTCGAGGAGGCCACCTGGCGGGACGGTCGCAAAAACGCAGACGGACACACGGTCGCAAAACTCGAAATTTTGGAACGGAGTGTTAGCCAACGCGAAAAGCCCATCATCCTACACGACCCATTCGGGACGCACGCCGTCTCCTACCGTCACCATGGCGACCTCCGCTGTCCGCGCTACGATCGCGGTGCCTCGCGCATCCGCCAGACCCGCCCCCCGCACCGGTGCGTGGATCAACCCGGCTCGCGCGCGCTCCCGCCCGCGTCCAATCATACCCCGCCCCCACACGCGGCGGCGGCGGTTAAGCACGATCGGCACTTTTTCAATTTGAACCCTCGGTCGGGTTCCTCGTTCGAACGCCGCGATGCGCGGAACGACCGGGACCCGCCCTCGAACCTTCCACGCGCGAGATGCGACTGGGAAGAACCGCCGCTGACCGAATCGCTGACCGAATTTCCCATCTTCCAAACCGACAGGCAAGAAGCACGTCGCTCGCGATGTGCGCCAGCGTGCCAAGTCCGAGTCCCCCAACGGCGCCAAGCCCCGCGCGCTCATCTCCGTCTCCGACAAGACCGGCATGACCGAGCTCGCCGAGGGCCTCAACGCGCTCGGGTACGAAGTCGTCTCCACCGGCGGAAGCGCCAAGGCCATCTCGGACGTGGGCGTCGAGGTCACCAGCGTCGATCAGATCACCAGCTTCCCCGAGATGCTCGACGGCAGGGTCAAGACCCTCCACCCCGCGGTGCACGGAGGTATCCTCGCGCGCCGCGACCTCGAGACCCACGTCGACGCCGTCAAGAAGCACGACATCGGCTACATCGACGTCGTCGCCGTCAACCTCTACCCGTTCCGCGAGACCGTCGCGGGAGGCGGCGACTTCGCGAAGTGCGTCGAGAACATCGACATCGGCGGCCCCGCCATGATTCGAGCCGCCGCCAAGAACCACCCGTTCGTGTACGTGCTCGTGGACACCGCCGATTACACGCCCCTCATCGATCACATCAAGTCCGAGCCCTCCCCCGAGGACGACCTCAAGTTCCGCAAGAAGCTGGCGTGGAAGGCGTACCAGCACTGCGCGTCTTACGACTCGGTGGTTTCCGAGTACCTCTGGGGCGAGATCGGCGAGGGTCAGCCCGCGCCCGAGCTCTGCGTGCCCATGTCTCTCAGCGAGACTCTGAGGTACGGCGAGAACCCCCACCAGCCCGCGGCTGTGTACACCGACGATTCCCTGTCCGAGTCCTCGGGCATGGGCGTCGGCCGCGCCAAGCAGCACCACGGCAAGGAGATGTCCTACAACAACTACCTCGACGCCGAGGCGGCGTTTTCGTGCGTCAGCGACTTCCCCGCCGAAGATCCCACCTGCGTGATCGTCAAGCACACCAACCCCTGCGGCGTCGCGTCCGCGTCGGGAAGCGACGGGGACATCCTCGAGGCGTACCGCCAGGCTGTTCGCGCCGACCCAATCTCCGCGTTTGGCGGCATCGTCGCGTTCAACTGCGAGTTCACCGAGGAGATGGCGCGGGAGCTCCGCGAGTTCCGCTCCCCCACGGACGACGAGACCCGCATGTTCTACGAGATCGTCATCGCCCCCTCCTACACCAAGGAGGGTCTCGAGGTGCTCAAGGGCAAGTCCAAGAACCTTCGCATCCTCGAGGCCAACCCCAGGACCCCGTCGTCCACCCTCCGCCAGGTTGGCGGCGGCTGGTTGCAGCAGTCCTCCGACAGTCTCCTTCCCGAGGACATCCACTGGGAGGTCGTCTCCGAGACGCACCCGACCCACGAGCAGTACGAAGCGCTCAAGTTCGCGTGGAGGTGTGTCAAGCATACCAAGTCCAACGCCATCACCGTCGCCACCCAGGGCAGGCTCCTGGGCATGGGTTCCGGGCAGCCCAACAGGGTGAACTCGGTGAGGATCGCGCTGGAGAAAGCCGGGGACGAGGCGGAGGGCTCGGTGCTCGCGTCCGATGCGTTCTTCCCCTTCGCGTGGGGTGACTCCGTCGAGAAGGCTTGCCAGGCGGGCGTCAAGGCTATCGCCCACCCCGGTGGCTCCATGCGTGACCAGGACGCCATCGACTGCTGCAACAAGTACGGCGTCGCGCTCCTCACCACCGGACACAGGCACTTCCGCCACTAAACGAGAATGTCTATACTGCACAAACACGGGCGGAGACGGCTCGAAGGGGCGTCCAGTGCACGTGCTGGGTCGACCTCCTGCCGCGTCTCGACACGGGAGATGTACATACACCATATTAGCGGCTTTAATCTATCTATAATACAAGTATAAGGACGAACATCAACTCGAGCGCCCCGGCTCTAATTTATCGATGCATTCCTTGTACGACGCGTCTATACGACGCAACGCTTCGTCGAACGCGTTTTCTACGCTCTTGGCCGCGTCTTCCTTCTCATCGCGCCACTTTGCGTCCACGACGTTCGACACCGCCTCCATCGCCTGTTCGTGGCGCCGCTCATGAACATACCCGGCGGGTCGCAGGGCTTCAGAAACGAGGGAATCCTGAGTGTGGAATACTTCACCATCGAGCCTGAGGTCATCAGCAACACCAGCATCCGCATCTTCCACCCACGCCAACACCTTCGCCCAACCAGCGGCGAGTAGAACAGCGGAGACGGCGGCCCAACCCGTGCTTGCCATCGACATCGAGGATGGTTTGGGCAGGTTCGCCGGCGCCGCCACGACGGTAGCCTTGGCGGATTTCTTCGTACTCGCCTGGATCCACGGCTTGGGGTTCGCGATCACCCCGGAAGTTCCAGCGTCGAAACCAAACGGCGGGGGCTCGGGCTTCACCATGTCCCGTGTCTTTGGGTCGAAATGCCCGGTGGGAACGTCCCTGTGCATCAACACCGACTCCTCCTGCAGGAACTTCTCCACGTCCGTTTGCTTCGTATCGAGGAACCACGTGGGCCTGGGCCCCACCTCGCTCTTCCTGCCGAACCTGAGGAAGCCAAAGTCGATGCCGAAAAGGCACACGGCTGCGCGACGATTATTCCGAGAGCAATGAAAATTCACCAACGGTCTTCGAAACGTCGAGCGCGCCGTGTGGGGTCCGCGGGAGCCAAGACCCGTCGCAGACGCGCCACCCATTGCCATAAGGGTCGTACCGGCCATCTTCGCGACTCAACTTGCGTCAGTCGTCGTGACGGTGGATGTGACGCTCGTCCCCGACGTGAGTTTGGTTCCGGGAACACTTTTGACGACACTTTTGGCGTGGCAGTGCAGTGAGCTGATGTTCTTGGGCGGCTCGACATTTTTGCGGGAGGCGGCGGTGGCGCTCGGGACCCACAAGCGAGCCGCGCCGGGACATGTCGGGTTATAATACCGGGTTCGGCTTCGGCGGCGGTCGCGGGAGGGGGCGAGGGAGAGGTAGCGGTAGAGGAGGAGGAGGAGGCGGAGGAGGCCCATCCCCCGCGCTGCTCACCGCGAACATCAAGAACGCGAAGACTCTGGAGGAGCTCCTGGGGCACTGCACCGCACATCGGAGCAGGCTGAACCACATCCACCTCAGTGCTGCGTGGAACTCGATCGGACACAAGTCCGGGAGCGTATCACTCGATTGGTGGAGGGCTCACGACGATTCGCTCAGGTCGCTGGCGTCGCACACGGCCAAGGTGGTGAGTGACTCGTCCGAGGTACGCGCCCGGGAGATGGCCAACATCGCGCACGGCGTCGCCAAGAGCGGCCGCGGCGGCGACCTCACCGACCTGATGGCCGCTCTCGCCCGCGCGGTGGAGAAGCGCGCGTCGGATTGTAACGCCCAGGAGCTAGCCAACGTCTCGTGGGCGTTCGCCAAGGCTGACCACTGCGCCGACGTCGCGCTCTTCGACGCGCTGGCAAAGGCGACGGTGGCCAAGGCGTCCGCGTGCAACAGCCAGGAGCTCACCAACCTGGCGTGGGCGTTCGCCACCGCGGGCAGGACCGATGACGAAGCGCTATTCTCGTCGCTCGCCAGGGCTGTGGAGGGAAAACTCGCGTCGTTCACCACTCAGGGTCTGAGCAACACGGCGTGGGCCTTTGCTAAGGTTGGGCACCTCGACGCGGCGCTGTTCGAGGCGGTGAGCGGCGCGGCGAGGTCGCGGCTCAAGACGTTCAACGCCCAGGACTTCGCAAACACCGCGTGGGCGTTCGCCAAGCTCGGGCAGTTCGACGGCGAGCTGTTCACCGCGCTGGCGAAGGATGCGACGAGGCACGGGGACGGGCACAACGCGCAGGGTTTGGCAAACACCGTGTGGTCGTTCGCCAAGGCTGGGCATCTGGACGAGAGCCTGTTCACCGGGTTCGCGTCGCAGATACGACGAAAACTGAAGGATTTCAACTCGCAGGATCTGGCGAACACCGCATGGGCGTTCGCAAAGGCGTGTCATCCGGACGAGTCGCTGTTCGCGTCGATTTCCGGCGCGTGCGTGGCGTGCCTGGACGACTTCAACGCCCAGGATCTGGTCAACACGGCTTGGGCGTTTGCAAAGCTGGCGCACTTCGATCAGTCGCTCTTCGCCGCGGTCGCGAGGCGGTTCAGGGAAAGCGGCGCGATGAACGACGGCCAGCTGAGCGCGCAGTTCATCGCGAACGTCGCGTGGGCATTCTCCAAGGCGTCCGAGGCTGGAAAGCTCGAACAGGCCACCGCAGAGGAGCTCTTTGCAGATTTGGCAACCGCCGCGGAGGCGAGCGTTGGGGACTTCACCGCGGCGGATCTGGCCAACGTGGCGTGGGCTTTCGCGAACGCCAACCAGATGGACCCGACCTTGTTCCAATCTCTCGCTAACCGAGCCGATAACTTCCTGGACGACTTCAACGATGAGGAGCTCGATAACGCCGAGTGGGCGTTTGCTCGAGCGGGCATGCACCGCATCGTCAAGCGTCTGAAGCAAAACAGAAAGCGCGCGGTGGAGGACGCAGCCGCGTTAAAAGCTGAGGTTGGAGAGGTGGACGTGTCTGGGTGCGGAACGATCGTGGTGGCGGGCGGGGGTATCGGTGGCGCCGCGTGCGCCGTCGCGCTGCAGAAGCGAGGGTTCAACGTCGTCGTCTTGGAGTCCGACCCGAGCTTCGACTCACGGAAACAGGGGTACGGTTTGACGGTTCAGCGGCAGGACGCCGTGAACGCCATGGGAATCGACCTGGCCGCCGACGACGCGCCGTCGACGTCGCACTACACGTTCGACGACAAGGGTCGCGTACTGGGTGTTTTCGGTGAGGCGTTCGGGGGTAAAGACACCGGTAAAGAGCGCAAGGAGTGCAAGAACAGCGGGCGTTTCATTCACATTCCGAGGCAGGTGCTCCGTCGACGGATTTTAGAAGCGGTGCGACCCGGGACGATTCGGTGGAACAGCGCACTCGAAGGGTTCAGGACGTCCAAGAAGAACCCCAAGGTGGTCAAGGTGAAGCTGGCCGGTGGTGACGTCATCGACGCGGCTTTACTCGTGGGATCTGACGGTATCTTCTCGACCGTGCGCCGGAACCTGGCGTTGCCCGGCGACCGGCTCAACTACGTCGGGCTGATGGTGGTGCTCGGCATCGTCGAGGACTCAATTCTGGACGTTCCGTTGACCAAACGACGCATCTTCGAGACCGTCGATGGCTCGACGCGCATCTACGCCATGCCATTCACCACCTCGTCGACCATGTGGCAGCTCTCGTTCCCCATGGAGGAGAAGGAGGGCCGGGAGCTGGCGAAGGATCAGAAAGCGCTCAAGAAGGAAATCACGCGGCGGTGCGCCGCGTGGCACGACCCGATCCCCGAGTTGCTCAAGAAGACCCCGCTCGACTGTTTCTCGGGATACCCCGTGTACGACCGCGAACTACTCGAGCCCGATGTGCTTCGTAAGGCTGCGGTGGACGCGGGAATGTCGCGAGTCACGCTGGTGGGTGACGCCGCGCATCCGATGACGCCGTTCAAAGCTCAGGGTGCCAACCAGGCCATCAGCGACGCGGTTCTGTTGGCCGACACTCTGGCGGATGGCGTGCGCAAACACGGCGTGGAAGACGGCTTCGACAAGGCTCTGCCGACGTTCGAGCAGAAGATGTTAAACCGCTCTTCGCGCATGGTCGTCGGGTCGAGGGAGAAGGCGAAGGAGATGCACTCCAACCTGGCGCTCCGACCGGCGAGGAAGGTTCAGCGCGAGACCGACGTGGACATGATGCGTGTTATCAAGATGCTCCGCGCCAAGGGCATCGGCGCAACGTCCGCGAACGATAAACGGGGACTCGACGCGGCGGTGTCGGACGTGATGCGTCAGTGCGCGGGCGGAGGCGTGATTGAGGGTGCGGACGAGGGCGACGACAAAAAGAAGAAGCGCGAGCGGGCTTCCGACGACGGCAAAACCAAGTTGTCGAAAAAGCAAAAGGTACTCGCGCGCGTGGACGGTGAGTGGGTCAAGTGCACGCTGATCAAAACCAAGGATAACGGCAAGCACAAGGTGAAGCTCAAAGGGGGAGACAAGGTTGTCGTATCCGCGGATGGCGTAAAGGTTGTCGTGGGTCGTGGGTCGTAGGTGTCCGCCGCTTCACGCGAATCTGAATCGTATCTAAGTAGCTATCGTTCTATGCTCTACGTCTCTCGTTCGATCGATCTTCTCGTCACCGCGGTACCAGAGGACTAAGTTCCCGTCGAAGCTTTCGCGACGGACGCGATGTGAGCGCCGCGTTGAAGCCCTCTCCACGCTGCCTGGCGCGTTGCAATCCTAAGGTTATGTCGTCCCAACGATGAACACGCCGGACCTTGGCCTCCGCCTGATGTACGTACGCCGGTTTGGCACCTGGTGGTAGTGGAGGACGAGGTGGCAGTCCAGGGGCAGTGTGCGGTTCGTCATCGCTTCGGTCGACTTCATCTGCCGCCGGCGAGACCTCTAGATCGGCACCCCCCTCCATTTTGACGAGTTTGCAGCCCTCAACCGTCGTCCCTGCCGGTTCCTCTAGCGCACGATGGTGTGTTTTTAGGAACGCGACTTCTCGGAATTGACCGTTTGTGAAACATAACGCTGCCACATCTAGGCGCGCGTCCCGGTTACAACCCCAGGAACTGCCCGTCATGGGTGACGATGCCGCCGATGGCGAGGAGGAGGAGAAGGTCGACATCTGGACGATGCCCTTCGATGAGTACAAGAAGGACTTCATATACGATGGAGGGGATGACCCCGACCCGCTGGAGGGCATCGAAGAGATGGCGGAAAAGTGGGAGGAGGGCCCGTACAAGGCCATGCTGGACAGGCTGAACACCGGGTCCAACGTGGTGTACGGCAAGGCGAAACCGGATCGCGCCGGAGGGCAGTTCCCCCCGGGCGAAGATGACGGCGCGGCGCCGGTCAAGACGGACGCGGCCCAGAAGCCGGGACCGCCGCAGTACCGGAGTGCCGATATCGGGGCGGTTCACGTGAGGGATCCGAGCGCGCGGGTCGTCGGGGTGAAGCACGCATCGGACGAGGAGCTCCTTCGCATCATCAAGGGAGGGCGTTTCCTCGGCACGTCGTTCAACGTGAGCAGGTGCGCGGGGAAGGACCAGCTGTACTTCGCCGCGCAGAAGGGGCGTGAGATGATCGTCCGGGCGCTGCTCCAGCCGGGCGTTGACCCGTTCAAGGAACCGGCGGCGGACATCGATCGACCTTACGGGTACGACCTGACCACGCCGTTGTACGCCGCCAGTAGGAACGCACACCACGGCGTCGTGTCCATCCTGCTCCAGAACAGACCCTCCGCGGACATAAACAAGAGCGGGCGGGACGGCGCGACGCCGCTCAAGGTGGCGTCGCAACACGGCCACGACGTGGTCGTCCGGTTGCTGCTTCGCTTCGGGGCTGACGTTCATAAGAAAGCCAGGGATGGAGCGACTCCACTTCACGCCGCCGCCGTGGGTGGACACGAGCCCGTGGTCAGGGCACTGCTCCGCCACGGCGCCAACCCCAACGCCGTCGACGCGCAGGGCAAGACGGCGCTGCACGTCGCCGCCGAGCTCGCGAATACCGGCATGATGAAGGAGCTCGTCGCGGCGGGTGCCAACCCGGACGCGGTGGACAGGTTGGGTAACACGCCTCTGGTGATTGGGTGGCGCGGGGTCGTGAGTGCGCTCATCGAGGGAGGCGCGGATGTACATAAGCGAGACAAAGAGGGAACGACGCCGCTCGATTTCGGGCCTCTGGTGACCTACGGCGTCGGAGAGTGCTAAATAGAAGTTCAAGAGAACGTTAGATCTAATCCTACGGCTCAGCCACGAGTCTTATGATGGCGATGATCCGAAGCGCGCCGTCTTCGTCGACCATCTTTCGAAGGTCGGAAAACATCATGGCGTCGTCGAGCATTTTTGGCACAACTTTTTGGCAGAGCTGCTGTCCGCAATTTGGTTCGCGTGTCGAGCTGCGCAGCCTTGTTAACTAACCCGTCGTGATTATTCAAATGCTAATGGTCGATCATCACGAGAACGGCCAGTACCAGGACGACGTGGACGCCGCGTTGCTTCCGTCCTCGGCCGAGGCCATCTTCGCCTCGAGCTCCGCCGCCGCCCTCGCCGCATCTTCCAACCTCTGTCTCTCCTTTGCCGCCTCGGGCTGGAGCACGGGCGCGGCCTGCTCGCTCGCCGCACCCCTGTTGGCCCTCGGCTTGCTCGGCGACGTGAACGGCGTCGATCCCTCGCTCGGTGTCTGGACCGCCGTGGACCCGCCCGACCCGTCGTTCTGTGTGTCATGTGCGGCCGAGGTTGGCGCTTCATGGGATGGCACTTCAGAGGTTGGCGGTTCAGAGGATGGCGGTTCATCGCCCCTCAGCGCAGCCTCCGCCTGTTCCTGGGCGTCCTGGAGCTCGAGCCCGACGCTGTCCCAGTACGGCCTGCTCTCCGGCACCTTCCCGGCGCACTCGCGGATGTATTCCACGTGGTTGAAGAAGAGTCTCTCGTACGCCGAGGCTCGCCCCTCGGCCTGCGCGAGTCGCGTGTGCAACTCCGGCGGTCCTTCCTTGGCCGCCGCCTGGAGTCGCGCGATTTCGGCGTCCTTCTCCTCCACCACCTTGTGCCACTCGCTCGCCTCCTCCGCGACCTGGTCCGCGGCCACCTCCACGAGCCGCTTGCGCCAAGTCTCGAACGCCTCCGCCGTCTCCGCCTCGCGATCTCGGCTCCGCGACTCCGCCTCCTCGGCGCGCCTCTCCGCGTCCGCCGCCTTGGCCTCGGCGGCCTCGAGCAACCGATCGTACTCTTCGAGGTTCATGTGCTCCGCCTGACCGTCGCTTCTCGTGGTCTCTGCCATCAGCTACCAACCCCACCTCGCGTGCGCGGTGGAGTGTGGGTGTTAAAAACTGTGACGCGCCTGGGAGAAGGCACCGTCGAGTTCTGATTTCCACCGAGCCACCACAAACGAGTGCGACCGGATGGCGCCGAGGAACCTTCGCAAGAAGCGGGTCGCAGACTCCGACGATGAGGAGGAGGATCAGGGTGCCCAGGCTCTCCGGGAGCGCATGGAGGACGCCAAGATGCTGATAAAGAACCGCGCCAAGTCCAAGGTGCGCCCACGACGCCGCTTCAACCCTAGAAATCTGAACCAATCCCACGCGCATCGGCTCACTCACGCACCCCATAACGCTTCCACCCCAGGGCGTCGGAGCCGAGGCGTTGGCCGTTGGATCGGGTAAGAAGGACACGGACGCTGATGACGACGTGGACGAAGGCAAACACGCGCAGTTCGCCGCGGGAGCAGCCGTGGACGTCGACGGGGAGGATCCCAACATGCTTCGCTACATCGAACAGGAGCTCGCCAAACGCCGCGGCGCGGGCGGGGACGAGGGCGGCGACGGCGCGGGTCCCAGCGGCGGTGGTGCGAAGTCCGCGGAGGAGAGGCTGTGGGATACCCCGGACGAGCTCAGGATGAAGAAGACGGAGGGCGAGGAGACGGCCGATCGATGGCTCACCGGCATCGTCGAGGTGCAGCTCCCGGCGGATTACAAAATCAAGAACATCGAGGCCACGGAACGAGCCAAGGCGAAGATGCTGGAGGGTATCCACGGCGGCGGGGACGACGCGGGGATGGAACACCCGCACAGTAGGCAAGCGGCGTTCGCGGCGTCGCGCGCGGCTTTGAGGAAGGAGGACGACGGCGGCTTTCAGAAGGCTGAGGCGTCGGCCAACCTCAAACTCCAGCGGAAGGAGTTTGCGACGTCGTTCGGTAAAGGGTTCGCGTCGAAGGCGAAGAAGCCCAGGCACTAGCTGAGCGTAGGTAGCTTGATGGTAGATTATACACGTGTACGCGTCGAAGTCTGGACGATGTGTGTCGCGCGGTCCGGTACGTAGGAGTAATATGCCGTTTGATACGTTTTTAATAGACTAACAAACGTGTTGGGTTACTGGCAGACTGGCAGACTGGGTGACACATCTCTGGTGCCAGAAAGGTCCCAGAAAGACCTGGCGGACTTTCCCGTTTCTCGTCAGCCCCGCTCCAGACGGGCGGGCGCGGGAGCCATGTCGCAGCGAGGGGGGTTCGCGGGTTCCGGCCACGATCTGTGGCGTCGTGAACCCGCGCGAGCGGATGCCGACTGGGAGGAGGGCGATGAGGTCACGAGCGACGAGTCCCCCGACGCCTACCGATGGGGCCCCTACCCGTTCAGCACGTACAGCCTGGACAACGAGTTTCCCGCCGCGACGCGGCACCTGGCGCGCAAGGAGTGCGCGCGCGAGTTCCGGCGGTACTACGAGACGTTGCAGGTGCCCAACGTGCACCTCGGGTGTTCGCTGATGTCCTTCGGGTTCATGCTGCGCCTGCTCAAGCCCGTGCTCTTCCCCGGGATAAACACCCCGGTCGAGGAGGGCTGGGAGTACATCAGCGACGGATGTCGCGTGACACACATCTTGGAAAACGCGGTGCCCTGGGTGGTGACCGTATTCCTGCTGAGGTTCGGGTTCCGGGCGCACCCGGGCACTGGAAGGCTCCTTTCGCCCCCGCACGTCTTCTGGTACCACATGATGATGATACTCCTGACGGCGGGCTCCAGCGCGGTGCGCCCCCGACCCCCGAAACCACCCCGAACAAATCCAAATCCAAATCCAAAACCCAGCGTCCCTTCAATTTGTCAAACGTTCCTCCCCCGAGCCGAGCTCACTCATTCGACGTTTCCCTTACACTTTCGCAGAGGCACACGCTGCAGTGCCCGGTCCCGGGCGGCATAAAGGTGGAGCTGGCTCTTAGACTGTTCATGGTCAACGGGATGTGCGTGGCGTGGCGCCCGAACCTGCCGTGGATGGCCGGTAACCGGTTCGCGTGCTGGGCGGTGTACGTGCACCTGGTTCGGAAAAACAGACCCGGGACGTTGGCGTGGTGGCCGCTGGTGCTGCTCGACTTTTGCCTCATCGTGGCGCTCCCGGTGTTCGCCGCGTGGGGTTTGGAGAAGAAGGCGAGGCGGATGTTCTTCGACGAGTGCGCCATGACGAGCGTGTGGAGCAACGGCGGCGGGTTCAGGAGCCGGAGGAGCCGACGGAGCAGCAGGAGCGGCGTGAGGTCCCGGAGCTCTTCACACGGCGCGGCGACGCCGAGACGGATGCCGTCGCCTCCTCCCCTGCCGGAGCGTAGGAGCTGGTGGGATGAACTGACTAGGAGACAGCCGGCGCAGGGCTGATTGACCGATTTTGCATCGCGTTTAGCCGCGTCCGCCGAACCGGCGGTCGCATGTAACAGCACTTTTGAGCAATTACAAGTAGTGCTACTTGTATTCCACGGCTCCCTTCTCAGCCGCAAGTTTTTCTTGGCGAGCCCCACCACACGGAGGCGCGCGTCCCCTGGAAGCCCCCTCGACTCCAGGAGTCGTTGCATGCACGCCGCGCACTCGACGTTGAGTGTCGTGGTCAGCGTCAGGAAAGGTTCCGCCCACCAAACAGGCTCACCCCGCGGGTCTCGCGTCGACCGCGTCGTAGGAGCAGCCTCGATCGGCACGAAAATGACCACCGCCCTGCCGAGGGTCATTCCGAGCCTCCGCCCCGACGGCTCCGGTGGCGGCGACGATGCCGGCATCTACGCGTGCCTGTTCGACATGGACGGCACGCTGTGCGATACCGACCCGCTCCACCACGAGGTGTTCTCCAACCTCCTACTGGCGCACGGCAAGAACGGCGGGGTGCCCATCGACACCGATTTCTTCCACGAGCACATCGCCGGCCGAACCAACGAGGACATCTTCGCGGACCTGTGGCCGGAACTGTCCGTCCCCGAGCGCGAGGCGATGTGGGAGAAGAAAGAGGAGGACTTCCGCACGCTCGCCGCGTCCAAGCTCGAGAGGCTCCCCGGTCTCACTGAGCTTCTGGCGTGGATAGACTCGAGGGGCGTACGGAAAGTGGCGGTGACTAACGCCCCGCGCCCGAACGCCGAGCTCATGCTACGGGCGCTCGGGCTGGAGACGTACTTCGAGCACGTGGTGATCGGGACGGAGTGCGCGAGGGCCAAGCCATGTCCGGACCCGTACCTCGAGGGCATGCGTCTCGTGGGCGCCTGTGACGCGGGACGATGCGTCGCATTTGAGGACAGCCCCGCGGGTGCCACCGCCGCAGTCGCAGCGGGGATACCCACGGTCGGGGTGCTGACGTCCCAACCGGCGAGTGCGCTGGAGGGTGTCGGGGTGAGCATGTGCGTGAAGAACTTCGCGGACGTGGGGTTGATGCGGGCGCTGGAGTCTGCGGGGAGCAGGGAGGATGGGGGCGGCGCTTGATTATAATTAAAAACCGGGAAATAATTAGAACCGTACGGGCAAATAGTCACAATCATTAAGATTTACTACCTCGTACTACACGTTAATTATTAATTACTCCCAGTCTATTTGCTCGCTCACATAAATTTAAGAGTCTTACGCAAATTGCCCCTCCTGCCCCGACGAGACACGTCGACACCTCGCTTTTCGGCACGAGACGTGGCCCGACACATCGCGGCCGCACAGTCGGCTCGAATCGGGCACCCTGGGTCCCATCGTCACCCCCACAGTCACCGGGCGGATCGCGTTACTGCACCGCTCCGTGTACCGCTCCCAGCGCCGCACCGTCGCCGTTTCCGGCGTCGCCTTTGCCAACGCGACGGCCGATTTTCCCGATAACAAAAAGGCGAAGATGGCCGGGTCCGACGCGACGACGCGCGTGGTGGTCTGGTTCCGCAACGACCTTCGTCTGCAGGACAACTACGCGGTGAAGCAGGCGGAGTCCATCGCCACGCGAACCGCGGGATGCGACGTCCTTCCCCTGTACGTCTTCGACCCCCGAACGTTCGCGCCGAGCTCGTGGGGATCGCCCAAGTGCGGCGGCCACCGAGGCAGGTTCCAGCTGGAGTCCGTGCTGAACCTGAAGAAGAACCTTCGCGCAGTCGGATCCGACCTCCTCGTCGCGGTGGGAAAGCCCGAGGAGGTTATCCCAAAGTACCTCCTGGACGCTCCGGGCGCCAAGAACGTGGTACTGACGCAGGTGAGTGACTTCACAGCCGTGTGCAACCCCCGCCGCGTGCATCCATCATTTTTTTGTGTCGTCATTCGTCCCCGTCCGCTGAAGCGCCAGTGATGGCCGCCGGCTCCCTCGGGGGTCGGCGGTAACCTTTACTGAACCGGAGCGCCATCCGGCTCGATGACCAACTATTTATATAGTTTGTGCTATCTGAGGTGCAACGCGACGAGCCCGCTGTTTTGATTTGCACCCGCGGTGGCCGCCCGCCTGCGCTCGAATCCTCCGGAACGACCGACTCTGAACGCGACTCTCCCCGTCTATTCGTGCGCAGGAGGAGGTTTCCAGCGAGGAGCTTAGGGTCGACGACAAGGTCAAGTCCGCGGTCAAGTCCGCGGGGAACCTGAACCGGCTGGATAAGATATGGGGTAGCACCCTGTATCACAAGGATGATATCCCCTTCTCGTCTGACGTATCCGACCTTCCCGACGGCTTCACGCCTTTCCGGAACAAGGTTGAGAACAAGTCCGAACCGCGCGAGCCGGTCCCGCCCCCCTCCAAGGGTGCGCTCCCCATGCCGTCCAACATGTCCGACGCCTTCGCGTTCGAACCCACCGTCGCGGACCTGCCGTTCGCAAACGAGGAGGAGCGATCCGTCGCCGGCGCGGGTGCGCACCCGGATGGCGTCCTCCCCTTCGAGGGCGGCGAGTCCGCGGCGCTCGCGAGGGTCCGATACTACGTCTGGGAGAGCGAGAAGATCGCCACGTACTTCGAGACGCGCAACGGTATGCTCGGCGGGGACTACTCGTCCAAGCTGGCGCCGTGGCTCGCGCACGGATGCGTGTCACCGCGTACCGTTGTCGCCGAGGTTCGCAAGTTTGAGTCGCAGCGCGTGGAGAACAAGTCCACGTACTGGCTCATCTTCGAGCTCATCTGGAGGGATTTCTTCAAATTCTTCGCGCTCAAGCACGGCGACGCCATCTTCCGTTCCGAGGGTACCGCCGGGGGTTCGATGGGCGGAAGCGGGTACAAGGGCGGCGCCGGTCCGTGGCGCGACGACCCCGCCGCCCTCGCCGCTTGGAAGGCTGGGAAGACCGGCTACCCGCTGGTGGACGCCAACATGCGCGAGCTCGCGGCGACGGGGTTCATGTCCAACCGCGGCAGGCAGAATGTCGCATCGTGGCTCGCGCTCGACGCCGGGCTGGACTGGAGGCTCGGCGCCGAGTGGTTCGAGAACAAGCTCCTGGACTACGACTGCTCCGCCAACTGGGGTAACTGGGTCGCCGCCGCCGGCATGACCGGCGGCCGCGTCAACAAGTTCAACATCGCCAAGCAGACCAAGGACTACGACCCGGAGGGCGCGTACGTCAAGTATTGGATCCCCGAGCTTAAGGACGTGCCCGCGAAGTTCATCGCCGAGCCCAGGCAGATGCCCGGCGACGTCGCTCAGAAGGCGCACTGCGTCGTCGGCGTTGACTACCCGGCTCCGTTCAAACTTCCTCCCCGCCGGGAGTCCTCCTCCGGCGGCAGGGGCGGCGGTGGTGGCAGAGGCGGCGGCAGGGGCGGTGGCAGGGGCGGCGGCAGGGGCGGCGGCGGTAAGAACAACCGCGGGTTCAAGCAGCGCCAGCAGGCCGTGGACGTCTACGGCTGATTGTCGGCCCACAGCTGGATTATTTCTTCACATTCATTCTTTCACATCCATTCTTTTGTCATATGACACGCAAGCATAAAACTATTTAGGTGAACGCCATCCCCCATCTCGCATCATCGACTCACGTCGTGCGTCTCCACCATCGCGAAGCCGCATGGTTCGGACCCTGCATCGCACCGATTCCCGCCGAAAAGTCAACCCAAAGATTAATGAAACTGAGCCAAATGGCAAAATAAAACAAAAAGAGTTCCCACCCAGAATTGAACTGGGGTCTCCAGAATCAGAATCTGGTATGCTAACCACTACATCATGGGAACAATTCGAAGCCACTGGTAAACAGGGACACATGATTGAATTAGCAATAGTTCTCGAAATATGGGATTATGTACTGCGTATTTCGCGCATCCGCCCGGTGCAAAACGTTCCTTCCATCGGTTCACAAACCCTGTTTTTTTCCCGTATCTCGAAATCGTCGCGTGTAACACCTGAGATTCATCCGCTGTGACTGTGTACCATACGGACGTCCGAGGAACACGTTCTCCGAGGAACTCGCCACCGCGCCACTTCCGACCGAGCGCCGCCTCGTGCTTCAGAAGCACTCTCTGGAGGCTTTCAGAGAGCGTTTAGAGTCGACGACCAGCATCGCGGTCCACAGGCGCGTCGTCGAGACCCCGCCTTCTTCGGAGCAGCAGGAAGGTCCCTTCACCAGATCGGCTGGAGAACGCGGTAACCGGGCCACTGACTCAACCATGAGCGCCAAGGATGCCGTCGCTCCGACGTCCGCCGTGTTCAAGATCATCGGGTGCGTGGTCGGCGTCGTAGGCTCCCTCTTGGTGTACGGTATCCTGCAGGAACGGATCATGACGCGCCCGTACGGCGAGGGCGAGGACGAGGAGTTCTTCACCTTCTCCGTGTTTTTGGTCATGAACAACCGCCTGGTGTCCATGTGCGTGGCGGTGCTCGTGCTCGCGTTGATCCGCGGCGCGGTCGCACCGGTGGCGCCCATCTACAAGTACGCGGCCGTGTCGTGCTCCAACGTGATCGCCACCACGTGCCAGTACGAGGCGCTCAAGTACGTCTCGTTCCCCGTCCAGACGCTCGGCAAGTGCGCCAAGATGATCCCGGTCATGATCTGGGGGTACTTCATCAGCAACAAGCGGTACGGGCTGTACGACTACCTCATCGCGACCGGGGTGATGGCGGGATGCACCATCTTCGCCCTCTACGGTCCCACCACCTCGTCCCACGGCGGCAGCAGCAAGAAGAGCGAGAAGGAGACCGGCATGTACGGCATCGCGCTCATGGGCGGCTACCTCGGCTTTGACGGTTTCACCTCGACGTTTCAGGACAAGCTCTTCACGGGGTACCAGATGGAGACGTACAACCAGATGCTCTGGGTGAACTTCTGCAGCGCGATCATCTCCTCCTTCTGGCTCATGACCGACTCCTCCATGGTCGACGCCATCGCCTTTGTCAAGAAGCACCCGGCGGCCATGTCCGACGCCATCGTCCTCTCCGCCGCGTCCACGTTGGGGCAGCTCTGCATCTTGTTCACCATCAAAGAGTTCGGCGCCCTGCTCTTCGCGACGATCATGACCACCAGGCAGTTCCTGTCCATCTTACTGTCGTGCATCCTGTTCATGCACCCGCTCACGTGGCAGCAGTGGATCGGCACCATCATGGTGTTCTCCGCGCTGTACGGCAAGGTGATCATCGGCGGGATGAAGAAGAAGGAGCCCAAGCCGGACAAGCCCGACCCCGAGGTGGGCTACGGCGGATCCGAGGAGCGGAAGGGCCTCATGGAGGGTGCCGAGAAGTCCTCGTGAGCGTAGGGTAGACGACACACGGGATGGGGCGCAAAACACGATAGTTGAAACACATCATTGGGAAATGGGATTAGGGGCGAGGAGACACCAACGCGCGTTGGGGCTGCGCACCTATGCACCTTGTTAGGCCTTGTAACTCACAAGAATATGTTTTTGAAACGTCGCGCCTTCCCTCACAGTCGTAGCGCGCGGGATCCGAGGGGGTGCGCCGAGATGACGCGCGCGGGGGAGCGTGCGCGCGCGGCGGTGACTGCCCTCTCGATACGCGACGACCAGGTGTCCACCTCGGGCCGATATCCCCCCACCGACGACGAGGACTGCGACGGCGGAGATCTCAGGCTCAATCCCGTCGCGGGTCGTCGCTGGGTGGACCCTCGCGCGCGCTGGGTCGCCGCCTCGCTCGCCCCTCACATCCACGCGGACTCCCCCGAGCATGCGCGCGATGTGTTGACCGCGACGGTCCTGTGCGAGTGCTCGTACAAGTCCCCGGAGTCGCACGTCAGGGAGAGGGTCGCCGAGCTGTCGCGTGAGTTTCCTCCGTTCGCGGTGCGCCTCTCCGGCGTCAGCGCGAGCGTGGAGGGCCGCGCGAGGCGAAGGTACCTGGTCGCACACGCCCCCGGGGTGACGTACGTCGCGTTCACGGGCACGAGGGAGGCGATGGACTTCCTCGCGGACGCGTCGTTCCTTCAGACGCCCCTATTGGAGGGGCTGGGACTCTCCTCAAGCGACGGTAAACTCGGGAGCGATGTTAAATCGACTCGCGGCGGGACGCCGATGGTGCACAGGGGTTTCGCCGCGCGCGCCAGGGAGTTAAGGGCACCCGTGCGCGCGGTATGGCGACACGCGAGGGAACGCGGTGACCGGCTGGTGCTGTGCGGCCACAGCCTGGGCGGGGCGGTCGCCGCGCTAGCCGCGGTGACTCTGCTGGCCGAGGCGGACGAGGACGACGCCGCGGGTGAGACGCTGAGGTGCATCGCGTTCGCATCGCCGCCCGTGGGTAACTCCGCGATGCGGCGCGTGTTGTGTCAACGCGGGTGGATCGGCGCGTTCACCAACGTGTGCGTCCCGGAAGATCCGGTCCCGCGGCTCCTGTTCACCCCGGCGCGGCAACGAGCGGCGGCTGCATCCGCCGCCGCGTCGCTCGCGCGGGGAGTGTCCGCGCCTGTTCAGCCACACGTGTCCCCCGCCGCCCGACCGCGCTCTCCACCGTCGCGGGATAACTCGCGGGACGTCAACGCCGCGCGCAGGCTTCCGCGCCTGGTCCCGCTCGCCGTACGGGCGGAGGACGAGGAGGGCGACGGGAAGGTGACGAACTCCTCAAAGTCGTCCTACCTTCGCGCGGCGGGTCGAGTTATTCGCCCAGAGTACGTCCACCTCGGACCCATACATCACCTCGGCCACGGCGGGTACGTCGTCGTCGGGTCGGACACGGATGATATCGCGTCGGACACATCAATCACGGATGACACCAGGGAGAGCGCGGGCGCCATCGCTGCTGTGCGACACGCGGTGCTCCGACACGCCATGCGAACGTACCGGGCGAGGATGGTTGATCTGTGCCGGCGCGTCGTCAAGTCACCCAGGTCAAGTCCGACGTCGCTCCCTCGGCCGGTCGATTCGGCGGTGGGCATCGTTCCCAACCCAAAGCCATCGTTCGCGGTCGCCGTCGTCTCCGCCTCCGCGGACGGCGCCGCGTTCGCGGCGGCGGCGGCTATTCGGGGAAATGATCTGGACCTCTGCGACCCGAGGGGAGGCGTGAAGGCGGAGGTACGAGGGTGGCCGTGTGTGGTGTCCTCGTCACCAACGGGTACCTCGGCGACGATCATCGTGCGCGTCTCGGCGCCCATGTTCAACGGCGAGAAACTGCCAGTGGCTGACGCGGGGGGACCGAGCGCGTTTGGGTGGGAGCCGATGATTTTATCGTGCGGCGGCGACTTTGGCGACTCCAGGGTTCCCGTACGAGTCGTCCCGAGGCGCGTGTGGGTTCGCACTTTGGACGACACGAACGAGGAAGACGCGGCGGCTCTTGTGAATGCGCTGCGGGAGATGGACGGCGGTTGGATCGACTTTAAACCCGCACCGGTCGAGCCGAGGTGGAGGATGCGTCGGCTGCTCGGATACCATGGTGCCGCGCCCGCGCCGGGCGACGTCGTCGTGGTCGTGACGGATCGAGACGTACCCGAGGATGTCGTCTCCTTGGTACGCGTGACACCCGGGACGAACGTTGTGGACGCTAGGCGCGCTTTACTTCGGGTGTTGGCGACGACGGAGCGCGACGCGCTGGCGTACGCGGTGAGCGAGGCGACGGAACCGAAGCGGGGTTTGTTTCGCTCGGGGTTCACGTTCGGAGCCGCGGCGGCTGCGGGCGCGGCGTTCGGGGCGGCGCTCAGGCGGGACCTCGACGGAGAAGGGTGAGACGTGCGTGAAGACCGATTGAACGTTTATTGGTGGTGTTATTAATATTACAAATCAAGAAAAGAATGAAGCGGATTACAGTATGCAAATCATGGCAGGCCCCCTCGGCTACTCCAGTCCTCGACCATGCAAAACAACGCTGATCATCATAATAGTGTCTTCAAGCAGGTTTGAATAATACTCAGGCAAGTTTTCAGACCCGTCGGCCCCGTCTGATAATGCGACGAGGCCGCGGGTGCGAGCGTGTTGACGATTTTGCGCTCGCCCATCGACGAACCGTGCCCGTTTTTCGTGACGTTTATAATCGGTTCGCGAGAGAGATTTACTCTCAGAGGGAGTGGCTCAGGAGGTAGTCGTACTGCCTCGCGATGAGAGCCAGCTTGCTGAGGAGAACGCGATCGTCCTCGATCATCTGGTCGAGCGGTTGTTTGCCGCCCACGAGGTCTTTGAGCTGCGCCGCGCCGAGCACGGTTCGCAGCACGGACCCGCCGGGGATGTCGACGGGCTGCCCGGTGAGGCACTTCTGGGACGCCACGCGGCGCTCAGCCATGGTGGACTCCGGGGAGATAAACTCGGTGAGGTCCGCGGTCATGAGCGCGTACACCTTCTTGAGGTCCGCGGTGCTGAAGAAGTCCTCGTCGGCTCCGCTGCGGAGGCGCACGGCGATGATGGTGTTGACGCCGCCGAGCTGCCAGTCGCCCTCGTAGTCAACCGCGGGGACGTACTCGAGGTGCGGGGAAAACTTCTGAGCCTCCTCGCGCATGGCGTGGACCCAGGCGCGGACGTGGTCCTCGGTGTTGGCCACCCCGCCGTTTGACTCCGTGGTCGCGTTGAGGGTCTCCATCTCGTGGAGCCCCGCGGCCCAGCGCAGGAGCACGCCGCTGTTGCAAAAGCCCGGGGGCATGGCGTCGTGCAGCTTGGGGAGGACGTCGCCGATGTCGTGGTGGGTCAGGTAGCTGGCGCACGCCTCGGCGATGGCCGCGACGGTGGCGGGGGACTCGTCGTTGAGCTGTGCGTTCATGGTATCGACCGCGCGGTGAGGGAAGAAGACGGCGGAGCCAAACGAGGGACCGCCGAAAAACTTGGAGGACGTCATCAGGATCGGTCCTTGCTCGCCGAGCCACCGCGGGATGAGGTCGGGGTGGTGCCTCATCTGGCACGCGTCCAGGACGGACACGACGCGGTCCCCGAATTCGGCGGTGAGAATATCGGCCACCGCGGGGGAAGGCATGACGAGACCCGTCTTGGACCCGGCGACGGTGTGCAACACCACGACGGCGGCGGGGTCAGACGCCAACGCCTCCCTAGCCTTGGCCTCGACGATGGCGTCGTAGTCGGACTTACCGCGCCCGACGTCGAGTTCACCGCCGCGGGCGACGAGCTCGATGGACTCCATGGCGGCGAGGTCGTGGAGCGCGGGGAGCTCCTGGCCCATGTCCACGCGGTTGCCGCCGAGCGGGACAGCCTTGGAGAAGAATCGACCCTCGGCAGCCTCGGTGGTGCCCGAGCCAACCTCGCCGGCGCACGCGACGAGGGAGATGACGTTACCGCGCTGGGTGCCATCGCGGAAATCGGATGGGCGGTCCTTCTCCGGGACGGCGCGCGCGAGGGCGCGGGACGCGAGAACCGCCTGTAGAAGCGGCATGGTCTCGGCGTCGGTGCCCGAGGGGTGGATCACGGCTCTGCCGTTACCGCCGCAGAAGAGTTCCTCAACCCTGGAGCGGACCTCGTCGATGAGGACGACGTCGGCGGACTCCTCGCCCTCCCAGAGGCGGTGAAGCATCTCCTTGGACGCCTCGAGCGCACCCGGGGTCGGGGACGACGAGGTACAGGTGCCGCGGTGGAGCAGGTCGGGGGCGCGCGCGTACATGCCGGTGAAGTACTTGTTGAGGCGGCGCTCGCCGTGGAAGACGGAGCGGTCGTCGCTGCCCTTCTCCATAAGGCACACGGTGGATTCCTCGATGATCTGGGTCTCGATCGCGCGGACCAAGGAGCTGAGATCGTCGATGGTGTTGTCCAGGGGCATGGCGAGCGGGAACATAATCTCCGCCACCATCATGCCGGACGAGTCGGGCACGAGGTTCATGAGCCCCTCGTCGCGCTCGGCGACGCACCGGGTGACGCGGAACACGTCATCCAGGCCCTCCATGCGGGGGGAGCCCATGAGGAAGCGAACGCCGTAGACGTCGCCGTCGCCGTGGGTCTTCTGCGAGTAGAGGCGGAAGTGCTTGGACGCCAGGAGGAGCTCCTTGAAGATGGTCGCCTGAGTGAGGCCGTCGCCGCGCTTGGCCTGCTTGCTCGTGGGGACCGCCGCGCTGCTCTCGGCGGGTTCCCAGAGGTCAGGGGATACCTCCACGATGTCGCGGAGGCGGGTGACGCGCATGGAGTGGCGAACGCCGACTTGGATCTTGCCTTGGCGATCCGCGGAGACGGCGTTCACCCTCACCGCGTACGCGCGGCGCGGCGCGGACGGCTTGCGGGTCATCTGAAGCCGCGTGCCGTTGGGAATCGTGAATTGGGACATCGCGAGGGACATCTCGAGTGTGTGTGGGTGGGTGTGTTTGCGTATGAAACGCTGACGATGGAATCGCCAAGAGGTAACCGGCGGCCGCCGCGGTTAACTCGGTTAGTGCCTGTTCTCAGAACCAGGCGAGGGCGGAGCGCCTTAGCGAGGCGCTCACGCGTGTGTGGAGTGACGACCCGCGACGACTGTGGGAGCAGGGGGTAGAGAGGGGTGCTCGTCAGAAAAATAGAATATTCCAGTGTCGTCAAAGTCAAAGGCTGGCCTCTGCACTCGGGGTGCCTTGGGATCAGGGCGGTCGGAGGCGTCTCTCACCTGTGGCGGATGCGTTCAAGCACCCCTGTGATACGGCTACCGGGTGAGTAGCTCGATCTGCGAGTGAGGGAGGGGCGGGGAGGTCAGATGACGGCTGGTCGAGGGTCCGCGGCGCGCGATCCGGCCGAATAATTAATTCCCGGCCGCAAAACTCGAGGCTGACTGGGCAGGGGCCGCGCGGGTGTGGAGCGGCCACGATCGGTGGATCTCGCGATTCGCACGAAAGAAACGCCGCCGGGGCCACCGGAATACACGTCCACGGCCGTCCAGCGCTTAACCCGCGGGTTTCCGGCGCCGGATCCGGGATGCCGCGGGTGCCACCCGCCGGGCGGCTGGTCAGAAAACCCCGGGCAGCGTGCGTTTATGTGCCCGAGAGGGAAAAAACAACGGAGCGCGGGTCCGGGAACCGGGGATGGCGTCGCCCTCGACCGTCCCCGCGCCGAAGTGGACGCTCGGACGGCAGGTCGAGGCACGTGAGATGACTATTCGAGCGGTAAATCGGCGGAGCACACGCCTTTCCCCGCTCGAGTAGACCCGCACGTCCATCCCGAACCGCTCGCAGATTACCCGGCCGGGACGAAACCGACAATGTCGAATGGACACGTCGCCGGGTTCGTCACGCGTGCGTCCGTGCGACCACCGAAAACGATCGCGGGGTGTTCGGATGGGCGAAGCGTACCTTCGAGTCTTCGAAACGAGCGGTCGGACCACTCGAGTGTGACGTGCGCGGGTGATCGCGCGCGTGTTGTTGAGTGATTGAACATGTTGTTGCGCCAGGTGGTGAAAAAATCGGCCTTCGCCGAAAACGTGGATTCCAATTTCAACCGTACGCGCATTCAGTCTGCTTTTTCGCCTTTACTTTGATTTCAGCTCTCGTTATGTGGGCACGGGTTTCAAGTTACTGGCGGGGAGAATTTTGTTGTTCCCAATGTCAACAAATCGTCAAAGCCTGGTTCGTGCTCCGCGGGCAATTTCAAACTTTCGAGCAACCCACTCCGAGAAGGTGCTGACGTGTGAAATCAATTGCGGCGGAGCACACGGCCAAACGGCTTTGTGGGGATCCGATCTATTTTTTCGCGGTCTACTTTTTTCTCCAGAATGAATTGCATGTGGCGATGTTGCTTGTTTGGGGTTAAACCGGGGTATTTGCAGTTTTGATTTGTGGGTCACAGTTTTGATGGTGTTACTTCGTTATTCAAGTGATGCCCGAGAACAGCTCTCAGGTGCTAGATGGATAGGAGCGGTCTCTTTCAACCGTGTCCGATGATACACAATCGCTTGTTTAGGCCTTGGTCAGGGCCGCGGCGTTATCCTCGTTGATCTTCTTGTTGTAAGGCGTGGACCACGCGCCGAAGTCGAAGAGGGGCGAGCCCTTCACCTTCTCGATGCCGGAGACGAGGAGGAACATGACGAGGGAGAACAGCGGCGACGCGAGCGAGTCGGCGCCGGTGTAGTCCTCGAACTTCTCCTGGACGCAGGAATCGGGGTTCCACTGCTCGTCGGCGGGAACATCGAACCAGGTGGGGAAGAGGGTACCGTCGGATCCAACCTTCCCTGTGGTCGTGGTCCCCGCGGGGACACCGTAGTCGTAAAACTCCTTCTTGGCAAAGGGGAGGAGGAGCCAGCCGTCCTTGGGCAGGGACACCTCGAGGATGACGCGGAGGAGGGTACCGCCGACGACGGCGCAGAGCGCCGCGCTGGGGCTGGGCTTGCCGAAGGGCCAGTAGAAGGCCGCGAACAGGGGCACGATGCAGCCCGCGAGCACGATGTCGAAGGCGACGATGAGCAGGTAGCCGGTGGCGCCCGAGGGGTGATCGCTCTGGTACGCCGAGGCGATGGCCATGGCGATGAAGGCGAAGGGAACGGTGGCGATGCGCGAGACCATGAGGAGCTTCGTGTCGTCGAAGTCGACGAAGTGGCGCACGACGTTGTGGGAGAACACGGTGCCCAGCGCGAGGATGGCTCCGTCGGAGGTGGACATGGACGCGGCGACGATGCCGAGGAGGCCCCAGGCGCCGAGGAACGCGGGGGGCTCGGTGGTGAGCAGCTTGATGAAAGCCTTGGGGTCGGGCTTCCACTGCGCGCACGTGGGCAGGTCGAGGATCGTGGAGCAGGTATCAGCCTCGAACTCGGCGTATTGGGAGTCGGGGCCGTAGTAGTACCTGGTGATGGCGCCGAGGTACGCGAAGGGGATGCCGACGAAGAAGGTGAGCAAGCCGCCGAGGATGCAGCCGATGCGCGCCTGAAGCGGGGTCCTGGCCGCCATGCACCTCGCCTGGAAGTCGAGAGCGGCGAGGTTGCCGAAGCCGAGCACGAAGATTGTGGCCCAGTTGAATAAGATGGCGTTGGGGAACGGCGTGAGAGCCGCGGGATCGGACATCTGGTTCTCGAAGATGCGCTTATCGCCGAGGGGGTAGGCGCCGTTGTCGGCGACGCAGTTGTCGTCGGAGGGGCACCACTTGGCGGTGTTGTAGCACTTAACGCCGGAGTTGAACTCGCAGTCGACGCCGTCGTACATCGCGGCGGTGGCATCATCGGGGTACATGTACATACCGATGTCCTGGTTGGCGGTGGTTGCGGAGGTGACGGTGGTGTAACCCGCCATCTTGGGCATGCCGATGGACGGAGGGGGAGCTTCTTCCTTGGCGTTGCTGATGAGCCAGTAGGCGACCGAGAGGCAGCCGATCATGCCGATGGCCGCCTGGACGACGTCGGTGTAGGCGACGGAGAAGAGACCACCGCAGGCGGTGTAGGCGAGGCAGATGATGCCGGAGAGGAACACGGCGCCAACCTCGGAGATGTCGAAGATGTACGAGAGGATGACGCCCATGCCCACGAGGTTACCCGCGAGGAGGCAGGTGAAGGAGCAGCAGGTGCAGAGGGAGGTGACGATCTCGACGACCTTGCCGTACTTCTTGCCGTAGATGTCCGGGAGGGTGAGGACGAGCTCCTCGTTCACCTTGTGCGCGAGGAAGATGCCGTTGAGGATGAGGGAGAGGCCCAGGCCGATGGGGAGGACCGCTCCGTCGTAGAAGTGGTACTTGTAGGAGAGGTCGGCGTTACCCAGGAGCGCGTTGCTGTCGATGGACTGCGACGCGAGGGTCAGGGTGACGACGAAGAGGGGCAGGGACCTGCCGGCGACGAAGAAGTTCTCCGCCTTGCCGCCGACGAAGTAGAAGGCGGCGAGGCCGATGGCGCAGAAGAAGGCGATCATGATGCCGATACCGATACCGAACCCGCTGGGGGGTTTCGGGTGCGTGGCGGGGCAAGGGATGCCGCAGATATCCGCCTGGCAGCAAGATCCGGCGCGAGGCATGGGGCCGGTGACGGGAGGTGATGCGTAGGATGCGAGGTTTTCCTGATGGGAAGCGTGAGGAGGGACGCGGCATCGTCAGCGACGGTGCGAGCGAGAGGGAATCAATTTTTCGGGCAACGCACGAAGAAGTCTTCGTTGCCGGCGTCGCTCAGGCAAGTCGCTTGGGCGCCGCCGGTGACCGCGAGGGCCACAGCCGCGCCGAGCATAAGCGCGTACATCGTGTGGCGAGACATTTCACTGTCGTCGCGACGTTGCGTGTGACGTCGACGATCCGGGAACAAACGACCGACAGTTGTCCAAAAGTCGAAGTTTTGCCGTCATTTGCGACCTTTCGCGAGATCAGAAGTCCACAAACGCAAACGCACGGTTTTCTGTCACAGAGTTATCAGTCTGCTTTATTTGTATTAAAAAAACTTCGAAAAACGTGGATAGAACACGTGCATCTCCCGCGCGAAATCAACTGCAACAATGTCCACGTTTCTCACCTAAAAGTTTAGCCGGTCGACGAGTCGTGTCCTATTCGCGCTCCAACCACCGCCGCGCCTCCTCGTACGCGAAGAACGACACCGCCGACGCGGGCACCGCCCTGAGAAGCTTCAGGTCGAACCCGCGGTAGAACGCCCGACGCACGTCCCCGTTGCTCTCCCTGAGCATAGCCGAGCACGTCTTCACCAACCCAGACTCCACGCCACCAGCCGCCGCCGCCGCCTGCACTCTCGTCTTGACGAGGTCGGCGGGGTACCCGACCCCCCACGCGACGGCCGCAGCGAACGCCCCGGCGCACACGGGCACCATCGTGTCCTGAACCGCCGAATCATTCGACGCAGAGCTCGAAGAGTCCTTTGAAGAGGAGTCCTTCATCGAACGCTTGGACCATTCGTACGCGGCGAACCACACGCCGTGCGGCACCCCGTCCCTCAGCAACGTCGCGCCCAGGCCCCTCGTCGCCAACCCGACGCGCCCTAGGTTACCCGTCAGCGTGGACACCGCCAGGGTCACCGCCCCGCCCGAGGCCTGCTGCCTGATCTTGACCAGCTCGAACGGGGAGACGACGAAGGACTGCAGGACGCCGCCGACACACCCGCCGACAAAGACGGGGAGGAGGTTCGAGTACCCGGCTTTACCGGCGGACGGTGTCGTCGAGGATTCCGCGTCCTTGTGCCTGCGCGACGCCCACCGCTCCCCCGCTCCGTACCCCGCGAACAGGAGCGCGTTCTGCATCGGTATCACCGCGGTCATCGGCGCGACGCCGCGCCACAGCGCCCGCGCGCCCCCCTCGGCGAGCACCCTGCGAAGCGCCGCTCGCGCGCTCCCGTCCACGCCGGGCGCCAAGCGCGTGGCCTGCATGCGGGTCAGGGTGGTGTCCACGGGCTGGACCGCGAGAACAGACGCGGCGCCGGCGATCCAGCCGGCCCACAGGTCGACCCAAAACTCGTTCGCCATCGCGCGCGCGGTTCAGGACGGGCACGCGCGGCGGCGGGCGGGGCGAAAATGAATCGAACGCCGCTGGCGACACCGACGCGGGGGCGACGCGGGGCGCGTGGATCGAGGGTTTGACCCGCGATCTGAGGTCGAAGGGTGCTATCCGATGCGACGGGATCGATCGTCCGCAGAACGAGAATGAAGATCGCGGACGCGGGAGGGGCGCGCGATTCGCTCGTCGTCGTGTGTTTGGCGATTGTTGCTTTTCGCGAAAAAATCTCAGCGAACAAAAAGTGCGGGCAACGATAAAAAGTGGATGTTCCCTCATCTCCATTCTCATGATACCGGCTCTTCTCTCGTACCCGTATTCAGTCACAGGTGTTCGCAAATTACGAAGAGTGCTTGTGAGAAATGCGTTTTTTTGAGAAAAAACGCGCAAAATGCGGTCCAAATGCTGACGTCAAGGAGACGCCATCCAAAAACCCGAACCCTTTTTCACGTGCTGAGGGTTCACGGGCGGGTCACATTGGACGCGCGCGAATCATCCGCGAAAGCCATGCGCATCTTCAGGCAGCTCTCGAGGCCGCTCAGGTACTATATTCGATCATCCCGTCCCCCTCGCCCCCGCATCGCACCGATACCCGCGCCGCAACGCTTCGTCGACGGGGCGTCGTTTGGATTTTGGTTTCGGCCCCCTCCGGTAACAACCACGTGGGGGAGGGAGGGATCTCCCCGTGCCTTCCCTCTTCGCTCGTCCTTGCACGGATGACTTATCGAATCTTCCACCCCCGATACGACCCATCGCAGGCGCGCCGCCAACGCGGCGCTCCAGGAGACCGAGCAGCAGCAGATCACGCGGCAGGTTCTCGCCGGGGCTGGCAACAACCCCGCCGCAGGGGGCTTCGCCGCTGCTGGGGCGCATCTGCAGCAGCAGGCCAGGCATCACCACCCCGACCCGACGGACCCTAGGTTCCAGACCAGGGGCTGGAAGGCTGCGGTTAAGCAAGGATCCATTCCCACTGCCGTGCACGACGCCGAGGTCAAGCGCGGCCTCGAGATCGGCCTGCCCGGCGCGTCCTCCATCGATGACAAGACCATCCCTACGTTCAGTCGCGGCGAACTCCCGCACTTCGCGGGCATCAACACGTTCCTCAAAGCCCCGTTCGAGGAGGACGTCCGGAACGTGGGCAACTACGACGTCACGTGCATGGGCGTTCCATTCGACGGCGGGTGCACCTACAGGGCCGGCACCAGGTTCGGTCCCCAGGGCATCCGGCGCATCTCCGCGTTGTACACCCCGTACAATTACGAGATGGGCATCGATCTCCGCGAGCAGATGACGATGTGCGACGCGGGCGACGTGTTCACCATCCCCGCCAACATCGAGAAGACCTTCGACCAGATCTCCAACGCGGTCGGGCACGTCTTCCAGTCCGGCTCGTTCCCGCTCATCCTGGGCGGCGACCACTCCATCGGCTTCCCCACCATCCGCGGCATCGCGGCGTGCACCACCAAGAAGATTGGCATCATCCACGTGGACCGACACGCGGACATCCAGGAGAAGGACCTGGACGAGCGCATGCACACCACCCCGTACTTCCACGCCACCAACTTACCGAACGTCCCGGCCACTAACCTGGTGCAGATCGGCATCGGCGGCTGGCAGGTGCCACGGCCCGCGGTGGAGCACATCGTCGGGCGACGGACCAACGTGTTCACCATGGACGACGTCGAGGAGCTCGGCATCCCGAAGGTTGCCGAGATGGCCTTGGAGCGGGCCTGGGACGGCGCGGACGCGGTCTACATGAGCTACGACATCGATTCACTCGAGGCTGCATTCGTGCCGGGCACCGGCTGGCCCGAACCCGGCGGTCTGCTGCCCCGCGAGGCTCTCAAACTGGTCGGCCTGGTCGCCGCGGAGGGTCTGTGCGGCATGGAAGTCGTCGAGGTTTCGCCGCCCTACGACGTCTCGGACATCACCAGCCTCATGGCGCTGCGCATCTGCGTGGACGCCATGGGCTCCATGGTGGCCAACAACAAGATGGGCAGCCACAAGCACATCATCGACAAGGAGTTTGTCCCGTTCTAAGACGTCGGGCTCTGAGTCAACCACGAAACCTATGACGACGACGACTCGCAATATGAGAATTTCAATAATTACCCCGCCTCTCGTCTGCGTGAAACCTACTCTAATGACTATCATCACTTGGCCGCCCTCTTCACCGGTCCCGCGTTGCCGAACAGCCACGCCGCCCCCTTCAGGAACTCCCGCCTCGCCTCCTCCCGGTACGCCGGGTTCACAGCGCACGCCCGTTTTCTCAGCGCCTCGTCGTTGAGCAGAAAGCAAACCGCCGGCGGCGAGAGCACCGAGCTCAGGTAGCCCGCGGCTGTGAGACCCGCGATGGCGACGACGTGCGACGCGACGCCGTTGAAAAACGTGAACGTGTTTTCTGACATTTGGGGTTCCCCGGGGCTCGACGACTCTTCGTCCTCTCCGTTTCTCACACCCGCGTCGCCCTTGAAAGCCCAAGGGTCGAAGCGCTCAAACAGAGAATCCCACATGCACCACGTGCCCCGCCACACCGCGACGCAGCTCAGGCCCATGCCGTACAGGAGCCCGTACCTCAAACTGGGCGGCGGCGGAATGTTCTTGGCGATGTATCGCTTGTGAACCTCCGACGCCGCGTACCTCTGGAGCTTCGCCAGCCCCGCGGTGCCGGCCACCAAACACGCGGCGCCGGACTTGAGGTTGTCGTCGGGGAAGATGGACGTGTCCATGACGTACCACGCGCCGCGCCAGAAACTCGCGACGCCCATGCCGACTGCGATTTGGAGCGGGAGCTTGCTCCATGGGTGGAGCTCCACCGTGAGGTCGTCGATGGCACCTATCTCCGTGGACGGGTGAGCCGCGTGACTTCGGGAGGTACTCGACGCGGACCTTCGACCCTTTGGGGTGGCGATATGGAAACAAGATCCTCCTCCCCGAGCGGTGCCGACGACTGACGAGCCCTTACACGACGAGATCGTGCGCCATGCGTGTGGTCCTTCTTTACTCCCGCCGCTGAAGGATGCCGCCTCCGCGAGTGCGCGACGGCACACGTTGCGGAGCATGGTGTTTATGGGGCTGCTCGAGGGGCGAGAAGAAGCCTTTGGTTTTCGCGCGGGATAAGCTCTGTTGGCATGTTGTGATGATCTGATTCCTAACTGAAAACCACTGGCTGAAAATAGAGTTAGTGATTAGCATGTGAGAATCTGATTCTCAGCCTGACTGATTGGCTGGTGGCCAAAAAAAGCGAAATAAGGTCCACTTCATGGAGACTGACAGGCGAAGAGTGCACCTTCTCGGAAAGAGGTTACACTTTGTGGAGCGATGTCGCTGTTGACATCGCTCTTCGGAGCCGGGAAGAGCGGCTCCGCGCCGCCCGCCCGGGCATCCTCCGTGGCTCGGAGCGATGGGAGCAAGCGCTCGGGCGGGAGCATCGCGGTCAACGCCGTGGACCTCGGGGAGATGCGCGCCAAGGCGGCGAACGACAAACTCCGCGTGGTGTCCGAGGCGATCGCCGAGCACGACACCTACCTCGCGACGCTGGCGATATACGAGCGTCTCATCGCGGTGTATCGCGCCAAGAAGGCGGGTTTAGAAGCGCTCGCGGCGGCGCGCGGGGCGGTCAGGGACGCCGTCGACGCCGTCGCCACTCCTCGCGCTGGGAACGACGACAGAATCGACAATGAAGAAACCGGCACCGGCGTCAGGTACGAGGTCTCCCCCGAGGAACTACTCGAGCAGCTCGGCCCGGAGCCCAGACCCCCGGCGAAGCGGTCACCGGTGAACGAACCGAAGGTGGCCGCGGACGGAACCGAGGGCCCGCCCTTGTTCCTCCTCGCGTGCGCCGCGCTGGAGGGCGCGAGGGACGCCATTCGAGTCGTACCAACGCTGTTGAAACGAGGCGCGGACCCAAACGCCAGCGGAACGCGGCACGACCACGGAGCAGACGTACCGGCGCTGTGCCTCGTCGTCGGCGCGATGGAGAACGTGGCCGAGATCATCGCCGCGTCGCAGGCGGAGACACCTGTGGAGGATGATGAGAAACCTATGGACGATGAGACACCTATGGAGGATGAGAACGAACCTCCGCCTCCCGAGCGGCTGTCGCCCGCCACCGCGGACGACCTCGCGGACTTCGCCACCGCCCTCCTCGCGGCACCCAACCTCGACGTGAACGCCGTGGGTAGATTGGGCAGGGTGCACGAGAGCGCGAAGAACGCGGACCTGAACGCGCCGTATAAAGGGCTCGTGCCGTACAAGGGGAGGTGCGGCGCCGAGGGTAAGTTTCTTTTATTTTTCGGTATGCGCAATTGGACTGACGTCGTGCTTTTTTTCAGGAACCGCGTTGTTCTTAGCGTCGTGCGCCGCCGCTAACAACGCGTTGACCGGCGACCCGCGCGGTGCGGTCGCGGCGGTTCACGTCGCCGCGCGTCTCATGGGATCCGGCGCGGACGTCAACGCGGTGGGCGCGCGGCCCGGGTGGTGGGCGCGGTGCGGCACGACGCTCACGCCCGTCTCCGTGTGCCTGTCGGCGTTGGAGCAAACCGCGCCGCTGACTGACCGGGCGGCGTACGTATCCTCGCGCGTCGCCATCGCGTCCCTGGCGTCCGCGCTGATCCGCGCAGAGGGCTTCGACCACTCCGTCGAGGCTACGTTCTCGCACAGGCCCGACGCGGACGAGCTCGGGTCGCGCCGCGTCGCGCCCGGCGACGCGTCCACCGTTCCCACCGGGCCTTCCACCAATAGTTCAAAGACTAACTCTCCGCCCGTGTACGCGAGTGGACCCGCGCTGTGGCACGCGTGCTGCGCGGTGGTCGAGGGCGCGGGTGCGCCGGCGTTGTCCCTGGCGCGTGAGCTGCTGGAGATCGGCGCGGATCCGAACTGCGTGGGTTCCAGGCCCGGGCACTGCGGAGCCGGCACGCCGGTTCTGGCGATGTGCGTCGCGGCTCTCGAGGGACGCGCTGTCACGGATGGGAAGAAGACGTGGTGGCCGTCGATGGACGGTGTCGCGGGTTCCCGGGTTCCATCCACGCTGTCGGTGCGAGCGTCCGTCTCGGGATTGTCCGACAGGTCGTCGCCGTCGACGTCCTCCGAGGTCAGGCGGGTGGGCGAACGGAAACTTCACCCGGTGGACGGCGAAGAGGGATCCGAGGACACGGGATCCGAGGACACGCCCTCGGAGGAGATCTCGTGGATGGCGAGGATGATCCAGTCCGCGGCTGACACCGCCGCGGAGATTGGCGAGGATTTCGCATCCTTGCAGAAGAACATAGCGGACGCCGCGTCCGACGCCGTCAACGCCGCCGCCGCCGCCGTGGGCACCACCCTCGATTCGCACGACGACAGGGAGAGACGCGCGAGGACCGACGCGCTGGAGCTCGTCAAGGCGCTCATCGCGCGCGGCGCGGACGTTAACGTCCCGATGGAGACCCGCAGGCCCCACGCCGACGATCTCACCACGCGAAACGCGTATCCGTTGGGCATAGCGCTCGGCGTGTACGTCGAGAAGCCGGAGATCACCGAGGCTCTGGCGGCGGCGGTGAAACTACTCGAGTGCGGCGCGGACGTCAACAGCGTGGGTGTGGCGAACTACCCGGTCGTCGCACCGCCGCTGCACGTCGCGTGCGTCGCGGTGCACGGAGACCTGCCGTTGTCGTCGTTGTTGTTCGATAGGATCCTCGAGGCGGGCGCCGATCCGAGCGCCCGCGCCGTTTTCCCCGAGGGGAGCGAGTGTCCCCCCGTGGTTGAGCTGCTCCACGCCCTGCGCGAGGGTGAGCGCGACCGGGTTTTCATCCTATCGCTGATCGAGCGGTTGATCCAAAAGGGCGCGGACGTCGTCAGTTCTCACCCGGAGGTGTACCTGCCGCAGCCGCACCCGGCGTACGCCGCGAGGGAGAGGGACTTTGGCGCCGCCGCCGACGACGAACGATCATCCGGCGACGAACGAACCGACGGATGCGCTCTGATGGACACGAGCGGAAGCGACGTCGACGTTGACGTAACTTCATCGGCGCTGGGCAGGTCCGCGGAGCGTCAGGCGGCGTCCTTCGTCGACGCCGATTTGTCGAACCCTGGTGCCGGATCGGTGAGCGGGTCGTCGGACTCGGGGGGTGATGTGTCCATGGCGGACGCGTCGGACGCCGCCTCGGACGGCGAAAACGTCGGAGCCACCCGGCCGAGCCATCGAGCCAGGGTTGGCACGTGCGAGTACACGCCGCTGTTCTGGGCGCTCGAGGCTGTGTACGGCGAGGGTCACGACGAGGCGAGGCAGTGCGTGGAGTGGATCGTGGAAAAACGTGGCGGGGAGGTTGACGAAACTCAGGGTCTGAACCACCAGTCGTGGACGCAGGGGTCGCTGGTGGCGTGCGCGGTGGCCGCCGCGGTGGAAGCGGCCGCGCCCATCGACGAGCGATCCATCCCACCCGCGTCTCCCGCGTCTCCCGCTCCAACCGAGCCCGAGCGCCGATCGATTGAGAAGGAAGCGTCGCCGCCGCTCGCGTCGTTGCTCGAGGGATGGACGGGCGATGTAACTGGCACGGCTCGCACCGCGATCGGCTCTTTGGTTGCCTCTCTTACATCACGTACCGAAGAACACCCCGCGGATAAGGACGAAGGACCGGTGGATAACGTGGAACGGGCGTTCAGGGACCCGGCGTACCACCACCCGGCGAGTCTCATCCACCACTTCCCCGACATCGCGCACTACAACGTCCTCCTGGAGCGCACGCGCGAGGAGATGCCGCAGACCAAGCCGAGCCAAAAGGTGGTCAAGCTCGGCGCGCTCGGTCGATTCCGCGGCAGGACCAAAGGAATTCTCGGCGCGTCGCGCTTCGATAAGGCGACGCGGGGGAAGCCGCCGCCTCTCGCCAAGACGGACACCGGCGCCGCGGCGGAAGGGGCGTCCGATGCGCCGGCTGAGGTATCGGCGGAGGAGGTCAAGGCTGGCGTCGTGGAGGTCAAGCCCACCCCGGTTTCTCCCGCCGAACCCACTGACGATGCGCCGCCCCGAAGGCTCACCGCGAAGGACGCCGCGCTCCACGCCGACATCGACAGGATGGGCGCGCCCTCCCAGGCTGGCGACGACGCCGCGAACGACGTTGAGTCCCCGGAGCCCGAGACGCAAACAATTCCCGAGTACGTCCCGTTCGACCCCGTCGCGTACAAGGCCAGGGCGGTGGCCAGGCGGTCGTCGCGGCTGTCCGCGTGCATCAAGGCGGCCAATACCATGGTACGCCACTCCAAGCGCATAGACGCGGGCGCGGTGAACCCGCTGCTGTCGGAACTCGGAGCCGGCGCGATGACGCCGTTTGAGTTTACGCCGCTCTTCGCCGCGTTGCACGGAGCGGCTTGCGCCCGGGGACGCGAGCAGCTCATCGTCGCGATCCACTTCGCCACGAACCTCCTGGACCTCGGCGCGTCCGTCGTGGGCGAGGCCAACTCGGGTAGGCACGCGCCGCTCGAGGGCGCGGGTGCGAAGACCGCCGGGCGGACGTTGAAGGGGGACTCGACCAAGTCGACGTCGGCGCTGAGGTCCTACCCGTTGATGTGGGCCACCGCCGCCGCGCTCCGGTCCGATTACCCGTACCAAAAGGTGGACGACGCGTGCGCGCTGGTGAGGCGGATGCTGGTGGCGGGCGCGGATCCGTCCGAGGTGAACCTGCGCGTGTCCGTGCCCGACGAGGAAGCGGATTCGGAGAAAAAGTCGAGAAAGGTCGCGGAGGTCGGACTGACGCGCGGCGCGAGGGTCCTCCACCTGTGGGACGAACGCGCGCTCCTGTTGGAGATCGATTCCGCGGACGCGTGGCAGCGCGCGATGACGCTGCGCATGAAGCTCGCGGAGATGCTCTCACAGTCTGGCGCCAGGTCCGTGTTCCGGCCCGTTAAACCCGCGCTCGGCCTCGCGAGGTTGGCGCTCACCGCGCAGGCCAAGAACACGGTCGAGCCCGACGACGAGGTGACGTGGAGCAAGGACGAGGTGGACGCCGCGGCGTTGATGGACCGCGCGTCCGTCCCGCCGCAGTACCACGGCTGGCGTCGACCCGCCGACGACGACGAGGGCGGCCCGGAGGACGACCGCCTCTTCAGCCGCGGCGACCTGTTCGGTGACCTGCGCGGCAAACACACGGTGGACGTGCCGACACACGGCGCGCCAGCCATCATAACCGGCGCCACACGCATCGCCGTGCTCAACGCGACGGCATCGGGTAAAGCCGGCGTGGTGGAGACCAAGAAGGTGTTCAGGGATACCTTCGAGCACGAATCGCGCGAACCGCACGTGCCCACGAGGATGACGTTGGAGTGCGACGTCAAGGCTGAGTATCATGACAGGCGGTACGTCGCGGAGGCGCGAGACGCCGTGCGTGACCTGCTCGGCCGTGATAACGACTCGGACACCGACGACTCGGACACCGACGACGACTACGACGATTACCACCGAGCCGACGACGACAGGAACGTCGCCAAGGCTAAAACCCGGGCGCAACTCGCCAAGGAGAAGTGGCGCCGCGGCATGGACAAGATCGCGCACGAGCGAATCAAGAGCGACGAGATCGCGCTGCGACAGATGCGCTCGTCGGATGCCTCGGATAAGGCGCGGCCCATCGGGGAGATGGCGAGGATGGCGCTCGAGGGTGTGCGCGGCGCCGTCGCGGGCAACGCTGCCGCGTTGAAGTTTGGAGCGGAGCGGAGGCGCGACGAGGTGGAGTACTTCGACGACGACGCCGATTGGCTCGCGCCGTCGAGCGCGAAGGGTGGTAGGAGGCGACAGCCGACGGTGCGCAGGGAACTGTACGGTCCTCACACCGAGCGTCTCTAGCCTGTAAAAAACGTCTGTAAAAAACGACTGGCAATTTCCTCGCAGCCCAGAGATGAGATCATGATCGGACAGGGGGTCACTGGTCACCGCATTGATTTATATTGGTCACCGCGGCGAAATATTAGAGGTAGGCAATACTGTCACGTGATTGGTCTATTTGGTATTAGCGCGGTGACCATCGCGGTGACCATCTCGGACAGCTTTTCAGTCTAATGCGCGGTGACCAATTTGTATTAAGTGGTCACCGC
>Ga0302114_10000169_pt1 | contig 47443 bp, 44 predicted proteins | sample AG5_Surface_MG_FD_203107 | JGI IMG/M metagenome (GOLD analysis project Ga0302114, IMG submission 203107) | Marine microbial communities from Western Arctic Ocean, Canada - AG5_Surface | ecosystem: Environmental > Aquatic > Marine > Oceanic | place: Canada: Western Arctic Ocean | collected... | reverse complement strand
CCGGCGATGGAGAGCTGCCATCAGAACAGGTGGAAGGAGAATGCTTGAAGGGAGATCTGGGCGATCTGTTGAGCCAGCTGCCTGAATTGCAGGGAAAAGTGTTGCGAATGCGCTACGGGATGGATGGGGAAGAGCCGATGAGCCTCACTGGTATTGCTAAATCGATGAAGATGAGCCGTGATCGGACGCGAAGACTTGAACGCGAAGGCTTAGAAATGTTGCGCCAGGGTGATGCACAACTCCAGGCCTATATTCTTGTTTAAAAGTTGATTTAGAAGAATTCATCAAAGTTGTCAAAATCAACAGCTTTGAAGTTCCCTGATTCCACTTGAGTCATCAGTCGTTCCAGCTGAACCCACAGGCCCCCGCCTGTAAGAATTGAAAGCAGCATGGCAACTAAGTAGCCAGCACCAGACGCGAAGCCGAACACTTGAAGCGCCCCGCCGATGAACAGGGTAATGCCGAGGAGAGTGCCGGAATAACTCATCGTGACTTCTGCTGTGCCAAGGGGCAAAAGGGAGAGGCGATCTTGCTTCCAACCGTCTAAGCGAATCTGGATCAGCTTTGCAAAAGTGAGCCCACACAACACACCAATGGCAAGTCCCAGCCCAGCCACGAGATAAGGAGGCTGACTGATGGGCGCGTATTCCAACAAAATTTCACTGGGATCAAGATCACCAAAGAAATCACTGAGCGCATCGAGATCTGCTTGGTCTAACTCGATGGGCATGAGGTCAGGGGCTAATCCCATAACAGTGAGGTTGTGAGTGTGAGTTGAAAGCGTTGGTGGGACCCTAGGCGGCAGCTAGTGGGTTCAGTTGCTGCAGCATGCGCCCCGCAATCCGGCGAGGACTGAATGTACGTCCGAGCAAGGAAGTCAGGGACCTGATGTCTTTTGTACTGAGGCGATCGTCACGCACAAGTGTGAGCAGCATGCGTCTGCGAAGGTCGGCGCCATCCTTACTCAGCAGCAAGCGCAAACCGGCCCCCGCTACTGGGATCAGCTCAGCACCAGGGGTGGGCGCATCGCTCCCCACAATGTCAAGGAGGCTTTCCAGTCGTTCGAGACGAAGGTGACCCTCAGAATCAAACAAGACCTCCAGAAGCTTTTCGCGCATCTCTTTAGTGTCTCCAGCTAGGAGGCGTTTGGCCACATAGGGGTAGGCCACAGCAATGATTTTGAAATCTGGATCAAGACGAAGGGCAAGACCTTCTTGGCTCACAACGGCCCGGATGATCAGAGCGAAGCGAGCTGGCACTCGGAATGGATAGTCGTACATCAATTCTGAAAAGCGATCGGTAATCGCTTTGAAATTGAAGGTGCCCACGGAGTCACCCAGGCTTCCGCCCAACACTTCTCTCAGCGGAGGAATGATCGACTCCAGGTCTGCATTGGGTGCCAAAAATCCCAACTCTTGGAAATCATTAGCTAAGGCTGAAAAGTCCTTATTAATCAGGTGAACGACCGCACCAGTGAGCGTTAAACGGTCGGAATCACTGATCGAGTCCATCATTCCGAAGTCCACGTAGGCCACGTGACCGAGGTCTCCGGTTTGGCCACTCAGGGCAAATAAATTTCCAGGATGAGGATCTGCATGGAAGTATCCGTATTCGAGAAGTTGTTGCAGGCCGCTAATCACACCCGTGCGGATGAGGGCGGGGGGGTTGAGACGTTGAGATTTCAACTCCTGCCGGTCTCTCATCTTGGTTCCATGAATCCAAGAGGTGGTGAGCACGCGCCTGGCTGATAACAGCCTTTCAACTTTTGGGATCGTGACAGCTGGATTATCCGCAAACAGGGCAGAAAATCGTTCGGCATTGTCGGCTTCGCAGAAGTAATCAATTTCTTCAAACAGGCTGCGACCAAATTCATCGATGATTTCTCCCAATCCGAAGCCCAAGTTGAGCGGTAGAAACGGTGCTCCCAAGACGCCTAAGGTGCGTATCAGCACCATGTCGCGGCGTAAAATAAAGGCGAGATTGGGTCGCTGCACCTTCACGGCAACCCAATGTTGACCGTGCAAACGCGCCTTGTAGACCTGACCCAGACTGGCTGCTGCAACAGGGACGTCAGGAAAGTCTTCGAAAAGTTGCTCCACCGGAGCTCCTAGCTCTGCTTCAACGGTTTGAAGCGCGATCGCGTGGTCGAAGGAGGGGAGATCATCCTGAAGCTTGGTGAGTTCATCGAGCCAATCGCGGCGGATCAGATCTGGCCGTGTGGAAAGGGCTTGTCCCACTTTGATGAAACAGGGCCCCAGATTGGTCAGGGTGCGGAGCAGGGTTCTGCCCAGTTTGCGCTGCACCTCTGAATCTTTGCTTCTGCCGCGCAGAAGCAAGCTGACTACTAAGCCAGTGAGTGCCCAAATGATTTGGACCACCCGCGGCAAATAAATCCAGGGTCTCAGTAAGAGCCAGCGCGCATCTTTGCCAGGTGAGTAACGCATTCGCTCTTCGGAAGCGTCTTTGGATTGCGTGTTATTGGCCAAACTTGTTCGCTCTGCCATATCTAACGCGTCTCGACTCTTCAGAGAGTCAATCTTAGGCAGATCGTTCCTTCAAATCGTTTCATTGGCCACTGCATTGCCATCGTTGTTGTGTAGTTGTCTTTTCGATCCGTTGGTCTCTGCGCGATCCCTGCCCTACTCCAACAGTGTTCTGAGTGATCAATGCCCCTCGCGATCCAATCTGTAAGGCGATCGATTTGGTTTATAAGAAGAAGCGCAGGCCCTTATGCACTCCTTAATTTCATTACTACGGCCTGATCGGAGGTTGCCTCTTCACTTGCCGGTGCATGGTCGGGGCAAAGCGTTACCACCTGCTCTGAAGCGCTTGCTGCGGCAGCCACCCGGTAGTTGGGATCTCCCAGAACTTCCAGAGATTGGAGGTCCACTTGAAGGAGAAGGAGCTGTTGCTGATGCGCAAGCACAACTGGCATCTCTTTTGGGTGTTGATGGTTGTTGGTTCGGTGTGAACGGGGCAACCGGTTTGCTCCAAGCAGCACTTTTGGCCCTGGCTGGACCTGGTCAGGCGGTGTTGTTGCCGCGTAATGCCCATCGCAGCTTGATTGCTGCCTGTGTGTTGGGAGGGATCCGACCTGTTTTTTTACCCGTTCCTTTCCTGTCTGATCGTGGACATCCTGGTGCGATGTCTGTGCAGTGCTTGGAGAGAGCGCTCACGGCCTTGCCTTCCATCCCCGAGGCGATCGTGGGCGCCGTGTTGGTTTATCCCACATATCACGGTTATGCCTCCGATCCCACACCGTTAATTGCAGCCCTGCATCGTCGCGGCTTGCCCGTGCTTGTGGATGAAGCGCACGGCACCCACTTTGCCTTCGCCGCTGGTGAGGCCCTACCTCGCTCCTCTATGCAGGCGGGCGCTGACCTCGTGGTGCATTCGTTGCATAAATCAGCACCTGGCCTCGGGCAGACAGCCGTGCTTTGGCTCCAAGGCAAGCGTGTGAGTTCGGAAGCCTTGCAAGCGTCGCTGCTCAGATTTCAGACCAGCAGCCCTAGTGCTCTGTTGTTGGCTTCTTGTGAGGCAACTTTGAATTGGATGCTGACCCCGGAGTGGGAGCGCCTGCTGCATCGAAGACTGAAGGAGGCACACCAGCTTGCAGATCGCCTTCGTGCTGCAGGACTGCCGTTGAGCCCGAGTGATGACCCCTTGCGTTTGATTTTGGTGACTGCGGAAAGGGGAATCAGCGGTTTGGATGCCGATGCCTGGTTCATGCAACGGGGATTGATCGCTGAACTCCCAGAACCTTTTTGTTTGACCTTCTGCTTGGGCTTGGCATCCCAGCGTGGCTTGGCTTCACGTATGCAACGGCTATGGCGAAAACTCCAGTTGTCCCAACCCAGTTCTGCGCCCTTGCAACCACTCCTTTTGCCGCCTATGGAGACCAGCTCAACTCCTGAACTGCTTCCAGCGCTTGCCGTTAGGGCTCCAGCCTGCGAGCTGTCTCTTCAAGACAGTGGTGGCCGAATTGCCGCCGAAATGATTTGTCCTTATCCACCAGGGATTCCATTGCTCATCCCTGGAGAAAGGATTGGATCGGATCGGTTGGGGTGGTTGTTGGATCAGCACCGGAGATGGCCGGAACTTGTGCCCGGTAAGGTGAAAGTCCTGGCTGAAGGGCCGCAGGTGCAACTGGGGTGATTTCAGACGTAGTAAGCAGCAGCCAAGGCAAAACCAAGAAGGGTTTTGATCGCAAGCGCCTGCTCAGTGGATTGCTGGCTGGAGCTTTCGGGTTGCTGGTGGTGGGCCTTGGCGGGTGGTGGTTCACGCTCGCGTTGGGGGTGATCGTGCATTTGGGTTTGTTGGAATTTTTCCGAATGGCCCAGTTCAAAGGCATGAGACCTGCCACGAAAACAACGCTTGTGGCATGCCAGCTCTTGCTGTTCAGCACGCAGTGGGCCAACTCAGGAGGTCTTCCTGCTCTATTGCCTGATGCGGTGCTGCCTTTATCGGGTGCAGCAATTTGTGGTTGGTTGCTCTTGCAGCCCAAAACCGGATCCATTGCTGATGTTGCAGCATCAATTTTTGGCTTGTTTTATCTCGGCTTCCTTCCAAGCCATTGGTTAAGGCTTCGCAATCTGAAAGATTTTGATATTGCTCCTATCTTGCAGCGTTTAAGTATTGATAATTCCTGGCTTTCATCGGGATTATTAATCACTCTTGCGGCTTGCTTGATGGTTGTCGCTAGTGATATTGGTTCTTACATGATTGGTCGTCGGATTGGACGTTATCCTTTGTCTCCAATCTCTCCGTCGAAGACGATCGAGGGGGCAATCGGAGGTGCATTGTGCTCTGTCCTGGTAGGAGCTTTGATGGCAAGCCTTATGGGGTGGACATTGGGTTGGCTAAGTGGTGGTTTGCTTGGAGCGTTGGTGGCGTTATTTGCTCTTGTAGGTGATCTAACTGAATCGATGATGAAACGCGATGCAGGTGTTAAAGACTCTGGCGATGCTCTACCTGGTCATGGAGGGATTCTTGATCGAATCGATAGTTATTTATTTACCCCTGCCGTGGTCTATTACGCCTTGATTTTGGTGATGCCTTTGATCGCAAACTAGCGTTTAAATACTGAAAGTTAGGGGCTAATGATTGACTTCCCTTGAAGAATTAATTGGCCTGCTTTGAGGTGCGCATTTTGTATGTGAATCCCGGGATCCATGGGCAATGAAAATGATTTTCCTGTCTCGAGATGGGTGATTTGGATGGTGCCCTCAGAGGCCTGTAGACCAAACCGAGCGCGAACAGGGTCTTGCGTTGCAATCACGGCAGCCTGCAATTCCAGTAAGTCGTCGTCGATGCTCAAAGAGCGAAGAGGCGTTAGCCCCATCAATTGCTCACTGAGGAGATCTCCCAACCACATCCAACGATCAGTGGCGAGAGCGCGGTTGAGATCGGCTCCGCTTAAAACAACCTCCCCATCAATGTTGAAGGGATGGGAGAACTGAATTGGCTGGCCAGGCTGGGAGGGATTGATGTGTGCTCGAAGGGCACCTGTTTTCAGTTCTGCAAGCAATAGGGGGAGTTTCTGAAAACTCACTTTGCGGGCCGTCAAGGACACACCGTCCAGCTTGCCCCTCAGGAGTTGCAAGGCTGATCCTTGCAGGTTCAGCTTTAACTCACCCACCTCATCGCATTGACTACGGATCCAAAGCTGCAGACCATTGGAAAGCAGTTGAAGCAGCGGTCCAGAGCTAGTTGCATTCATGAAAGGCATTCTGATCCCAGCCAGCGTTGTGCCACCAACTCCGGCTGATCGATGTGGGGAAGATGCCCGCAGTTGGCAACCGATTCAAGCCTGTCTCCCAATAAGTCCTGAGCGGCCCGTTTTTGAGGAGCGCGCAGGATCCGATCTTGTTCACCCAAGAGCACATGCAAAGGCTGGGAGGGAAGTGGGTTGCCACAACCTGCAAAGCCTCCGCTGCGGGCAAAGGACGCCAGGGAACGTGCCCATCCAGGCACCTTGAGATGCAGGGATGCAATCTCAATTTCAGGCTCTCCAACGTTGCTGTCTGGATCGGCGAAGGCTTGTCTGCATAAACCTCGTCTCACGCCTGGTCTGCCTAGAAACCACACCCCAACTTTGTCGAGGACTGGAGGCAGTGGCATCGGTTTGCCATCCAGTCCTGCTGGAGCCAGAAGCAACAACCTATCGATCCGGTGAGGATGCCGCCGCGCGAGTTCCATGGCAACAGATCCACCCATTGATGCCCCGATCACTCCGATGCCTTCGTCTGATGGCAAGGTGTCGAGAAGTGCATCGAGATGGTTCATAACCAGCTCAGGTCCGTAGCTGGTTTGTTCTGGTCTTGGGCAGAACCCAAATCCGAATAGATCGGGAATGATCAGCGTGTTGTTGGTTTTGAGCAGGGGCACCAAGCGTCGGAATTCCAGATTGGAGCTATCAAATCCATGCAGCAACAGCACTGGTGGACCACTGCCCACTGTGACCACTGGGTAGTGGTCTGGTCCCCCATCGCTGCAAAAGAGTTCCAACCAGTCCAAACCTTGCAGCAGCTCACGGGCCAGAGGGTCGAGAAGTGTGGAGGCTGCGTTTTCGAGAATGAGCTTGTTCGTCAAGCTTCTGTCTCCAGCGACGTGCTGATGGTGCGACTGTCAGCGTCGGTGCTCACGAGAGCTTCAAGCAGATCGGTTTCTGTGACGTCGAAGGGGAGATGGTGTAAGTCGGATCCTGGCCGGCAGGCGAAGCTGCAAATGGCGCGCAAGTCATGCAACCCGGTTTCTCCCAGTCCAAGCTCTTGGAGCGTGACTGGGACTCCAAGCTGTTTGAGCAAGGGCAGAAGTTGACGACGGGATTGAGCAGCTAATTGATTACCACCAAGGCGTTCTTCAAGCCGGAGCTGCACAAGAATGCCGAAGCCCACTTTTTCACCGTGCAACTTGCCGTGACAGGCAGGCAATTGCGTTAAGCCGTTATGAACCGCATGGGCTGCAACCGTTCTGCACTGCGCTCCTCCAAGGCCACCGATCACACCGGCGGTAAGACCACAGGCTTCAGCGACCCGTACCCAGGCCTCGCTGTCAGGACGAGCCATGGCATCAAGGGCATCAATTAAGAGTTGATCGCGGAGCACCCGGGCCATTTGAACAGCTTGTTGGATGATTCCGTCCGTGCTGGATCCGCTCCCTACAGACGCTTCGTACCACTTCGCGAGCGCGTCTGCGATGCCACTGGCCAGGGTTTGATTCGGTGCTTGACGAACCAGACCGTGATCAAAAATCAAGAGATCTGGGCAAGCATCGAGTGTCTCGTCAGAAACAAAAGCTCCATCTTTCGTGTAGATATTGGCGAGTGCTGTCCACCCTGCGCAGGTCGCGGCACTGAGCGGCACTGTGATGCAAGGAAGCTTGAGGCGAAAAGCCAAGAGTTTTCCTGCATCTAAAACCTTTCCACCACCAGCTGCAATCACGCAATCACAAGCTGCTTCCTTCAGCAAAGCTTCAAGGCGAATGAGGTCCTCCTCGCAGCAGTCGAAGTTGAGTTGGGCCTCTAAAACTGTGAGAGCGCTTTCAGTGAGATCAGTTTTAAATCCAGCACGGATGGCGTGGGTTGCAGGACTACGTCCAAGCAGTGCAGGTCTCTGACAGAGATCAGCAATGGCAGGAAGGCTTCGTTGCCAGGCCTGCTCCCCCCTAATGACCCGGGAAGGAGCGATGGCGTGGGTGTGGCAAACCAACGACGTGGTCATGTTTGCCTCAAACCCCAGCGTTAGCCAATTGGGGTGTGACTGGGGTGGTGGTGTTGAGGTGGCGAACAACCACTTTTTTATCGTGGTCGATGTCTACTTCAGCGAAATCACCTTCCTTAATACGGCCGGTGAGGAGTTCCTCCGCCAGGCTGTCTTCGAGAAGGCGCATCACCGCACGACGCAAAGGTCTTGCCCCGTAAGCAGGGTTGTAGCCCTCCTCTACAAGACGTTCCTTGAAGGCATTGGAGACAGTCAAGGTGATCCCTTTGTCACCAATTCGTGCGAATACCTCTTTGAGCATAATTTCCGCGATGTCTTTAACTTCCTCACGATTGAGTTGACGGAAGACGATGATTTCATCGAGTCGGTTAAGGAATTCAGGCCGGAAATACTGCTTTAATTCCTCGTTTACAAGAGATTTAATCCTGTTGTATTGATTCTCCTCGGCATTTTCACCAGAGAATTCGAAGCCAAGTCCACCGCCACCTTTCTCAATCACTTTCGAACCAATGTTCGAAGTCATGATGATCAAAGTGTTTTTGAAATCAACCGTCCTTCCTTTGGAATCGGTCAGGCGACCGTCTTCTAGAAGTTGTAAAAGCAAGTTGAAAACGTCGGGATGAGCCTTCTCAATTTCATCAAAGAGCACAACGGTGTAAGGACGACGGCGAACCGCTTCTGTGAGCTGTCCTCCTTCGTTAAATCCCACGTATCCCGGAGGAGAACCGATCAATTTGCTGACCGTATGTCTCTCCATGAACTCCGACATGTCAAGACGAATCATCGCCTCTTCGCTACCGAAGAAATAAGAGGCTAGGGCCTTGGTGAGCTCTGTTTTGCCTACGCCTGTAGGGCCCGAGAAAATGAAGCTAGCGATAGGACGGTTGGGGTTTTTAAGGCCGACTCGTGCACGACGAATTGCCTTGGAGACTGCCTTCACAGCTTCGTCCTGTCCGATCAATCGTTGATGAAGAGTTTCCTCCATGTTCAACAGTTTGAAGGACTCACTTTCTGTAAGCTTTTGAACTGGAACCCCAGTCCATGAGGCCACGATGTGAGCAATATCTTCTTCATCCACTACAGGGGTGGTGAGAAGTAGAGGTTGTGCTGTTGATCCTTCTGATGCAATAGAGGATATGTCTTCCCCTGCTGCTGGCTCAGTCGTTTGGCCGGAATCCTCACTATTAACAGGGATTTCTTCTCTGCTGCTTTGCAACAATGTACGTATCTTTTCACGCAACTCAACTTCTTTATCGCGTAGTTCTCCTGCGCGATTAAAATCTTGATTGCGAACAGCATCCTCTTTTTCTTTTTGGACGGCGCGAAGCTCTTTGTCAACTTCCTTGGCTGCAGGAGGCAACTTGGAATTCAGTAACCGAACTCTGCTTCCAGCTTCATCAATCAGATCTATGGCTTTGTCGGGAAGGAAACGATCGGAGATGTAGCGATCCCCCAATGTTGCAGCTGCGTCGAGGGCAGCGTCGGTGATTTTGAGGCGATGATGCTGCTCGTAGCGCTCACGCAGTCCTTTCAGAATTTCAATAGTTTCTGGAATGGAAGGTTCGCCTACGGTTACCGGCTGGAAACGACGCTCCAAAGCCGCATCGCGCTCAATGTGTTTGCGGTATTCATCCAGCGTGGTTGCTCCGATGCATTGGAGTTCACCTCGGGCTAACGCTGGCTTGAGAATATTTGCTGCATCAATCGCACCTTCAGCTGCCCCAGCACCGATCAAAGTGTGAACTTCGTCGATCACCAAGATCACATTGCCGGCTGATCTGATCTCTTCCATGATCTTTTTCAGCCGTTCCTCAAACTCACCGCGGTATTTCGTGCCTGCAACAAGTAAACCGATATCAAGTGTGAGAACTCGCTTCTCTTCAAGAATGTCAGGGATATCGCCTTGCTGAATCCGTTGAGCCAAGCCCTCCGCAATAGCAGTTTTGCCAACGCCAGGTTCGCCGATGAGAACCGGGTTGTTTTTTGTGCGTCGGCCCAGAATTTGAATGACCCGTTCTATTTCCTTTTGGCGTCCAACAACCGGATCAAGCTTTGCTTCGGTAGCAAGCTGAGTGAGGTTGGTGCCAAATTCGTCCAATGTTGGGGTTTTCGTGGACCCTTTGGCTCCACCACCACCACCAGCACCAACCTCAGCGGTTTCACCGAGCATGCGAATCACTTGAGTGCGCACCTTCGCCAGGTCAACTCCAAGATTTTCGAGCACTCGTGCTGCAACTCCTTCTCCCTCGCGAATGAGACCTAGGAGGAGATGCTCAGTGCCGATGTAGTTGTGACCGAGCTGCCTTGCTTCTTCTAGAGAGAGTTCAAGAACACGCTTGGCACGGGGCGTGAAAGGGATCTCAACAGCAACAAAGCCGGATCCTCTCCCAATGATTTTTTCAACTTCAACTCGAGCATCTTTGAGATTGACGCCCATCGACTTGAGAACCTTGGCGGCGACGCCGGTGCCTTCACCGATCAAACCCAACAAAATTTGCTCAGTTCCAACAAAGTTGTGGCCGAGGCGACGAGCCTCCTCTTGGGCCAGCATGATCACTTTGATGGCCTTCTCGGTAAACCGCTCGAACATCTTGAGGGCCGTTAATGGTGAAACTAAGCTATCAGGGATAAAGAGTTGTTGTGATCACTCTCGATACCAACCCAGATCCCAGTATTGATTTGGGGTAAGGCCCTGTAAAAGTGTTAATCAATGCAGAAATGTAGTGCGGGTTTCTGTTCGATCAGTGCGGGTATCCCTACCAGCTGAGTGCTGAATTCAGTTGATTTCTCTTTGTATTTCTAGCGACTGAATCAAGGCGTCCTTGCCGTCGCGGTAGTAACGGTCACGGCGACGTACGGTCTGGAATCCAAACGAGCTGTAAAGAGTGCGTGCCCCGTAGTTGTCTTCAGCCACATCAAGGATGGCGTGTCTCGCCCCTGCGCTGCTGGCATCCAGCAGCAGCCGTTTCAAAACAGTTCGGCCCAGCCCGCGGCGCCGTTCCTCTGGTTCAACCCCGAGCACGGTGATTTGGAGTTCATCCAAAACAACCCAGCCGCAGGCCATTGCCAACAATGTGTCTGCGCTAGCAGCAATCCCGATACAAATTCGCTGCGAGTCGGAGAGTTCTCGCTCCCAATGGTCTGAAGTCCAAATGCCATTGAGGGCTCGGGCATCGAGTTTCAGGCATGCCAGAGCATGCGTTCGACTGAGTCGGATCGTTTGGGGCTCAGGGTTGAGAAGCATCACTTCCTAGATTGCCTAGATCGCCTATTGCTGACGACGCCTTGGCCACACCTTATGAATCCGGCTGTGATCCCGTCAGCCCCAATCGCAACCTGGCTCCCGTGTCGGCTGCGCTCGATGATCAAGGCCGTCTGATGGTGGGGGGCTGCCGTCTGAGCGAACTCGCAGAGCGATATGGCACCCCGCTTTACGTTCTTGATGAGGTCAGCATTCGTGCCTCAGCGCAGGAGTATCGCGAAGCTCTAAGGCGTCATTACCCCGGTGATTCCCTTGCCGTGTATGCATCCAAAGCCCATAGCTCACTTGCATTAACCGGGCTCGTGGCCTCAGAAGGGCTTGGTCTTGATGCCGTGTCCGCTGGAGAGCTGCTCACAGCACTTAACGGCGGCATGCCACCGGAACGCATGGTGCTGCATGGGAACAACAAATCTGTTGAGGAGCTCGACCTCGCCTACAGCCATGGCGTGATGGTGGTAGCTGATAACCAGCACGATCTGGATTGCCTGGCTGAGCTTGTCCCTAAGGGAGGAGCACCAGTTCGCTTGATGCTGCGTTTCACGCCGGGCATCGAATGCCATACCCACGAGTACATCCGTACAGGACACTTAGACAGCAAATTCGGGTTTGATCCCGATCAGTTGCACCCCGTGCTGACAGCCTTAGCAGGGTGTGACTGGGCTCGAGTTGAAGGCCTCCATGCACACATCGGGTCACAGATTTTTGAACTGGATCCGCATCGCGATTTGGCGTCTGTCATGGCTGATGCCCTCAAGTTGGCCCGTGAGCTCGGTCACCCAGTGCGTGATCTCAATGTTGGCGGAGGACTCGGAATTCGCTACGTCGAATCCGACGATCCACCGTCGATTGATGCTTGGGTCAAGGTGGTGGCAGAAGCGGTGACCGTGGCGTGCCGGGAGCGAAGTCTGGAATTGCCGCGTTTGATGTGCGAGCCGGGTCGTTCACTGGTGGCGTCCAGTGGCGTGACGGTTTACACCGTGGGCGCGCGCAAGGTGGTTCCAGGGATTCGCACCTACGTCTCCGTTAACGGTGGCATGAGCGATAACCCGCGGCCGATTACATACCAGTCGCTCTACACGGCATGCCTTGCTGACCGCCCCTTGGCGCCGGCAGACGAAACGATCACCTTGGCTGGGAAGCACTGTGAATCAGGCGACGTGTTGCTCAAGGATTTGTCGTTTCCGTCTTGCAGCAGCGGTGAGGTACTGGTGGTCCTTGCAACGGGTGCTTACAACCTCTCGATGAGCTCGAACTACAACCGGATTCCGAGACCCGCAGCTGTATTGGTGCATCAAGGACAGGCTGAACTGATTCAGCGGCGTGAGCAGCCAGAGGATTTACTGCGTTATGACCTGATGCCAGATCGCTTGCGCTCGGTACAATTAGATTGAATTTATGAGAGGTGCATAAACGGAATGGCGGTGCTGCAACTTCGCCTGCTGATCGACGTTTTATGCGCTTCTGCTCTCGGTTTTCTTCTCTTCACGAGAGTCAACGAGCAGCGAACCCTTTGGCTGTTGAGGGGCTACCTCTTTCTCGTTGCTCTCGCTTGGTTCGTCAAGCGATTTTTTAATCTCCCGCTGACATCGACTTTGGTCGATGCATTAGTTCTAGCTTGCTCACTTTCTCTAGCCATTCTTTGGCAGGGAGAATTGCGCCGCTTGATGGAGTTACTCGGAACGGGGCGGCTCGCCGTTCTGTTGGGTAATCCTCAAAGCAAGCTCAGAGCGACCGCCAGCACCGTCGCCCAATTAACCGATGCTGCAGGTCGACTTTCGAAATCTCGCCGTGGTGCCTTGATCTTGGTGGATTTAGGCAGTGACTTGCGCCCAGAGGATTTCCTGAATCCAGGGGTGACCGTCGACGCTCAGTTGAGCAGTGAGCTTTTGCTCAACTTGTTTGCTTCCGACACACCTCTCCATGACGGTGCAGTGGTGCTAAGGGGCAATCGCATTCTTTCTGCTGGCGTGATCTTGCCGCTGTCGCGTCAAGGCAACAGTCGCTATGGCACAAGACACCTCGCGGCCTTAGGCATTACCGAACGCTTCGACCGCTGCATTTGTGTCGTGGTTTCTGAAGAAACAGGCACGTTGTCGCTCGCGAATCAGGGCAAGCTCGAACGTCCGATCACCAGTTCGCGTCTTCAGGATTTATTGACCGAGTTGATGGCGGCTCCGGTGTCCTCAGCCTCAGCGAAAACCGGGTCTTCACGTAGCGTGAAAAATGCTTCACAGGACTCATCGCTTTGAGTCAACGCTTGGTCACTAGTTCAGATGACGCTCGGATTGAGGTTTGTCCTGCCGAGATCAATCCTCAGCGTTTGCCCGCTCATGTGGCAGTGATCATGGATGGCAACGGACGCTGGGCGCAATCAAGGGGTTTACCGCGTGTAATGGGGCATCGGGCAGGTGTTGAGGCCCTGAAAGCGACCTTGCGTCGTTGCAGCGATTGGGGTGTGAAGGCTCTTACCGCCTACGCCTTCTCCACAGAAAACTGGTCGCGCCCAGGCGATGAAGTGAATTTTTTGATGACGTTGTTTGAGCGGGTGCTCGAACGCGAGCTTCAGGTTTTGGAGGCGGAGAGGGTTCGGATCCGTTTTCTTGGCGATCTTGAGCCCTTGCCGTCCCGTCTGCAGTCATTGATCGAGGAAGCGACGAAGCGCACGGCTTTGAACGATGGAATTCATTTCAACGTATGCACCAACTACGGAGGACGGCACGAGCTGGTTATCGCAGCCAGACGGCTGGCTGAACGGGCAGCAACCGGGGAGCTTGACCCCTCTGACATTGACGAGCAGACCCTCGCTGGAGAGCTGTTCACAGCCGGTGAAATCGATCCCGATCTTTTGATCCGCACCAGTGGTGAACATCGAATCAGCAATTTTTTGCTGTGGCAGCTCGCTTACGCCGAAATCCACGTCACCGATGTCCTCTGGCCTGATTTCGATCGTGAGGCCTTAGTGGGTGCGTTTTTGGATTATCAAAGTCGAACCCGTCGCTTTGGGGGATTAGTGGTCTAATCGCCGATGCTCTGGGATCCTGATGGTTCGAGGTTCATTCTCAGGGTTGATGACGGAAGCGGTTGAAGTGCGCCATGACTGGACGCGAGGCGAGATCGAAGTGCTTTTGGATCTTCCCCTGATGGATTTGCTATGGCGTGCTCAGGGGGTGCATCGTGCGACCAACCCTGGATATCACGTCCAGTTGGCCTCGCTGTTGAGTGTCAAAACCGGTGGGTGCGAAGAAGACTGTGCTTATTGCCCTCAATCGATGCATCACAGCAGTGATGTCACAGGCCAGCCCGAATTGCAGGTGGCTCCTGTTTTAGAGCGAGCCAAAGCTGCTAAGCAGGCTGGTGCGGACCGATTTTGCATGGGCTGGGCTTGGCGTGAAATCCGCGAAGGTGCCCCATTCGACGCCATGTTGCAGATGGTGAGTGGCGTACGTGCCTTGGGGATGGAAGCTTGCGTCACCGCTGGAATGCTGACCGATGACCAGGCAAAACGTCTCGCAGAAGCGGGTCTAACGGCCTATAACCACAACCTTGATACCAGTCCTGAGCACTACGACAAAATCATCACGACTCGGACCTTCCAAGAACGCCTGGAGACGCTTGAGCGGGTGCGTCAAGCGGGTGTGACCCTCTGCTGCGGCGGCATCATTGGTATGGGTGAAACCGTGAAGGACCGAGCCTCCATGCTGCAGGTGCTGGCGTCGATCAATCCCCATCCGGAGAGTGTTCCGATCAATGCTCTGGTTGCGGTAGAGGGCACTCCGCTCGAGGAACTCCCACCCATCGATCCCATCGAGTTGGTTCGCATGATTGCCGTTACGAGGATCCTGATGCCTGGCAGTCGGGTTCGCCTGAGTGCGGGTCGGGAGCAGCTCAGCCAGGAGGCGCAGATTTTGTGCTTACAAGCTGGTGCGGATTCGATTTTTTATGGTGAAACGCTCCTCACAACTGGAAATCCCGCAGTGGAGGCTGACCGTGAGCTGCTTCGTACTGCCGGTGTGCAGGCCAACTGGCACTCCCCTGCGGCTGCCTGATGGGACCGGCGATGGGAGCCAATGGGATTCAGGATGATCTTCTTGTTGCAGCTTTTTATGCCTTTACCCCGTTGGCCGAGGCGGATCAACAGGAGCTGCTAACCGCTCTGCCTCCCCTGGCGCAGGCTGAAACCGTTCTCGGTTCAGTTTTAATCGCTGCTGAAGGTGTGAACGGCACGGTCTGTGGTCCTTCTTTGGGAGTGGAGCGATTGCTCGCCCTTCTACGTAGCCAACTTCCGCTTGGTGATGCCCATTACGACTGCCTGGAGGTGAAGCGCAGCTGGAATCCTGATCAAGTGTTTCGACGCTTTAAGGCCAGGAGTAAGCGAGAGATCGTGACGCTTGGACAACCTCAAGTGGATCCTCGAGACAGTGTTGGCACCTATGTGGATCCTCAAGATTGGAATGCCTTGATTGATGATCCCAACACGCTCGTGATCGATGCGCGCAACACCTACGAGGTGGAGATAGGAAGTTTTGCAGGGGCCTTAAATCCGCGAACGGAAAGCTTCCGGGACTTTCCCGACTGGGTGGATCAGGAGCTTCGCCCTCGCGTTGCGCGAGAAGGACCTCAGCGGATTGCCATGTTTTGCACCGGAGGCATTCGCTGTGAAAAGGCCAGCAGTTTTTTGCAACAGCAGGGCTTTGGCGAAGTCCATCATTTGCGTGGAGGCATTCTTCGCTATCTCGAAGAGGTTCCAGAGCAGAACAGCCGTTGGCGAGGGGAGTGTTTCGTGTTTGATCAACGCGTTGCGCTTAATCATCAGTTGGAACGAGGTGGCTACTGCCTATGCCATGCCTGCGGTTTGCCGGTTTCCTCTGAGCAGCAAACCCTGCCGAGCTACATCAAGGGCGTGCAGTGTTTGCATTGCATCGATCAATTCACAGATGCCGATCGCAGCAGATTTGCCATGCGCCAACAACAGATCGACCAGCTTCAGGCCTAGTGCTTCAGTGGCCATGTCTTGCTTTTAGGCTTCGCTTGCTGCCCATCCTCTACAGCTTTCGCCGTTGTCCCTATGCGATGCGTGCTCGCTGGGCCCTGCTCCAGGCCGGTCTCATGGTGCACTGGAGAGAAATTGAACTCAAAGCCAAGCCTGCAGCGATGCTGGAGGCTTCTCCTAAAGGCACGGTTCCGGTTCTGGTCTTAGCTGACGGCAGCGTGATCGATGAGAGTTTGGCGATCATGCGCTGGGCTTTGCAGCAGGCTGACCCCTGCGGCTTATTGGATAGAGCGGACTCGGCCTCTTCGATTGAAGAAAATGATGGGCTTTTTAAGCATCATCTCGATCGTTTCAAGTACACCGATCGTTATCCCGGAGCCTTGAAAGAGGACCATCGCCAGGCTGGTTTAGTGATCCTGCACCGCTGGAGCGAACGCATCAGCGAGAACGGCTGGCTGTTGGCTGATCGGATGACCTTGGCGGATGCGGCCCTATGGCCATTTGTACGGCAGTGGCGTCTTGCCGATGCGGTTGGATTTGATGCTGATGATCACTTGGCGCCATTGCGGGAGTGGCTCCTGCGGTTTCTTGATGACCCGATGATGGAACGGCTGATGCAAAGGGCTGATCCTTGGTCGCTAGGTGGGATGCAGCCGATTTTTCCAGCTGATGCGATTGCGATTCCTTTGGACCAACCGCTGTTTCATCTCGCCTTGGAATCCGATTGGCAAGCGGCAGTCCAGCAAGGCGCCTACCGCGTTTCAACGCGCGGCTTATCGCTCGAGCAAGTGGGATTTATTCATCTGTCTTGGCAAGAGCAGCTCCAAGGCACGTTTGATCGGTTTTATGCCGATGCTGGTGCTGTCCTAACACTCAGAATCAATCCAAAGTTGGTGTCTGCTCCGCTGCGAGCCGATGCCATCCCCACAAGTGCGCTTTTTCCGCATCTATACGGCCCGCTTCCGCTTGCCTCGGTGGTCGAGGTGAGTCCTTTCTCTTCTCTGCCCGCGTGCTGATGCTCAATGACTTAGAAGCTCAGGCTCAAGAGCGTGGCTTGCTGCTTCGCCTCAAGGTTGGACGCCCGTTAGGGCTATGGAGTTTGCGCTTAGTTGTGGCTGAACAGTTGGCTGCCGATCGCCTGCAACTTCAGGGAGAGATGAAAGCCTGGGCCTATGGCGCCACCACTGGACTGCAGCTCGACACCATGCGAGTTCGGCCCCAAGCTCCTGCTGGGACGGGAGATCTGATCTGGGCCGCCACCATGGCTTGGGCGCTTGAGTCCACCCCTTGCCTGAGGGCCAGGTTATTGGCGATACGGGATGCAGAGGGCCAGCATCGGCGCTTGGTGCGTTACTTCCAGCAACGTGGCTTCAGCACGGTGCATGAGGTGGAGGCAGCTGTTTGGGACTTGCCTCTGCGGATGGTTTGGGGTGGTGCTGGTGCACTGATGACGGCGGATTGTGCCGAAGTGCAGCAGCGAGCTGCACAGCGCTGGATGGCTCAGTCGCCCGCCGCGTGATAACTGCTGCGAACCAATGGCCCACTACGCACTTGCGAAAATCCAAGGTCTGTAGCGATGGCTCCAAGCTCCGCGAATTCCGTGGGGTGCCAATAACGCGCTACTGGGATGTGGGCCAAGGATGGCCTGAGGTATTGGCCGAGGGTGATGCGCTGACAGTCCACACTTCGTAGGTCTTTTAAGGTGTCGACCACTTCGTCTTTGCTTTCGCCCAAGCCAAGCATCAGGCCGCTTTTGGTGGGTATCGATGGGGCAAGATCTCTAGCCGCGGCAAGCAGCCCAAGCGAGCGATTGTAAGTCGCCCCACGGCGGACTTCACCTTGCAGTCGCTTCACCGTTTCAAGGTTGTGGTTGAAACAAACAGGCTCTGCCTTCAGAACTGTGGCTAGACGTTGCTGTTGAGCCTGGAGCGCTTTGGCTTGATCGGCCACACCGCCCCAGAAGTCAGGGGTGAGCACCTCGATGGCGATCATGGGATTGCGGGCGCGGATCGCCGCCATTGCACTTGTGAACAAGCTGGCCCCATGGTCTTTAAGGTCATCGCGGGCTACGGCCGTGAGGACCACGTAGCGCAGTCCCATGCGAAGCACTGCTTCTGCCACCCGTTCTCCTTCCTCAGGGTTCAACGCTTCGGGCGCACGGCCTTTATCAACTTGGCAGAACGCACAACTACGGGTGCAGATGGAGCCACCTAGCAAAAAGGTTGCGGTGCCGGCTGCATAGCACTCCCCTCGATTAGGGCAGCGCCCCTCCTCGCAAATGGTGTTCAGACCATTCTGTTTGACCAGGGCTTGCACCTGTTCAATCGCAGAGGCATTGCCGATAGGTCGTCTCAACCATTCAGGTAAGCGCTCACTGGGGCGTATTTCGCTGTAACGGCTCATGCTCGTTTTCATGACCGCGTCTCTTGGAGTTTCATTCAACTGCTCGACGCCCTTCCAGAGCCCGACTCAAGGTGACGTCGTCGGCATATTCAAGTTCGCTTCCAACCGGAAGGCCGTAGGCGATTCGACTCACTTCCGTAAATGGTTTGAGTAGGCGAGCCAGGTAAAGACTGGTGGTATCCCCCTCCACGCTTGGGGTGAGCGCAAGGATCACCTCTTTGAATTCGTCTGCTGCGACCCTTTTCACGAGGCTGCTGATCTGCAGCATTTCTGGGCCGATGCCGTCCATCGGAGAGATCAGGCCATTTAAAACGTGGTAGAGGCCTGCGTATTCTCTGGTGCGTTCGAGGGCGAGCAGATCCCTTGAGTCGGCTACGACGCAAAGCAAGCCGATGGAGCGCTCTGGATTTCTGCAGATCTCACAGATGGGTTCAGCACTGAGATGGAAACAGGTTTGGCATTCCCCCACCTGACTCCTTGCTGCCAAGAGAGCATCAGCAAAACTATGGATCTGCTCTTCTGGTTGGCGCAGCAAATGGAGGGCCAGCCGTTGTGCGGTCCGTGGACCAATGCCAGGGAGACGTTCGAACTGGTCGATCAACCGTGCTAATGGTCGGGTGAAACCGCTCAGAACTCTTCTGCAAGTCTTTGAAATCTAGGCAGGGAGATCTCCGGGCAGAATGGGATGGATTCATGAACGATTCGATGCGCTTTCCGTTGCAAGTTCCGCTCCGATCGCTCCTCAGCGTTTTCTGTGTTGTGTTGCTCACCGCCTGCAGCGGTGCTGGAGCCGGCCTTAATTCGTTTCAGAGCCCTGACGGCAGATATGCCTTCCTCTATCCCACGGGTTGGACGCGGGTGGCGGTAACGGGAGGCCCAACGGTTGTTTTTCACGATCTGATCAACAGCGATGAAACGGTGAGCCTTGTGGTCTCGGAAGTGAATGCTGATAACGACCTAGGGGCACTTGGCAGCGCTGTTGCCGTTGGGGAGCGTTTGCGCCGTGACGTGATCGCCCCAGATGGCAGCGGTCGCAATGCCGAGTTGATCGAGGCACGAGAACGGGAGGCCTCAGGTCATACGTTCTATGACCTGGAGTACGCCGTGCATCTTCAGGATCGCGATCGCCATGAGCTGGCCACCGTCGTTGTTGATCGGGGCCGCTTGTACACCCTTGCAACGAGCACGAATGAAAGCCGCTGGCCTCGCGTTAAAGACTTGTTTGAATCTGTGATTACATCGTTTACATTGTTGATCTGATATGTGACTTAATTTGTTAAGAGGTCAAAATTTTGAACATTGATGAAAGTCAATTGATGTTTGAAAATTTCTCTCCTATCATAATAATTATGAAAGTCCTGCAACAGCGGTAATTGTGCCTTTAACATTTTTTAAAAAGGTCAAAACTCGTTGGGATTGTCTTGATGATCGCCGGCAGGTTGGTGCTTGTTTGGCAGGCATGGGGGGATTATTCACAGCTTGGCTTTTGTTTTGGCCAGTTCCTACTGAAATTGAAGGTAAAGGTGTTCTGATTTATCCCGATAATGCTGGTGTTTTAAATGCCAGGTCTGCTGGTCAAGTTCTAGACGTTGATGTGCGTGTGGGTGATCGCGTTGAAAAACAGCAGGTCCTCATGACGCTTTATTTGCCTGAGCTTGAAAGTGAACTGGAGCAAGAAAAAGGCAATTTAAATCAGCTTCAAAAACAAAATATCGAGTTAAATCAGCGCGATGCATTGCGCATCGAGACTGCACGACAGGTTCGCGATACCACTCTCGCCAAGCTCAAAGATGACGAGCGACGGCTAGGTGAACTTCAGAGCACTTTTTCGGGGAAGCTTAGAAATCTTGAATGGTTATCGCGACGTGCGGTGGTGGCTCCTCTATCCAATGAAGTGGTGTCCGCAGAACAAGGACTGACCAGCACCAGCGTTGCCTTGGATGATCTCAAGATTCAAGGCAAACAGGCACTCACTATATTCCAGCAAATCAAACTTGATGTTGAGTCTGAGCAGCTCGATCGGACCTTTGTGATTGATGATCTGAAGCGTAAAATTCGTGTCAGCGAGGCGAAATTGGCCTTTGATGGCACGATTACAGCTCAGCGCGATGGCAGTGTGCTGGATCTTCAAGTGATTCCAGGTCAGACCATCAAAATGGGTGATCGTCTTGGCACGATTGGAAGGGGGGATGTCGCGCGAGGTAATGGCCCCGATCTGATAGCTGTCGCCTACTTCCCACCTGCTGATGCGCGTCGACTACCGCTTGGGTTGCCTGTTGAGGTGGTCCCGCGCTGGAACCAAAGGGGCCGGTTTGGTGGAATTGAAGGAAAAGTGAAAAATGTGCTCACGTTGCCTGCAACCCAGGAAGATATTGCAACCACAACAGGCAATGCACAGCTTGCTGAAGACTTGGCAGGAGATGGCCCAGTGATGCGGGCTGAGATCAGTTTGCAGCGTCAATCAAGGTCTGATGATGGCTTTCTCTGGACGCTTTCTAATGGCAGTGGAGTCTTCCCGATCCGTGATGGTTTGACTGTGGACACCTTTGCTTATGTGGAATGGAGATCACCGATCAGCTATGTCTTGCCCGGACTACGCTCGATTACAGGCGGTTATCGCTCACTGAGGATTGATCGCGTCTTCGATCTTCCTTTCCTGCGTCAACCTGACACTCTTCCCTGATTCTGTATTCACGATGTCAATACGCCCATTACTGAAGCAAGAGATTCCTTGGTTAATCTCCGAATTGGTCATATTGATCGTGCTGTTGAATGCTAATCCGCCCGAGCTATGGTTTTGGTTTGTTGTCTTTTTGGTGATTTTTGGATATCGGATTGAGCGCTGGTGGTCTTCAAGATCTGAGATTAGTTAGGACTGTTTTCAAGGAAAACTAAGAGTTAACTGTGTTAAGACTGGAATATTTGGATTTTTAGGCATGGGTAAGAGTTCACGCAGCATGCGTGCATATGTCACATTGACATCCACAGTGGCGAATAATCGTCTCACTAAGGCATTAACGAGCTGCTCCTGGGTGATGGAAAGGTCGATTTCATTGCTCAGTCCGGTTTGATAACGCAGTTGGGTGTCTCGGAACGCCTCTTTACTGGCACCAACAGCTCGTCTGGCTGACACCAACTTCGCCAAACTTGCTTCATGGTTTAAAAAAGCTCGCTCCAGTCGTAAGCGAATCGCGTTTCGAGTGTTCGCATATTGCTCGGCGGTTGCTTGCTCTTGAAGTTGGAGTGCCTTCACTCTGTTTGATGTTCCACCAGCATCAAAGATCATCCAATTGAAAGCCAGCCCTACCGACCATTCGTACCCACTGACCTGCTCGAGGGGAAGAAAAGTGCCTCCGCAGCATCCCCCCCCAATCAGCGCAAGATTTGACGTGCGTTCCACGGATCCCAGGCCACCGGCTGCTGCAAACAGGCTGAGTCGCGGCAGTAGCTGAGCAGCAGCTTCGTCTTGGCGACGCATGAGTGCTTGTTGTGTGGCGAGAATCGCAGTGAGCTCTGGATTGTCGTCGTAAGCCGCCAACACCGTTCTTTCTAAATTCAGTGGCCATCGTGGTTGGAGGCTGATGGGGTCGCTTGCACTGGGGATGATCTCACTGGAGAGATTGAGAATGGTCCAAAGTTCACGGCGAGCTACTGCACGATCAGCCATCGCTTGGATCAAGCTTTCTTCGTCTGCAGCAAGCAGGCTGGTCCGTCTGAGTAGATCCACTCTCGGAACAAGACCGGCTTGTTTTAGGTCGAGAGTGTCTTCCAAAACAACCAAATCAGTGCGAGCGATGGCATCGCGAATCCGCACAAGTTGCTCTGCACGTTGAAGGTTGTAGTAGGCCTCACTCACTTCAAGCTGAGTGACTCTTAACCGGTCGGAATAGAGATTTTCTTGTTGGGTGAGACGGGCTTGCGCTGCTTGAACCCTGGGAGTTCGAGCAAAATCAATAATGTTGTAATCAAGCTGAAGCCCAGCATCTGCCGAAACTCCATTCGCAACCGCCCCTAGCCCACCTCCTTGTGGGATGTAGACGGGTCCAGCGCTGGACCCACTGATTTCGTCTCCATCATTGGTGAGAGCGAAATTGGGAGTTTGCCCTTTTGAATTAAAGAGTTCTCCAAACCCGAAGGTGTTGTTTCCATAGGGGTTGTAAGTGGTTGTTCCGCTTTGAAATCCATCGACGTTGGCGAAAACGCTGATCGTTGGCCAGTAGCGACTTGATTCGGATGCAATGGTGGCGGCCTGGGCCTTGATTAAATCTCGCTGAGCGCCAAGGGATGGGTTGTTGCGGAAGGCGATCGTGACAGCATCTACAAGAGAGAGAGAAAGAGTTCGCGATGCAGTGTCAGCTGAAGATGGAAGGCGAAGAAGTGGGTCTGGTTGTGCCTCTTCTTTTGTTAACTCGCCGGATGCGGGTGCATTGACATCGATCAGTAGTTTAGGAACTTCTAGGGCTCTGAGATTGTCACTGCTCTCAATTGCTGGAGCTGGACCAGTCAACGTGTCAATGGCGTCGACCTGGGTATTGAGACGATCCCAATTTCTCTCGAGTTGCTCTGTTGTGCCACCTTCATTAAGAGGAGCAATGTTGGTCTGAGCTGCTACAGGTGCGTAGGTGCTGCAAATTAATCCGATCGCGGACACGTAACGGGTAAGAACTAGATAACAGCAGGAGGGTTTCAACACGTGGTTTGGATGATGATTTTAAAACGACTATTGGGTATGATTAGGTACTTTGTACAATAGTGATAGGGGTCTAGTCAACAAGTCTAGTATGTTCGGTAGCTAACGATCTAAATCGATTGTGACCGTGAGACTGTTTGCAAGTTGAACAACCATCCAAAAAGTTATCGCAAATACCACCAATTGTTTTGACGCAAATGGACTAATTGTTTGAGAAATAGATAGCCCTGTTTTAATCGAATTTATCAACTCGACTCTCTGCAAGTCTTGAAGAAATTTTGCTCACATTAGGAAGTGCTCGAATCCTCTACCAATAAATAGTTTGTGACGGTTGACTTGGAGCGGGGAGATGTGGCTTCCACGATTGCTGATCGGATGTAATCAATTAGGGTCATTTTTAAAATAATTTCTCTAAGCTGCTGCTTATTTATCTGTTTGCTGACAGTGGAAAGATTTTCTTCTATCGTATGTTCAAGCCATTGGCTAAAATCTCGAGAGAGGTTCTTGATTTCAAGCATCTCTCGAGAATTAAATTGTTGATTCTTGATTGTACTTGGATTTTTGAGCTCAGCACTGATTTTTAGCAATTGATTGCTGAGGATATTAAATAGTTCTGCTTCCTTTTTATGCAGTTGTTTGATTGTTTCTGGTTTATTGTAGAACGCTGGTAAGATTCTGATGGACTCAAGTGAGGTCATGATTTGCGAGGCTAAAAGATCGATTCTGCTCCAAATATCGTGTAGTGGATGCTGTTCGGGATTAACTCCCAGCTCCAATTGTGCAAGAGCCTGTTGTTGTCTTGCTGCGTTGAGTTGTCTTATCAGTGAAATGCGTTTTGCCTGTTGTTTCCTGGGTGGACTTGAGGAAGAATTGTTTTGTCTGAGGATATCGCCTTCATCTTGTAGCTCCACTCCGATCGCATCTAGCAAGGATGCAAATTGTTGGTGTAATTGAGGAATAGTTTGACTCGGCCAAATCCATTGACAGGCCAGTAGTGAAACGACAATACCAAGCCAAGTCCAGAACAAGCGTATTGGCCCCCAGATAAATTCTACTTCTTCATGAACAAGCCATCCCATGACGATGATAGTGCCTGCAACTTTGTACCCCACTTGTAGACCGAGAATTCCTCCCAAAAGTCTTGTTGAAGCTAAAGCTAATCCGAGTCCTAAGGGGAGAGGAAGATCTAGACTTTTGGTAAATATGATCAAAATAATGACGCCCATCAGCGACCCCATCAGTCGCTGAACGCCCAGCTTCATGGAATTGCCATAGCTACTCGATAGAACGGCTGCTGTTGTTAATGGCAAATAAAACCCATATGGAATTGAGCTCAGTAGACCGAATCCAGCACTTAATCCGGTAATAAGGACAAGGCGTAATTCTTGTCGGGTAAACCAGGGCTTACTGAGGGGTTGACGGCTTTTTTTTATCATTCAAATGATATTTTCTTCACGGCATAATTAAGGTTTTTTTGACTTTTGATGAGACGAAGAAATCGAGTACCTTCTTCTTCTAAGAGAATACGCTGGGAGAGGCTAAGTGGGCTATTTGATTCTATATGCAACCGTTCCCATCCAATATCATTGCTGATATCTAATTGATAGGCAAGTTCAGGTAAACGCAAAGGCTGATATTTTATGGATAAAGAATCAAGAAGCCTTTCCATTAAAATCCAGTGAGCGTGAAGGCTGCGCCATAGGCTCATCCGTTGTTGCCAGCGAAGTCGTGTCAGTTGTTCAATATGTTTCGTGCCAAGCTTTTCTTCAATATTAATAAGGCGTTGAATTTCTAAAAGATCTTTCGTGATCGAGCCAGGCTGTAAGGGTGGTGGTGAAGACGTAAGTCCTAGGAGCGACTGGCTATGTTGTTGCATGCGAGTATTTAGTGAATTAAGTAATTTTTGATGAAGCTCTTCCATTCGTATCAGTCGATTTTTGGGCCAAAGTAAGCGTCCGATTACAATGGCTACTACGATTCCAATCAGGGTATCAATGCTTCTATTGAGAATGTAATACCAGTTCAAGCTTGTATAACTAGGAATGCTTAAAAAGATCACCGTAATCACGACAGCTGTCGACAAGCCACTGCCCCATCCCAGGAGGCGAAGTAAGGGGACAGTAATTAAGAGGCTGACAAAAATACCGATCCAACCTGAAAGTATTGTGTGGACTAAAAAAACAACAAAGCCACCACTTACTGTCCCTAGAATTCTTCCTCTAGCAGCTTGAAGTGTGTTTTCGTCTTGATCGTCGACTATTAAAATTACTGCTAAGAGTGGATAAAAAACAAAATCAATTCGATCAAAGTGTTGAGCAATTGCGCATGTAATTAGAATACTGAGTCCAAGCTTTAGGCTTTGTTTTATAAGGTTATCGTCTATCCTGGTAAAAATCATTTCAAGAGCTGTTCAGAACTGCGTTTTGAAGGTTCTACTGCTGGATTTGCTTGCATTGATGCCTAGTGATGAATCAGTATCAGGCCATTGGGTGTCTAGATAGCTGATTCCGTTGCTGTAGAAGGGCCGAGATGGTAATTGGCTGGTCTCTAGCTGTGTGGTACTCATTGAGGTGATTAACTTCCCTATCTCCATAGGACCAAGATCTGTTTCAAGATTACGTCCTGCTGCCGTGATCAAGGCTGGCAGACGGATCAGATGCTGAGGTTGGATGAGTTTATTGAATAGGCTTTTCAACACGAGTTGTTGTCTGTCAAGTCGTCCTAAATCACCTTGTCCATCGTGGCGCCAGCGCAGAAGCCCTTCAAGTTCACGGCCTTTAAGGACCTGGCGCCCTGGTTGAAGATCGATGAGTAATCCTTGGCTTTTGTCTCGGTAGTAGAGGCGTTTTGGTACATCAACTTCTAGGCCCCCAAGCAAACCACTAATAGTGCGAATTCCTTCGAGATTAACAAGTATGTGACGATTAATGGGGCGACCCATTAGGCGTGTTAGTTCTGTTTTGACAGCATCTGGCCCGCCTCTGGCATGGAGAGCATTGGCCTTCATTGGTCCAAAGCTGCGCGAATCTATATAGCTGTCTCTCGGTACTTGAATGATAGAAGTATTTCCATTCTCAATACTTAGGATGATAATAGTGTCTGTATTACCGCCTCCAGCATCCATTCCGAGAACCACGATATTCTCATCATCAAAGCTTGACCAGCCTTCGAACGGGTTGCTGATTGAGGTCAGCTTGGGGAGTTCTGTTGATGGAATGAGTGATCGGCTGAGAGGTATCGATAGCAGCAACCCACCAAAGAGTCCAAGCACTGCAGCTATGAGCAGGGATTTTTTGTTCGGACTTTTTTTACCGTTCATCTGCAAATCTTAGGTCTGTTCCTCCAACCGTTGGATTGTGTTGATGCTTGTGTGGTGAGAACCATGATTAGTGGAGGGGATCGCTGATCATTAGGGCCGGACAGGCCAACTGATGTACCAAATTGCTCGTGCGATCACTGGCCGGAATGTGCAGGCCAGCGACCCGCCGTCGTTGTGATCGCAAGATCACTAGATCTTGGTTTTTGCTGTACAAATGGATTTTTGAATCGATGCCAGGGCCCTGCAGCAATTTGATTTGAATTTGTTGGCTAGCAATGTTGCGAGGACACCAACTCACCAGTTGCTGCTCCATCCAGGAGCGTTCGTGTCGGTTAAAGCGTGGATCATGGATATGGAGAAGACTGATTGTGGTGGATGTTGGGTCTGGTGCGGTGGATAGGAGCCGTAGGGCGAGATCAAATTGTTCGCGCGCACTCGCCGAGAGATCTTTAATTGGAACTAGGATTTGGTTGAGATCATTGAGTTCTCGTCGCCCAAGATTGGCCACCACCACTGGGCAATGCGCGGTTCGGCAGACCCCGTCGACCAGATCTCCAAGGAGCCACTTGCGTAGAGGGTCAGGCCGTCCTGCTCCGATCAAAAGCAGATCGGCACCCTCCTCTAAAGCGCTTCGGCTCATGCCTGCAGCGATGTCATCATCCACGCGCAATAGACATCGCGTGGTTGCAGTAAGGCCCTCTCCGTTGGTTGCGGCCTGATTCAGCCTGGTTCTTGCGGCAGATAGCGCTCGATTTAAGCCACCGCGGGCCTCTTCGAGGCTTGGACTCACTAGTGCGAGGGGGAGGAGTTGTCCGTTGTGATCGCCTTCACCCTGTGAGAGTCGAGCGGCCAGTTTCAGCAGGCTCAACTCTGTGTCTGGATTGGCAACTGGGACCAACACTTTCAGAGGGCGGCGTACCACCTCTCCGGTGACCTCTTGGTCTTCATCAAGTCCTGTTGTGCCGTATGGGGAGCGCTCATTCGGTTCCATTAGGGCCACAACGGCGCGTGTGGTGAGGGTTGGACCGAGCGTTGCCGTCACAACCATCACGGCAAGAACGGCGTTGAGAACTGTGTTGTCGAGTAAGCCGGCCTGAAAACCAATGAATGCGGTTGCAAGCGTGGCAGCCACCTTGGGCATGGCGAGTGACCACATCAGCAGCACTTGATTGGGGCTGTAGCGGAACCAGCGCCCAGCAATGACTGCAGCAAGTGCCTTGCATCCCAATGCTCCAGTAAGCATTAGGGCTGTGAACTCAATGTTGCTGATGCTGTCGGCGAGGCTGCCGAGATCGAGTAGCAGTCCCAAATGAATGAAGAAAATGGGGATGAATAAGGCTCCCCCTACAAAGATCACCTGCTCTTTGACCTTGCCTTCTGGAAGGACTGAATTCACTGCAAGCCCAGCCAGAAAAGCGCCCACAATTTTTTCAACCCCTGCGAGCTCAGCGCCGAGCGAGGCCACAAACAAGGTGAGTAATACCGCCAGAAATACCCGATTTTCATCGATGACGTTGCGCATCCATAGATGTCGCCCAATCATTCGAATTCCGACGACGACGACACACGCAAATACGCCGACGCTGATAAGCAGCGCAGTAAAACTGCTCGGTGTGAGATTTCCTTTGCCCAGCCCTAGGGCTACAGCAAGCAATAACAGCGCTGCGATGTCGGTGAAAATCGTGCTTCCAACGCTCACGATCACCGATTCGTCATGCTGGGCTCCGTAACTCCTCACGATTGGATACCCGAGCGGAGTGTGCGTTGCCATTAGGGCTCCCAATAGGAGACTGGGAACTAAGGGGAAGCCAAAGATCTGGCCGATCCCGAACCCCGTACCAACTCCGAGTACAAAGATCAGGGCCCCAAACGTTATGGAGCGTCGTTTGACCCTATTGAACTCTTCGAGGTCGATTTCTAGCCCGACTGTGAACAGCAGATAAATGGCTCCGATATCGGAGAGAAGGGTGATCGTTTCACTTTTGGCATCGATCCAATGCAAAACATGGGGACCGACCAATACGCCAGCGGCTAAGAGTCCGACAAGATCAGGAAGCCTTAACCGTCTTGTTAAGGGCGGAATCAAGACGCTGATTGCAACAAGCTGGGCAAAAATGCCCAGTGGGTGATGCATCAGGTGGGACAGCGAAGCAGCCATCAGTGAAGTCTTGGGATGAAAAGTTTTGGCGTTAGAGGCTCAGCGCTTCGTCACTGCGTAAGCCAGCTTGAACTCGCCAGAGGTCGGCGTAAGGGCCTGGTTTGTGCAGAAGTTGATCATGGGTGCCCTGTTCCACAATGCAACCAGCATCCATCACAATGATTTGATCGGCATGTCGCACGGTGCTGAGTCGATGCGCAATGACCAGCGTGGTCCGATTCGCTGTGATGCGCATTAGCGAACGCTGAATTGCCGCCTCTGTTTCATTGTCAACAGCTGCCGTTGCTTCATCGAGGATTAACACGGGTACATTTTTGAGAATGGCCCTCGCCAAGGCGATTCGCTGGCGTTGACCACCGGACAAACGCTGACCACGTTCCCCTACAACCGTGTCAAATTCTTGAGGTAGGCCTTGAATAAAAGCTAGGGCTTCGGCTTGTTCGGCTGCCCAAATAATGGACGACTTGGATGCTTGTGAAGATCCGTAGGCAATATTTTCGGCGACGCTTCCGTGGAAGAGGTATACGTCTTGACTCACGAGTGCAATGCAGCGACGAAGATCTTGCAGATGCAGCGATGCAATCGGGTGGTTGTCAAGAACAATCCTGCCGCTACTGAGCGGATAGAGCCTCAGCAGTAATTTGACCAGTGAACTTTTACCTGAACCTGTAGCACCCACAATGCCAATTGTTTGTCCTGCACTAATCCTTAGGTCGAACTTGTTAAGAAGTGGATTGCGATCTCTATAGGAGAAGCAAACTTGTTCATAGCGTATGTCTCCTTTGATATCACTTGGGTTGAGGCGAATGTTTCCACTAGCGATCTGAATCGGTGTGTCGATGAGATCGAGAACGCGCTGAGTGGAGGCCATCGATCGTTGGTAATCATCTAAGGTTCGCCCCAATGTGGTGAGAGGCCAGAGCAGTCGCTGGGTAATGAAAACCAGGAAGCTGTAGGTCCCCACGGCGATTAGTCCTTGCCAGGCTTGGATGCCACCGATCAGAAGAATCGCTAAAAAGGCAAATAAGATCGCAAAGCGAATTAGGGGAATGAAGGCAGCAGAAATTCGAATCGCCTCACGATTGGACTGTCGGTAGGCATTACTTACTGTACGAAGTTGTTCGAGTTCCCATGCTTCAGTTGCAAAGCTTTTGATGGTGAGCATTCCACCAAGATTGTTAGACAGTCGAGAGGCGAGATCTCCAGCTCTTTGGCGGACGTCGCGATATCGCGGAGCGAGGCGGCGTTGAAAATTGAGTGATCCCACAAGGATGATTGGGATCGGTAGAAATGCGAAGAGTGCCACGCCTGGCGCAAGGAGTGCCATGGCGCTACCGACCAGCAGAACGGTGGTCACTAATTGCAGAATTTCGTTGGCGCCACGTTCAAGAAAGCGTTCGAGCTGATGGATGTCGTCACCAAGAACGGTGAGTAGCCGTCCAGTGCTGTCTCGTTCGAAAAAATCCATCTCAAGCTTCTGGAGATGGTCATAGGCTTCCAATCTCAGACTGTGTTGCGTGGTTTGTGCAAGATTGCGCCACAAAACTCCGTAGAGATATTCAAAGAGTGATTCTGCTGTCCAGACGAGGAATGACAGCACCGCAAGCACGATGAGTTGGCTTGGCACTGTTGTGGCACCCAAGGTCGCCAGCCATGATGAGTCCTGTTGAACAACAACATCAACGGCCAGGCCGATCAGAACAGGAGGAAGTAAATCAAAGACTTTGTTGATGATCGAGCAGCTCACCGCTATCCATACCCGTCTTCTGTAGGGCTGGAGATGGCTCAGAAGCCTTGGTAGGGCAGGCTTTATGCGTCTAGGCGGAATGGGATCGGCCATCATCTATGGCAAGACGCTCTATTCAAGCGTTGTGTTGCCCAACAGCGTCAAATCTCCCGAAACGGTGTAGACCAGAGATACAGATCGGGGAACTTTATGACTCGTTCAAGAGCGTTCAATCGTTTTCATCGCTTCTTAGCGCGGAAGCATCGTGATGAAGTACGTAATGTCGCTTCTGTTTTGCCTACTGATGAGACAAGACCTCGAGATCGCATTCAAAAATTGATCGATCGTGGTTTCGGCTTGGATGAAAGGCTTGAAATGGAGGAGACGGCTCGATGAGCTGTCTCCTCCGCTGGGATCACCAGCGGTTGCCACCGCCGTAACCGCCGCCGCCGCCGCCTTCGTTGCCACCACCGCCGTCATAACCGCCGCGGCCACCGCCACCGCCACCGCCACCGCCACCGCCACCGCCAGTGCGCTCACGTGGGGTCGCTTTGTTGACGCGGATCATGCGACCCATCCACTCAACGTTTTGGAGGTCGTCGATGGATTTTTGCTCAGCTTCATCTGTTGCCATTTCTACGAACCCAAAGCCGCGCTTGCGGCCCGTTTCGCGATCGAGAGGAAGACTTGCACTCTTCACCTCTCCGTATTGACCGAACAGATCGAGTAGATCTTCTTGTTCTGCCTGGAAAGACAGATTGCCGATGTAGATGGTCATTTCCTGAGGGGACCTTTGGACATTTGATCAGAGAAGTTTTGGTCCGAAAAGGAAAGTCCTTGATGCTGAAGCTGGAGAGCCGAAGCTTGGGGGAGCGAGCCGATCAGAGCCGAACATGAAGCTGATGCCTCACCAAGCTACAGGTTTGCCCGGAGCAACACCTCAACATTCGAAAAGAAAATCGAAAAGTTTCATTTTTTTCGATATTTTGTTGCATGGTCAGGAGATCCTGACCATGCAACAAAATGGTTTTTCCCTTTTCAAGGCTTTCTTGAACGGCTAATCGAAATCTTGATCTCTTCCATCCAGGTTGGACGTCATTCCGCTAATGATTTCAAAAGTCAAACCCCAATATGACCTTGATCTAGGCTAATTTCTTAAAAAGAAAAGTTGTTTCAAGACTTCTGGGGATCTAGGCATCACTCTGTTTTCAGGAGAGGGCCGTACTTTTTTACAGCCATTTCTTTGCAGATTGTTTGGGTTTGCATGACAAAAGCAATGCCCTTAATTTCTCTCGCAAAACATGAACAGGTGAAATCACCCATACCCTCTGGAGGAGTTTGTCCGGCTTGAAACATGGCTGCGTTGAAGCCAGCCATGCAAAGTTTCTTGATTCCTTCCGAATCATCTGCAGCAACCGCTAGCGATCCGGTGGTTGTGATCAGCATCGGTGTTAAGCAGAAGCTGATCGCAAGGCGGAGATGCAAATTCAAGAGTCAGGAATCTTTGCGGATTTGAAGCTCCTGGTTCATCACTTTGAGTTGGCGAAGAGAACTAAAGACATTCTCTGGCATGCCTTTGGGAAGGTCTACAAGGCTGTGCGTTTCAAAGATCTGAATTCGACCAATCATGCGTCCTTCCAGCCCTGATTCATTGGCAATCGCGCCAACGAGGTTGCCTGGTTTCACGCGATCGCGATGACCGACTTCAACCCTGAACCGTTCCATGTCGTCTTCTGGCGCACGTGATGCGCGCTCTGGTCTCCTACCGCGGTCGTTGCCTCGATCTCCGCGTCGGTCGTCGCGTCGGTCGTCGCGTCGGTCATTGCGCATCGGAGCTTTCAGCCAATTTTCATCGCCTTGGACGAGCAATGGGCCTTCACCAATAGCCAACCTCATTGCGGCCAGGGTGAGTTGGCCGGGTTCTACTTCGAGCTCTTGGGCCACTCTTTGGATGAGTTCCTGAAGCAGTGCGGTTTCGTCCTCTGGTTTGTCCTCACTGGTGGCTTCAGCGCTGAGACGAATGCGAAGACGGTCTAAACGACTTTGGTTGATTTCGGCATTGCTAGGGATATCCATCGGTTCGATCGCCTGTCCCACTGCGCGTTCGAGATTGCCGACGAACCTCCGCTCTCTAGGTGTGATGAACAGGATGGCTTCCCCACTGCGTCCAGCTCGGCCAGTACGACCGATGCGGTGGACGTAAGCCTCACTATCAAATGGCATGTCGTAGTTAATAACGAGACCGATGCGGTCAACGTCGAGACCACGAGCTGCGACATCGGTGGCAACCAGAATGTTGACGGTTCCTTTGCGTAGACGTTCCACGGTGCGCTCCCGTTGGTTTTGGGGCACGTCTCCGTTGAGCACAGCTACGTCGTGACCGGCGGCTTCCAGGGATTCCGCAACCGTGAGAGTGATGGCTTTGGTTCGCGCAAAAATAATTACTCCTTCGCCAGTCACCGCTTCAAGCACACGGTTGAGGGCTTCGATTTTGTGAGAGTTCTGGGTTGTGATGCAGCGATGACGGATCCGGCGCGCCTCTTTCTCTTTCGTCTTGATCGTGATTTCTGCAGGTTCTCGCAAGTAGCGCTTGGACAACCTGCGAATTTCGTTCGGCATCGTTGCTGAAAACAGCACGACCTGACGTTTTTCTGGTAATTGCTCGAGGATCCATTCGACGTCGTCGATGAAACCCATACGCAGCATTTCATCGGCTTCGTCTAGGACGAGACTGCGCAATCCGCTTGTATTCAGCGTTCCTTGGCGCATGTGATCCATAACGCGTCCTGGAGTACCAACCACAACGTCAACGCCTCGTTTTAACGTGTTGATCTGGGATCGGAAATCAGAGCCTCCGTAGATCGCCAGCACGTTGAGGTGAGGATGCCCAGCGGAATATGCCTTGAACGCTTCCGCCACTTGCATCGCCAGTTCACGGGTTGGTGCCAGCACAAGCACGCTCGGGAGCGGACTATCGCCTTGCAATCTCTCCAGCAAAGGCAGAGCGAATGCGGCTGTTTTCCCCGTACCTGTTTGCGCTTGGCCCACGAGATCGCGTCCCAGCATCAACTCAGGGATGGCCGCTTTTTGGATCGGTGATGGTTCTTTATAACCCTTGTCAGCAAGAGTTTTCAGAAGTGCGTCACTGAAGCCGAATCCTGAGAATCCCGAGGGAGCTTCTGGCTCTTCGACGGTCTCGATGACTGTTGTAAGGACTTCTTCGGTGGTCTCCGATGTGGTGCTCTCGGAAATCTCAGACATGCTGAGATCCACTGAACAGGACCCTGCGTCCTGAGCTGGCGTATTGGTCATTCTTGAAAGGCAATTGCCTGATTAATCCTTTAAATCAGGCTTGCAACGTCCAATCGGCCTGAGCCGCGCTGTATTGCTTGCCTTTCGATCAAAGGTTGAAAATTTATCTTAACACTCTGCCGAAATCATCCTCTAAGCGTTCGATATCGCTTTCCTCGAGAATCGAGCCATGCTGGACCTCAATGATCAGCAGGTTGCCATCTCCACCGAAAGCACGGTGGATGGCACCCTTGGGGATATGCAGTGTGTCTCCGGCTGAGACTTTCGACCAACGACCTTGGCAAAACAGCTCCCCGCTTCCTTGTGCCACCGTCCAATTTTCGCTGCGATGTTGATGGCGTTGAAGGCTCAATCGTTGCCCTTGCCTAATCAGCAAACGCTTCAGCTTGTAACCCTGGCCACTGTCTAAATCCTCGTACCAGCCCCAAGGACGGATCACTTTCTCAGTCTCGATCACTTACTCAGCCCCCTGCTTTTGCTTTTATCCTCAGCATGCCGAGATTCTGCTGAGCGGCTTAGCGACAGCGCTATTGGATCTGCAAATAAAAGCAGTTGCTGTTTGGCGCGGGTGATCGCTGTGTAAAGAAGCGAGCTGCTTTGGTGATCGTCGAGAGCAGGCCAAAGCAACAGCACTTTGTCCATCTCGCAGCCCTGAGCTTTGTGAATTGTGAGTGCCAGAGCTGGCTCTAGGTGCTGAAGACGGGCTGGATGCAAAAGCGCATGCCGGCTCTCGCCAGAGGGGTCGCTGCTGAGAAAAAGAGCCCGTTGATGCGCTCCCTCTCCGACCATGACCCCAAGATCTCCATTGGCGAGTCCGAGCTCCGGCTGATTTTCACTGCAAAGCACTGGCAGACCCGACGGCCATCGCTGAGGTTCAGCGCCATCAAGCAAGCGTTGATGGACGGCATCAACACCCCATGGCCCGCGTCGACGCGGGCAGAGCACCATCAAGCCGTCAAGGATGCTGAGAAGGACTTGGGCTTGTTGTTGATGGGGTTGCCCATGGGCGTCGATTTCTAAGGCGCTTGCCCTCGCCTTGAGATGGTCGAGATGCTGAATGAGTGCGGCTAGCACAGCCTCAGGAATCTGTTTTGTTTTGGGGTAATCAACGCTGATGTTTGAGGTTTTAGGCAACGAGCTGAGTTGGGACCAGAAGGGTCTCAGGCCTTGATCACGGAGCAGTGCACTCATCTGAGCGAGGGCACCTCGATTGCGATAGACCTTCGTGAGGGTGATGGCCCCATCGTTGAAGCGCCTGATTTGATCCGGTTCCTGGAGATGCTGCCAGACAGCTCCTGCGCCAATCGGTGGCAGCTGAGCGCTGTCTCCCACGAGGACAAGTTGGCAATGGCTTGGCAGAGCACTCAACAGGGCACGGCCAAGCTCTAAGTCCACCATCGACATTTCATCGACGATAAGCAGGTCTAAATGCAGCGGGTTGCGACGGTGACGGCCAAAGCCTCCAGGACGTGCCTCCAGCAATCGATGAATCGTGGTGCAGGGCAAGGATACGGTTTTGGGGTGGTTGCGAATGGCGTCCTGGAGGCGACGTGCGGCCTTGCCTGTGGGAGCGGCCAACCGAGCCCGAAGCTTGGGTTGATTTTCAAAAGCGCGGAGCAGCATGTGCAAAACCGTGCTGGTTTTACCTGTTCCGGGACCTCCGCTGAGCAGAACCACGCCGTAGTGATCAATGGCATGGACAGCTGATCGCTGCTCCGGACTGAGATCGTTGTTCTTGGTTAGGCGGCTGGAGCTGACGCCTTGGGGTGTGGCATGGATTGGAGCCTGAAAACAGCGGCGCTGAAGTTCGAGTTCGAGCTCTTGCATGCCTTGATGCCAACGACGCCAGGACAGGGTGTTGCGGCTCAGAACCAACACGGATTGGTCACCGTCCAGCCATCCACTAGCCAGCAAGGCTTCACGGTGAACTCTGGGCCAGCCATCACTTTCGATCCCCTCTGGAACCTCGCCTTGATCGTGGAGTTGAAGGGAGATGTCACCACGGCTAAGGGCAAAGGTGAGTGCTCGCACGAGCTCGACGAGCGGCTCACTGTTTTGTTCCGGCGGCATGCGCCGTTGAAGCGTGGCGAGCAATCCACGCTGCAGGGCAAAGAAAGCATCCGTCGCTGCCGATTGCATTACGACAGCCCCTCAATCCATTGATCCAGACGGCGGATTCGCGTCAAAGGTGCAGGCTCGATCACTACTCCGGAGCCTCCTTCAGGGCTGATGCCCCTCAAAAACACATAGGCGTAGCCGCCGAGATGACGGTTCGGGTCGTAGCCCTTGAGCCTCCAGCGCAGGTAGCGATCCAGGGCCAAAAGGTAGAGATGGGCTTGGAGCGGATAGTGATGGGAGAGCATTTGCTCCTCCATCGCGGCTTGGCTGTAATGCCGGGGTCCGCAGGCGATGCCACGGCCAGCCTCGTCCCGTTCTCCAATCCAATTGCTTTTCCAATCTGCGACCCACCACCGCGCTGTGCAGGGATCATCACCATCGGTGAACACCAGATCGATCGATCCTGTAAGAAACCCCCGACTGCGAATGTCTAATTGGCGCAGGCTTTGCGCGTAGTTTTTGCCAAAACGATGGTCGCTGTCTGCTTCGAAGGCATGGGCTAAACCAGCGGAGCGCACTGGATCGCCTTGCTGGGCAACGGGCAGATCAAAGCTGAGTTCATGAAGACGCCGTTTAGCGTCCAAATCGGCCAGCTTCAAATTTTTGAGAGGGCCGCCTAGGGGCGCCGTCAGCACGGTATTGAGCGCTGCAATCACGGCATCACCATGGTCGAGGTCAATGCCGGCTCGGCCAAGCTCTTCAGCCACCACCACCTGATTGGGAGCTTGGTCTGCAGGACCTTGAAAGCTCACCTGTTCAAGGATTCTGTGCAGACAATCGCCAGCTCCCGGACCTTTTGGGAACGCTGCAAGAGGACCATTCTGATCGGCAGTATCCACCTGACTCCCTGGAGCTTCGGTGTCGGCTACAGCATCGATGTCGCGTCCTTCTTCGAGATTGCGTGGATCAACAGGAGCTGGCTTGTGATGTCCTTTTTGAGAGGAGATCCAGGCGGAGTAACTGCTCCGACCCCAGCTGCGGTCGAGGCTGCGTTGAGGAACTTCCGACAGTTGCAAGCTCTCGAGCCGAGGAGTTGGACGCCAGTACTGCAGAGGTGGGTTCTCTGGTGGAAAGTGGAGACTCATGAGGGGGTTGTCGAGCATGGAGAGCTCCGTTACCCAGCTGGCCAAAGGATTTCCGTCCTGTCCAGCAGCGGCCACCCAAAACACCACGAGATGGCGCTCTGCGCGCGTTAAGGCCACGTAGGCCAGCCGCTCTGCTTCTGCAGCACTGTCGTCTTGATCCCTTTCAGCCGCCTTGTGTCCACGGTCCCAATGGGGGTTGAGCGCCACTTGCCAGGTTCCTTCTGGATCGTTGGGAGGGTTTCGCCAAAGAGGGCCTTTGCCATCAGCTGGTGCTTGCCACAAATAGGGGCAGATCACCACGGGGTACTGCAGGCCTTTGCTTCGGTGCACGGTGACAACGGCCACCGCACTTTCCGCTAAATCGCTATGGGGCTGCCTGATGTCAGGGGTGGGTTCGATGGGTTGTAAGCGTTGTCGCCTCAGCCAATCTGCGGCGCTGCCCAGGTCGAGGCCTTGTTGATGCATGGCGTCTTGCACCAGTCGCGCACATTGCTGAATGTCTCCTAGTAGCCGCCCGCGGCTGGAGAGATCAGCAAGCATTCGACCCTCCAGGAGTTGCGACAAGCAACCGAGCAAACCCAGGAAAGGGAGGTTGTCCTGCAGGTTGCGAAGTTGCCCTGCGAGTCGATCGAGATCACCGTTGGCTTCTGCGTCCTGCAACTGATGGCCTGTCCATTGCATCAAGGCAGAACAGGCCAGTCGCCGCAATCGTCCGCCATCGGCGGGGGTGGTGAGGGCATCGAGAAAATGCTGCAGCTCCGTCGCGCCGGAGGTGCTGAGGACATCTCCAGGACTGACGAGTCGGCTGGGTAGTCCTCGTTGAGCGAGCTGTTCTCGCACCGCCTCGGCTTGCCGATGACGGCTGACAAGAACGCATAGATCTGATGGGGTTAGGGATGGATCGCTGTCCAGGAGATGGAGGGCATGGCAAGCGACCAGGGGTGGAATGGTTGATTCGAGTGCTGTGCGGGTGGGTTGTCCAGCGGAGTCATCGACCTGCAGATCGATGAGCTGGAGAGGCTGCTCACCCTCCGGGAGGTCCAAGGGAAGAGCGCTTGCACAGGGTGTGACAGCCGGCACCTTGAGGTTCGACAGGGTGAGGCCTGGAGCCATCCATTGATTCATCGCCTCCATCAGGGACGGGGTTGTACGCCTGTTGTCGAGCAGGTTGTCGATTCGATCTGCTGTTTGTCGGGCTTGTTTGTAGATGTTGAGATCTCCTCCTCGAAAGCGGTAGATCGCTTGCTTGGGATCACCCACCATCAGCAATAGATGGTTTGGTGTTGCGAAGCAGGCCTTGAGCAGGCGCCACTGCAGTGGATCCGTGTCTTGAAATTCGTCGATCAGAGCGACGCGATAACGCTGCTGAATCGGTGCCAGCCAGCGTTGCGGGTCAGCTGTCGCTTTGGGATCGAGGGCATCGAGTAAGCCAGAAAAGCTGATCACACCCTGTTGAGCACGGCGCTCAGCCAGGGAGTGAAGTCCCTGGCTGAGCGCATGGCGCCAGACCTGCTCAGCCGGACCATCCCAAAGCGCTGCAATGGCTTTTTGCAGGGTTGGTTGGGGAAGGTTTGGATTGGTTTCACTGCAGCGGCGGGCTGTTTTGCTGAAACATCCGGGATGGAAGTAGTCACTCAGCAGACTTTGCTTACGCACGTATCCGTAACTAATACGTAACGGCTGCGTGTCATTTAGCTGTGAGGTCCAGGCGCTGAGTTCGCTAGCTCGATCTTTTTTGGGTTTCGGTGAGTAGGGCTTGGTGTCGGTTTGGCCTTGGCTTCGCCAATCCGTTGCGCAATTGCGAAAGGCCGTTTCTAAAGCGTGACCATTGGTTTTCCATTGCGCTTCGAATTCTGTCCAGCTCGATTGGAGCCAGTGGTCAAAGCACTCGATCAGGGGACGCTCTTGATCGTGAGCTCCCGCAGTGCCGGCGATCCGAACAGCGCAATCGCTGTCCAAGCGACTGAGGGCATAGCTCAACTGATCAGCGGAGAGGCCGGCATGCAGTAGCCCGGAAACGTCGTCCGCTGGCAGGGCCAGCACCTGGTGTTCCCAGTAGTCGTATGCCACCTCCTGGCACAGATGCTGGCTGTCACTCTCAAGACATATCTCCATCGCTGTGCCGTTCTGGAGAGCTTGCCGGCGAAGACTGCGCCGGCAGAAGCCATGGATGGTGGTGATGTCGGCACGTTCAAGCCCTTCCAGTGCTTCCAGCAGGTTGCTGGCAAGCGTGCGACGGGTGTGTGGATCTTGCCCATGGAGTGCCAACCACTCCTCCATCACTGCATCGCGGGGTGGGGAGTCGCTTTGTGCGTCTGAGTTGTTGGATTGGTGTTGAAGCAGTGCTTGCAAGGCGTCGTTGAGACGACGCCCAATCCGATCTCGTAATTCCGCAGCGGCAGCTTCTGTAAAGGTCACGACCAGAAGCTCTTTGAGGTTGAGCTTTCGCTCTGTCACCAGCCGCAAGACCAGGTGGGCTAGAGCAAAGGTTTTGCCCGTGCCAGCACTGGCTTCTAGGAGACGCACTCCGGCATTGAGGGGGTACTGATTGGGTTCAAAACGGCTGCTCATGGCCGTCGTGCCTCCAACATCGGCGCATACAACGCTTGAAAGGCTTCTTCAAAACAGGCTTCGCTTAAAAAATTGCCGGCTTCGAAGTGGTCGCCAAAACAAAGCTGCATCTCTGAACGCTCCCGCTCTCCTATGCCTGCGAATCCCCCGTTCCAGCGGCTTTCAAACGCTCGGTTCGCTTTATCCAGACTTTTGCTCAACGCAAGTGCTCTGGCCAATCCACTGGCAGGGGGCACCGGCCAGCACGATTCAGCTCCTGCGGTTGCTAAAGCATTAAGGGAACTGAGAAGCTCCTGAGCTCGGTCTGAATCCAGTGGTTGCCAGTGAAGGGCAAGCTCAAAGTGATCAGCTTTGGCGCTGCTGTCACACCGACAGATCACTGCCGTTGGCGTGGAGACTCCCGACGCTTGCTGGATGAGGTGGGTGAACCAGCCGCCAAGAGCGGTGCGGGACTGAAGCCGGCCTGCGCTGACCAAAACCGTGGTTGCCCCAGCTCTCAGCAAGGTGCGTGACTCGGTCTCGGAACGGATGGATTCACAGTGCAAAGGGCCAAGTCGCAACAGGGTTTGTTGCAGGTTTTGCCAGCGCTGTTCGAGGCGATTGGCAGCCAGTTGGCCTGCGGCTCCAGGCGGAAGCATCCCTTGGCCTCGTAGCTGTGTGGTCCATTCCCCGGGAAGAGCTTGTTCCCAGATCAAGCTCGAATCGGTCGCCAACCAGTCGAGCTGATTGAGAAAAGACTGGTTGAGAAGGGATTGACGCTCCCGCTCCTCGAGTTCGAGCGTTGAGAGATCTTCCACGGGGGTGGACCACTCCCGTGTTTCCAATCCCCGCGCTTTAAGCCAGTAGCGCTGGGGAGCCTCAATCCAACGACTGACGGCGTCTGAATCCAAACAGTTAGAGGTTGCAACTGGAGTCCAGCTCAGCGGGTGGGCTAGGCCCAGGGAGCTGTCGCTCAGAAGATGGTGATCGCGGCGATCGAGACTGAGCCTGGCGTCGAGATGGTGACGATCAGAACTGAAGGCTGAGCCGGTGCGATTGACGAGAAAATTGCGAGGATCCAAGGGATTCGCTGGTTGCTCCAACACCACGCGCTCGAACTGTTCGGGGGTGAGTTGTTCGTTCAGCAAGGTGAGCCATTGTTGAACCGGTGGGGCGGGGGGAAGCTCTTCGCCCTTGCGTTCATCGCGTGCATTCCAGCTGATCAGGAGATGTTGTCGCGCGGACATCAACGCCTCCAGCAGCACGTAACGGTCTTGATCTGTGCTCGATGGATCGCCGAGTCGGCGCTGCTGTTCCAGGAGGTGAAAACCAGGGCGTTCCCGCTGACGTGGAAAGCCTTGCGAATCAAGCCCCATCAGCACGATCAGCCGATGGGGAATTGCCCGCATCGGCTCTAGGGCACTGATCGTGAGGGCACCACTGCGGTGGCCAAAGCGACCACTATCGGCGGAGAGGGCCTCATCAAGAATGGAGACCACAACGGAGAGATCCAGGTCAAGAGTGCACTCAGAGGCCTGTTGCTGCATCGTGTTAAGTGCTTCAACGATCGCTTGTTGCTCCCAGGCCCAGTCCCCTCCATCTCCATAAAGATGCTGGAGAAGCTGATTTAACTGCGTGGTCCACGCGCTGGGACTGTGCGGTTGACGGAGGCGAATGATCCATTGCGCTAGTCCATCCAGAAGCGGCCACCACTGTTCAAGCTGCTGAATGGTGAGACCTCCCTGGAAGGGAGCACAGCCTCCAGGAGCGAGACCTGGCTCGGCAGGCAGAACGAGGCCAAGCAGCCAGCGATCAAGACACCAACTGAGGCTATGGGTGTCATCGCCTCCGCGCTCCTTGCCATCCACCCCCCACCGGAAGCCGGTCTGCTGGAGACACTGGGTGATCCGCACGGCATCTGTGGCGGTGATGCTTTGGAGGACTTGCAGAGCTGGATTAGCCAGAAGAGCCTCCAGCCCCGATGCTGTGAAGCGCTCGCTGGCCAGCCTCAAAAGGGCCATAAACCCTTGGCTCAGTCCTGGCGTGCTCTGTTGGCTTCGGTCGGTGAGTCGCCAGGGAATGCTTATCCCAGTGGCGTCGTGATCACCGAAAACGGAGCTGAGGAGCGGGGCATAGCGCTCCACATCTGGCGTCATCACCAAGACATCGCGTGGCTCCAGGCTTGGATCAGAGGCCAGCCATTGCAGGATCTGATCGCGAACCAGTTGCACCTCGCGCCACGGCCCTGCGCAGGCCAAAAAGCGCAATGAGCTGTCGTGATCAACAGGGGTGAGCGGTGGTGCGCTGCCATCCACCAACTGTTGTTGCACTTGTTCTAAAAGCGTGGCTGGCCGCTGTTCGGATGCAGCGATCTGAATGGGCGCTGCGAAGAGATCGCCCTGATCCCATTGGCCGAGCAAGCAGTCGCCGTTGCCTTCCAAAAGCAACTGAAACTCCGCCCCCATGCGTCCCAAAATCGCCTCCAGTCTTGGCGATTCCAGTAGCCAGGGCCCATCAGGTGGTGTGTTCCACGCCTGTCCGAGGGTTCTTCTCCTTTGTTCAGAGCGTTGCCATAGATCAGGACATGGCGTGAGTAGGTACAGCTCAATCGCCATCAGACCCGAGAGGCCTTGCAGGAGTTCCACCTGCACCGGCGCGAGATTGCTGATGCCAAACAGGCGCAATCGAGGCGGTAGAGCGGCGGCTGAAACATCTCCTGTCCGCAGACGTTGAACGGCCTTTTGCACTTGAAGACCAAAGGGATCACAGGGGAGGAGTGCTGCAAGGGAGCGAACGAGCTGTGGTTGCCAGTGCAAATGTGCCGGTAGGTCAGCTTCTCCATGGCCCTCAATCCATTGGCTCAGTTCCTGTGGTCGATAAAGGGCGTAGTCATCCACAGCATCGGCCAGGCAGCGTGCCAGTTGCCAATGATCACGATTGAGCCGTCCTGAAACGCTTGCGTGTTGATCCCACCAGAGGTTCAGGCTTTCAGCAGTGGGGTGGTCGAGAAGAGCGGGGAGCACTTTTAAAACAGACCAAACCAGTCGTTCTGCGCGCCAAGGATCTTCAATGGTTGGATCGAGATCCAGGATGCAGCGCACCAGCTGACGTAAGCGCGATCCAGGAAAGGGAAAGCGCACCAGAGCACTAATACCGTTGGCTTTGGCAAGCTGCTCGCCGAGCCATCGGCTTGTGGGCCAGGTGTTGACGACAATCTCTAGCTCCTCAAACGGACCCGGTGGGTCAAGCGTCAGCGTCTGAGCCAGAAGCGTTGCCAGAAACTCTGTGCGATTGCTGCGATAGACGGTTAGCAAGGCCCTGCCTGCAGCGATGGAGCCTTCCGCTTTCTTGGAGCAGCTGCTGCCTCCTGAACTCCCTCCACTTGCACAACAGCTCCTGTTTCTGGGCAGTACGCCGAGAGTTTTCCTCCATAGACCGCACCCGTATCCACCATCACGATCCGGCCATGACGCTCCACATCAGGCCGGGGGGTATGACCAATCACCACAAGTCCATGGCTTCCGTCGTAATGCTCCCAGAAGGGCTCACGAATGGTCAGGTCCGGTTGACCGTTGGAATCAAATCCTGCATGGGTTGCTACCCAGTCGTGTCCCCAAAAAACAGTGGGGAGCTGCTGCAGTCGCGTTAGCCATGGGTTGGGACTACTTAGTGCAGGTTCCTTGAGGGTCTGTAGAAGGGCCTGCTCATGATTTCCGCGTAGCCAGGTTGCCTGTCCAGCAGTGACCAAGGACCAAACCAACTTTATGGCGGAGGTGGTTTCGGGCCCACGGTTGATGACATCTCCGCAAAACACGACGTGATCATTCTTTGGCAAAACGCCGAGTAGTTGCTTTAAAGGCTGGTAACAACCATGCACATCACCGATCACCCAGTGCTTGCCCGTGAGTGATGGCATGCCAAACAGCAGGTGACCTAATCACATTAATTCCCTTTACTTGTGCGAATGCGATGCGTGGAAATGCTTACGCTTATGGCCCTTGTGAAGATGGTGTGGACCCACGATCATTGCCAGTGGCTCGACGCGTGAACCTGCTAGTGAGCGCTCTTGATGGCGCACAACGAACCAATGAGGCTCTTGCTGCCTGTGCTGATGGAGAAGAGATTCTGGATGTACTTCTGGGAGCGTCGATGAAATTAAGACTTGGTCTAACGCGCGAGCAGCTCCGCAATACACCGCCGATTCGAGATTGGGTTTGGTGGAAAAATAAAGAAGCTATCTTAACGATTGGGAATTAGAAAATCAAATTTCTTATCTTTCCTTTTAGGTCTTTAGAAATGCCTAGTTTTGTTGATTAAACTCTGCTGTATCCAAGCTTGGATGAATAAATTTTGAGGGGAAGTCCAAAGGACTCCATTAACTTTTTACAAGCATCGCCGACAGTTCCATAAACCTCGATGCTGAAGCCATCACCAAGTTCAGCATGCTTTTGCAAATACTCCTGAACGGGAGGGTTAGAGACATGAGCCGCAAATGCCTCGTCATTGGCATAGACCTCTGACCACACAAACCCTTGTGGGTCTTCTGGATCTTGATCAAAGGTGTGATGAAGCATCCCGGGTTCGGAAGACTGAACGGCCATGTCAGTCATGCGGGCGAGTTCCAGATATTGATCGACGCAGCCTGGCTTGATATGGATGCGTGCGAGAAGCATGAAGGGAGTGGATTGATCGAACGTTGCCATGTTGAGCACTGAAGTTTGACGATTCTCTCAAACAGCACGTCTATCCACTGTTCATTTTAAACCAATCTCTCTGGATCATTTGGAAAGCGTTTTGCTGCTCATTTCGCTGATTGTTGTCGTGCCAGTTGAGCTTTCTCTATAGCCGCTCTCAATTCTTTGGCATAATAATTGGTTTACGGATCAAGAATAGAGAATTAAATTCGGGTAGTCTTTGATTTTGATTTTGACCGTTTTATACCTCTCCTCAACCTAATGGGGTTATAACTCTTTCGCATTGCTAGGCCTTGATTGATGCATTTGCCAAGAGTTGAAGTAGGGCTGATTTTTTGTCATGTGAATCACATTGCTTTAGATCCTATGAATTTCATGATCGATTGATATTTTTCTATTGAGTGTGTTTTGATACTCAAACCAGTGGACGGCTTATTGTTACTTGGCATAATGCTTGTGGACTTGTGATCGAACTTCTTTTGACTGGAAGTCTCGCTTTCATTATGTTTTCTTTGGGATTGTCCCTGAAACCACAAGATTTTGGAGTTCCTTTTCATCAGCCAAAAGTCTTGATTGCTGGAGCAATCTCTCAGCTTTTGATGCTTCCAATCATTGCTTTTGTATTATTAAAGATCTTTGGCTTACAAGGTGACTTCGCTCTTGGAGTCATGATTTTGAGTTGCTGACCTGGAGGTATAACATCGAGCATTGTCACGAAATTATCTCGAGGAGATGTAGCGCTTTCAATTTCTTATACCGCACTCGCTAGTCTTGTAACAGCAGTGACTCTGCCTATCGTTTTGAGCTTAACAGCACCAATTCTTATCCCACAGACAGTTGTAGGGTTGTCAATATTGCCCTTAAGTCTAAAAGTCTTTGCTTTGGCAACATTACCTGTTCTTTTAGGTGTCTGTATTCGCCAGTGGATTCCAAATGTTGCAGTTCGATGCCAATTGCCAAGCAGTCAATTGGCAAATGGTTTGTTTGTTGCTGTTTTGATTGGAGTCTTAATTGGTCAGTGGGATGTCTTTATCGCGAACCTTCCACTCATTGGACCAGTACTGCTGCTGCTCAATCTATTAATGCTCATCATAGGTTTAGTTATTGGCAATTTACTGAGATTAAAGAAATCTCAAATTACCTCGCTTTCTGTTGAGGCTGGCTTTCAGAATGGAACGATTGGTATTGTTGTCGGATCACTGATCAGTGAAGAGCTTATTCAAGGTGGATTAAGTAGTTTTAGTCTCCCCTCGGCTGTTTATAGCGTTTTGATGTTAGTCACCATTATTCCTTTTGTTCTTTGGCAAAGAAGTTTATGATTTGAGGTTGTTATGTGGTTTTTCTATTGATGAAGCTTCTATTCTGAGCTAACTTTTTTCAGTTACCACTTCCTGAACTACAACAACTCCGTCACCTAAGGCTTCAACCATTTCCTCAACAAAATGGTCTGCATAGAACTTGATATTGTCCAGCTTTTCAGAGGGATTGTGATCGTTGGTGACCTCATCAATCGCTTCATCTGCTATTGCCTTTCTCATCTCATCCTTTGAAAGTAAGTGTCGAGCTTCTTCGACGCTCATCAATGGGTTCTCAGTGGTCACGCTGAATGCATGAAAAGCCGTGAAGGTGAACCCGATGGTGTGTGTGTACTCAGCCATGTCATGCAGTTCGAACACTGATCAAACCCATTCTTGATGACCGGGTGTCCGAATGCCTTCGTCGTGCTGATACACAAACGTTGGCGATTAAGATTCTTTCCTTGTAGCAACGAACGCAGTCTCTCGTCGACTTACTCGATGCCTTTTTACATAAAAGGAAGCTACCTTAGGAAATCTGCCTCTGAGGCTGCGAATACCACCTCTAGGTCGTCAAACGACGAAGGCTTCAAATGGTCGATGAAGTGAATGCGAGCTGCATCCGACTTGATCCATTGATTGAGCTGTTCTCTGCTCTGCAGATCGGGGACATTTAAGTTCACCGTGATGGTGGCAAGCACAGTTATCTTTTGCGAGTAGTCCATTGTTTAACTGTAAAAGTTGAATAAGTACTGCTTCAGCGAAGAGCAATTAAGCAATGCAATTCTTTACCGCATTTACTGTCACTATAGTATTAGGGAGTGGCTGTGCATTTGATTGTAGGCTCTGTTTGCACTTTTTGCATCATTCGGGTTGTTGCTGAGTTTTTTGCAGTATGTGATTTGCTTGTTCGAGCCTGATGTTGACTTCTTCTTGTTGCCCAGGCGTCCTGTGCCTCAGGAGTTTTGCTGCGAGATTCTTGCATATCTGTTTGTTTTATACTTCTGCTATTATTTATTATAAGTATATTCCGATGATAGGTGGCTGAGAATGTAGATCATTATTAGTGATTTTGGTGGTTGGTGATGCTGGTTGCTTCAGTCATCGGCGCATTTTGGTGATCAATCTCTGGGGACGGTATGGGCCCACCGCATCATCCGGATCTGTGATTGATGATTTTATGCGTTGAGCTTGATGAATTCGAACTTTCGCTCCGTCACCTTGATCTCCTGCACCAGTTCATTCCGTAAGCAGTGGCTGAAGGAACAGGGTTAATTCAAAAGGGCAGGGTGACTCATCCTTTCGAATGAGTGCCAACCCAATGGTCAAACTCGCTTAAGTGCACTGATGTTGCAGTAGCAGACCGATTACGCCAGATACATAGAGAAGTCGAGCGGTGAGGGCTGGCTGGTGAACAGGTAAGAGGAGATGCTCATCCAGATCAAGCACGATGCATCTATAAAACATGCTCAGTTCGTTTTGGTGAGCTTTTATTCCTTATCAGCTCGTCTTGGGCAACCCGTTAGGCAGCAGCGGATGCTCAGGCGCCTTAGGCATCGAGAAGTGGATCAACCTCCAGATGATCGGTTGGGAACGCTGTTGACAGCCCAACTGAGTCATCACTTTGAGGGATAGGTGAGATGAAATTACTAACCGTGTTGATCGTGTTAAAAATAGTCTTTAAATAGTGACTCTTTTGCTTGTCATGGCTAAGAAAAGTTATTTATTTGTCTGATGATGAAAAGAACAATTCTTCTTGTTTTTATTGCTGCGTCATTTGGATTTGTATATGTAGATCACGTCCAATCAGCTAAGCGTCTGCTGAATACCCTACCTTCGTCCTTACAGAAAAACTCACAAACCATATTTTGCACAAATACTATTGGGCAATTTTCGCTCAACTATCAATATAAGAAAACAACTTTAGATAACCTCTTGTCGATTATCCGTACCGATCTTACAAGAGCAGGATATTGCTAAGAACCCATTCGAACTAATATTACACGCGGAGCATTTTCGACAACATGGGCTCCTCCAAAAGGAATAACGGTGGATGGCACATCAAAAGGAAACTACGCAGTGCTTACAAATCAAGCTGTAATGCTTGATTCATCAACAAT